>Ga0207664_10000351_pt1 | contig 33627 bp, 25 predicted proteins | sample LARL83metaG_FD_184349 | JGI IMG/M metagenome (GOLD analysis project Ga0207664, IMG submission 184349) | Corn, switchgrass and miscanthus rhizosphere microbial communities from Kellogg Biological Station, Michigan, USA - LAR L8-3 metaG... | ecosystem: Host-associated > Plants > Roots >... | reverse complement strand
GGTGACGGTGGCGGCCGCGCTCCCCATCGTCGCCTACGTGGCCTGGTTCGCCCAGACCTACCAGCGGCCGGCGCTCACCCAGAGCAACGGGCTGTTCCTGTATGGCCGCGTCTCGCAGTTCGTGGACTGCGGGCGGACGACCTTCTCGACGGCCGAGCTGCGGGCCATCTGTCCGACCGGGGCGCTCGCCGGCCGTGACGAGGACTTCTACACCTTCAGCGCCCAGTCCCCCCTTGCGAGGGCGAGTGCGGACATGCGCGCCGCGGACGAGCTCGGCCTGACCTTCGCGCTGGAGGCGATCCGCTCCCAGCCCGGCGACTACGGCTGGTTGGTCCTCCGCACCTCGGCCCAGCAGTTCGGCTGGACCGACAGCGGTGTGGGCTACGCATTCGCGATTCCCGAGCCGATGAACGACCAGGCCCGGCTCTACGGCCAGAAGTACCTGGGGCGCGATCCCGGGCCCTTCTATCGCGCGGCCCTGGTTCCCTGGCTGAACCGCTACGAGGGCCTGGTGCGGTTCCCCGGCCCGCTCTACCTGCTGGCGCTCCTGCTGGCGGCCGTGGGGCTGGCCCTGGCGCCCGCGGCGGCGCGCAGCGCCCTGGCCCCGGTCACGGTGGTGACGGCGGCGGTGGTGCTGGTGATGTTCGTCGTGCCCGCGATGACCACCGCGGCGCCCGACACGCGGTTTCGAATCCCGGCCACGGCGTTCGCCGCGCTCGCCGGCGCCGCGGGCCTGGCGCTGCTCGCAGCCCGGCTTGGGGACGGCCGTAAATCATTGCGGTAGGCCGTCCGGCCAAGTACTCTGACCGCGGTTTTGACCAGGCTGGCACTTCTCCTCTTCGCCCTCATCGTGCTGGCCGGGCCGGCCGCCACCAGGCCCGCGGCCACGCGCCCCGCCGCCTCGGTCACGGACAACGCGAACCATCTCTACACGCTGGACGGCTGGGGCGGCGTGCATGCCGCCGGTTCCGCGCCGACCCTCTCCATCAGCGCCTACTGGAGCGGCTGGGACATCGCGCGCGGGCTCGCCATCCTGCCCGACGGCTCCGGCGGCTACGCGCTCGACGGCTGGGGCGGCGTGCATCCTGTCGGATCGGCGCCGGCGCTCGCGATCAGCGGCTACTGGCAGGGGTGGGACATCGCGCGCGGGATCGCACTCTTCGCCGACGGCACGGGCGGCTATGTGGTGGACGGCTGGGGCGGGCTGCACCAGTTCGGCTCCGCACCCGCGGTCGGTGGTTCGGCCTACTGGCCCGGGTTCGACATCGTGCGCGGGCTGGTGCTCCTGCCGGGCAGCACAGCCTCGGCTCCGGGCGGCTATGTGCTGGACGGGTTCGGCCAGCTCCACCAGTTCGGCTCGGCCCCCGCGGTCGACTCCAACACCTACTTCGCCAATTGGGACATTGCGCGTGGGGTGACCCTGCTGCCGGACGCTGGAGCGACCGCGCCGGCGGGCTACGTGCTGGACGGCTGGGGCGGCCTGCATGCCTTCGGCGGCGCACCCGCCGTCAGCGGCAGCTACTGGCCGGGCTGGGACATCGCGCGCGCTGTGGTGGCCTGGACCGGGGCGCCCCACGGCAGCCCCGGCGGCTGGACGCTGGACGGCTGGGGCGGTCTGCACGCCTTCGGCTCCGCACCGGCCGAGAACGCGACCGGCTACTGGCAGGGTTGGGACATCGCGCGCGGCATCGGCGGGCCCGGCGGCGGCTCGGGAGCGCGCTCCGACGTCATCGGCGGCGTGATCCAGGGCGTCGCCTATTACCGGCAGGACTACGGCCTCAGCTGCGAGGCGGCATCGCTCGAGATGACCCTCTCCCACGAGGGGCGATTCGTCAGCCAGTCAACCCTGCTCGGGCAGATGGGAATCGACCGGCGGGCGGGCTACTACGACTACAACGGCAGCCTGCATTGGGGCGATCCCTACACCGGTTTCGTCGGCAATCCAAACGGCAGCGAGAACGATCTCACCGGTTACGGCACCTACTTCAGCACCGTCGGGCGGGTGGCCCAGGCGGACGGCGCCACGGTGCTGGCGGCCGGCATCGACTTCAGCCCGCAACGCCTCTACACCGCCGTGCTCCAGGGCCACCCCGCCGTCGCCTGGGTGTCGCTGGACTGGCGGTGGCATCCGACCAGCTACTGGTACGCCTGGGACGGGCGGCGGGTGCCGTGGGCCGGCCCTGTCGAGCACACCGTCGCCGTGATCGGCGTCAGCGGCAGCTCGGTCCATGTCTACAACCCGGTGCGCGGCCCCCAGTGGATCTCTCGCTCAGCGTTCGAGGCGGGCTACTCGACCTACCACGACATGGCGGTGGTCATCTCTTAGCAGTCTCACCCGCTATTTACAGATGAGACCTTTGCCCACATACTGGCGCTCGCAATCACACAGCGCCGGTTCGTCCCTCACTTCTTAGCAGCACTCACCGCGCTGGCAGCGGCGTTCGCCCCGCTGGTCGCCGGACACCCCCTGGCGCTCCGGGCGCGGCCGGCGGCGATCGTCGACAACTCCAGCTTCCTCTACTCACTCGACGGGTGGGGCGGCGTGCACGCTTTCGGCGCGGCGCCCGCGCTCACGGTCACCGGTTACTGGCAAGGCTGGGACATCGCCCGCGGCCTGGCTGTGCTCCCCGACGGCTCCGGGGGCTACACCGTCGACGGCTGGGGCGGCGTCCATCCCTTCGGGGCGGCGGCACCCGTCACCGGCTTCTCCTACTGGCAGGGCTGGGACATCGCGCGCGGCATCGTGCTGCTGCCGAGCTCGACGAGCACAGCCGCGGCCGGCTATGTGCTGGACGGCTGGGGTGGCGTGCATCCCTTCGGCGGCGCTCCGGCCGTGACCACGACCGGGTCCTGGCCAGGCTGGGACATCGCGCGCGGCATCGTCCTGGTTCCGGGCACCGACCCTGCCAACCCCGGCGGCTACGTCCTCGACGGCTGGGGCGGCGTCCATCCCTTCGGCAGCGCGACGCCGATGTCGATCACCGCCTACTGGAGCGGCTGGGACATCGCCCGCGGCATCGCGATGCTGCCCGACGGCTCTGGCGGCTACACGCTGGATGGCTGGGGCGGCGTCCATCCCTTCGGGGCGGCGCCGGCCGTCACCGGCTTCCCCTACTGGAAGGGCTGGGACATCGCCCGCTCGATCGTCGAGTGGACCGCGCAGCCCACCGGGAGCGGCGCCGGCTGGGTCCTCGACGGCTGGGGCGGGCTGCACCAGTTCGGCGGCGCACCGGCCGAGGCCGGCACCTTCTACTGGGCGGGCTGGGACATCGTCCACGGCGCCGCCGGCGCCGGCGCGGGCTCCAGCTACCGGCTGCCGCCGCCACCCCCGCCCCCCGGTCACCGCAAGATCGTCGTCAGCCTCACGCAGCAGCGCCTGTGGGCGTACAACCCCGACGGGTCGCTCTACCTGACCACGCTGGTGACGACGGGGATGGCCGCCCTGCCGACAGACCAGGGCACGTTCAAGATCTTCGCCAAGTACTCGCCCTACGAGTTCATCTCCCCCTGGCCGCCGTGGTCGCCGTACTGGTACCCGGACGCCTGGGTCAACTGGGCTGAGGAGTTCGTCGGCGACGGGACGTTCCTGCACGACGCGCCCTGGGAGCCGAGCTCGGCATTCGGGCCGGGCTCCGAGTACGGCGCCTACGCCAGCCACGGCTGCGTGCATGTACCCAACGGTCCGATGTCGCAGCTCTGGACCTGGGCCAAGACCGGCGACACCGTGATCGTCAAGCCTTAGCCCAGGACTGGCAGAGCAGCCTTCTAGACTGTCGGCGTGCCCAAGCGCGCACTCGTAACCGGCATCACCGGCCAGGACGGCTCCTATCTGGCGGAGCTTCTGCTCGCCAAGGGCTACGAGGTCCACGGCGTCGTGCGGCGCTCGTCGACCATGAACAGAGGGCGCATCGACCACCTGCAGCACGCGCATCCAGCCCACGGCGAGGGCGCGCGGCTGACCCTCCACTACGGCGACATGACCGACTCCGGCGGACTCAACCGCCTGGTCAAGCAGGTGCAGCCCGATGAGATCTACAACCTCGCGGCGCAGAGCCACGTGCACATCTCGTTCGATCAGCCCGAGTACACCGGCAACGCCGACGGCCTGGGCGCGACCCGCCTGCTGGAGGCGATCCGCACGATCGGAATCCCGGCGCGCTTCTACCAGGCGTCGACGTCGGAGATGTTCGGGCTGAGCCCGGCGCCGCAGAACGAGGAGACGGCGTTCCACCCGCGCAGCCCCTACGCGGTGGCCAAGGTCTACGCCCACTGGATGACCGTGAACTACCGCGAGGCGCACGGGCTCTTCGCCTGCAGCGGGATCCTCTTCAACCACGAATCACCTCGCCGCGGTGAGAACTTCGTGACACGCAAGGTGACGCGCGGAGTCGCCCAGATCATCGCCGGCCAGGCGGATTCGCTGCGCCTCGGCACGCTCGACACCAAGCGCGACTGGGGCCACGCGAGTGACTTCGTGGAGGCGATGTGGCTGATGCTGCAGCAGGACTCGCCGGACGACTACGTGATCGCCACCGGCGTGCAGCACAGCGTGCGCGAGCTGGTCGAGCTCAGCTTCGGCCTGGTCGGGCTCGATTGGGAACGATTCGTGCGGCTGGACCAGGCCTACGCGCGTCCCGCCGAGGTGCCCGACCTGCGCGGCGATCCGAGCAAAGCGCGACGCGAGCTCGGCTGGGAACCGCGCATCACCTTCGAGGCGATGATCCAGGAGATGCTGGAGCACGACCTGCGAGCGCTCGGCCTCGATCCCGCTGAGCACCTGAAGAGCGGATCCGCCTCAGCCTGAGGCACCGGTCGGGCCGGTTCTTCGTGAGTGTGTCCGCGCGGTTGCGGATGTGACAGGCCGACGCTAAACTGCCGCCCAGCCTTTACATCCGTTTTCTCAGCGTTCCGCCAGATTCCCTGTCACCTGACGGTTAAGTGCCTGTCAGGTATCCAGCCCGGTTCCAGGAGTATCCATGTACCGCCGCCTCGTTCTCGCCGCGATCGCGCTCGTCATGCTCGCCGCAGCTTCGACCAACGTCTTCGCCACGTCCCCCAACACCTCCAACGGCGCGCCGGAGCGCCCGACGAAGGCACCTGTGCACCGGGACGTGCGCGCGACCGACCAGTTCACGCTGGTGCACCCCCCGCGGACCGCGGGCACTCAGACCGTCAACACCGCGACCGGCGTCGCGCCCTTCCTGACGCGGCCCTACTGGGGGGCGCGCTCTGTGAACTCTGTCTTCGATCACTGCCTGACCGGCCCGAGCTACTACTACGTCGCCGACAACAAGATCTGCGAGGTCGACGGCACGGTGGCTCTGAAGGCCAACGGAGTCGACCCCAGCTTCACGCTCGGATATGCGGTCACCCCTGGGAAGACCGATTATCTCTACTACGACGGCCACAATGGCTGGGACCTCGGGCTGGCCATGTACACACCCGTCCTCGCCGCCGCCGACGGCACCGTGACCTATGCCGGCTGGGACAGCTACGGGTGGGGCAACACGGTCCTGATCGACCACGGCAACGGCTTCAAGACGCGCTACGCGCACCTTGACTCGGTCGCCGTCACGGTCGGCCAGCTGGTCTCCCGCGGCCAGCAGATCGGGCTCTCCGGGACCACCGGCAACTCGACCGGCCCCCACCTGCACTTCGGCGTCTACCGCACCGACCAGACCCTCCCCAACGGCGACATGATCGCCGTCGACCCCTGGGGCTGGCAGGCCACCACGGCCGCCGATCCCTGGCCCTACGACGAGGGCGACCTCTGGCTGACCGGCAACCCCATCGACCCCGTGCCCGACGCGCCGACCAACGTGACCGCCGCCCTGCAGTGCGGTGGAGTCGCCGTGTCGTGGACGGCGCCGGCGTTCGGCGGAGGCGACGGCATCACCGGGTACACCGTCACGGCGGCGCCCGGGGGTGCCACGGAGAAGGTCGAGTCGAACCGGACCGCGGTCCTCTTCCCCGGCCTGACCTCGGGCACCGCCTACACCTTCACCGTGGCGGCGGCCAGCAGCGCCGGCACCGGTCCCGCCTCGACCGCGACGGCCACCCCGGTGACCTCGCCGGTGGCGTCGGCGCTCGACAACTCGTGCCACCTCTACACGATGTCGGCGTACGGGACGGTCCACCCGGCCGGCATCTCACCCGACCTCCCGGGGAGCCCAGGCTTCGGCTGGGACATCGCCCGCTCGTTCGCGGTCCTGCCGGACGGCACCGGCGGTTACGTCGTCGACGGCTGGGGCGGCCTCCACGCCTTCGGCTCAGCCCCGGCCGTCGCCACCCCGTTCTACTGGGCCGGCTGGGACATCATGCGTTCGGTGGCGCTCGCGCCGTGGGCCTCGGCCGCCAACCCGGCGGGCTGGATCCTGGACGGATACGGTGGCGTGCACGCCTTCGGCGGGGCGCCTGCGATCACCGGCTTCAGCTACTGGCCGGGCTGGGACATCGCCCGGCAGCTGACTATCGACCCCGACTCGACGTCGAGCCGGGTCGCGGGCTACACCATGGACGCCTATGGTGGCCTGCACGCCTTCGGCGGAGCGGCCAAGGTGGGCAACAACTCCACCTGGCCAGGCTGGCCCATCGCTCGCGGCGTGGTCGTCCTGCCCTCGTCGACGACCGCGGCTCCGGCCGGCTACACACTCGACGGCTGGGGCGGCATCCACCCCTTCGGGAAGGCGCCGGCGGTCACAGGCAGCGGCTACTGGCCCGGCTGGGACATCGCGCGTTCCCTCGCGGTCTGGTCGCTGAGCCCGGCCAACCAGCCTTCGGGTTGGGTGCTCGACGGCTTCGGTGGGCTGCACCTGTTCGGGCCGGCGCCGTCGGTCACCCCGGCGGCCTATGCCGGCGGCTCAGACATCTTCCGGGCGATCTCAGGCTCGGGTCCCATCGCCGGGGGCAACGCGAAGCGGACCTGAAGACTTCCGCGGGCAGCCTCTAGTAGAGTTGCCCACAACGTTTCAGCCTATGTCTCAGCACCGGGGCCGTTACCTCCTGCCCCTCGTCACGCTCGTCGCGCTGGCCGGCGCGCTGCTGCCCGGCGCAGCCGCGGCCGCTCCGGCGACGCCCGGCCTCGATAGCGGACCCAGCTCTGTGATGCGCCTGGCCTCTGCCCGGGCTGCGACCGCGGTGCCCCGCGACGCGCGGCCGTTCACCCAGGGAGCGGCGCTGGCCACGCCGCGGGAGCAGGCGGGCCGGACCGCCACCGCGCAGACCTCGAGCACCCCGGCGCGCCCGCAGGTCTTCGGTTACGCGAACGCCGGCAACCTCGGCGACAGCGGTAGCGGCAGCGGCACCTGGCGCTACCAGGACCTGACGACGGTGGCCTTCTTCGGCCTCCACGTGAACTCCGACGGCACCCTCGCCAGCGACGGCGGCATGACCGTGTGGAACTCGCAGGACCTCACCAATCTCATCAACCGCGCGCACCCGGCCGGTGTGAAGGTGGTGCTGAGCATCATCCAGCAGGACCAGGGGACGCTCTGCTCGTCGCTGGCCAACGCCCAGACGACGGTCACCCAGGTCATCAACCAGATCAACGCGAAAGCCGTCGACGGCGTGAACATCGACTACGAGGGCACGCAGGCCACCTGCGGCGCCAGCGGCGACACGATGGCGTCGCGCCTCGACAACCTGGCCAAGCTCTTCCGCCAGCAGCTGCCCGCCAATCGCAGCAACCTCACCATCGCCACCTACGCCAGCTCCGCGTACTTCAGCAACGGCTTCTTCGACGTCGCCGGCCTCAAGCAGTACGTCAACCAGTTCTTCGTGATGGCCTACGACCTCGACAACAGCAACTGGTCGGCGGCTCCGCTCAACTGCTCGAGCTACTGCTTCAGCCCGGTCGGCCCGCTGAGCGGCTACTCCTGGACCGACCAGCGCACCGTCAGCACCTATACCGCGGTGGTGCCGGCGTCGCAGGTGATCCTCGGAGTGCCCTACTACGGCTGGTACGCGTGTGTCGCCTCGCCGGCGTCCAACGCCTACCCGGTCAACTGCCCGGGCACCTCATCGCCGGCCTGGGTGAACCCGACCTACCTCACCTCGCTCGGCGTGCCCACCACCTCCGGCGTCAGCCAGTACTCCAGCCACACCGATGCGCACGACAGCTCCGAGCACTGGGCCAGCTGGTACTCGAGCGACTACAAGGCGTGGCGCGAGATGTACATCGACGATCCCTCCTCACTGGGCGCGAAGTACGACCTGGTCACCTCGAGCGGGATCGCCGGAGCGGGCATCTTCGCCCTCGACTACGGCGGCGGCGACAGCGGGATCTGGGGCTCGATCGAGTCCCACCTCACCTGCCCGGTCTCGGTGGGGGTGCCGAGCAGCGTCACCAGCACGCGCTTCCAGATCACGCTCTCCGAAGCGCCCGGCTGCGCGAAGAGCATCGACGTGCAGGCGTACGACGTCACGATCAACGGCGGCTGGTACGACCTGGCCACGCCGATCAGCCCGGCGACATCGTCGCTCAACGTCGACACGTACGCCGGCCACACCTACGGCTTCCGAGCCCGCGCGCTCGACGTCTACGGGCGAACCGATGACTGGACCGCCGTGCCGCCGACGGTGGCGGTGCCCGCGAACGCGACGCATGCCCACGTCTTCGCCGGCCTCTACACGCTCGACGACTTCGGCGGAGTGCACCCGGTCGACAGCGCGGGGCTCCCGCTCAGCTTCTACTTCCCCGGCTGGAGCATCGCCCGCTCGATCGCCCAGCTGCCGGGCGGAGCTGCGGGCGGCTACGTCCTCGACGACTGGGGCGGAGTCCACCGCTACGGCTCGGCAGCCCCCGCCACGATCAGCTCGTACTGGCAGGGCTGGAACATCGCCCGGGGCGTGCAGGTCCTGCCGGACGGGAGCGGAGGGTATGTGCTGGACGGCTTCGGCGGCCTGCATCCCTTCGCGGCCGGCTCGAATCCGATGCCGCCGGGGGTGACGGTGAGCGGCTACTGGAACGGCTGGGACGTCGCGCGCGCGTTCGTGATCCTGCCCACGGGGACCGGCGGCTACGTGATGGATGCCTACGGTGGCCTGCATCCCTTCGCCATCGGCGCCAACCCGATGCCGCCGGCCGCCCAGGGAGCACCCTACTGGCGCGGGTGGGCCATCGCGCGTGGCCTGGCCCTGATCCCGGGCACGACGAGCGGCTATGTTCTCGACGGCTGGGGCGGCCTGCACCCCTTCAACGGCGCTCCCAGCGCCACCGTGACCGGGTACTGGCAGGGCTGGGACATCGCTCGCGGCGTCTACGTCGCCATCGGTTCAAACGGCCCCGAGGGCTACACGCTGGACGGGTTCGGAGGCGTCCATCCCTTCAACGGCATGCCCGCTGCCGGCAGCTTCAGCTACTGGCCCGGCCAGGAACTGGCTCTCGGCCTTTCCGGCTCCTAGCCTCCGCCGACCCGCAACATAGCGGGCATGGCTCGCGTGCTCATCGTCTCCTCCGATGTCGTCGGCGAGCGCATGGCCGGGCCCGGCATTCGCGCCTGGGAGCTCAGCCGCGCCCTCGCCGCCGAGCACCAGGTGACGCTGGCGGCACCGGGGCCTGCGCGCCCCACCCCGGCGGACTTCGCGGTCATCGCCGCGACCCGCAGCGCGCTTGACCGCGCCGCCGCGAGCACCGACGTGGCCGTCGTCCAGGGGGCCGCGTTCGAGCTGAGCCGCTCCCTTCGATCCCAGGTGCCGGCGCTCGTGATCGACCTCTACGACCCGTATCCGGTCGAGGGCCTGGAGTTCAACCGCGAGCTGAGCCTGGCCGAGCGCCAGGAGAACCTCGACCGCGATCTCCAGCGGCTACGGGAGCAGTGCCTGGCGGGCGACTTCTTCCTCTGCGCCTCGGAGCGGCAGCGGCTCTTCTGGCTGGGTGTCCTGGCGGGCTTCGGCCGGGTCGACATCGCCGGCTACGACGCCGACCCGACCCTGCGCCGGCTGGTCGAGGTCGTGCCTTTCGGCGTGCCCCCGACGCCGCCCGAACGCGGCGCGGCGCGACTGCGGGGTGTCGTGCCGGGGATCGCGGCCGGCGACTTCCTCGTCATCTGGGGTGGTGGTATCTGGAACTGGCTGGATCCGCTCACCCTGATCCGGGCCGTGGCGGAGGTCGCCCCGTCGTTGCCGCAGGTCAAGGTGATCTTCCCGGGCTCGGGCCACCCGAACCCGGCCGTGCCCCGGATGCAGATGGCTGCCGCCGCCAAAGAGCTGGCGGCAGAGCTGGACCTGCTGGACCGCCGCGTCTTCTTTCTCGGCGAGTGGGTGCCCTACGCGCAGCGAGGCGCCCTGCTGGCGGAATGCGACGCGGGCGTCAGCCTGCACCGGCCGGGGATCGAGGCGGACCTCGCTTTTCGGACCCGGGTTCTCGACTACCTGTGGGCAGGGCTGCCGGTGGTTCTCACCGAGGGCGACGCCATCGCGGACCTGGTGGCCGGCGCCGGCGCCGGGCTGACGGTCGCGGCCGAGGACGGGCAGGGCCTGGCTGAGGCCCTACGCCGGCTGGTCACAGACGCAGATCTGCGGGACCGCTGCCGGGCGGGCAGCCACGAGCTTGCGCGGCAGCTCAGCTGGGAGCGGGTCGCCGCGCCGCTGAACGAGTTCTGCCGGAGCCCACGCCGGACACGACCGGCCGGCGCGGGCGTGTCGATCGCAGCGCCGAGCCGCTCCGCCCTGCTGCGGCGCGCCTGGCGGTCAGTGCGGCGCGACGGCCCGGCGGCGGCCGCGACCCGCGGCTACCGCTACCTAAGGGCTCGCCGGTAGCCCGGGCCAGAGCTGCACGCCCTCCACCTGCTGTGGCGGCGCCCCCACCAGCCAGCTGACGAAGGCGACCGCCTCCGACCGGTGCGGCATCGGGCCGAGCACGATCAGGTTCACTCCGCGCGCGTGCAGCTCGCCAAGCAGCGAGGCGCGCTCGGCCGGCGTCTCCGCCGGGGTGGCACCGGTCGCCTGGAGCTCGTGGAACACGGCCTTGACCGGATTGTCGGGCAGCCAGGTCACGTGCCCGTCGGGGTTGACGGTGATCGCGAAGCCGTCGATCAGCGAGAACTTGAAGTCCGACTCGGCCAGCCAGAGCATCGGCACCGCGTCGGCCTCGCCGTCGTCGATGTACGGCCCAACCAGCGCCACGGTGCCGGCCGGCAGGCGGCCGGCGGCGCCACCGCGATCGAAGTAGGCCGGGATCACGGCGTGTGTCGCCGGGGCGGGCACCCTCACGATGACGGCGGCGATGCCCAACAGCGCCAGGCCGGCAGCCGCTCGTGACAGCGTGCGCCGGTCGGTCAGGGCGGCATCGATCGCCACGGCGGCCAGGAGCGCCACCCCGAAGTCGGTCAGGATCGAGATGCGGACCGGCAGGAGGTTGTCGAGCAGCGGCAGCCGATTGAAGAGCGCGGCCGGCAGCCTGAGCCCGGTGTCGATGCCGCCGAGGTGCAGGTGCGGCCCCAGACTCAGGACCGCGAGCGCGACCGACGAGGCGGCCAGCGTCCTGAGCACCGGATCACGGCGGGTCCGCCAGGCCACGACGGCCGCGACCAGCAGCAGCGGGAGCCCCACGTAGGCGGTCGCCTCGCCGAGGCCGGTCCAGCTTTGAGAGGCGTTAAGCGAGCTTGGCCAGAGCCAGGTCTTGAGGGTCCCGAAAACGAAGCTCTGGAGATCCGCCACGTATACGTTCGGCGGCTGGATCGCACCATGCACCGCGCGTGGGCCGAGCAGCTGGAACAGGAGCATCGGCGCCCCGAGCAGGCTCGCAAGAGCGATGCCGACCGAGCCGGAGCCGGCCAGGCGCCTGAGGTCAGGCCAGGGCCGCGGACCGATCGCGGCGCCGATCGGCAGCGCGGTCAGCAGGGCGATCGCGGCCAGTGCGACCAGCTCCTCCGCCAGGTAGAGCTGGACCGCGACGAGCGCTCCGGCCTGCAATCCCAGCCTGAGCGCCGAGCCCCGCACGGCCAGCACGTCTTCGACGGTGATGAACAGCAGCGGCAGAGGCCAGAAGGCGAGCAGGTTGGCGTGGATCAGGTGCACTCCGATCCACGGCCCGAAGCCGAAGATGAGCGCCGCCGGCATCGCGGCCCAGGCAGAGCGGACATGGCGCCGCAGCCAGAGATAGGAGCAGGCGACGTCCAGGACCAGGGTCAGGAAGATGAACACGTTGTAGGCGACCACCGGGCCGAAGCCCGCCTGGAACGGCCACACCGCCACGGCGCCCAGCGAAACCGACGTCTCCCAGGCCAGGTTCACGCCCGCCGGGTGGTCGATGACCGGCATCCAGAACGGGTTCTGCAGCGATGCGAGAGCGTGTGGAACCCAGGCCAGGAAGGCCATGAACTTGAACGTGTCCCCGCCGGTGCCGGGCGAAAGGCGGCTGGGGTCGCGCCAGGCGCCGGCGGTGACGAGGGCGGCCGGACCGAGGCAGCAGATGACCAGGGCTGCGCGCCGGACGCCCTCAGCCCTCGGCGGCGCGGACCTCACTCACGACACGGTATTCGCCGCCGAGGTCGAACTGACCCGCCTTCCAGGTCGTCGAGTTCACCCGGAACGTGAAGCCCTGGTCGATGTGGTCGAACGTCACCGCGTGCTGGGTGGCCTCGACGGCCAGGCTCAGGCGGTAGGTCCCGGTCAGCAGGCCCAGGAACGGGATGCGGTACTCGACCGTCAGCTCCTGGCCGGGCTCGAGTGAGGGGAGCCGGGCCTGCTCGATCTTTGTGTTCGTGCCGGCCAGGATCACGCCGTCGGCGCGATGCACCGCGAAGCCGACCATCCAGTCGTCGACGGCGCGGTGGGCGGTCAGCCGGCAGCGCACGGTGAGGGGTCGCCCCGTCTCGAAGTTGGAGTGCCGGCGGCCGGCGGCGTCGAGCAGCTCGACCGCGTCGAGCCGGATCGCGCCGTTGCCCCAGCGCTCGACGTTCGCCAGGTCGGCGGTGGGCGCCGTGTCCTGCACCTCCTGGGCCTCGCCCACCCGGCGGCGATATTGCGCGGTCACGGATGCGGCCGGGCCGTCGGCGACGAGCGTTCCGTGGTCGAGGAGGATGGCCCGGTCACAGTGGGTATCCACCGCCGCCAGGTCGTGCGTCACCAGGACCACGGTCTTGCCCTCCTGGCGGTAGCGGGCGAAGACGTCGAAGCACTTCGCCTGGAACGCCGCGTCGCCGACCGCGAGCACCTCGTCCATGAGCAGGATCTCGGCATCGGCCTGGATGGCCACGGTGAAGGCCAGCCGCACCTGCATCCCCGACGAGTAGTTCTTGAGCTTCTGGTCGGCGAACTCCCGCAGCTCGGCGAAGTCCAGGATGGCGTCCATCCGCCGTTCGAGCTCGGCACGTGAAAGACCGAGGATGGCCCCGTTCACGTGCACGTTCTCGCGTGCGGTCAGCTCCGGGTTGAAGCCGACGCCAAGCTCGAGGAAGGGTGAGAACGGCCCGCGCAGCCGCGCCTCGCCCGAGGTGGGCTGGTAGATGCCGGAAAGGATCTTGAGCAGCGTGCTCTTGCCCGAGCCGTTGGCGCCGATGATGCCGACGAACTCGCCAGGCTGAATGTCGAAGCTGACACCGCCCAGGGCCAGAAGCTCGCGGTAGCGGCTGGTGCTGCGCAGGTGCGAGAACCGGTACTTCAACGAGCGGCTCCGGTCGATGGGGACCCGGAACCTCTTGACCAGATCCCGAACCTGGACCGCGGGCTCGGCGGGGGCCTCGCTCACAGGCTCTCGGCAAACGTGGGCGCCAGGCGCCGGAAGCAGAGCAGGCCGGCGCCGAACAGCGCCACGCTGAGGATGATCGGGATCGCCGCCTCCCAACCGACCAGCTGGCCGGTCCAGGCGGCGGCAGGCGTCACCAGGGCGCGGCGCATGTCCTCGACGATCTGCGCCAGCGGGTTGAGAAAGAAGGCGCCGCGCCAGCGGAGGGGAATCAGCGAGGCCGGGAAGACGACGCCGGCGCCGTAGAGCATGAACTGCGTCATCACCTCCCAGATGTGGGCCACGTCGTGGAAGAAGACGTGGAGTGACGCGAGGAGCATGCCGAGGCCGAGGGCCAGCAGGTACAGCTCCAGCAGCAGGGGAAGCGCCAGCAGCGACTGGAGCCCGAGGTGCAGGCGGCCCAGGGGCCCAGCCACGGCGACGATCAGCGAGAGGTTGATCGACAGCGTGATCAGCGCCGTGATGGACTGCGAGACGACCAGCGCCGAGAGCGGGAAGAGAGCCTTGCGCACCAGGTGAGCGTTGCCGGAGATCGCTCCGAGCGAGTTGGAGGTGCACTCGGCGAAGAAGGTGAACACCACGATGCCGACGAGCAGCTCGAGCGGGAAGTCCCTCTGGTTGAGCCGGAAGACGTGGACGAAGATCGTGTAGAGGACGCCGAAGTAGAGGGCCGGCTTCATCAGGGACCAGAGGTACCCGAGCACCGAGCCCGTGTACTTGAGCTTGAAGTTGGTCAGCGCGAGCTCGCGCGTCAGGCTGAGATAGCGCGTGGTCCGGCCGGCCGGGAGTGCCTGGGTCGCCATCTGAATCAATCCGGTGGGGGTGCCTTGCGGCCGCTCGCCACCACGTCCATCCCGGTGCGGAAAGCCTGGTTGAGCGCGTCCGCGTGCAGGTCTGGGAGGGAAGGCGGGTTCACCGGCTGGATCGAGACCTCGGTGAAGCCCCGATGCTCGAGCAGGAAGGCGAGCAGCGCCGGGTGCACCGGGCGGACATGGGTCGGATCGATCCAGAAGGAGGACGCACCCACGGTGACATTCGTCGGGTTGGGGGTCTCGAGCAGGATCACCCCGCCCGGCCGCAGGACCCGGAGCGATTCGTCCACGAGGTCGACCAGCACCTCGAACGGGAGGTGCTCCACGACGTGGAAAGACGTCACTGCCGAGAGCGAGGCGTCGGGCAGCGAGCGAAGGTGCTCCACGCCATCGGCGAGGACCATCTTCAGCCCGATGGTCGCCGCGTGTTCAACGAACTGGGAGTTGACCTCGGCGCCGTAGGCCTCCACCCCTGCATCTCGCAGCAACGTGAGCCATTCGCCGCGGCCCGGCCCGATGTCGAGGACCGGGACGCCTGGCTGGGCGGCGGCCTGGATCCGGGGCACGTAGACCCGCAGCCGCTCCGTGATGTCCGCCTCGGAGCCGCGGAAGGCGTCCTGATGGGCCTGGTAGAGAGCGCTGAGGTCGCGCGCCGGCGGCATGGGCGGACCTGGGGCCGCGCCGGCCGCCGCCGGCGGGCGCCCGGTAGCGGAGCGGGACCTGAGACTGGCCAGCTCGGCCCGATCCTCCGCCCGCAGACGCTCCAGGCGCTCGAGCGCGCCGTTGACCTCGGCGGCGTGCTGGTCGAGCCATGCCTTCGTGCCGAGGTGCGCTTCGTGCTCCGCGATCAGCGCCTCGCGCAGGTCCACGCCCGCCCGGACCAGCGGCTGCAGCTCCCACCACGTGAGCTTCCGGACCAACCGTTTGACGAAGACGAGCAGGGGTGTGCGGGCCTCGACCGACGGGACCCCGAGCGCGGGCGTGGGCTCCCACCGTTCTCGCCCGGCGCCGTCGCCGGCGGGCGCCTCGTAGCGCGACCGGAGGCGGGCGGCCGCGCCGCGCACGCGTTCCTGCGGCGTCACCGATCCCGGAATCAGCTCGTCGGTGACCTCGACACCGGCCAGCCGGGCCATCGCCTCGGCCAGCTCGTCGTCGTCGGCCACCACCAGCGTGGACTCGGATGCCTGGTCGCGCATACCGCCGACGTCGGCCACGATCGCGGGCCGGCCGTAGAGCTTGGCCCGCTCCAGCACGCCGGAGGACACGATGCGCCGATAGGGCAGCACCAGGGCGTCGCAGGCCACTATCCAGCGGTCGAACTCCTCATCGCTCACGAACTCGACCCGCAGGTGGGCGCCGGGCGTGGCGTCGACCAGCGCCCTGAGCGCGACCAGGTATTGGTCGGCCTCCTCGACGCTCACCCGCACCGAGCCCACCACGTGCACCTGGGCGCGATCCCCGTCCAGCCGGCGCAGCGCCTGGACCGCCCGATCGAAGCCCTTGTGCGGCTGGATGAACCCGATCGCAAGGAAGTGGTAGGCCTCGGGATCGAGACCGAGCTCGGCCCTGGCCGCCTCACGGCCCAGGTCCGTGCGGCGGACGAAGCTCGACCCGTGGGCCAGCAGCTCAACCTTCGCCGCGGACACGCCCGTCGCCGCGATCATCTGGTCGCGCTCCCAGGTCGTGTGCACGTAGGTGTGCCTGGGCAGCGAGAAGAGACGCCGCCAGAGCGACCGCATCAGGCGGCCGCGGCGCCCCGGCCAGGCGGCGAGGACGTCGTAGGGAGCCTCGTGCACGATCATCTCGACGTTCTTGCCCCAACCCAAAACGAGGGCCAGCCAGGGCCAGTGCGGCAGGAACTGACGCCCTGCCGTGGAACGAAAGAGCAGGTCCGGGAAGAACTGCACCACGGTGCGGTCGAATCGCCGGCTCAGCCACCAGACTCGCAGCAGCCCGTGCCAGGTGGACATGTCGGCCTGGTGGTGGGCCGCCGAGCGTTTGGTGGAGACGATCTCGACGTGCTCGCCCTCACCGCGGCGGGCGGCGGCGTACTGCACCGTGTACTTCGCGATCCCGCAGCGGTCGGGCGGATAGGACGACACGATCAGCGTCCTCAACACCACGCCTCCAAAGCCGCTTCGACTCGATCGATCACGGCGTCCCAGCGGTAGTTCTCGAGAACGTACCGCCGCCCACCCGCCGCCAGCTTCGCCGCCAGTTCCCGGTCCCGCAGCAGGAGGCGAAGCGCCTCGGTCAGCTCGTACTGGTCTTTGAACGTGAACCCACCCTCCGACCGCTGACAGTGCCAGCGCAGCACGGCGCTGCGCCCGTTGGCGAGAACCGGGGTCCCGGCCAACCACGCCTCCATGATCGTTCGGGAGAAGCTCTCCATCTCCGAGGGCTGGACGTACACGGTGGCGGCGGCCATGGCGTCGGTGCGTTCCTCGTCACTCAGCCAGCCGAGGTCCACGACGTCGACATTGTCGGGAACGGAGCCGATCTCGCCCACCCCACAGGTGGCGACGCGGACCGGCTCGGGCAGCAGCCGGTTGGCGAATCCCAGCATCTTGAGGAGCTCGTCGAAGCCCTTTCCCCACTCCCGCCGCCCGGCGTAGAGCACGAAATCGCCGCTCAGCCCGTGCCGGGCTCGAAAGCCTTCGGGATCGTAGCGCTCAGGCACGTCCACCCCAGAACCGATCACCTCCTGCCGCGACGGCAGGTCGTAGAGCCGCGCCGCCAGATCGCGCTCGGGCTCCGAGAGGAAGAACACGCCGCGCGCGGCGCTGAACATCGGCTTGTAGATGTCGAGGTAGGCTGCCGCCTCGTCGTGGAGGCAGGGCATCAGGATCGCCCGCTGTGGCGCCGCCTCCGCGCCGGCGAAGGTGGTCCAGAACATGTAGGGCGCCAGGATCACAGCCCGGTAGTCGTCCCCGTGGTCGACGAGGTACTCGAAGAGACCCGGCACGCGCACCGTGCCGTTGATCCAGCGGTACTGCTCTTCGATCGACGTGGGCAAGCCGAGGACGATCCAGCGCCCGATGTCGTGCGGGCGGCTGTGCTGCGGCTCCACGACCGTGGCGTAGCGCTGGATTCGCATGCCCTGCTCGACGGTCTCGCCGGTCGGGAACTCGTTTCGCCACGTGAAGTGGTCGCGCGCCGCGCTGGTGATGACGTCCACCTCCCAGCCGCGCTGAGTGAGTCCCCGTCCCATCTCGGCGAGCGCAGCCTCCGCCCCACCGGCCACGTTGGGACCGAACCGGTTGGGAACAAGGGCGACTCTCTTCGAGCGCGTGTCGGCGGTCATGACGCCGGGCGCAGCCTGGCCAGGCCCACCCGGCCGAGCATCGCGAGCCGGTACCAGCGCAGGTAGTGCGGCAGCCACTGCCGGAGCCGGAAGCGACTCTGGCCGGCGGAACGATCGCGCCACGTCGTCGGCAGCTCGGCGATCCGCAGGCCCAGCAGGTGCGCTTTCACGGTGAGCTCCAGGGCGAGCTCGAAGCCCGCCTCGGACTCGATGTCGACCATGTCCAGCAGGCGGCGGCTGTAGAGCTTGAAGTTGTTGGTGGGATCGTGGGTCGGGATCCCGGCGACCCAATGCAGCGACAGCCCGGCCAGGCGCGAAAGAGTTCGCTTCACCAGGGGCCCGCCGACCTGGTGGCCGCCACGCATGTAGCGCGAGGCGGCGACCACGTCGGCGCCCTGCTCCGCAAGCGCCACCATCGGCTCGATGTCCCGCGGGTCGTCGGAGAGGTCCGCCATGGTCACCAGCACATAGGGGCCGCGCGCGCGCTCAAAGCCGGCCCGAATAGCGCCCAGCGCCCCGCGCGCGACATCGTTCTTGTGCAGGGCGACCTGGGGCAGCGAGGCCTGCAGCTCCTTCACGACGGGCACGGTGGTGTCCTCGTCGAAGTCGTAGACGACCAGCAGCTCGTAGTCATTCATGTGGAGCGCGCCCGCCAGCTGCGTGAGCGTGCGGGTGATGTTCTCTCCTTCGTTGTAAACCGGCAGAACGACGGAAAGTTTCGGCGCCGGCTCGCGCTGGTTCAGATCCGCGCCGCCGTGATCTCGTCCCGGATCCAGGGAATCACCTCGTCCAGCATCTCCTCGAGCGACGTCTCCGCGCGGTAGCCGAGCACGCGCTCGGCCTTGCTCGTGTCGGGCACCCGGAGCTGGACGTCGTACTCGAAAGCCGGGTCGGAAACCAGGTTGAGCGGGCGGCCGGGGCCGTGCACCTTCCGCCAGATCACCTCGGCCAGCTCGCGCACGGTCGTCGACCGCGCCGTCGAGAGATTGAAGTCCTCGTTGAGAGCCTCGTCCGACTCCATCGCGATCCGGATGCCGCGCGCCAGATCGCCGCCATAGGTGTAATGACGCACCTGCGAGCCGTCGCCGAGGATGTGCAGCGGATCCTGGCCCTTCAGCACCTTCTGGACCAGGTCCGGCACGACGTGGCTCATCGCGAGCTTCACGTTGCCGCTCATGATGTCGACGTCGCGCAGCGCGCGCCGCTCGCCGATGCCGACGCAGTTGAACGGTCGCAGGATCGTGTAGGGCAGCTGATACTGCTCCCAGCCGCCCTTCGCGAAGTACTCCACCGCCAGCTTCTGGAATCCGTAGGTGGAGAGCGGAGGCGGACTCGTGAGCTGCGCGCCCTCGGGCGTCGGGAAGACGGTCGCGCTCTCGAAGACCATGCTGCTCGAGATCACGACGATCCTCTGCAGCCGGCCCGACCTCATGGCGCTGATGGCGGCGTCGAACGTGGCCGCGGCGATCCGCTCGTTCTCCGCCAGGAGGTCGTAGGCGAACTCGTGGAAGTAGCTGATCCCCCCGATCATGGCCGCGGCCGCCACCACCTGGTCGCAGCCCTGGGCCAGGTCCGTGAGCAGCTGGACGTCCTTCGCATCGCCCTCGACCAACCGGTAGTTCGGATGGTTGTCGTAGCTCTTGGCGAGCGGACCGTACTTGCTGAAGTTGTCGACGCCGACCACCTCGTGCCCGCGGTCGAGGAGCTCCGGGACCAGGTATCCACAGATGAACCCGGCCGCCCCGGTGACCAGGATCTTCAAACGGCGATCGCCCCGGTGACGCCCCAGATGTCAACCACCTTGGCGCCATTCCAGTCGAGCTTTCGGTACTCGCTGTGCGGCGCGCCGATGACGACGATGTCGGAGCGCTCCAGGACGTCTGCGAGGGTCGTGAAATCGGGCGCCTGGATGAAGGGGTCGCTGCAGATCACCTCCGCGCCGCGAAAGAGCGCCAGCTTGCGCAGCTTGTAGCTCAGGGAATCGCGCGGATCGTCGGAGTCGCCCTTGAAGGCCATGCCCAGGATCCCGAGGGTCTTGCCGCGGATCGATCCCTCGCGCTCGATCGCGTCGATCAGGTACTCGGGCACGCCCTCGTTGACGAGCATCGCCGAGTGGCCCATCGGGAAGTGATCAGAGCTGAAGGCGGCCAGCTGCATCGTGTCCTTGAACAGGCAGGGCCCGGCCGCGAAGCCGGGACCGGGAAGGTCGGCGGCGCGCGGGTAGTTGTGCCGCACCGCATGGAGGACGCGGTTGTAGTCCATGCCCGTGCGATGGGCGATCTGGAAGAACTGGTTCGCGATCGCGAACTTCATGTAGCGCCAGGTGTTGGTGAGCAGCTTCGCCAGCTCCGCCTCCTGGGGGCTGACCCGGATGAGCTCGACGTCGAGCTGCCCGAAGAGGTCGGCCGCACGCTGGTAGCCGATGTCATCGGCGGCGCCGACGATCTGCGGCAGCCGGCGGTTCTCCTCCAGCGCAAACCCCTCGGCCACCCGCTCGGGGCAGAACACCACGTCCGCCTCGATCCCGTGGTCTTGGAGACGGGCCGCGACCAGCTCGGTGGTGCCCGGGAAGACGGTGCTGCGCAGCACGACGAGCGCACCGGTGCGCATGTGCGGCACCATCTCGCGCACGACCGGCTCGAAGACCTCGAAGGACGGGTTCATGTGCCGGTCGATGGGAGTGCCGATCACCAGCACGATCACGTCCGCACGTCCGACGGTGGCAGGATCGTTCGAAACCTCGAGCTGGCCGCCCGCCAGTAATTGCGGCAGCAGCTCGTCCGCGCCGCGCTCCCGAAACGGCATCTGGCCGCCTCGCACGCTCTCCACCTTGGCCTGGTCGATGTCGTAGACGCCGACCCGGCAGCCCGCCTCGGCAAAGGTCAGGGCCAGCGGGAGACCCACGTGGCCGCAGCCGCCCACGATCACCAGATCGAGATCGGCCGCGGTTGTCATGGGGATTCCCCAGGATACAGAGGGCGGAGGTAGATCTCGGCGTCCGGTGTGCGCCCGATCAGGCGCATGTCGGGCAGACGGGCAGCCCACTGCGCGTGCTGCTTGGGATCGACCAGCACCAGCTCGATGCGCGCATCGCCGCTGGCCACGGAGTCGGGTCCGAAGATGTAGTTCCACATCGAGTTGACCTCGATCTTCCAGCCGGCCTTGCGCAGCTGGAGCGCGATTCCCGACGCCATCGGAATCCGGTTGTCCTTGGTGATGTCGACGACGATGGGCTGCGGCGCACGGGTCCCCAGCGCCCCCTGGGTGATCCACCAAGCATCCAGGCTGTAGGGGTCGAAGCGATCCAGGGTTGGGGAGGGCAGCCTCTGGAACCCGCTCCACCACCGGCCTATCAGCATCCCGGAGGGCGCCAGCAGCAACATGGCGGCGACCACGCTCGCGACCGGGTAGAAGCGCCAGCGGACCCGGCCGAGCTGCCCCGTCAACAGCGCTCCCCAGCCGATGGCCAGGACCATCGGCAGACTCGTCGTCCACAGCAGGAAGTAGGGATAGATCGGGCCGACCACGTGTTTGACGGAGATCACCAGGACCGGGAAGGCGACGGCCAGCAAGAGGGCGAGCGCCTGCACGAAGCGGTCGCGGACCAGGGTCGCGGCGACCAGGAGGGCGCCGATGAAGAAGAGGAAGGCGCCGATCGCGGTCCATGAGGACGCCGGCATCGGCTCCCAGTTCGCCTGGAGCGTGTACGGGACCGTGCTGGTCGTGTAGGTGCTCAGGAGCGTTCCGAGCGCCGACAGCGATTCATGCCAGCCGTGCTGGCCGCGCGGGGTGAGAAAGAAGGTCGCGAGGTGGCTCAGGTTGTGCTGGCCGGCAAATTCATCGACCGCCGGCGGCAGCCACATCAGGACGAGCAGGAACACGCCGCCACCCGCGAGCAGTCCGCTCGCGCCGCTTCCTTCAGCGCGTGCTCGGGGTGCCGTCCGGCGGTCCCATCGCCACCACGCGATCCGGATGACGGCCATCACCGCCCAAACCGCGAACACGGTCAGGGCGGTGCCCACGTGCGTCTGCACGGCATACGAGCCGGCGAGCAGCGCGCCGACGAAGGCCGCGTTCGACCGCACCGCCCCCCAGGCGGCCATCGGAAACAGCAGCGCCATCCACAGGATCGGCGCGTAGGGCGGCCAGACCGCCCTCCAGAAGTGCGGTCCGATCGCAACCAGGTAGAGGAGCACGAGCACGCAGGTCACCGCCGCCGCGAGGTGACCTCGGGCGCGCCAGAGCAGCGTGACGATCAACACGACCGCGAGCGCATGCAGCAGCAGGACGCCGATGTAGAAGGCATAGCTGTGGTTCCCGAGCGGGGCATAGACCGTGTCCACGGCGTAGAACCAAGCCGGCCCCGGATGGTCCCAGCCGAAGCGCGAATAGTTGCCTGTGAGCTGGGCGAAGTGCTCGGCGCGGATGAGCCCCATCTGGTCGACCGCCTGGTCGCCGTCGGGATAGGTGTCGGGCCTCGCCGCCGCGATCGCGACGGCGGCGCCGACAAGGGGCAGGCAGGCGAGAACGGTGAAAGCGCCGCCGAGCAGGTGGCGGATCTTCGCCCACGAGTACTCCTTCGTCTCGGGGCGGTCGGCGGCCCGGGCTGGTGCCCAGGTGGAATCAACAGGTGGGAGCAACTGAGCTCAGATTCTAGGGGCGCCCCTGCGTGCCGGACAGCAGCCGGGAGAAAAGCACGCGGTAGCTCCCGACCACCTTGTCCAGCGTGTAGCGCTCGAGCAGCCGCGCGTGACCGGCCTCGCCAAGCTGCAGGCGCACCTCCGGGGCCGCCGCGAGCTCGGCGAGGACCGCGACCAACGGCGAAGCTGCGCCGTAGGGAACGAGCCGGCCCAGCCGGCCCCCGTCGAGCAGCTCCCTCTGCGCCGGGCCCTCGCCGGCCACGACCGGCAGGCGGTGCGCCCACGCCTCCAGCACGGTGATGCCGAACGACTCGTGCCGCGACGGTGACGCGAACACATCAGAGCCCTCCAGGAGGGCCGACTTCTCCACCTCGTCCACGCCCTCTGCGAGCACCAGGCGGCTGCGAACCGGCGCCGGCAGGGCGTCCGCGAGGCGCCGCAGCTCGGGTGTGTACGGGGTGACCGCCCCGGCGATCGCGAGCCACGCTTGGGGTACCCGCCGCACCAGCTCGGGAAGGCCGGCCATGAGGGTGTCGATGCCCTTATGCGACCCCTGCTGGCCCAGGTAGGCGACGAGAAACGCATCCCCCGGGATGGCGTGCCGGCGGCGAAACTCGCCCGACCGCTCCGGCGCCGGGAAGGCATAGTCGATCCCGAGCGGGATGACGCTCAGCCGCTCGGCGGGGGCGCCGTGGCGCAGAAACCATTCGCGCTCCGACTCGGTCAGCGCGATCGTCGCCTGTGCACGCCGGACGAGGCGCAGCAGGTCCGGCCGTTCGTAGCCCCACCGATCCCAGGGGTGCACGGCGCCGAAGAGGACCACGGGTGCGCCGTCCTCCCGGGCGAAGGCATAGTGCAGGTGGTTCAGGGGGAAGCTCGCGGCGAGAATCAGGTCCGCCGGCAGCGACCTGGCCGCCTCGCGCAGGCCCGGCGAGATGGGTCCCTGGTAGAGGGTGCGGAGGCGCGCATTCCCGGGCAGGTGGGCCCGCCAGGCCACCCCCTGCGCGATCCGCAGAGCCGGCGCCCAGCGCGTGTCGACCGGAAACCGGCGCACGAGCACACCATTGCGTTCCTCCGCCGGGTCGATCGGGATCGTCGGGAGGCCACGCTGCCGGAAGTTCGCGTTCGTGTAGGCGTCGGTGGTCAGCACGGTGATCTCCATGCCGGCGTCTGCGACCAGGCGCTCGCAGAGGTCGCGGATCGCGAACTCCACGCCGCCGACGGCGGGTGGGTAGCCGTGGACCAGGACTAGGAGCTTCAAACGGCCTTGAGCGCCGGCTCCAGTGCCCGTACGATCTCGGCGGCGAAGCGCGGCCGGCTCCACCGCTGGGCCCGGCTCCGCGCCGCTTCGCCGAGGCGGCGCCGCCGACCATCGTCCGCGATCAGCTCCCGGGTCGCCCCGATCAGCTCCGCCGGCTGCCGCCAGAACAGGCCGCTGCGACCTTCCTCCACCACCTCCAGCTGACCGCCGGCGGCGAAGACGACCGGCACCGCGCCATGCGCCATCGCCTCGGCCGTGGACATCCCGAAGTGCTCCAGGCGCTCAGGCTCGGAGTCGCCGTCTGCGCCGAAGCCGGCGGCGTGCCAGAACAGGGATGCCGATGCGTAGAGCCCCTGCAGCTCCGCTCCGCCCGCGTCCGGGTGGACCACGATCGGGTAGCCGCGCGCCCGGGCGGCCACGGAATCGAAGAAGCCGGCGTGGTGGGCGTCGCGGTGGACAGTTCCCGCCAGGTGCAGCTCCCAGCCGGCCAGCCCCTCGTCGACCAGCTGCCTGAACGCCTCGACCAGGAGGTCCTGCCGCTTGCTGTGGCCGCCGCTGAAGAAGCGGCCCACGGCCAGGATCACGCGGCCCTTCCGGCTCCAATCCGGCTCCGCTTCGGGGACGTCGATCGGCGGGTTGACCACCGACGCCTCCCGCCGCCAGTACTCCCTGATCCACCCGCGCACGTATTCGGACTGGCAGACGATCGGGTCGTAGCCCTCGAGCTCGCGCCCGGCTCCCCGATAGGGGAACTGGCAGAGCATGGCGGCGCGCGCCCCGCCGGCGGCGACCGGGATCGCGTAGACCATCGGCAGGAAGACGTCGTAGGCCTGCCCGACTCGTGACGCCTGGGCGCCGAGCACGCGGTTGCGCAGCGGGCGGAGCCAGCCCGCGCGGTTGAGGGCGCGGTGCAGCGGTGTCACGCGGTTCGTCGAGCGGAAGCTCACCCCACCCAGGTCCACGCCGAGCATCTCGCGACAGCGTTCCTGCCGCACCGGCACAGGCGCGACGATCTCGACCTCGTCCGCCGGCCGCGCGTCCTTGAGAGCGCGCGCCGTGCAGGCCAGGTACTTCTCCCCCCCGCCCCACACCGTCCCGAAGTACGGCGAGTAGAGGCCGAGCTTCAGCGCGCGCGAGCCTCCCACAGCTCGCGAGGGTATAGGAGCTTCTTCCACTCGGAGTCGGGCACGCGCCGGCGCAGGCGGATGCGCAGGCGCTGCACGAGAGCATGTGGCAGCAGCCGCAGCAGGGAGAGCGCCACCCGCGTGTGCAGGCCGCGGCGCAGCTGGTGCTGGGCGCTGCCCGCGCCGGCCGCTCCTCGGCGCGAGATCGCCAGGACGCTGCGCAGCAGCATCCCCGGCGGCGCGCACTTGAGCAGCGTCAGGAGGCGATTGCGGTCCGCGTGGAAGGTGAAGAAATCGGACCACTCGGCGCTGGTGCCGGTGTGGACGTGGTCGACCACGGCGGCGGGCTCGTAGACGATCCGCCACCCGCGCAGCCGCAGCCGCCAGCTGAGGTCGGTGTCCTCGTAGTACATGAAGAACCGCTCGTCGAAGCCGCCGGTGTCGCTGAGCGCGTCGCGGCGCAACAGGGCGGCGGCGCCGCAGAAACCAAAGACCTCCTCGCGGAGCCCGTACTGCCCGCCGTCCTCCTCCCCCGCCCCCCGGTCGGCGCCCCCACCGTCCGTCAGCAGCAGCACGCCGGCGTTCTGAATCACGCCGGGCCGGTCGGCGAAGACCAGCTTGGCGGTAACGGCGGCGGCCCTGTCATCCGAGAGGACGGCCGCCCGCAGGGCCGCCAGGCAGCCGGCCCGCGGGTAGGCATCGGTGTTGAGCAGGACGAGGAAGCGGCCCGCCGCCGCGCGCATCCCCGTGTTGCACCCGGCCGCGAAGCCCAGGTTGCGCGAGGATCGCAGGACGCGGACCGAGGGAAACCGGTCGCGGACGAGCTCGGGCGACCCGTCCGTGGAGGCGTTGTCCACCACCAGCACCTCGAAATCGCCCTGCACCTCCTGGGCGAGAACGGCCGCCAGGCAGCGCTCGATGAATGCCGCGCCGTTGTGGTTGACGATGACCACGCTCAGCTCGGGGACGCCGTCACCCACTGGGCCGCGAAGCTTTTCAGGCGCCGAGCGGGCGGTAGTTTCGGCGGTAGTACTCCCAGTACTCGGCTGAGCGCAGCGGCCGCCACCAGTCCTCGTGCTGGCGATACCACTCGACCGTGCTCGCCAGGCCCTCGCGGAGCGACACCTGCGGGCGCCAGCCGAGGTCGCGCTCGATCTTGCCGGTGTCGAGGGCGTATCGGTAGTCGTGTCCGGGACGGTCGGCGACGTACTCGATCTCGCCCTGTCCGAGCAGTTCGGTGACCATCCCCGCCAGCTCGTTGCCGCTCGTCTCGACCTGCGTGCCGGCGTTGTAAGCCTCGCCCGGCGTGCCGCCGCGGAGCACGGCGTCGATCGCCCGGCAGTGGTCCTCGACATGCATGTAGTCGCGCACCGCCGTGCCGTCGTTGTAGAGCGGAAGCTTGAGCCCGTCGAGCGCGTTGGTGACCAGGACCGGGATCATCTTCTCGGGGAACTGTCGCGGCCCATAGGTGTTGGAGCCGCGGGTGATCACAACCGGCACGCCGAAGCTCGTGTGATAGGCGCGGGCGAGGTGCTCGCCGCCGGCCTTGGTGGCGGAGTAAGGGCTGCGCGGTCGCAGGACGTCCTCCTCGCGCGAGCGGCCTGCGGACACATCGCCATAGACCTCGTCGGTGCTGACCAGCAGGAACACCTCGTGCTCGTGCTTGCGGGCCGCCTCGCAGAGGACCGCCACGCCGAAGGTGTCGGTCTGAATGAAGGACATCGGGTCCATCAGCGACCGGTCCACGTGCGTCTCGGCCGCGAAGTTGACGATCGCGTCATGTGACTCGGCGAGCTTGTCGACCAGCTCGACGTCGCAGATGTCGCCGTGCACGAAACGCACGTCCAGGCCGTCCAGGTTGGCGCGGTTGCCGGCGTAGGTGAGCTTGTCGAGCACCGTCACGTCGACGTCCGGCCGCTCGCGGGCCAGCATGTGCACGTAGTTCGAACCGATGAAGCCGGCGCCGCCGGTCACCAGAATCCGCTGGAGGTTCCGGGTCACGTTATGGGAGGCCAGGCGCTCCAGTCGTAGCCGATCGCGGGGTCGTCGTGCGGCAGGCGGAGCTCGTCGTCGGGGTCGTAGGTGTGCGAGGTCAGGTAGATCAGGTGTGACTTCTCGAGCGCGCGGCAGCCGTGCGCGACGCCGGGCGGGATCTTCACGCAGGCAGGGTGCCCGTCGCCGATCAGGAACTGCATCAACGTGCCCTGGGTCGGCGAGTTCTCCCGGGTGTCGTAGAGCGCCACCTTCAGCGTGCCGATCGCGTACCACCAGTCCGTCTGGCGCCGGTGCAGATGCCAGGCTTTGGCGCTGCCGGGATGCATCAGCGAGTGGCTCCACTGCCCGAACCTCTCGAAGGCGGGGTCGGTCTCACGGATGATCTCGCGGAAGAAACCACGCTCGTCGGCGTGGGTGGTGAGCTCCTTGAGCTCCACCCCGGCGATCGCCGGCTGGGGCTGGGACACCTCGCCCAGCCTAACCGTGATTGGCTCCGTGCGTGCGCACGAAGTCGTTGACCCGGTAATAGGCGTCGATCGATTCGCCGGCGTCGCCCCAGAAGCCTTCGCAAACGTCGTATTCCATGAGGCCGCGTTCGACATACCAGTTGTTGACGTCTGTGATCTCGAGCTCGCCGCGCCCGGAGGGCGTGAGGGTCGGGAGCACTTCGAAGACGTGCTCGTCGTAGCAGTAGACGCCCGTGACGGCGAGGTCGCTGGGTGGCTCGTCGGGCTTCTCGACGATGCCCCGCAGCCGCTGTTCTCCGTCCAGGTCGGCGACACCGAGGTGGCGCAGGTGCTCGCTCTCGGGGATGCGCGCGAGGACGATCCGCGCGCCCTTGGCCTGCCGTTCGAACGCTTGCACGAACGGCTGCAGCGAGCGCTCGAAGACGTTGTCGGCAAGCATCACCAGGAAGCGTTCACCGCTGACGTACCGCTCTGACAACCCGAGCGCGTCGGCGATGCCACCGGCGCGCTCCTGGTACGCATAGAAAAGGCGATCGAGGCCGTAGTCGTGGCCGTTGCCGAGCAGGCGGAAGAACTCGCCGGCATGGATGCCGCCGGTGACCAGCATCAGCTCGTTGATGCCCGCCTTCACCAGCGCCTCGATGGCGAAGCTGATCATCGGGCGATCAGACAGCGGCAGCAGGTGCTTGTTGGTTATCCGTGTCAGCGGATGCAGGCGGCTACCGGTGCCGCCGGCCAGCACGACTCCCTTCACTGCGCTGGAGTCTAGTGGTCTCGGTGGTAGTGATGCGCAGGATCTTGTGGCAAACTCGCGCACATGCCGCGTGCTGAGACTTGGCCGAGGACCATCCTGCACGTGGATCTCGATGCCTTCTACACATCGGTCCACCAGCGGGATGACGAATCGCTGCGCGGCCAGCCGGTGGCCGTCGCCGGCCGCTCGCGCCGCGCGGTGGTGATGGGCGCCTCTTACGAGGCGCGCGGTTACGGCGTCCGCTCGGCGATGCCGCTGCACGAGGCGCTGCAGCTCTGCCCGCAGCTCGTGGTGGTGCCGCCCGAGAGCGGCAGGTACCGCGAGGCGAGCCGGCAGGTGCACGCGATCTTCCGCCGCGTCGCAGCGCCCGAGAAGATCGAGGCCGTCGCGCTCGACGAGGCCTATCTCGACGTCACAGCGCGAACCAAGACCACGACACCCGAGGAGCTGGCGCGCCGGGTCAAGTACATGGTCCACACCGAGGTCGGCCTGACGGCGAGCGTCGGCGCGGCCACCAGCAAGCTGGTCGCCAAGGTGGCCAGCGGCAGCCGCAAGCCGGACGCCCTCGTGCTCGTTCCGCCCGGCACGGAGGCCGACTTCCTGGCGGCGATGGCGGTCGGCGTCCTGCCCGGCCTCGGCCCCAAGACCGAGGAGCGCATCCGGCTGCTGGGGATCCGGACGGTCGGCGACCTCGCCGGCTACGACACGAACCGGCTCGTCCAGTCGCTGGGCGCGGGCGGCGCCATCCTGCAGCGGCTGGCGCAGGGCCGCGACCGGGCGCCCGTGGACGGCACCAAGCCGGCGAAGACCATCAGCGCGGAGACAACCTTCGAGTCGGACGTCAGCGACCCCGAGCTGCTGGACGAGGCGCTCCACGACCTCGCCGGCCGCGTCACCGAGCGACTTCGCGCGGAGGGTGTGCGCGCGAAGACCGTCTACGTGAAGCTGAAGCTGCCCGACTTCAGGCTGGTGAGCCGCCAGGTGAGCCGGACGAGCCCGACCGACGACCCCGAGACGATCTTCCGCGCCGTCCGCTCCGCTTTTCAGAAGTCGCATCTCGAGGACCACGCGGTGCGTCTGATCGGGGTTGGTCTTTCGGGGCTTGTGCACCCGGAGCCCGACCTCCAGATGACTTTGTTCGAGTAGCCTTCTTCCCCCCTTCCAGACCAGAACGGTCGACTGCCGGCCGGACCAGCAGCGCCAGCACGTCGCCCACCGTCGCCCAGCCATGCATCTCACGGCCGCGCCTGATCAGCTCTCGGAACACCGCCGCCGTCGCGCGGGCGTCGCCGAGGGCGGCGTGCTCGGGTATGTGCTCCACGCCCAGCTCCTCGACCAGCCGCGCCAGGCCCGGCGTCTGGCCGCCGGGCAGCTCGAGCACCAGCCTCGCCAGGGCCGTGGTGTCGATGATCGGGTGGTCGAGCGGGCGCTCCAGGCCGCGGCCGACCAGCCAGGTGTCGAAGGCGTCGTGGCTGTGCTCGACCAGCACCGCGCCGTGCGCGAAGCGCAGGAACGCCCGGCGCACGTCTGAGAACTCAGGCGCGCCGACCAGCATCGACCGGTCGATCAGGTGGCGCCGCCGCGCGTAGGGGTTGATCGGCGCGCGGCAGTCGACCAGGGTGTCGAAGAAGCTGAGCGGGCCGTCCAGCCGAAAACGCTCGGCGCCCAGCTCCAGAACCAGGAACGGCCGGTTGCCGGTCGTCTCCACGTCCAGCGCGACGTACTCGGCGTCCTCCAGCGGAGTCGCCGGTGTGACGTCCGCCGAGTCGACGGCCACCTCCTGCCACGGCACGGGCGTCCCGGAGCCGCGCGGCTTCAGCAGTACGGGTTTGGGCTCTTTCACAGGGGGTCCCCGCGAAATCGCAGATTTCGTGGGGTCATTTCAGTAGGCGTTCTTGTGAGTGAACACCCTTACCAGGGTGATCAGGATGATCTTGAGATCGAATTGGAGGCTCCAACTCTCTATGTAATACAGGTCGTAGAGCAGTCGGTCTTCCACCGGAGTCTGCCCACGCAGGTCGTTGACCTGCGCCCAGCCCGTCAGCCCTGGCCGCACCCGGTGGCGGTCGGCATAGTGCTCAAGCCGCGCAGTGAACTCGCGCACGAAGACAGGCCGCTCCGGCCGCGGCCCCACCAGGCTCATGTCACCGGCGAGGATGTTCCAGAGCTGCGGCAGCTCGTCCAGCGAGAACCGCCGCAGGAAGCGTCCGACGGATGTGCGCCGCGGGTCGTCCGCCTCCGCCCAGACGGGGCCCGTGTCCTCCTCCGCGTCGGCGCGCATCGTCCGGAACTTGTGCATCTCGAACACCGACTCGCGCATGCCGGTGCGCTCCTGGTGCAGCAGGATCGACCCCGTCGAGGTCAGGCGCACGACGAGGGCGATTACCAGCAGGAGCGGTGAGAGGACGATCAGACCGAGGCCCGCGACCACGACGTCGAAGGCGCGTTTGACGATGACCTTCGGCCCGTCAATGTCGAGGCCGTGCCTGAGCTGGAGCAGCGGGATCCCGTCGAGCTGGTCGGCGGTGATCTGGGTCGTCATCAGCTCGAGCATGCTCGGCACGATCCGGAACTCGACGCCGGTGCCGTTGCAGGAGTCGACCAGGTGCAGCACCCGGTCCTGGCTGACGTCCGGGAGTGCCATGAAGACGATCGCGACGCGACGGTTGCGCACGATGCGCGCCAGCTCGCCGGTGTGGCCGAGCACCTGCACGCCGCCGAACTCGGTGCCCTCCTTGAGGCCGTCGGCGACGATGCCGACGAGCTGGTAGCCGTAGTCGGGGAACATCCGGATGCGCTGCATGACGAGGTCGGCTGCCGCGCCGGCCCCGACGACCAGCGCCCGGTCGGCTCCCCGCCCGTGCCGACGCTGCAAAGCGACGTAGCGACGGATCGCGTAGCGGCCGGCGGAGTCGAGCAGCACCATCAGCGGCACCCAGTACGCGAGGGTGAGCCGCGAGTACGAGGTGAAGCCGGGCTCCCGGTAGGCGCCGATCAGGGCCAGCAGGACCAGGCCGGTCACGAGCGTCGCCCCGATCACCGAGAAGAACTCGTCGATGAACTCGAGGCCCCGGCGCTGCCGGTAGACACCCATCAGCGCGAAGACGGCCAGCACCACCACGGCGGTCACGATCGCGGCGACCTGGTAGTGACGGGGCTCCGGCGGCTCGCCGCTGGGGATGAACGGCCGCACCGGCCCGTGGAAGCGCAGCCCGTAGGCCACTCCGACCGCGGCTGCCGCCGCCACGGCGTCGACGGCCAGCCGCCAGGCCAGCAGCGCGCGATGGCGCATCGGCCCTACTGCCCCCGGCGGAGCGCGGCTCTCGCCAGCGCCAGCTCCGGCGGGTCCAGCACGCGCAGCGCCAGCGCGGCGCCGCCATAGATTGCGCCGCCCAGCACGATCACGGGCAGCACGAGCCACCCGCTCGTATCCCGCAGCGGCCAGAGCACGGCCCCCATCACCAGCCCGGCCAGGATTGGTTTCCAGGCCAGCCGGTGCAGCGGCGCCCGGTAGAGCTCGCGACCCACCAGCAGGTATGCGCTGGTCAGCAGCACGACCTCGGTGACCACCGTGGCCCAGGACGCGCCGATGTAGCCGAAGAAGGGGATCAGGAGCACGTTGAGGGCGACGTTCACGACCATGCTGGCCGTCGCCGCCCAGGTGAACATCACCTGCCGGTCGATCGCGCTCAGCGCGGCGATGAAAGCGTTGCTCGCGAACATGAACACAATCCCCAACGCAAGAATCTGCAGCGCGGGTTCGGACTTCGGATAAAGGTGCAGCACGCCGTTGAGCCCGTGCGCGAGCACGAAGGTGCCGACCGTGAGCGGCCAGCCGAGTAGAACCAGCGCCTTGAAGAAAAGGTCGATGGTCGGGTTGAGCCGCTCGCGCGCCTGGTGGTAGTAGACCGACATGACCGGGAAGACCACGGCCAGCATCGACTGCGGGACAAAGAGGATCGACTCGAACGGCTTGTAGGCGGCCCCGTACCACCCGGCCTCGTGGTGCGGCCGCAGCGCGTAGAGCAGCGGCTGGTCGATCTTGAAATAGATCGTCGTAATCACGAAGGTCAGCGCGAAGGGCAGCCCGGACCAGAACCACTGCCGGATCAGCGACCACTCCAGGCGCGGACCGAAGGTCACCAGGCGGCGGGCCGTCAGCACGACGATGAAGTACGCGCACGAGAAGCCGTAGCTGGCGGCATACGCCCAGAGGAAGTAGACGGGGCCCTGACCGGTCTTGATCCCGACGATCACGAGAGTCAGCAGCACGGCCGCTTCGAGCACGATCGCGACCGCCTCGTAGGTCAGGCTCTGGAGCGCGTAGAGCGTGTTCCGGAGCAGGTTGGAGTAGGTGGTCAGGACCATCAGGGCGAAGCCCGCGAAGAGCAGTCCGGCCAGCCCCTGCAGGCCGAGCAGCAGCCCGAGCACGACCAGCCCGAGCAGGGAAAGGATGGCCTTGATCGAGATGACGTTGTTCAGGTAGCGGCTGAGTTCGCCGGGAAAGCGGGCGCCCTCGCGGACGTAGAGCGTGTTGAAGCCCAGGTCGACCATCACCGCCACGAGCGCGGTGTAGTTGACGACGGTCTGGAACTCGCCGTAGTTGTCCGCCCCCAGGTGGTTCAGGGTCGCGATGACCGTGACGAGGGCGAGCAGGCGCGAGGCGATCCTGGCGCTGAGGACGAGGACCGTGTTGCGAGCCGCCTTCGATCCCAGGCCCTGGACGCCGCTGCGCGGCTCCGTGCTCACCCGTGGGGCCGCGTGAAGCCCATGCGGTCGTACATGTGCTGCAGCGTCGGGCCCGAGGCCTCGATCGCCTTGTCCGCCCCCTCCTTCAGCAGCCGCTGGAGCTCGCCGGGGTCTGCGCGCGCCGCCTCGAACGCCTCGCGGTAGGGCGTCAAGCACTCCACCACCGCCTCGGCGACCGCCTTCTTGAAGTCGCCGTAGCCCTTGCCTTCGAATTCCCGCTCGATGTCCTCGGCGGTGCGGCCGGTGGCGACTGACATGATGTCGATGAGGTTGGTCACGCCCTGCTTGTCGGGGGCACGCCTGACCTCGCGGCCCGTGTCGGTCACCGCACTCATGACCTTCTTGCGGACGAGGTCCGGCGGGTCGGCGATCAGGATCTTCCCCATCTCGGGGCTGGTGGACGTGGACATCTTCTTCGCGGGCTCGGTGAGATCCATGATCCGGGCGCCCTCGCCGGGGTACTGGGCCTCGGGCACCCTGAACGTGTCGCCGAAGCGCTGGTTGAAGCGGATCGCGACGTTGCGCGCCAGCTCGAGGTGCTGGCGCTGGTCGTCTCCGATCGGCACCAGGTCGGTCTGGTAGAGCAGGATGTCGCCCGCCATCAGCACCGGGTAGGTGAAGAGACCGGCCGAGACGAACTCCTGGGTCTCCGACTTGTCCTTGAACTGGGTCATCCGGCGGAGCTCGCCGAACCCGGCGACGGCGCCCAGCAGCCAGGCGGCCTCGGCATGGTGCGGGTTGTGGCTCTGGACGAAGACCGTTGACCGCTTGGGGTCGAGACCGGTGGCGAAGAGCATGGCTGCCAGGTCGAGGGTCGCGCGGCGGAGCTCCTCG
>Ga0207664_10000350_pt1 | contig 33653 bp, 32 predicted proteins | sample LARL83metaG_FD_184349 | JGI IMG/M metagenome (GOLD analysis project Ga0207664, IMG submission 184349) | Corn, switchgrass and miscanthus rhizosphere microbial communities from Kellogg Biological Station, Michigan, USA - LAR L8-3 metaG... | ecosystem: Host-associated > Plants > Roots >... | reverse complement strand
CGTCGGCCGGCCAGTTGTCCTGGGTCGGGACCAGGTTCACCGCTAGACCGGGACGTCGGTCATGAAGCTGGCGGCCGGCCGGTCCACCCAGCGGGTGAATCGCATCACAAACGGGAAGCCGACCGAGCGGACGATGCCCTTCACGACGCCAACCGGAAGTCCGACCTCCCGAGCGACCTGAGCCCAGCTCAGGCCCCGCGCCTGGCGCTGTCCATCGACGGCTGCATAGAGCGCCTTCGTATCCCAGCGAAGTAGGTGACGCGGCCCCAGGTCGGGAATCGGGGTGCCCCCGACTTTGCTCGTGCCCGCCACGAACGACTCGGGTTGTTCGCCCATCCACCTTAGGGCTGACATCACGATGTTCCCGTTCAATCCGCTGCGACTGGCCATGCCGCTCAGCGTGGAGGGGCTTACCGGAGGGATGTCCCGGCGATGCGCAAACGGGGCGCTGATCTGCCGCGCGACCTCAGCCCAGGTCACGCCTCGACCTTGTCGGACGCGGTCGAACTCGGCGTGGAAAGCACAGATGTCGAAGTCGACCCACGTCGAGCCCGTCGCACTACCCATGTCGAGAGTCTCGCATCGGCAAAGAACGGCAACTTCGCAAGCTCGACGATCAATTTGGTGGACCCGAGGGGATTCGAACCCCTGACCTTCTGAATGCCATTCAGACGCGCTCCCAGCTGCGCCACGGGCCCACGCGCCAGGGACGGGTCACATGATATCCAGGCGCCAACCGGCCTAAGCTCGCCTCCTCCGCATCGGCGGAGCTGACGCCAGCAGCTGCCGCGCCAGGTCGGGGTCCACGCCCGGGGCGGGCGGCTCGCCGGCCCAGTCGCTCTTCACCAACCGTTCCCGCACGTCGTGCACCCAGGCCAGGCACGCCTCGTGCATTCGCTGCCCGTAGAGCGCGGCGGCCCAGGCATGGCCTGCCTTCGGGACCTCCCCGAGCAGGGAGGTGATCGGCTCCATCTCCTCGAGCTCCGCTCGCACCTCGGCTTCGAATTCGTCGAGCATCAGGGCCAGCTTGCCCCGGTCCATCTTGTGCGCGAAGAAAAGCTTCACCAGGGTCGGGATCCTGAAGGTCGACCCCTCACGCTCAGCCGCATTCAGCCAGTCCTCGAGCACCCTGCAGCCCTGGTCGGTGACCGTGAAGACACGCTTATCGGGCAGCCTCTCCTGCTCGACGGCGGTCCCTTCCACCAGACCGAGCGAATCCAGCCGGCCGAGCTCGCTGTAGACCTGCGTCTTGGACATCGGCCAGAAGTGCGCGATCGAGCGGTTTACCGCCGACGCCAGCTCGTAACCGGACATTGGGGTCAGCGAGAGCAGGCCGAGGACCGCGTAGGAACTGGTCGGCAGCGAGCGCGCCATCGTGCAGCACTATAGGACAGAATTCTCTATTCCGGACTTGACTAGTTCGCCCTGCCCTGCTAAACCATTGGCTAGTAAGGAGTTTGCCAATGGCAGCAGTGATCAGGATCGAGGACTATCGGGACAGCAGCCGGCGCAACCTTGCCTCGCAGCTGCGGCGGCTGGCCGCAGAACGGGCCGCACGCGTCGAGCAGATGCGAATCGCCGAGCGCGACAGCATCCGAGAACTCGCCGCGCGCATCGTCTCCGCAAGCTAGTCGACTTGACGTTTGCTTGACACAAGCGCTATACAGGAGAGGTCCGGATTGAGGTCCGGCCCAAGCGTGAATCCCACTCCCGCGCCGCGGGCGGCTCTCCCCAAGGGCCGCCCGCTCTTCTTCTCCCGCTAGGATCGAAGCACCTTGACCTCAATCCTCGGCGCCTCCATCAAGCGCCGCGAAGATCCCCGGCTGGTGACCGGTCGCGGCCAGTACGCCGACGACGTGCCCGTCGAGGGCGGGCTCCACGCCGTGTTCGTGCGCTCCCCCCTCGCGCACGCGCACGTCCGCTCCATCGACAAGTCGCCGGCTGAAGGCATGCCTGGTGTGGCCGGCGTCTACGTGGCGGCGGATCTCAACCTGGAGCCACATTTCGGGCTGGCGCTGTACCCGCCTGACCTGGCCCGGCCGCCGCTGGCCACGGACAAGGTCCGCTTCGCCGGCGAGGCGCTGGCCGTCGCCGTGGCGGGCAGCCGCGCCGAGGCCGCCGACGCCGCCGCCGCGGTCCAGATCGACCTCGACCCGCTGCCGGCGCTCATCGACCCCGTGGCGGCCGCCGACGCGGATCCTCTGTTCGAAGCCTTCCCCACCAACATCGTCATGCAGAGCGAGTACGGCGACGAGGACGCGCTGGACGGCGCCGAGGTCAAGGTCGGCGGCCGCTTCTTGAACCAGCGCGTGGCGGCGGTGCCGATGGAGACCAACGTCTTCGTCGCCGCACCGGACGCCGAGACCGGCGGGCTGCGCGCCTGGGCATCCACCCAGATCCCGCATCGCGTGCGCGATGACATCGCCCAGTGGCTGGGCCTCGAGGAGAGCAAGGTCCGCGTGCAGGCTCTCGACGTCGGCGGCGCCTTCGGCGCCAAGCTCGTGCCCTACCCCGAGCAGCTGGTCGTCGCGAAGATCGCCTGGGAGCTGAAGCGGCCCGTGCGCTGGGTGGAGACGCGCAGCGAATCCTTCCTCACGATGACCCAGGGCCGGGGCCAGGTGCAGGAGGTCGAGCTGGCCGCCGACCGACAAGGCCGGATCAGCGGGCTCAAGGTCCGCGTCACCCAGGATGCCGGCGCCTATCCCAACAACGGCGGCTTCCTGCCGCACTTCACCGGGATGATGGTCAGCGGCGTCTACCGCATCCCGAAGATCCACTACGCCTGGCGCAGCGTGCTCACGAACACGACCCCGATCGGCGCGTACCGCGGCGCCGGGCGGCCCGAGGCGACGGCCCTCATCGAGCGCGCGCTCGACCTGCTCGCGGTCGAGCTGCAGATGGACCCGGCCGAGGTCCGCCGGCGCAACCTCGTTCCCGCCGACGCCTTCCCCCACTCCACACCGACCGGAGCCACCTACGACAGCGGCGACTACGAGCGGGCGCTGGACGCCGTGCTCGAGGCGTCCGGCTACGCCGCGCTTCGAGCCGAGCAGAAGCAGCGGCGCGAGTCCGGCGATCGGCGGCAGCTGGGCATCGGCGTCTCCACCTATGTCGAGATCACGGCCGGGGTGACGCCGGTCGAGTACGGCGCCGTCCAGCTGCGGCCGGACGCCACCTTCCTCGTCTCCGCCGGCGTTGCGAGCCATGGCCAGGGCCACGAGACCTCCCTCGCTCAGATCGCCGCCGACACGCTCGGCGTCCCCATCGAGCAGGTCGAGGTCGCGCGGCCCGACACCGCCGTCGTCCCGCGCGGGGACGGCACCAGCGCGTCGCGCTCCATGCAGCTGGGCGGCAGCGCGGTGCTCACGGCCGCCCGCGAGGTGCGGGAGAAAGCCAAGACCGCGGCGGCCGACCTGCTCGAGGCGGCGGCGGAGGACGTCGACGAGCTCGAACCCGGCCGCTTCGGCGTCCGCGGCTCACCGGGCCGGACGGTGGGCTGGCAAGAGCTGGCCGCGCAGAGCGCAGTGGAGCTGCGCGCCACCTCGGACTTCAGCCAGTCGGATCCGACCTTCCCCTTCGGCGCCCACGTCGCCGTGGTGGAAGTCGATCTGGACACCGGTCACGTCCGTCACCTTCGGCACGTTGCGGTGGACGACTGCGGGCGGGTCATCAACCCTCTACTCGCCGAGGGCCAGGTCCACGGCGGCATCGCGCAGGGCGCCGCCCAGGCGCTTTACGAGGAGGTTCTCTACGCCGAGGACGGCAACCCGCTGACCACCAGCCTGCTCGACTACTCCCTGCCGAGCATCGCCGAGATGCCGGCCGTCGAGACCGTGCACCACGAGACGCCGACGCCCAACAACCCGCTCGGAGCCAAGGGGATCGGCGAATCCGGGACCATCGGTTCCATGCCGGCGGTGCAGAGCGCCGTGGTCGACGCGCTCGCGCACCTGGGCATCCGGCACCTCGACATGCCCCTCACTCCGGACCGCGTCTGGGCCGCCATCGACGCTGTCAGCAAAGCCGAGAGCGCTGTATAGCTGAATTCCGAGTTCACCACTAGGCTGCGACGGAACCTCGGTGGTACAGTCGCAGCGAACGAGGAGGGAACGGAGCTGATTTGATCGGAGCTCTTCAGGCCCGTCTCGCTGATTCCCTCGCCAGGGCTCAGGAGGCGGACGACAGCCTGGCCGTGCTTAACGTCGCCCTGGGGCGGCCGATCACCGGCACCCCTTCATGGGCCGACGGTGAACTCACGACGCTCCTGGTGGGAGCTCTCCGCGGCGCCGTGCGCGTGACCGACTCCGTCCTCTGCACCGACCCCCACGAAGCCTGGATCCTCCTGCCCGGCTGCGACTTCGACGGCGCCGCCGGCGTCGCCGACCGCGTGGCCGCCGCGCTCGAGGACCTCGACGCCGCGGTCGGCATCGCGATCTTCCCGGACCACTCGGCGCAGCCGTCGTGGCTGGCCCGCCACGCTGAGCTCGCCAGCGCGCGCGCCCGCAACGCCGCCTCCGCCTTCGCCTTCGCCGACCCGCAGGAGAACGACCCGCCGGGCGCCTCGATCATCCACGAGCTGCCCGCGGCGCTCCGCGAGCACCGGCTCGTCGCCCACTACCAGCCGCAGATCGACCTCTCGACGCGGCGCATGGTCGGCGTCGAGGCCCTCGCGCGGTGGGACCATCCAGAGCGTGGGCTGCTCGAGCCGGCGGCCTTCCTGCCGCTCGCCCAGATGACCCGCCTCGGCGTCGACGTGGACCTCGAGATGCTGCGCACCGTGGCGCGCCAGGTGGCCGCCTGGGGTCGCGCCGGTCACCGGCTCCCCGTCGCCGTCAAGATCTGCGGCCGCACCCTGATGACGCCCGGCTTCTTCGCCGAGCTGCGCGGGATCATGCGCCGCGCCGGCTCCGACGCAGGTCTGGTGAAGATCGAGGTTCAGGAGGAGGCCGTCACCTCGGAGCCGCGAGCGGCAGCCGTGATCGACGAGCTGCGTCAGGCGGGTGTGCGCGTCTGCATCGAGCGCTTCGGCAGCGGCGCGTCGTCTCTCACGGCGATCGAGCGCCTGCAGGTCGACGAGCTGAAGCTCGACCCGGACCTCGTGCACCTCGCCCGTGACAACAAGCACGTCGGCGCCCTCGCCTCGCTGGTGGCGGGCGGCCACGCGCTCGGGGTCAAGGTGAGCGCCGCCAATCTCGACAGCGAGCAGGTCGTCCGCGCCACCTGGGGCCTGGGCTGCGACTTCGGCCAGGGCTTCGCGCTCGGCCGGCCCGTGCCGGTGGCGGAGCTGCCCGAGGTTGGAGCCGTCGAAAACGTGCCCGCCGCGATCTCGGCGATCGCCGACGAGCCGGCCGCGAAGGTGCTGCGCCTGCCGCAGCTGCGCCGCCCCAGCCTGCCGCGGCCGCGGATCGCCGCCTCCGGCGCCCTCATGCGCCTCGGGTCCGCCGCCGCGCTCGTTGCCGCCGGTCTGCTGGCCGGTTCCGTGCCGCTCGGCACAACGACACTGGGCGCTGCCGTGGCCGGGGCAGTCACCGCGCCCGCGACCGCGATCCTCGCTTCGCACCCGGCGGCGCCGGCGACCAACGCCCGCGGCACCTCGACGCAGAACGGCGCTCGCTCTCAGACCGGCAGCGGGTCGACGTCCTCGAACTCGTCGGGCGGTCACAGCGCGACCAGCACCTCGAGCACCGGCACCAACGGCACCTCCTCGACCGGCACCGGCAGCTCCAGCTCCTCCACGGTGCCGCTGCCGCTGCCGAGCGTCCAGCTGCCCACTCCGCTACCGACGCCGAAGCTGCCGCTACCGAGCCCCAGCCAGCTGCCCTAGCGGCACCGGGTCCTACTTGGCCGCGAGGCGGCCCAGCAGCACCTCCTGATTTTGGCCGAGCTTCTCGAGCGCCTCCAGGATCTCAAGCTGCGTTTTATTCATCGTGTGCAGCGCGACCAGCGTCTTGTGGTCGGCCTCGGCACGGCGGTCGGTGGCCTCGGCCTGCACGTTCTGGCCGACGATGATTATCGGCAGCAGCACGAGCTGCAGGAAGTAGCCGGACACGGCCCCGATGAGCAGCACCAGCGCTGTGTTGTCGGTCAGCGCGGCCACGATGCCGGTGATGCCGATGACCGCGAAGATGTACGCGCACCACATCGTGCCGACGTTCTTCGTGATCACGAGCGCCAATCTGCGATTGAGCTCGCCGACCCGGCTGTCGCCGTGCATGGTGCGGGCGACGTCGTGACGGCGAATCAGCTCGGGCTGGTGCTCGGCGGCCGCGTGGACATCGGTGTGCAGGGCTTCGTCGTTCATCGCGCGCATTTTCCTTAAATCAAGGGCATGCGGAGAGCCCTGATACCCGGTGCGATCGTCGTTGTGGTCGTCGTCGCGGTCGCGGCACAGTACCTGCGGCCGGTCGCCGCGGTGGCGGGCCGGCCGCGTGCGCCGCGCCCGCCGGCGGGAGCGCCGGTGCAGCTGCCGTGCCCGAGCGCGGGCGGCGCGGCCGCCGCCGTGGGCGGGATCGGCATGGTCGGCACCTGCGGATCGCCGGCACCGCTGCCGATGTACAGCACCGCGAAGATCATGACGGCGCTGCTGGTGCTCCGCGACCATCCCATCAGCCGCGGCCAGGGCGGTCCGGAGCTCACGATCAGCCAGGCCGAGGTGGACCGGACGGCGCAGGAGAGCGCCGCGGATGCGTCGGTGGTACCGGTGGCGGCCGGCGAGCAGCTGTCGGAGCAGCAGGTGCTGGAAGGGCTGCTCATCCCGAGCGGCAACAACTTCGCCGAGCTGCTGGCCGGCTGGGACGCGGGGTCGGTGCCGGCGTTCGTGGCCAAGATGAACACCGCCGCGGCCGGACTCGGCCTCCGCCGGACGCACTTCGACGACCCGAGCGGCTTCAGCGAGAAGACGGTCAGCGTGCCGATCGACCTGCTCAAGCTGGCGCGCACCGCCATGGAAGAGCCGGTCCTCGCCGACATCGTCGGCATGGCGACCGCCGACCTGCCTGTTGCCGGCACCGTCTACAACGTCGACGCGGAGCTGGGCCACCACGGGGTCGCGGGCATCAAGACCGGTTCGGCGCCGCATGGCAGCGCGAGCTTCGCCGGCCTCTCGTTGAAGCAAGTTGCCGGTCAGCCGGTCGCGGTCTACACGGCCGTGATGGGCCTGGCCGACCTCCCGGCCGCGTTCGCGGCCACGGAGCGGATGGCAGAGGCCATCGCGGGCGCCCTCGTGGCCTGGCGGGTGGCGCCCGGGGATAGCGTCGCGGCGTACGACGCCCCTTGGGGCTCGAGCGTGGCGGCCACTCCGACTGCAGAGCTGACAGTGGCCCTCTGGCCCGGGTCGCGACCCCGGCTGCAGTACGAGCTGCGCCCCCTGGCCGCGGGCGCGCCCTCGGGTACCGATGCCGGGACGCTGACGATCGCGTACGGCGAGCGGATCTACGAGCTGAAGCTCGTCACCAACTCACGGTTGAGTGAGCCGGGCCGGCGCTACCGCCTGACCCGAGGTTTCTAGGAGATCTTCGGCTGGAAGCGGATCGAGGCTCGGCGCAGGCTCAGGCGGAGCTTGCGAGAACCGAGCGGGTCGATGGCCATCATCCCGAGGCGGATCAGCGTGTGGAGGACACCGGGTGCCATGCACGTCGAACGTTCGGTGGTCCCACGTGGTTACGCGGCGTGACACGATGGAGCCCATGAGCACGAACGGGCAGCACCGCCGCGATTCGTACGCCACGATCACGCGCGGTCTCAACTGGGACTCCATCCCCATGCGCCTCTTCCAGAAGGCGAAGAAGCTCGGGACCTGGGACCCGATGGCGATCGACCTCAGCGCCGACCGCGAGGCATGGCGCGGTTTCGAGCCGCTGGCGATGGACTCCGCCCTGCGCAACCTGGCGCTGTTCCAGGCGGGTGAGGAGGGCGTGACGCTCGACCTGCTGCCGCTGATCATGAACGTGGCCAAGCGCGGCTGGATCGAGGACGAGATCTATCTCACCTCCTTCCTCTGGGAGGAGGCGAAGCACTGCGAGTTCTTCCGGCACTGGCTCGACGAGGTCGCCGGCGGCCCGAAGGACCTGGAGCAATACATCACTCCCAGCTACCGGACCCTTTTCTACGAAGAGCTGCCGGCCGCGCTCGGCGCCCTTGCGAACGACGATTCCAACGCAGCCCTGGTGCGGGCAGCAGTGACCTACAACATGATCATCGAGGGCGTGCTCGCAGAGACCGGCTACTACGGCTTCCGCAAGTCGATGGAGCTGGACACGCCGCAGGGCCACCTCCACGGGCTGCTCGAGGGCGTCACCCTGATCGCGCGGGATGAGTCGCGCCACATCCGCTATGGCGTCTACCTGATCGACCGCCTGGTGGCCGAGGAGCCGCCGCTCTGGGACGTCATGGAGAACCGGATGCGCGAGCTGCTGCCGCTGGCGATGGGCGTCGTAACCGAGTTTTACGAGGCCTACGAGGAGGGCTCGCTGGACGAGTACGGCCTGCCGATGGAGGAGGTCGCAGCGTTCTCGGCGACGCAGTTCGACAAGCGCATGAAGGTGCTCGAGCGGGATCGCGGCAAGAAGCTGGCAGAGATCGAGGCGGCGACGGTCACCGACATCGAGGCCGAGGAGGCGGAGCCGGCCGCGGTCTGAGGGGACCTGGTCTTTTCTGATAGAGTCCCGCGCCGATGCGCTGGAGCAGTGTCTTCTCGTACCTGTCAGCCGGAGTCCTGATCGCCGCTGTCGTCGGCAAGCTCGCCGAGTGGCCGTCGGCGTCGGTGCAGTGGCTGCTCCTCGCCTGGGCGGTCCTGCTGATCCCGGTGTCGCTGGTGCTGTTCCGGCATCCCATGCGCTACCCGGCCTGGGGCCTTTTCCTTGGCTTTTGGGGCTTCCTCGGCGTGATCACGCTGGTGGTGCTGCAGTCGCTCGCGGTGGCCGACGTCCTGCGCGACCCCAGCCGCGGCTTCGCCGAGGCCTGGCCGCTCGGAGTCTTCGGCATCTGGCTGGCGGTGACGTCCTTGCTGGGGACCCCGGACCGCGTGGAGTCGGACCTCGCCGGGCTGGTGACCTGGCTCGGCGGCCTCGCCGGCCTGGCGCTGCTGGGCAGCTGGTTCGTGACGATCGCCGGCATCTCGGGCGCGGTACGGCCGGCGTTCTTCCTCGCAGCGGTGGCCTACGTGCTCTGGAGCGCGGCCCTCAGCGGCGAGATCTGGAACTGGCTCCCCGGCCGCCGCCGCCGGCCAGAGGCCGCCGGCCAGACCGCGACCCCGGCCGTCGAGATGCCAGAGCCAGCTACGACCTAAGGGCTAAGTCTCCTCCCCGCTTGACGGGGAGGTGGCCGGCGAAGCCGGTCGGAGGGGGCGTGGGTCCTTAACAACCTGGGCTGACATCCAACCCCTGAGGCCACATGCAGCGCGCTCGATGCCGGAGCGCGAGATGGTCGACTTCGCCCGCAAGCTGCGTCGCGAGATGACCGGCGTTGAGGCCATGCTGTGGACACGCCTCCGGCGCAGGCAGGTCGAGGGTCATCGCATCAGGCGGCAGGCGCCGATTGGGCCGTATGTCGCGGACTTCGTCTGCTTGGCCCGTCGCGTTGTGATCGAGGTCGACGGACCGAGTCATAACTTCACCGGCGACCGCGACCTCGACCGTGAGGCCTGGCTTCGCAGCAAGGGCTACACCGTCCTGCACTTCACTCCCGAGGAGGTTTTGAACGATTGCGATGAGGTCGTCGCTGCGATCGCGTGGGCTCTCACGCCCCCTCCGTCGGGCTTCGCCCGACACCTCCCCGTCGAGCGGGGAGGAGACGCAATCGCGACTAGGCCTTAGCCCCTTCTCCGAGCAGGGCTCGGACCGCCTTGCGGTCCACCTTGCCCACCGGGGTTAGCGGGACCTGGTCCAGGATCCGCACCTCGCGCGGGTACTTGTGCTTGCCGACGCGCGTCTTGGCGAACTCGACCAGCTCCGCGGACGTGGCGGCCGCACCCGGCCGCAGCGACACGTAGGCAACCACCTCCTCGCCCAGCCGCTCGTCCGGCCTGCCCACCACCGCCGCGGCGCCCACCGCCGGGTGCTCCAGCAGGGCGTCCTCCACGTCGCGCGGGAAGACGTTGAACCCGCCGCGGAGGATCAGGTCCTTCTTGCGGTCGACGACGTAGAGATAGCCGTCCGAGTCCAGCCGCCCGATGTCGCCGGTGTGCAGCCAGCCGCCGCGCAGCACGTCGGCGGTCAGTTCCGGGGACTTCCAGTAGCCCCGCATCACGCCGCGCGCGCGGCAGATGATCTCGCCCGGCTCGCCCGGCGGCAGGTCCTGGTCGTTCTCGTCGACGATGCGCACCTCGTAGCCCGGGATGACCTTGCCCACCGACCCCAGCCGGCGCCCGGTCGGAGGGTTGGTGGAGATCACCGCGCCGGACTCGGTGCAGCCATAGCCCTCGCGCACGATCAGGCCGGGGATCCGCCGTTCGATCTCTGCCACGACCTCCGGCGCCAGCGGCGCGGCCCCCGAGATCAGGTACCTCATCGACGACAGGTCGTGGTCCTCGAGCGGCTGCTGGAGCAGCATCTGGATCATCGAGGGCACGACCGCCGAAATCTGGAGCCGGTGCTCCTCGACGAGCCGCACCCAGTCCGCGGGGTCGAACCAGCGCTGGAGGACCGTGAAGCCGATCTCCGGCGAGTGCATACCGACGACGGTGACGATCAGGCCGTAGGAGTGCGCCAGCGGCAGCGCCCCGATGCCGCGGGTGATCTCGGGCTCATAGCCGGCCTCCCACGAGCTGTACCCGCAGTACCAGAGGTTCTCGTGCGACAGCACCACGCCTTTGGCCCGGCCGGTGGTCCCGCCCGTGTACATGAGCGCCGCCATGGCGTCGTCGTCCACGTCGACGACCTCGGCAGGCGCAGCGGTCTCCAGCTCGGCGAAGGAGACGACGCCATCCCCTGACTCGCCGGTACACGCGATCCAGCGGACGGATTCGACACCCTCGGCCGCGCCGCGAACGTGCTGCAGAAGCTCCGGGGTCGTGATCAAGCCGACCGCCTCCGAGTCCTCGAGGATGTGCCGGACCTCGGGCTGCGTCAGCAGGAACATCGCCGGCGTGATCGCGCCGCCGATCCGCCAGAGCGCGTTGTAAACGATCCCGACCTCCGGTTGGTTCGCCATGCTGACGACCACACGATCGCCCGGCTGGACTCCGAGCTCGAGCAGCCCCGCGGCGACGCGGCGCGAGCGCTCGTGCAGCTCGCCGCCCCGGAAGACCTTGCCTTCGAAGTACAGCTCGCCCTCGCCGCCCGACCGCTGGATCGAGGTTTCGGCCAGGCGCGCCAGGTTGTACTGGTGAGACACGCTCCACAATCATGTCCCAGACGTGGGTGACGACTGGAGTCCCGAACTCGAAGAGCTGCGGCGCCGCGAGGAGCTGGGCAGGCAGATGGGCGGGCCGGAGCGGATCGAGTACGCCCGCTCGGCCGGGCGGCAGACCGTCCGCGAGCGCGTCGAGCAGCTCCTGGACCCCGGAACCTTCGAAGAGATCGGCCTCCTCGCCGGCTTCGCGACCTACGAGGACGAGCAGCTCCAGGCGCTGACGCCCTCCAACATCGTCACGGGCTACGGCCGGGTCGATGGAAAGCGCGTGGTCGTCTGCGGCGACGACTTCACCGTGCGCGGCGGCGCTTCCGACGCCGCCATCCACGGCAAGCAGGTCTACGCCGAGCGGATGGCGAACGAGCTGCGCCTGCCGCTCGTACGGCTGGTCGACGGCACCGGCGGCGGCGGCAGCGTCAAGTCCTACCACAGCGTCGGCCGCACCTACGTGCCGGCCAACCCCGGCTGGGACCTCGTGGTCGACAACCTGGCCAAGGTCCCGGTCGTGGCAGCCTGCCTGGGACCGGTCGCCGGCCTGGGCGCCGCTCGGGTCGTGAGCGCCCACTTCTCGGTCATGGTTCGCGGCACCTCCCAGCTCTTCGTCGCCGGCCCGCCGGTGGTCGCCGCCGGCATGCGCCAGCGGGTGGAGAAGGAGGAGCTCGGCGGCTGGGAGATCCAGTGGCGCTCCGGCGCGGTCGATAACGTCGCCGAGAGCGAGGCGGACGCGCTCGCGCAGTGCCGCCGCTTCCTCTCCTACCTGCCGCCAAGCGTCTGGCAGGTGCCGCCCGTCTGCCCCGCGGACGACGACCCCGCCCGCGCCGAGGAAGAGCTGCGGGCGATCGTGCCGCGCAGCCGGCGCAAGCCTTACGACATGCGCCGCATCGTCGAGCTGGTCTGCGACCGAGACTCGGTGTTCGAGCTCGGCGGGGGCTACGGCCGCTCGGTGATCACGGCGCTGGCGAGGCTGGCCGGCCGCCCGATCGCGGTCGTCGCCTCCGATCCAAAGGTCTACGGCGGCGGTTTGACCGCCGACGCATCCGACAAGCTGGCCCGTTTCTGCGACTTCGCCGACACCTTCCATCTCCCGGTCGTCAACTTCGTCGACCAGCCCGGTTTCGTCATCGGCGTGGACGCTGAGAAGGCGGGCACCATCCGCCGCGGCGCTCGCGCCCTGGCCGCCGTCTATCAGGCGAGCGCGCCCTGGGCGTCGGTCATCGTGCGCAAGGTGTTCGGGGTGGCGGGCGCGGCGCACGGCAACGCGCAGGCGCTGAACTTCCGCTTCGCGTGGCCGTCGGGCGACTGGGGCTCGCTGCCGCTGGAGGGCGGGATCGAGGCCGCCTACCGGCGCGAGCTGGCCGCCTCGCCCGACCCCGAGGCACGCAAGGCGGAGATCCTCGCCGAGCTCGAAGCCTTGCGCTCGCCCTTCCGCACGGCGGAGGCTTTCAACATCGAGCGCATCGTCGACCCGGCCGACACGCGACGTCTCCTCTGCGATTGGGTGGAGATGGCCTATGACGTGCTGCCTGAGCAGCTCGGCCCCCGCGCGCGAGGCCCGCGACCGTGAGGCTTCGCCAGGTGGTCTACGCGGCGCGCGACCTGGACGCCAAGGTCGCCGAGCTCCGGGCCGAGCTTCCTCTCGGCGAGCCTTACCACGACCCTGGCGTCGAGCACTTCGGGCTTCACAACGCGGTGATGGCGCTGGGCGACACCTTCGTCGAGGTCGTCTCGCCCTTCCGCGATGACGCACCCGCCGCCCGCTTCATCGAGCGCTTCGGCGAGGGGCCCTACATGCTGATGTTCCAGGTCGACGACACCCAGGCTGCTCGCGAGCGGGCCGCGCGCGCCAACGCTCGGATCGTGTGGCAGAACGACCTGCCGCAGATCTCTGGCACGCATCTGCACCCGAAGGACCTCCCGGGCGCGATCGTTTCGCTCGACACCCCGCGGCCACCTGAAAGCTGGCACTGGGCGGGCCAGGAGTGGAGCGCCCGCGCGCCGGAACGGCTCGGCCCCGGGCGAATTGCGGGCGCCACGATCTCGGCGCCGGACCCGGAGGCCGCCGCCCGCCGCTGGGCCGAGGTGCTGGGCGAGGTCCCCGCTGAGATCGACTTCGTCGCCGGCCCGGAGACCCGGCTGGTGGAGTTCAGCTTTGCCTGACACGGAGATCCTCGTCGAGGGCGTGGCCTTCCCGGAATGCCCGCGCTGGCATGAGGGCGTCCTCTGGTGGTCCGACCACGCGCTGGGCCGCGTCTACCGGCTGAACGGCGACCCGCAGATCGTGCTCGAGATTGCCGAGCAGCCCTCGGGTCTCGGCTGGCGGCCCGACGGCACCCTGCTGGTCGTGTCGATGCTCGACCGCCGGCTGCTGGCATGGGATGGGCAGAAGCTGAGCCAGGTCGCCGACTTGACCGGCGTCTTCCCCTGGCACGCCAACGACATGGTGGTCGACGCCGCCGGTCGTGCCTACGTCGGCAACTTCGGCTTTGACCTCGGAGGCGGCGAGGTGACCTCGACGGTGCTCGCGTGCGTCGACCCCGATGGGACGATCGCTGTCGCCGCCGAGGATCTCCTTTTCCCCAACGGGGCCGTGATCACTCCCGACGGCAAGACCCTGATCGTCGCCGAGACGTACGGCGCTCGCCTCACCGCGTTCGACATCGGCGCCGGCGGCGAAGTGGCGAACCGGCGCGAGTGGTCGCCGACCCCGGGAGTGTTTCCCGACGGGATCTGCCTCGACGCCGAGGGCTGCGTCTGGGTCGCCTCGGTGACCACCGGAGAGGCGATTCGATACCGAGAGGGCGGCGAGATCGCGGGCCGCATCAAGAGCTCGCGCGACAACGCGTTCGCCTGCATGCTGGGCGGAGAGGACGGCCGGACGCTATTCGTCTGCACGGCAAGCGGCAGCAGCTATGAAGAGAGCCGCGAGCTGCTGGGCGGCCGCATCGAGACGGCCCGCGTCGAGGCTCCGCATGCCGGGCTCCCGTAGGCTGTCCTCATGCTTCTGAGCGCACTGGCCGCCGCCCTTTTCCTGATCTCCCCGACCATCACTGGCACCAAGATCGTGGCCTTCATCGTCGTCGTCGCGATCGTCGGCGGCGCCTTCCTCTACTACCGCAGCCGTTCGGGTTCGGGGCCGGCCTGAGCTCGGGTCCACCGGCGCCACTCGGTTTCGATCGCCTTTACGAGGCGCCTGATCTCCCCCACCTCGACCTGCCTCAGGCTGTTCGAGCAACCTACGGCGACTTCGGCCTGCGCGACGAGGTCGTCTACGCGAACTTCGTGGCCAGTCTCGACGGCGTGGTGGCTTTCGAGCCCGGCGTCACCCGTTCAGCCGGACGGGTCATCAGCGGCGGGCATCCCGCCGACCGCTACCTGATGGGCCTGCTGCGGGCGTGCGCCGACGCAGTCGTCGTCGGCGCCGGGACCGCCAGGGACGAGGCAGAGCACGAGTGGACGCCGGAGCGGGCGGCGCCATCCGCGGCGGCCGACTTCGTCGCGCTGCGGCAGCGCCTGCATCTGGCCGAGCAAGCGCCGGTGTTCATCGTCAGCGGCAGCGGGCGAGTCGATCCGGACTCGCACGCCGCGCAGACCTCGACCGTGGTCACCGGGGACGCGCCCCGGCTCGACTTGAAAGAGCTGATCGAGTCCCTGCGCGAGCGCGGTTTGCGGCGGATCCTGACCGAGGGCGGCCCGCGGCTGCTGGGCGGGCTGCTCGAAGCCGGCCTCGTCGATGAGCTCTTCCTGACCATCGCCCCAGTGGTCGCCGGGCGGGACGGGCCAGGCCGCCGCGGGTTCGCCGAGGGCGTGCAGCTGCTGCCCGATCGCGACGAGCGCTGGCGGCTGCTCAGCGCTCACCGCGCGGAGGACATGATGTTCCTGCGCTATGCCCTCCACTGATCTCGCCCTGGTCTGCGGCGCCACCGGCGGACTCGGTCCGGCGGTGGTTGAGGCCTTCCGTGCCCGCGGCGACCGGGTTCTGGGCGCCTCCCGCTCTGGCGCCGACCTCGAGGTGGACCTCGGTGACCCCGCCGCCGTCGATGCGATGTGGTCGTCGTTCGACGTGGTCCCGCGCTGGCTCGTGAACATCACCGGCGGCTTCGCCGGCGGCAGCCTGGCGGACAGCGACGACGAGTCGCTCCACCACATGCTGCGGCTCAACCTGGAGACCTGCTGGTGGTCATGTCGCGCGGCCGCCAACCGGATGCGGCCCGGATCGGCGATCGTGAACGTGTCCTCGCGCGCGGCGGTCGCCGGCAGTTCGGGCGCGGCCGCCTACGGAGTCGCCAAGGCGGGCGTGAACCGGCTGACGGAAATCCTCGCCGGCGAGCTCAAGGCGTCCGGCGTCCGCGTCAACGCGATCATGCCGAACCTGATCGACACCCCGGCCAACCGCGCCTCGATGTCGGAGTCGGCGATGCAGAAGGCGGTGGCGCCGGAGGCGATCGCCCGGACGATCCTGTGGCTGTGCAGCGACGAGTCGGCGGCGGTCAGCGGAGCGATCGTGCCGGTCTAGAGCGAGCCACGCCCCCCTCCCGGCCTATCGGCCGGACTCCCCCGTCAAGCGGGGGAGAGACGCTTGCAACCTTGGTAGAACATCTCCTCCCCACTTGATGGGGAGGGGCCATTCCCCGCTACGCGGGGACCCCTAAGTTCGCCGCTAGGAAGGCGCCGGAGGGGGCGTGAGCAGCCTCGAACCAGCCTTAAATGGCAGCGTCCGCCGCCGCCGCCCTGGCCTCCGCCGCGTCTGCGCGGGCACGCGCTCTGCGGGCCTCTCTCTCCAGCTCGTCCGCCTCGCGGGCCAGGCGGTCGGCCTCGGCGCGCAATGCATGCGCCTCCTCCTGGCGCCGGCGGCGGGCGGCGTCGTCGGTCGCGCGCGCCCGCTCCGGCTTCGGGAGATCGACCGCCGCCACACCGAAAACCGACTCCTCCGCCGCGACCGGCTCCTGCAGGAGCACTCCGTCCCGCAGGTCCTGCCAGGCCTGCCCGCCGGTGGCCGCCGCGCGTCGGATGATCTCGCGGGCGTCGGCGGCCGCGCCACGCGCGTACTTCGCCGCCTCGCTCTCGAGGGTGTCCAGCTCGCGCCTCTGCGCCGCCGCCGCCTCGCGCAGCTCGGCGCCGGCGCCCTTCTCGCCGCCTGCGATCGCCGCCTCCAGCTCGCGCAGCCGGCGCGTCGAGTCCTCCAGCCGGCGCGCCGAGTCCGGGCGTTCGGTGACGGCTCGATTCGCCACCCAGACCTTCAGCGGAGGCTTCCGCACCTTCGCCAGCTCGCGAGCACCCGCTCGCGTCAGGCGCGTGCGTGTCGCCGTGAACTCGCCGGGCTCCACGCTCAGCAGTTCTCGCAGCGCATCGCGCTCCGTGCCGGCCACAACGCTCAATATGCGGAAAGATGCCGGCCGAGACACGCTTCACCGATCTGGTCGGCTGCCGCCTTCCCCTCCAGCTCGCCGTGCTGGGCGGCGTCGGCACGGCCGAGCTGGCTGTCGCCGTTGCCGGCGCGGGCGGCCTCGGCATGGCGCCCTGGTACGTCGATCTGCCTGACAGCGCCCCCGGGCCTCTCGGCCACGGCTTCCTGCTGCCCTATGTGAGCGACCCCGACGAGGTTGCGCGGGCCGCGGCCGGCGTGCGCGTGGCCGAGTTCTTCTGGGGCGATCCCGAAGCGCGCCTGGTCGAGGTCGCCCATGCGGCCGGCGCGCTGGTGTCGTGGCAGGTTGGCTCGGTGGAGGAGGCGAAAGCCGCGCAGGCCGCGGGCTGCGACCTCGTCGTCGCGCAGGGCATCGAGGCGGGCGGCCACGTCCGCGGTCGCGAGCCGCTCGACATGCTGCTGGCCGAGGTCCTGGCAGCGGTGACCATCCCGGTCGTGGCGGCCGGCGGCATCGGCACCGCGCAGCGGGTCGCCGAGCTTATCGAAGCCGGCGCCGACGCCGTCCGCATCGGAACCCGGTTCCTCGCCACGCCGGAGTGCGACACGCATCCGGATTACGTCGCGGCGCTGATCGCGGCCACCGCCGACGACACCGTGGTCACCTCCCATTTCGACGACGCCGGTCGCTGGCCGGCGCCGGTCCGCGTGCTCGGCGACTCCCTCAAGCGAGCCGCGGCTGCGGGCAATCGGCGCACCGGCCCACCGAGCGGGGCTGCCGCCGATCCGCTTGCGATGCCCTGCTACGCGGGCCTGTCGGTCGAGGCGGTCACCGAGGTCAAATCCGCGTCCGCCGTGGTTGAGGAGCTGACCTCGCTGCTGGACTGAGCGACCCCTACGCCGAGGCGGCGGAAGATCTCGGCCACCTCCTGCAGCAAGGCGTCCGCCTCCGGCGCCTGCTGCTGGGCCACCAGGTACCGGGCGTGCTCGCGGAGCGTCAGCGCCAACCAGTAGACGGCGCCCAGCTCGCGGAACCCGTTTTCCGCCGTGCGGAAGAGGGCTTCCGCCCCCGGCGTCCCGCTGAGAATCGCGAGATGCGCACGGAACCGTGCGATCTGCGCCTTCATCGACCGCGTCACGTGGCCAGGCGGGAAGCGGTCCAGGGCCGCCAGCAGGGCCATGAGCTTGTCCTCGTCGCCCAGGTCCGTCGCGCTCTCGCACGCGACGATGTGCGCCCAGCGCGAAAGGAGGTGCTGAATTCCAAGGGAGTGGCTGACGGAGATGGCTTCCTCGGCCGTCGCGAGCGCCTCCTGGGAGCTGCCCAGCGCGCGCAGCCGCACTGCATTCGGGACCAGGTAGCCGGCGCGGTCCTGCACATCCTCACGCTTCCCGAGCTCCTCGAGCTGGGGCGGTAGCTCGGGAATCGCGCGGGAATCGCTCCGAGCGATCTGGATCATCACCTTCGCGAACAACAGGTCGAAACCGCCAAAGGTCTTGCCCATGTCCCCCGTTCCGTCGACCAGCCTGATGACCTCGTCCCAGCGGCCGAGCATGAACTGCGCGAGGACATTCAGGCCCAGCAGGTTGATCTCCCAGGAGAGATCGCCGAGCTTCCGCGCCAGGGCGAGCCCGCGGCTCGAGAGCTCGAGTGCCTCTTCAAGGCGATCCTGGTCGAGCAGTCCCGCGGCGCAGTTGTTGTAGGCACGCAGCGCCGCGAAGTGGTTCTCATTGGCGAGGGCCACCGTGAGCGCGTGAAAACGAAGCCCCAACGCCTCCTGCGGATGGCCGGTGGCCTCGAGCACGAGGCCCTTCGTGTTCAACGCCTCAGAGAGGACCTCGGGAAGGCCGCGGTCCTCGGCTATCCGCAGGGCCACCTCGATCACCTCGGCGGCGCGCGGCATCTCGCCTTCGAAGAAGTAAAGTCGCGCCAGCTCCGCGGCGATCGTGGCGAGGCTCTCGTTCTGCTCCTGTCCGTTCAGCGCGTCGAAGGCACGCGACATCCGCTCGACGGCCGCCCGGATGTCGCCTAGCCGCCACTCCGCATAGCCCAACCGTGCCGACACTCGCGCGGCGCTGTCGGCGTTCCCGGCCTGCTCGAAGATCTCGGCTGAGCGGCGGTAGAAGCCGGCCGCGGTGTCGAAGTTGTTGCCGCGGGCACCCATCTGGCCCGCCTGCTCCAGCAGCTGCGCCTCGGCCTCGAGGTCGGGGGCGACGCTGGCAGCCTGCTCATAAAGGTGCTGCGCCTCGTCGGTTGCGGCCAGCGAGGCCGCGCGCTCCGCCGCCCGGATCAGCGCAGCGTGCGCACGGGCGCGAACTTGCGGCGCGTCCTCGGCGTCCGGGCTTTGGCGATGCGCTTCGAGGTAGTGGTGCGCAAGCACCTCCACGATGTCGAGGTCCTCGTGGCCCCAGACCTCTTCGAGATGGTCGGCGACGGCCAGGTGGTAGGCCCGCCGCTCGCGTCTCGGCAGCGTCTCGTAAGCGACATGGCGGATCAGGTCCTGGATGAACCCGTACTGCCCGCGGTCGGGCGAGCGGGGATCGGCCTGAAGCGACAGCACCTCCTTGCGCAGCAGCCCGGCGAGCAGCTCGTCGATGCGGTCGGCGGAGATGTCGATCAGGGCCGGCAGGCTCTCCTTTCTGAAGGTCTTGCCGAGCACGCTCGCCACCTGGAGGAGCCGGCGCTCGTCCGGGCTCAGCTCGTCGAGCCGGGCGGCGATCAGCGAGTGGAGGGTGTCCGGCACGCGAAGGTCGCCGGCCGCGCCGACGATGCGGATGCCGCCCTGGTCCTGGGCCAGCACGCCCTGGCCGAGGAGCATGCGAACCATCTCCACGGTGTAGAGCGGCACCCCCTCGGAGCGCTCCAGGATCGTTTGACGCAGCTGTTCGGGCAGGCCCGGCACGAGCCCGTCGAGCAGCTGACCCATGACGGCCGGCGGCAGCGGCTCCAGGTACAGCGATGTCGCGCTGCGGCGGCCGCGGCCCACCTCGCCGCGCTCCACGTCCGGCCGCGCGAGCGTCACCACGAAAAGCGGCAGGTCACGGGAGCGCTCGAGCATCGAGTCGACGAAGTCGAGCAGGCCGGCGTCGGCCCACTGCATGTCCTCGAAGACCATCACCACGGGCGCTTCGGCGGCCATCCGCTCGATGAACAGGCGCCAACCGCTGAACAGCTCCTCGCGCTCCCAGCCTTCCCTCTCCTCGAGGCCCAGCAGGTGCGCCAGGCGGGGTTCGATCCACCCGCGCTCGTCAGCGTCGGAGACGTACTGCTCGACGGTCTCGCGCAGCTTCGCCCTCGCCGCGGCGGGCTCCTCGGCCTCCACGATGCGGGCGCGGGCGCGGATCATCTCGCCAAGCGCGGAGTAGGCGACGCCGCTCCCGTAGGAGAGGCAGCGGCCGTGGTGCCACAGCACTCGGAGCACGACGCCGTCGATGTACTTCTCGAACTCCCAGGCGAGCCGGGACTTACCGAGGCCGGCTATGCCCAGCACCGCCAGGTGGTGGGCGCGGCGGTCGTCGACCGTGGCGTGGAAGAGGTCCTTGGTCATCCGGAACTCGCGCTCCCGTCCGACGAAGGGAGGCTCGAGTGCCGCGGACTTGAGAGCGCCGCCACGTGTCGCCGTCACCCGCACGGCGCGCCAGAGGCGCAGTGCTTCCGACTTGCCCTTCAGTTCATGCGTGCCGGCGTCTTCGTAGGCGATGGCGGCCTCACTCGCCAGCCGCGTCGACTCGGCGACCAGGACGCCGCCCGCGGGAGCCACGCCCTGGATGCGGGAGGCGGTGTTGACCATGTCCCCCACGACCATGCCTTCGGCTTCCGCGCCCACGGTGACCGCCGCTGGACCGGTGTGCACCCCAACCCGCGCCGCTAGGTCGGGCATTCCCACCTCGACGCCCAGCTCGGCCACGGCGGCGACCAGCTCGAGGCCCGTGCGCACCGCCCGCTCGGCGTCGTCCTCGAGCGCTGTCGGAGTGCCCCAGACGGCGACGACCGCATCGCCGATGAACTTCTGGACGGTGCCGTTGTAGCGCTCCACGAGCTGCCGGGCAACTTCGAAGTAACGGCTGAGCAGCTCTCGCACCTCGCCGGGATCGCGGTTCTCCGCGAGCGGCGTGAACCCGACCAGGTCCATGAACAGGATCGAGACGAGGCGCTGCTCGTTGACCTGGGCGGCTGCTGGAGTCACTGCTCGCGAGGGGACCGCGCCCTGCGGCGCGCCACATTGGTTGCAGAAGCGCGCGTTCGGCGGGAGCTGAGCCCCGCACTGGGAGCAGGCGAGCGCGAGCGCCGTTCCACAGTTCTGGCAGAACCGAGCTCCGCCGTCGTTGTGGGCGCCGCATGACGGGCAGTTCAACGCGCCCGCAAGGTTAGCCCTCCGGCGCCACTTATGATCGGGTCGGCATGAACGTCCGCCGCTCCCGCGTCCTTCAGCTGCTGACCGTCGGAGTCGCCGGTTCGCAGGCCGGGCACCTCGTCGCCTACCAGGCTCGGCTCGGCGGCTCGGCCCTGGCGGCGCAGAGCGCGGGCGCGCACGCGTACTTCCTGCCGGCGTTCACGTCGGTGGTTGGCGCCGCCGGCGCGTCCGTGCTGGCGGCGGTTCTGCTGATCGCGTGGGCGAGGCTCGTGGCGGGCCGCAGGCTCGGCCTGCAAGCGCAGCCCGGCTGGCGGACCCTGGACCTCCTGCCGCTGCTATTCGTGCTGCAGCTGGGTGTCTACGCCGGCCAGGAGACTCTCGAAGCCATCACCTACGGCACGTCGCCACCGGCGCTGGTCGACCTCCTGCTCTGGGGCGCCCTCGGACAGCTGCCGGTCGCCGCCCTGGGCGCAGTGGCCCTCGCCTGGATCTCGACCGGCCTTGAGGGCGCTTTCGTCGCCGTCGACGCTCGCCTCGCCGAGCTCCAGCCGAGGCTCCTGGCGCCGGCCATGGCCGCTCGCGCCGCGGGCACCTCGGACCTCGCCGGCCTGCTCGCGCAGTGCGCGGGCGCGTCGCTCGCCAAACGAGGTCCGCCCTTCACCTCCTGATTTCGTGGGGCCCAAATCCAGATCAGGAGGAATCCAAATGCGAAAGTTGTTCATCGCTGTCTTCGGCTGCGCGCTGCTGGCCACCGCCGCCTGCAGCCTGCCGGGCCTCGGCTCCAGCGCCCCGCCCGCACAGCACCGCACGTTCACCGTCCATGTGAGCGGCACTCACGCCGACGTGACGACCCTCAACGCCTACGAAGGCGACACGATCACGCTGACGATCTACGCCGACAAGGACGAGGAGATCCACCTGCACGAGTACGACCTGCACTTCGAGCCGGCGCCGGGCAAGCCCGACACCAAGACGTTCAAGGCCACCCTCACCGGCACCCACGAGTACGAGATCGAGACCACCAGCCAGCACCTCGGCAACCTGATCGTGCAGCCCCGATGAGCCTGCACGCCGCCCTGCTCCACGGCTTCGGCGCCCGATTCGACCTGCCCGCTCCGCTCGCCCTCTATCTGTATTCGGCGGGCGCCGTCGTGGTGCTCTCGTTCGCGCTGGTCGCCGCCTTCGCCGGCTCGAAGGTCGGGGAGGAGGCGGTCCGCTATCCCCGACTCGAGGTGCGCTGGCTGGCCGGCCTGCTGCGCTCCGGCGTTCCCCGCGCCATCGCGGGGACCGTCGGGGTGGCCGTTCTGCTCGGGATCATCGTCTCGGGGCTCGCCGGCACCCAGGATGCAACCCACAACCCGGCCGAGTACCTGCTCTGGATCTACTTCTGGGCCGCGCTGGTCATCGTGAGCGGCTTGGTCGGCAACCTCTACGCCGGCTTCAACCCCTGGTCGGCGCTCTACGACGTGCTCACGCTGCGCAAGCCTCGCCGAGCCCCTCTGCGGCTTCCGGCCAGGCTCGGCATCTGGCCGGCGGTGGTCGCCTACTGGCTGTTCGCCGGCTTCGAGCTTGCCTCAGGCGTGGCCAACCGGCCTCGGGTGGTCGGGTCGCTGACGCTCGCCTACACGCTCTACGCGGTGCTCGGGATGTTCGTCTTCGGTCGGGACGAGTGGCTCTCGCGCGGCGAGACCTTCAGCGTGCTCTTCCGGATCGTCGGCAGGTTCAGCCCGGTCGAGGTCGAGCGCGACGAGACGGGCCGAGTTTCCAGGGCATTTCTGAGGCCTTGGGGCGTCGGGCTGCTGTCACCTTTTGTGACCGGCCTGGACTGGGTGGTGTTCGTGATCCTTACGCTCTCCAGCCTGGCCTTCGACGGCATCGAGGCGACGAGCCAATGGTTCAACTTCCAGCTCACCTTCGCGCCCAACTCCAACGACCTCGTCCAGGTGGGCTTGGTCAAGTTCTTTCTGGGCCTGACGCTGGTCACCGTCGTCTTCCTCCTGGTCTACCTGACGGTGATGCGCCTAGTGATCTCATTCGGCCGCGGGCGCGATCAGCTGACCATCACGACCGCATTCGTTTTCACGCTGGTGCCGATCGCGCTCGTCTACAACGCGGCCCACAACTACAGCTACATGGTGGTCCAGGCGCAGGGCCTGTTCCCGCTTCTGAACGACCCCCTGGGGCGGGGCTGGCACCTGCTGCCGGCCGTGGCCGGGTTCAAGCCGAGCTACGCGCTCGCCGGCGCGGCGACCGTCTGGTACATGCAGGTGATACTGATCGTGCTGGGCCACGTGATCGCCGTCTGGCTGAGCCATCTCCGCGCCGGCGAACGCTTCCGCAGCGCGCGCCGAGCGCTCCTGAGCCAGTACCCCATGCTGGCGCTGATGGTCGGCTACACGATGACGAGCCTCTGGATCCTGGCGCAACCGATCACGGCCGGCTGATGGGCAAGCGCAAGAAGCCGCCGCCGCCCAGGAAGCGGGCGGCGCCCAAGCCGGCCCCCGCGGCCACGCGTCCCTGGCTGCCGGCGGCCGTGCTGCTCGGCATCGTCGCGATCGCGGTGGTGGTCTTCATCCTCACGCGCCCCGGGCCCCCCAAGCCGCCGCCGAAGCATGTGAACGTCGTCGCGGAGCTCTCGGCCCTGGCGCCGTCGGAACTGGCGACGGTGGGCAAGGGCAGCGCCATCACGGTGCACCTGAAAAACATCAGCGAGGCGTCGTTGACGTCCGGGGGCAAGCCGGAGTTCCTCTATATCGGCGCCGAGTACTGCCCCTACTGCGCCGGCGAGCGCTGGGCGATGATCGTCGCCCTCTCGCGCTTCGGAACGTTCAGCGGGGTGCAGACCATCACGTCCACCGAGGGCGACCTGCCGACCTTCACGTTCCACGGCGCGAGCTACAACAGCCCCTACCTCGTCTTCCGGCCGGTCGAGGCGGCCGACCGCAACGGCAACGTCCTCGACAAGCCGACAACCGCGGAATCAGCGTTGGAGCGGAAGTACTCGACTGGGTACCCCTTCGTCGACTTCGGCAACCGCCTGGTGTTCGAAGGCGCGACCTTCGATGTGTCCACCCTGGAGGGGGTGAACTGGCAGCAGGTCGTGACCCAGCTGAAGCAGCCCGACACCAGCCTGGCTCAGGGCATCCTCGGCTCGGCGAATGTGATCACCGCCAGCCTCTGCCAGCTGACGGAGCAGCAGCCGAGCGCGGTCTGCTCCGACCCGGCGATCCAGAGCCTGGAGAAGCAGCTGCCGAGTTGAGGCTGGTCGTCGTCGCGGCCGCGCTCGCCGGCCTCGGGGTGTCGGTCTACCTGACGATCGTGCACGCCAACTCCGGTGCGCTCGTGTGCAGCTCGAGCGGGCTGGTCAACTGCGAGCGCGTGCTGGCCAGCGGCTACGGCACCATCCTGGGCACGCCGATTCCGACGTCCGCCGCTGGTATCCTGTGGTTCGCGCTGAGCGGCGGGCTGGCGCTCGCACGCCTGCGCAGCGCGCAGCTGGCTTGGTCAGCGCTCGGCCTGCTGACCGTCCTCTACCTGGTCTACGTGGAGATCGACCTGGTCGGCGCGCTCTGCGTGTGGTGCACCGCCGCGCACGTCCTGGTGCTGATCACGGTTGTGGCTGTGCTGACTGAGCGCTACGCCGGGGGAGGCCGAGAACCCGCTCGGCGATGATGTTGCGCTGGATCTCGGAGGTGCCGCCGCCGATCGTGAGAGCGCGCGTCATCAGCAGCGAATAGGTCCAGTCGCCCTCGAGCGCGCCCGACATCCCCATCAGCTCGACGGCCAGCTCCGAGAGCCGCTGGGTCCAGAGGTCGCCGGCCAGCTTGAGAATCGAGGCTTCGGGGCCAGGCGCCTTGCCCTTGAACTGCGCGTCGAGCACACGGTAGCCGGTGAGCCGGTTGGCCTCGGCTTCGATGTAGGCCTGCGCCACCTTCTGCCGCACGAGCCGATCGCCGCCGGCCGAGGAGCGCACCATGCGCAGCACCCGGTCCAATCCCTGCACGGCGATCACCGCGGCGCCGGCGCCGGCCGAGAGCGCCACCCGCTCGTTGAGCAGCGTGTAGAGCGCGACGTTCCAACCGGCGTCCACCTCGCCGACCACCGAACCGGCCGGCAGGCGGCAATCCGTGAAGAAGACCTCCGCGAACTCCGACTCGCCCGTGAGCTGGCGCGTCGGGCGGACCTCGATGCCGGGGGTGCTCATGTCGACGGCGAAGAAGGTGAGGTTGCGGTAGCGAGGCCCTTCGCCGGTGCGGGCCAGCAGGATGCCCCACTCCGACCAGTGCGCCCCCGACGACCAGACCTTCTGGCCGTTGACGACGAAGTCGTCGCCGTCGCGCTCAGCGCGCGTGGTCAGCGACGCCAGGTCGCTGCCGGCGTTCGGCTCGGAGAACATCTGGCACCAGATCTCCTCGCCGGCCAGCATCCGGCGGACGTGCGCGCGCTGCTGTTCCGCGGTGCCGAAGGCGAGCAGCGCGGGCGCGCACCAGCCGAGCGTGACCGCGAGGTTGAGGTGCCATGGCGCCCCGAGCTTCGCAGCCTCCTCGACCACGAGGTAGCGCTCGACCGAGCTCGCGGGCCGGCCACCGTGCTCCTCCGGCAAGCCGAGGGCGCCGTAGCCGCCCTCGAAGAGCTCGGCCTGCCAGGCGGCCGACGCTTTCAGGCGCTCCTGGCCGTCGCCTGCGGCGCGGTGCTGCTCCAGGTGAGGCGGCAGATGCTCTTCCAGCCAGCCGCGGACCTCGGCGCGGATCGCCGCCTCCGCGGGTGTGTCCCGGAAGTCCACGGCCTCAGGCTAGAGCAGCCAGGAGGGCAGGGGGAGCTCCTGGACGCAGGTCTCGACCTGGCGGCGCGCCAGGACCGGTGCCAGGGCGCGCCGGCCGTCAGCCTCGCGGCCGCGGTTGAGCTCGCCCGCCAGAAACGTGATCAGGCCGTCCCCAACCGCGCGAAAGCGGGCGACGAACTGTTCCGAGTCGGCCATCTCGCCGAGAACGTCGTCCGGCGGCAGCGACTCGAGCAGCGCGGAGCCGAGCACGCGTGCGCGGCCGGCCTTCGCCTGGAAGCCGGTCTGGGAAGAGACCTCGAGTACGAGCTCGCCGATCAGCCGGTGGAGCTCGCTTTCGACCAGGGCCTGCATCTGGCGGCGCACCTCTGCAAGGGCGGCGACGAGCACGGGGTCCTCATGGAGAGGGGCGGACGGCTGAGAAGGCCGCCCGCCCCAAGAGGGAGAGAAAGCGATCTTGTGGCTCACGCCTCCACGGCCTCGGAGCCGGCCTGACGGCCGCCGAGATAAGAGGCGACAAGCTCGGGGTCGTCCTTGAGCTCGGCGCTTGCGCGCGCGAGCGTCACGCGCCCTTTGGAGAGCACGTAGGCGCGGTGCGTGTGCTGCAGCGCCAGGTGGACGAACTGCTCGACGAGCAGCACCGAGGTCCCGTCGGCGTTGATGCCTCGGAGGATCTCGAAGAGCTGCTCGACGATCATCGGCGCCAGGCCGAGGGAGAGCTCGTCCGCCAGCAGGAGCCGCGGTGACGACATCAGGGCGCGGCCCATCACGAGCATCTGCTGCTCGCCGCCGCTGAGGCTGCCGGCGGCTTGGGCCGAGCGCTCGCGCAGGCGCGGGAAGTGGCTCATCACCCAGTCGAGGCGGGCGCTGTAGTCCCCCGCGCTGCTGCGGCGGCTCCAGAAGCCGAGCCGCAGGTTCTCGAGCACGGTCAGGCTCGGGAAGAGCTCCCGGCCCTCCGGCACGTGCGCGATGCCAAGACCGACGACCCGGTGCGCCGGGAGGCCGTCGATCCGGCGACCGGCGAACCTGATCTCGCCCCCCGTCGGCCGCAGGAGTCCGCTGATCGCGCGGAGGGTGCTGGTCTTGCCGGCGCCGTTGGCGCCCAGAAGCGCGACCATCTCGCCCTCGCCGATCTCGAGCGAAAGCCCGCGCACCGCCTGCACCGCGCCGTAGGAGACGTTGACGTCGGCGACCTGGAGCAGGGCTTCGCTCATGCCGAGGCCCCCGGCGCCCAGGTGAACGCGCCGTCCACCGTGCAGTTGATGTACGGGTTCGTGAAATTGCAGATCGAGTTGAAGCTGCCCGACCCGGAGCCGGTCGCGAAGGTCTGGATGGTGTTCGCTTCGGCGTAGTCGAAGGTGGACGCCGGGAGCCCGGTGAACACAGCCGGATAGACGTAGCCGATCGTCTGGAAGGTCGGGCTTGCGTTGGTGGCGCCGATCGGCAGGCTCAAGGCGAACTGGAGGCAGTCGATGTCGCCGCCGCGCGGGCAAGGCGTCCCCAGCAGCGTGAAGAGAAACGTGCCCGTGCCGCTGCCGGCCACCGAGGTGCTGACCGCACTCCCGTTCGTGCAGTCGCCGGAGACGCTGATGGGAAACGAACCATCGCCGGCCTGGAAGCTGTAGGCCATGTGGAGGTGCGCGCAGCTCACGACCTGTGCATTCGCGGCCCGTGCGGTCAGCGGCGCGATCACGGCTGCCAGGCCGAGCAGCGCGAGCACCAGCAGCAGCCGTCTCATGCCACCACCCCATGGGCCTGGCCGAGGTACGCCTCGACGACGGCCGGGTCGGCCTGCACCTGCGGCGGCCGGCCGTGGCTGATCAGCCTGCCCTGGTCGAGGACGTAGATGTAGTCGCAGAGGCTGAGCACTGCACGCACGTCGTGCTCGACCACCAGCATGGTCAGGCCGAGCTCAGCGCGAACGTAGAGGAGGAGCTTGACCAGCATCTCCGACTCGCGGTCGTCGAGGCCCGACGCGGGCTCGTCGAGCAGCACCAGCTCCGCGCCCGTTACCAGCGCTCGAGCCACCTCCACCAGCCGCAGCTGGCCGAAGGTGAGATCGCGAATCGGCCGGTCGGCGAGGTGCTTGAGCCCCAAGAAGCCGACGATGCGGTGCACCCGCTGGCGCGCCTCCCTCTCCTGCTGCAGGGCGCGACCGGCGACCAGCACCTGCTCGACCACGGTCGAGCGGTTCTGGAGGTGGGTCGCCACCAGCAGGTTCTCGAAGACGGAGAGCTGCGGGAAGAGCTGGATGTCCTGGAACGTGCGGGCCACGCCGAGGGCGGCTCGCTGATGGACGTCCAGCCGGGCGACCGACTTCCCGTAGAGGTGGACCTGTCCCTCGGAGGGGGTGTTCAGGCCGGAGATCGCGTTGAACAGAGTCGTCTTGCCGGCCCCGTTGGCGCCGATCAGGCCGACGATCTCGCCCTGGCGGACCTCGAGATTAACGCCGTTGACCGCGGTGAGCCCGCCGAAGCGGACGGTGACACCCTCCGCGCGACAAAGCAGGGTTTCGGGCCGAGGCTCGTCGACGCCGGGACGGCGGCCGCGGGTGAAGCCCAGCCAGGGCTCGGTCTCGAGCTCGACGACCTCGGCTTCCTCCTTGGCCTTGCGCTCCGGGAGCTTGGGCAGCATCGCGAGCAACCGCTGCGGGAGTGCCGCGAGGCCGCCCGGATACGCGAGCAGCACCGCCAGCAGCAGGCCGGAGGAGACGACGTTGAGAAGGCCCGCCAGCTGCGGCACGCGGAAGAAGACCTCCTGGAGAGCGGCGAAGACCATCGCGGCCACAACCGCGCCGCCGAGCGAGAGGAGGCCGCCGACCACGGCGATCGACAGGAAGAAGAGCGAGATGAGAATGCTGAACGAGCCGGAGTCGACGCTCCGCAGGTTGATCATGTAGAGGTTGCCCGCGGCGCCCGCAAGCGCACCCGCGATCAGGAACGCGAAGAGCTTGTAACGTGCCACGTCGATGCCCAGCGATGCCGCCGCGACCTCCGAGCCGCGGATGGCGAAGAACGCGCGCCCGGACTTGCCCTCGCGAAGGTTCGCCAGCGCGTAGACGCAGCCCGCCGCGATCGCGACCATCAGCAGGTAGACGAGGCGGATGTCCGTGAGGTCGAAGTACGGGAGCCCGTGGCTCGAGCCGATGGCCGAGGGCAGGATGTCGGCGACGCCCCCGTTGCCGCCGAACCAGTCCGCGTTGAACAGGAAGTTGTCGGCCATGCCGGCGAAGACGAGCGTCGCGACCGCCAGGTAGAGCCCGCGCACGCGCAGCGCCACGATTCCGAGCGCCGCCGCGATCAGACCGCCCAGCGCCGCGGCGAGGAAGAAGCTGAGCGGGAACTGGATCCCGAACTTGTTGGCGAGGATCGCGGTGAAGAACGCGCCCACGCCGACGAACTCCGCCTGCGCGAGCGAGATCTGCCCCACCCAGCCGGTCAGCAGCACCACGGAGAGCGCCGCCAGGAGGTAGAAGGCGGCCAGCGTCGCGTCGCCGAGGAAGGAGAACGGCACGAAGGGCAGGAACGGGAAGGCGGCGACCGCGATGGCGGCCACGGCGAAGAGACCTCGCCGCGTCGGCCCCGGTCGCAGCCTCGCGGCCGGCGCCTCGGGAGCCCCGGCCAGAGCCTCGTCGCGAACACGCGAGCCGACCAGGCGTTTGCCGCGAAGGCCCAGGACCACGAAGGTGATCACCATCAGGACCAGGTCGCTGAAGCCGATGCTGGAGGCAAAGTCGCGTGTCCACGGGATCAGCCGCAGCGTGGGCACCTCACCCTGGATCAGCCCCACGACGGCGGCGCCCAAGAGCGCGCCCGGGAGGCTCTCCAGTCCGCCGATGAGGACGGCGACGAAGGAGGGCAGCACCTGCAGCGAGAGCGTGTAGGGATGGATGTTGGTCAGCGCGCCGACGAACACGCCGGCCGCGCCCGCGAGGCCGCCACCCAGCGCCCAGGCCAGCATCGTCGTGCGCTCGACGTTGATGCCCATCAGCTGCGCGCCGCGGCGGTTGTCGGCGGCGCCCTGCATCGCCAGCCCGACGTCGGTGAACCGGAAGAACGCGAACATCGCGCCGGCCATCGCGAGGCCCATCGCGAACAGGATCAGCTGGCCGTAGCTCAGCCCCGTGTAGCCGATCGCGATGGTGCCGGTCGGGAACAGCCGCGGCGTGACGAGGGGGGCGGTGCCGTAAATCTTCGCGACCGTGGCAACGCCGAGTCCGAAGACGGCGATGGTGCCGACCGTCTGCGCCGTCGGGCCCTGCGCCCGCAGCCGGCGGACGATTAGGCGCTCGGTGGCAATTCCGAGCCCGGCGCCGAACAGGATGCCCCCGGCCGCGGCGAGCACCGGCGGCACGCCGTGCGTCGCCAGCGTGTAGTAGACGTAGGCGGGGATCATCGCCATCACGCCGTGCGCGAGGTTGAGCACTCGCGAGGCGCGGTAGATCACCACGATCCCGATCGCGTAGAGCAGGAAGACGGTGATCTGCGGCAGCGACAGCAGGATGTCGATGCCGAAGGCGTTCAGGATGTCCACTTACTGGTCCTTGCCCACCCAGGGGTCCTTGATCCAGCCGGTGTTCTGGTACTGGAAGCCGTTGAAGCCGCCGGAGTACTGGATCGTGAAACCGAGCATCGAGGTGTTGGCGAAGTGGTCGCCGGGACGCCAGGACAGGGGTTGCGTGACCCCACTGTCGAAGGTCATCGAGTCGAGCACCTGCTTCAAGCGCGCGCGGGTCACGTAGGGACCCACCTGCTGGAGCGCCTTGACCAGCAGTTTCATGCCGACGTAGGCGCCCTCCAGGAACTGATTGGAGGTGTCCGCCGAGGCGCTGATGCCTCGAATCGAGTTCACGAAGCTGGAGACCGCCGGCTCCTGGTCGAAGGGCGGCCAGGGCGCCTGGAACCCCGTCCAGACCCACATGTTGTTGCAGAGAGATCCGCACTGCTGTCCAAACGTGGACACGAAGAGCGGTTGCGGTCCGGACGTCTCCTTGCGGCCGAAGATGTAGTGGCCGGCGCTCTTGTCGCTGTTGATCCAGGCGATGGCCGTGTCGGGCTCGAGCAGCATGAACGTGTAGTCGCACGGGTGGCAGCCGGACTCGAAGGTCTGGACATCGGTGCCGTAGTCCTGCTTGTCGGGATCGACCGGGACGTCGACCGAGATCGTTCCGCCCATGCGGCGGACGGCCGCGTCGAACGCCTTCTCGCCTTCCTGGCCGAACTTGTAGCGCTTGTCCCAGACGATGCCGAAGGTCCTGGAGCCCGCGTGGTAGCCCTGGTACGCGGCGATGTGCGACGTGGAGATGGTGGACGAGGCGACCGGCCAGATCCAGGGATCGTTGTACTGGCTGATCAGCATGCCGTCGGTCCCGATGACCGGGATGCCGGCGCGGTCGATGTCGTTGCTGCCCTCCGGCGGGATGGAAGATGCGTTCAGGCCTTCACTCGAGGGGACCACCGAGAGCGCGAAGTAGTTCTCGGCGATGAAGTTGCGGATGTCCTGGTGGCCCGTGGAAGGGTCCCAGGCGTCGTCCACCAGGTTCATGGACAGCTTGCGTCCGCAGATGCCGCCCTGCCGGTTGACCGCGTTGACCACGGCGAGCATGCCGTAGCGCGCGTCACCCAGGAAGGCGCTGCCCGGGCCGCTCTCGGCCACGGTCGACGCGAGTTTGATCTCGCTGCCGGTGACGCCGACGTCGGTGGCGCCGCCGTTCTTACCGGGCGCGCACTGCAGGCCCGCGGGCACCGCTGCCCCGGCGACCGTGCCGTGCTGGCCTGGGGCCGGCGTCTGCCCCCCGCTGCCGGTCGTGGTCCCGGCGCTGCCGCCGTTGACGACCTTCGTGCTGTGCGTGACGTAGGTACGAAACTGCGGCGCGATCTGCCAGATCGAGCCCGCGATAACGACCAGCGCGACGATCGCGGCTCCGATCCAGTTGGTTCCGATTGGAAACTTCACTTCAGCCCTCCCCCTGCCCTCAGCAGCTGCTCGCGACCTTGAAGGTCGGCTGCCGGAAAGCGTTGGAGCGTCCGTCGGGGGCTTCGACGGCGACAAAGACGGTCGCCGTGCCCGGCGCCGCTTTCGGGGAGATGACCCAGCTGCTGACAACCGTGCCCGTGGACGGCGCCAGGCCGTAGCCCCAGCCGCCCACATTCCGGCCGTTGTTGCCGTCGGCGTACTGGGTGTTGAAGGAGTAGGAGTAGCCGCCCTTGGTCCGCAGGGTCAACGTCTCGGTCTGGCCTGGTGTCAAGCAGGCCGCGCTCAGCGAGACCGTCAGCGGAGCCGGTGAGCCGACGTACTGCGGATAGCCGGTCGGAGACGCCGCCGGCGTGGGGTGCGTCGTCGAGGCGGTGTGGGTGGCCGGGCTGCTCTGGGCCGCCGGCCCCGGCGAAGCAACCGATGATGAGCCGCCCTGGCTTCCGGCGGCCGGAGACGCGATCTCACCGGAGCCCGGTCCTGGCCCGGCCTTGTAACTGACCGCGGAACTTCCGCAGCCCGCGGCAGCGATCACTGCCGCGCCCGCGACGAGTACAAGTACACCGCGCTTCATCCAGCCGGTCATCCCACTCCCTCCAGAAGCCGTTTGCGATTCATGGCCATCAGCAGCGGGGATGCGAGCATCAGGAGCACCAGCGCCGCCATGACCGCCTGCAGCGGGGACCGAAGCAGCACAGCGAGGCCCTGCAGCAGGTGACGGATGATAGTCGTGACGATCTGGCCCGGCGACATCAACTGGGCGACCGGCGCCCCCGCCAGGTTCGCCACCGCAGGGGCCGCCGGCAGAGGAAGGGCCGTGGCGGCGTCGCCACTCCCGTAATCGGCTTTGCTGATCCCGTAGTGGGACTCTGCTTCCACGTTCGCCAGTTGGAGGTCGAGGCGAGACGGGCTGTTGGGTCCGTCGTTGACGAGCAGCACGTCGAGCCCGGGCACCTGCTTGGAGTTGTCGTAGTTCAGGATCGAGTCCTGCAGATACTCGAAGAGCTCCTTCTGCACGATCGCCTGGTACCCGCCCGGGCTGCCCTTGGCCAGGTCTGCGCCCTCGTCAGGGAGGGGAGCGGCGAAGATCAGGCCGCCTGGGTAGATGGCGTTCAGCTGATCCAGAACGGTTTGGCACGTGTTCGCGACGGCGCCGCCCGAGGTCTGGCTGACCACGCAGCCGCTTGAGAGCTCCTGCTTGCCCGACCAGATCGGGCCGAGCGTCTTGAGGTAGGAGCAGCTCGCCGTCCCGGTCCGCCCGTGCGCCTGGCAGGTGACGTTCGTGCGAACGCCGTCGATGACGATGGTGCCGGCCGTGAAGGCGCTGGTCCAGCTCTCGACGCTCGTGACCAAGCCGGAGGCGGGATCCTTCTGGATGGTCAGCTGAGTTCCGCTCTGCCCGATGTCGAACGGAAGCGAGCCGGCCGTTTGTCCGGCGATCGAGGCGCTGAACCCGATGGCCTCGGACTGGCTCTGTGCGGTCACGGTCTTGCCGGGCGTGCAGCCTAGCTGGTCGCTGCTGCTGGCGCCGTAGCTCTGCGTGGCCTGCGGCTGGGAGGCGCTGCAGAGCTGTTCCTGATACGGCCAGGAGCCGCCGTGAGTCGTCAGGTCGCCCTGGGTCGTGGTGTCGGCCTCGGCGACGTCGGCGAACGCGTTCGCCTCGTAGTTGTTGAGATCCGACTTGCGGACCACGCCGAAGTCCATCTCACGGCTGGTGTACGCAATCGGGCTGGACGGACCTCCGTTCTGCGCGATCGTGTTGGTCGCGAAGGGACCGAGACCGAACGTGCCGCCCTCAAACGCGCCCCCCTCGCCGCCGATCACCCGGAATCGCGCTCCA
>Ga0207664_10000349_pt1 | contig 33673 bp, 36 predicted proteins | sample LARL83metaG_FD_184349 | JGI IMG/M metagenome (GOLD analysis project Ga0207664, IMG submission 184349) | Corn, switchgrass and miscanthus rhizosphere microbial communities from Kellogg Biological Station, Michigan, USA - LAR L8-3 metaG... | ecosystem: Host-associated > Plants > Roots >... | reverse complement strand
CCCGGATTTGAACCGGGGACCTCCTGCTCCCAAAGCAGGCGCGCTACCAGGCTGCGCCACGCCCCGTGGTCGGCGGAGTGTAATCAACCGCTCCTCCAGCCCAGGTGACCTTCCTGTTAGCCTCTCACCGCCCGCCGATGGCAGAGATCCAGCCGATCCGCGCGCTGCGCTACGACCTCGACCGCACCGGCGGCCTGCAGGACGTCGTCGCTCCGCCCTACGACGTCATCGACGACGCCCAGCGCGCCGCGCTGGAGGCACGCTCTCCCTACAACGTCGTGCGCATCGATCTGCCCCAGGGCGGCGAGGACCGTTATGACCGTGCCGCGGCCTTGCTCGCGGACTGGCGCGACGATGGCGCGGTGGTGCTCGACGAGGCCCCGGCGCTGTGGACCCTGTCGCAGGACTACGTTGGACCCGACGGCCAGAAGCGCACGCGCAACGGTGTGTTCGCGCGCGTGCGCGTGGAGGAGTACGGCCCCGGACGCATCCGCCCCCACGAGCGCACCCACCCCGGCCCGCGCGAGGACCGCCTGCGCCTCACCCGCGCCACTCAGGCCAACCTCTCCCCCATCTTCTCCCTGTTCTCCGACCCGTCGGGTGCGGTCGCCGGGGCGCTGAGCTCGGCCGGCGGCGACGCGGTGTGGGCACAGACCACCGACGACGACGGCACCGTCAACCGCCTGGGCCGGGTCAGCGGCGCGGGCGCGGTCACGGCGGTGCAGGAGGTGCTGAGCGGCACCGAGCTGCTCATCGCCGACGGCCACCACCGCTATGAGACGGCCCGCGTCTATGCCGAGCAGATCGGCGGCGAGGGGCCCCACCGGTACGTGCTCATGTGCCTGGTCGCGCTCCAGGATCCCGGCCTGACCGTGTTCCCCACCCATCGGCTGGTCCGCGGCCTGCGCCCCGACCAGCACGAGACGCTGGCCAACGCGCTGCGGCGCGACTTCGAGATCGAGCCCCTGGAGGACACCGCCGCGCTGGCTCCCGCCTCCTCTGATGCCGTGCGCATCGGCTACATCGACGCGCACTTCAAGCGACCGTTCATGCTGACCCTGCGCGACCCGGCCATCGCCGACGCGGCCCTCCCCGATCGCGCGGAGCCCTACCGACGGCTGGACACCGCGGTGCTCGAGGCCCTCATCCTCAAAGGGGCGCTGGAGATGACCGACGACGACATCGATCACCTCGAGGGCCTGGGCTATGCCCGGGACTTCGACCAGGCGCTCGAGCTGGTGCAGAGCGCCGAGTACGACGCCGCCTTCTTCATGGCCCCAACCCCGGTGGAGCGCGTGCAGGAGGTGGCCGCCGCCGGGGAGAGCATGCCGCCCAAGTCGACCTACTTCTTCCCCAAGGTCCCCACCGGGCTGCTGTTCAACCCGCTGACCTGACCCGCGGCCATGTCCACAGCGCTGGCGGAGCAGCTCTCGGCGGTTCTCCTGGAGCCGGCGGCCGCGAGCGCGCTGGATGTCCGCGGCCGCACGGACGCCGCGGTGCTCGTGGCCCTCTATCGCGACGGGGAAAGACTGCACGCGGTGTTCACCCGGCGGCGCGACGACCTGCGCCGCCACCCCGGCGAGATCTCCTTCCCGGGCGGCCGCCACGACGACACCGACCCGGATCTGCTGGCGACGGCGCTACGCGAGGCCGAGGAGGAGATCGGTCTGGCGCCCGCGGCGGTGCGGGTGCTCGGCGCGCTGCAACCCACGCCGACGATCGCCACCGGCTACGCGATCTATCCGTTCGTCGGGCTCATCGAGCCGGGCATGGCCTGGACCCTGTCCGCGCGCGAGGTGGCCGAGGTCCTTGAATTCGCCCTTGACGACCTGCGCGACGGCTACGGGCGCCGGCGTCTGCTGCGCCGCGGGCTTCCCATCCGCACCGACACCTACGTCGTGGGCGACAATCTCATCTGGGGCGCCACGGCGCGAATCCTGGCCGACCTGTTCGAACGGCTGGACCTGCTCACGGGCGCGCCGAGCGACAAGGACGCCTAACGGCCGCTACCGCGCGTACTGGTCGCGGCCGAGCAGGGCGCGCTCGATCGCCTCCACCGCCTGGGTCACCCACCCATCGTCGGTCGCGGGGTCGGCGGTGAGCAACTCGTACGGGATGAGCGAGCGCTCGCACGCGCGGCGCACGCGGCCGGCACCCGTGCTCAGCAGGGCGGCGTCCACGCTGCCGGCGGCCTGGTAGACCACACCGCGCACGGTCGTGTCGAGCATCCGCTCCAGCAGCATGTCGAGCCGCGTGCCGTGCAGCGCCGTCAGCTGATCCTCGGTCCCGGACGCCGAGCCGAGCAGGATGCAGGCCACCCCCACGTGGGCCAGGGCGGGCGCCAGCGTCCCCACGAGGTTGGGATCGCCGACGTAGGGCTCGGCGCCGGCCGCCTCGATCTCGGCCCGGCGAGCGGCGTCGCGCGTCGTCCCCCGGACGGCATGGCCGGCGGCGCGCAGCGCAGTGGCCAGCTCCAGGCCACGGCAGCCGCATCCGACGATCAGGCAGCGCGCCACAGTGGCTCAGCTGTCGCCGGCGGGTCCGGCGCCGAACTCGCGCTGGACCTCCTCGCGCGTGCGCTCGGGCAGGCCCCGCGCCCGTCGGCGCGCGTTGGTGGCCTCGAGCAGCTCGTCGAGGTCCCGGTCGGCGAGGTAGGCCTCGCGGCGGCGTCGCTGCTCGTTGAAGTCCTCCATCACGCGGCGTTCGAGATCGGCGACAGTCATGTCGGCCTGCCCCCGGCGGCGCCGGCGCTCGTTGTGGGCCTCGAGCATCTGGGCAAGATCCTCGGCCTCGAGCTCCTCGCGGTCCTCGGTGATCCGGCGCGCCGAGCGCAACCCGAAGGGCTCCATGCCCCGCCCCTGGTTGGCGCGGCCCAGGATCCACACCCAGAGCACCAGGATGGCCAGACCGGCGATCAGCACGAGCGCGAACGAGTCCACCGGCGACCAGTCTACGGGCCCGAACCCGCAGCGTTGCTTGCACCCCGCTCGCGCCGCGCAACTTTCACTCTTGACATCGTGTTTATGCGGGCGTCATCGCCTCCGAACGGGCGGGCCGGCAATCGGCGGAGGCCTATCTCTACACATGCAGGGTTCAAGGAGGCTCAATGCGTCTTCGCATCACCGTGCTTGCCTGCGCGCTGTGCGCGTTGGCAAGCGCAGCCGCTCCCAGCATCGCCGGCGCGGGTCCGTTGCACAATCGCGGACTCACGATCCACGCGGTCCCGCAGCACATCATCGCCGGCGAGGCCGTCCTCATCTTCGGCCAACTGAAAGGTCCTGACCACGCCAACCAGCCGATCACGCTGTATCACCGGATCAATCCCAATCCGGGTTTCACCGTCATCGGGCGCACGGTCACCAACGCCAATGGTCAGTACGAGTTCACCCGCCAGGAGGGCATCGTGGACACGAACCGTGAGTGGTTCGCCCGCGGGCCGGGTCTGACGCACAGCCGCACGGTGCACGAGCGCGTCGACGCGCTGGTCAGCCTGGCGGCCAGCGCCACCAGCGGGCTGACACGTCACCCCATCGTCTTCAGCGGTCATGTCACTCCTGACCACACGGGCGGCGTCGTCGCCCTGCAGCAGCAGAAGGGCTCCACCGACGACTGGCGGACGATCAAGACCACCCGCATCGGCACCGGCTCCAACTACACGATCTCGCAGGCCTGGCGGGTTCCGGGCGCCTACAACGTCCGCGTGAAGTTCCGCGGCGACGCGCGCAACACGCGGGCCGTCTCCGACATCGCGTCGGTCGTGATCGAGCAGACCGAGGTGCCTGGATTCACCATCAACACCTCGGATCCGATCGTGCAGAACGGCCAGGCCGTCACCATCTCCGGCGTGCTGGACTCGCCGGGCTCGACGACGGGTGAGCCGAACACGAGCGTGAGCCTGTTCGCCAAGGTGCCGCAGAGTGGCGGCCCCTATCGTGAGCTGACCACCACCATGACCGGCGCCGACGGCAGCTACAGCTTCGACAACATCGCGTCGAGCACCAACGAGCTGTACCTGGTGCGCACCACCTTCGCGCCGCGCCGTCACACTGCGGTGCTGTTCCAGGGTGTGCAGGACGTGGTGACCATGTCGGCGAGCTCGTCGACCTCGACCGTCGACGGGCAGATCGTGTTCACCGGCAGCGTGTCACCTGACAAGGCCGGTCACGCGATCTACCTGCAGCGGCTCGGCAAGGACGGCGACTGGCACACCGTCGAGGTCCGGTTCGTCAACAGCGCCTCGACGTTCCAGTTCGGCTGGACGTTCGGCACCGCGGGCACCAAGGAGTTCCGCGCCCGCATCACCGGCGGTCCGGCCAACGTGGGTGGCGCCTCGGCGCCGGTCACGATCGTCGTGTCACAGCCGCCGCTGTCGACGCTGCCGACCGGGTAGGCGACGCAACGACGCACGGCCAACTCCGGAAGGGTTGGCCCCGGTGGGTGGGACCGGTCTCCGCAACCGCGGGGGCCGGTCCCGTTTTTGAGACACGGACGGCGCGACGCCTCGCTCGTGTAGCGTCCCGGCGCATGGACTTCGCACTCACCGACGAGCAGCGCCTGATCAAGGAAACCGCCCGCAGCTTCACGGACAAGGAGATCCTCCCGCGGGCGCGCGACAACGACCGCAACGCCCATTTCGACACCGACCTGGTGGCCAAGCTGGCCGCGCAGGGGTACCTCGGCGCGATCGTGCCCGAGGCGTACGGCGGGGCCGGGCTGGACTACCTCACCTACGGCCTGATCGTGGAGGAGATCGGACGGGGAGACTCGTCGATGCGCACGGTCGTCTCGGTGCAGACGTCGCTGGTGTGCTCGGCGATCCTGCGCTGGGGCACCGAGGAGCAGAAGCAGCGCTACCTGCCCAAGCTGTGCTCGGGCGAGTGGCTGGGGTGCTTCGGGCTCACCGAGCCCGACACCGGCTCCGATGCCGCCAACCAGCGCACCCGCGCGCGCCAGACCGACTCGGGCTGGGTCATCAACGGGGCCAAGATGTGGATCTCGATGGGCAACGCGGCCAAGCTGGCCCTCATCTTCGCCCAGACCGATCCCGAGAAAGCCCACAAGGGCCTGGCCTGCTTCTTAGTCGAGACCGAGGGCAACGAGGGCTACCAGCCCCAGGAGATCCACGGCAAGCTCGGCCTGCACGGGTCAGACACCGCCGCCATCTCGCTGAGCGACTGCGCCGTCGGACCGGACGCCATGCTCGGCGGGGTCGGGGACGGCTTCAAGATTGCCATGACCTCGCTGGAGTCCGGCCGCTACAGCGTGGCCGCGGGCTGCGTCGGCATCTGCCAGGGCTGCGTGGACTACTGCGTCGACTACGCCAAGGAGCGCCAGCAGTTCGGCCGGCCCATCGCCAGCTTCCAGCTGGTGCAGGGGATGCTGGCCGACATGAAGGTGGAGACCGACGCGGCGAGGATGCTGGTGTATCGCGCGGCCTACCTCAAGGACACCGGCCAGCCCAACTCGACGGAGACCTCCGTGGCCAAGCTGTACGCCACCGAGGCCGCCAACCGCTGCGCCACCACCGCCATCCAGGTGCTCGGCGGCTCGGGCTACGTCGACGACCACCCCGTGGAGCGCTACTTTCGCGACGTGCGCGTCACCACCCTCTACGAGGGCACCTCTCAGATCCAGAAGCTCATCATCGGCCGCGCCCTCACCGGCATCAACGCCCTCGTCCCCTCGTGAGCCCGAGGGGCGACGCGCCCGCGGTGCTCGGCGTCGCCGGGGCCGGGACGATGGGATCGGGCATCGCGCAGCTCGGCTGCGTTGCGGGGATGCAGACCCTCCTGCACGATCCAGACCCCGACGCGCTGGAGCGCGGGATGGCGCGGATCCTGAGCCGGCTCGAGCGCGAGGTGAGCAAGGGACGGATGGCCGCCGAGGCGGCGGAGCGAGCCCGGGCGCAGCTGCACGCGGCACCGGCGCTCGAGGATCTGGCGCCCTGCGAGATCGTCATCGAGGCCGCTCCGGAGCGAGTGGAGCTCAAGCACCAGCTGTTTGGTCGCCTGTCGGAGATCGTCTCGTCCGACTGCGTCCTGGCCAGCAACACCTCCTCGCTGCTGGTGACCGCGCTGGCGCCCGCGGCCACGCACCCCGAGCGCGTGGTGGGCATGCACTTCTTCAACCCGCCTCCCGTGATGGCGCTGCTGGAGGTGGTGGCCGGCGCTGAGTCCTCGGACCGCGCCCTCGCCGTCGCCCGCGCCTGCGGCGAGGCGATGGGCAAGCGGGTGATCGACGCAGCGGACGGACCGGGCTTCTTGGTCAATCGCTGCAACCGGCCATGGGGCCTGGAAGCACTCAAGCTTCTGTCCGAGCGCGTCGCCACCGTGGAGCAGATCGATCGGATCTGCCGGCTGGGCGGGGGCTTTCGCATGGGCCCGTTCGAGCTGATGGACCTCGTCGGCGTCGACACGGGCCTCGACATCCAGCGCTCGTTCTATGAGCAGAGCTTCGGGGAGCCGCGGTGGCAGCCCTCCCAGATCTCGGTCAAGACGGTCGCCGCGGGGCGCACCGGGCGCAAGTCCGGGCGTGGCTTCTATGACTACCCGGAGTCGGGCGCCTACCGCGAGCCCGATCCCGAGCCCCCGCCGCGCGGCGGCGGCGACGGACTGGTGGTGATCTCCGGCGAGTCCGCCCTGGCGCTCGCGCTCGAGGAGGCGGCGGTGGACGCAGGCTGGGAGGTCGCCTCGCCGGCCGAGGCGGTGGATGGGCCCGTCCCCGCCCTCATCCTCGAGCTCGGCCTCGACGGCGAGGAGCCCGAGGCACCCCTGCAGGGCGGACCGCGCGCGATCTGCTGCGCGGCCGGCTCGCTGGCCGCCCTTGACCCCGGGGGCTCGGCCGTCGGCTTTCACGCGCTGCCTCCGCTGGACGGCTCGCTGGTCGAGCTCACACGAGGAACCGACACCGCGGCGTCGGCGGCCACCGCGGCCGAGCGGTTCTTCGCCACGCTGGGCAAGCACACCGAGTGGGTGGCCGACGCCCCGGGGCTGGTGCTGGGTCGCATCGTCTGCCAGGTCATCAACGAGGCCGCGTTCGCGCTGGGCGAGGGCGTCGGCAGCGCCGAGGACATCGATGCCGGCATGGTCCATGGCCTGAACTACCCGCGCGGGATCCTCGCCTGGGCCGACGAGATCGGGCTCGACCACGTGCTCAGCGTGCTCGATGCGCTCCATCTGGAGCGCGGGGAGGAGCGATATCGCACCGCGCCACTGATGCGGCGACTGGGCCTGTCGGGGCGGCTGGGGCGCATCACCGGCGAGGGCTTTCACAGCTACGAGGAGGGGGCATGAGGGCCGTCACGTTTCAGGCGCCGATGGAGGTGAGGGTCGACGAGCGTCCGGATCCCGTGTTGGAGAGTCGCGACGACGCCATCGTCGCCATCGAGGCCAGCGGGATCTGCGGCTCGGATCTGCACATCTACCACGGCCGGGTCAAGATGGAGCCGGGCTTCACCATCGGCCACGAGTTCGTGGGGCGGGTTCTGGCGGCGGGCGACGCCGTGACCCGCGTGGCCGTGGGCGATCGCGTGTGCGGGTGCTTTCACACCGCCTGCGGCACGTGCTTCTACTGCATGCGCGGCATCTATCAGAAGTGCGACCGGGCGCGGGTGTTCGGTCACGGCGAGGCCCTGGGCGCACTGCCCGGCACGCAGGCCGATCAGGCGCTGGTGCCGATGGCCAACCTCACGCTGCGCCCGGTCCCCGACGGCGTAAGCGACGACGTGGCCCTGTTCGCCGGCGACGTGATGGGCACCGCCTACCACGCCGTCGAGGGCAGCGGCGTGCGCCCGGGCGACAGCGTGGCCATCCTCGGCCTGGGGCCGGTGGGCCTGTGCGCGGTCCAGCTCGCCGTCGCCGCCGGCGCGGGCCCGGTACTGGCCATCGACACTGTCGAGGCACGGCTGGAGGTCGCCCGCGGCTTCGGGGCCGTCCCGGTCCATCTCACCGAGTCAAAGCCGCGCGACGTGGCCAGGTCGCTCACCGAGGGACGCGGGGTCGCGGCCGCCATCGACGCCGTCGGCCATCCCGATGCCCTCGACCTCGCCATCCGCCTGACGCGCAACGCGGGCACCGTCGTCGCCATCGGTGTCTACGCCGAGCCCTGCCAGGTGCACATGGGCGTCGTCTGGATCAAGGGCCTGACACTGCGCACCGGCCAGGCCAACGTCATCGGCCACGTCGACCGGGTGCTCGGAATGCTCGCCGCGGGCACGCTTGACCCCACTCCGCTGGTCACCCATCACATGTCACTGGACGACGCGCCCGAGGGCTACGCGATCTATGACCGGCGCGAGGCCCTGAAGATCGTCTTGCGTCCCTGAATCGGGACGTTATGGGTCCGATTTCCGGGGTATCCGCTCTGACAGCCGCGAGAGACCATGCAGGGTCAAAAGGCGCACAAGTTCTCTCGACAAATGTGGTGCGCTTGTGAAACCTCCGCAGAATTTTTCTCTGGAGAGGGTGTGATTCTGCGGCCGCAAGGGTAGGAACGGCCCGACCCGGAACGGTAGGGCCCGGAAACCCCCCAGCAGAATTCAGCCGACGGCAGGTTCGTGTAGGGTGCCGTCAGCCGATCTGGACATTTGTTCGATCGGCTTCGGTAATCACTCAAAGCCGCCAGAGTGCTGCCGAACACAGGGATGTCCACATGAGTGACTCAGACACAGCTGTGCTGTGCCTCGTGAAGGCACGCGCCTGGAGTGCTGCTCGCCGCGTCGCGACGCTGGCCGCGGTGCTCGTCGCGTCGATGATGTCCTTCGTCTCCGTGGCCGCCGCGCACTCCCGTGGCTGCTCCGCCGCACACAGCACCATCCGCCACGCGAGCCGCGCTGAGTTGCAGCGCGCCGTGGTGTGCCTCATCAACCAGCAGCGTCACCACCGCGGGCTGCCCGGGCTGCGTGAGAACGCCCGTCTGAACCGCTCCGCCCAGGGCTGGACCAACGTGATGGTCACCCACCGCGACTTCAGCCACGGCGCCGACTTCGCCGCACGCATCAGCGCGGTCGGCTTCGACTGGTCAAACGTCGGCGAGAACATCGCCACCGGCTACGCCACCCCCACCAGGGTCGTCGCCGCCTGGATGGCCAGCAAGGGCCACTGCCAGAACATCCTGAACCCCCAGTACCGCTACGTCGGCACCGGTGTCTCTGACCGCTCCATCGCCGGCCACAGCAGCCTGGCCGGGACCTGGACCCAGGACTTCGGGCTGCTCATGGGCCAGCACGCGCTGTCGGGCAACTGGGGCCCCGCCGAGGGCTGCCCCTACACGTGAACCACTGGGGTCCCGGCCGTGCAGACCGGGTCCCATGTCACCGCGGGACCAACCGCGCTCAACGGCAGACTTGGGAGAGGGCTGGGATTGCCGCGACGCCGGCGGCGGGCCGAGAGTTTTCACTCTGGGACGAAAGACGCCGTTTTTCGCCAGGTTTTGTCCCAGAGTCCCACTCACCGCGGCTGAGCCGACCCCGCGCGGCGGCAGCCCGGCTAGCTCGCCGCGACCCGCGCGGCGCTGTCAAAAGGCGCGGTGTCGCGTAGGTACCACTCGGCGTCAAGCGCCGCCTGGCATCCGGAGCCCGCCGCCGTGATCGCCTGGCGGTAGGTGTGGTCCACGAGGTCGCCGGCCGCGAACACGCCGGGGACGTTGGTGAGCGTGGACTTGCCCTGGGTGATGGCGTAGCCGGCGTCGTCGGTGTCGACCTGGCCCTGGATGAGCTGGGACTGCGGGTCATGGCCGACCGCGATGAAGGCGCCGGTGATCTCGAGGTCCTTCTCGGACCCGTCGGCGGTGTTGCGCAGGCGGGCCTTGGTGAGGGACTTGCTGTCGCCCTCGGCGTGGAACTCCTCCACGACGTAGGGGGTGATCCACTCGATGTTGGGCACGGCACGGGCGCGCTCGAGCATGATCTTGGAGGCGCGGAACTCGTCGCGGCGATGGACGATCGCCACCTTGGCCGCGAACTTGGCCAGGAACATGGCCTCCTCCATGGCGGAGTCGCCGCCGCCGACGATCAGCGTCGGGGCCTGCTTGAAGAAGGCGGCGTCGCAGGTGGCGCAGTAGCTGACCCCCCGGCCCGAGAGCTCCTGCTCCCCGGGCACGCCGAGCTTGCGGTGCTGGGCGCCCATCGCCAGCACCACGGCACGGGTGAGATGCAGGTCGTCGCCGACCCACACCTTGTGGGGCTCAGAACCGTCGCGCGAGAGCTCCAGCGCGGTGACGTCGTCGGTCTCCAGGCGCGCGCCGAAGCGCTCGGCCTGGTCACGGAAGTGCTGCATGAGGTCCGGTCCCATGATCCCCTCGGGGAAGCCCGGATAGTTCTCGACGTCGGTGGTCTGCTGCAGCAGGCCGCCCCAGGCGAAGCCCTCGACGACGAGCGGCGCCAGCTCCGCGCGCGCCATGTACAGGGCGGCGGTGTAGCCGGCGGGCCCGCTGCCGACGATGATTGCGTTCTCGATCCTCTGCTCCATTACTTCACTAAGTATAGCTTGTCCGCGTGACGTCCTCACGCCAGTGCTGCACCGTCCGGCGCAGCTGAAGATACGCCACGGCACCGGGCAGCGTGGGCAGCCAGAAGGCGAATGCCCGGTAGGCGAGGACGGAAACCACGGCCAGCGGCGGGGAGACCCCGAACGCCGAGAAGGCGCCGATCATGGCGCCGTCCACGCCGCCGATTCCGCCGGGCAGCGGGAGCACGTTGCCCAGCTGGCCGATGAAGTAGGACATGACGACGACCGCCGTGGGCGGGGTGCCGCCGAAGGCGTGAAAGCACGCCCACAGCACGGCGATGTCAAAGCCCCACCAGGCGACCCCGCCCGTCAGGGACCAGTCACGCTGGCGCACGAGGTCGATCGCGGTGCGCACGCCGCTGGCCGCCGCCGCCGGAAGGGCCGCGACCCGGCCGACCACCGTGCCGACCCGGCCGCCGCGAGTCCAGCGCGTGACCAGACGGTCGAAGTCGCCGGGCAGCAGCGACACGGCCAGGAAGATCCCGATGACCGCGGCGCCGAATATCGCCGGAATGATCGTCAGCGCGAAGGACCCGCCGCCTGGGAACACCTCCAGGTACAGGCCCAGGCCGCCGATCACCAGGGTGCCCATGAACACGGCGTAGAGGACGGCCATGAACGCCACCATCCGGCAGGCGACGACGCGCGGCTCCATGCCCGAGCGCCGAAGCGCCCAGGCGGTCAGCGCGATGCCACCGGCGCCCGCCGACGCGAACAGGCGGGTCGCCGCCAAGCCGGCCATGGTGATCTGATAGCTGACGTTCCAGCCGATCCGGCTCTTGCCGCGGACGAAAACGCCCCGGAACAACACGATGTAGCCCAGGAACGAGAGGCACTCGAGCACCGCGGCGAACGCCAGCCACCAGCCGTTGCCGTGCTGGATCCGGTTCCAGGTGTCGCGCAGGCCCAGGAGCTTGGGCAGCACGAAGTACAGGAACGCCACGACCGAGACGACGAAGACGACCGAGACCACCAGGCTCCGCCGGGTGAGGCGGACCCGGGGCATCTCCTCCGTGTGGCCCGAGCGTTCACCCTCGGCCAGCGCCGCTCGCGTCCCGTCGGCGGCCTGCTCGTCGCGGGAGTCCGGACTCTCATCAGCGTCGGGCGCGCCAGGACGTCCGTGCTCGATGGGAGCTCCCCTTCCCATGCTCAAGCGACCGCCACTATCCGGTCGCCGCCCAGCGTTGCAGCGCCTGCAGGCGTCCCGACAGCGCCCGGACCGCCGGAAGAGCGCGATGGGCCTGCGTGCGCACCGTCTCGGCGAGCAGCGCCCCGGCCAGGATGTCGGACGCGTAATGCTCGCCGAGGTAGACGAGTGCCAGCCCCAGCAGCAGCGCATAGGACCAGCCCACGGCACCGGCCAGCGGGCCCACTTCTCCCAGGAGGTGGGCCGCCATCAGCGAGGTGGCGAAGTGCAGGGACGGCATGGCAGCAAGCGGATTGCCTCCAAGGACATCGTAAAGGCCCGTCCAGCGGTCGCCCCAGAACTGCTCGCCGTACTCGATCATCATCCGGCGCACCTCGCGCATGCGGGCCTCCTGAAGCCGGCCGTGGCGGGCCGCGTACCACGGCGGGGCGGTCGGGATCGCCCAGTAGAAGACCGCGCCGAGGTCGAACACGGTGTACATCCGGGCGGCCGCCGCGGGGAAGCGCTCGGGCGCGCGCCACATCACATAGGCCACGCTGCCGTGCGGTACCGCGAACCACACCCAGTGACACCACACCAGCACGCGCTCGAAGCGGTTGATGCGCGCCGGGTCTGAGAAGTCGGTCTGCAGCCGCACGGTGGGTGGCACGCCGAGGCCGAGGACGCGGTCGACGGCGATCGGGTAGTCCATCCTCACGCGGGCGGCGAGGGCCTCGGGGTCCTCGTTGGGCAGCTCGTAGGCGGCCAGGTATGCCCACATGTTCAGCGCCATGAGCCCCGCGTCACGAGCGCGGCTGCGCGGTACCGCCACCGCCAGCGCCGGAACGGACAGTGCGCCGGCCCCCATGACCGCCGCCGGGGGCAGCTTGACCCGGCGGCGCAGGACGGGCGCGGCCACCCCTGCAGCGACCAGGGCCCAGGCTCCCGCTCTGATGGCCCGTGACGCTCGCAACGCGCGCCAGTATAAGAAAGCGTCCAGAGACGCCCCGGAAACCGCCGCTCCTGGATCATTTCGAATCCGGTGCGCAGGCCCGAGGCGCCACCCCAGCGATCCGGGTGGCCCCGATGCCAGGCCGCGAAGCAGGGGCCCGGACTTATAGAATCCCGCGCGCCTTGCGACACGACGTCAACGACGCCACGCCACCCCGCCGGCGCCGCGAGCATCCAGATCCAGGCCGGCGGCCTCGACTCCGCAGCGCGATCCCTCTCGTCGCCGTGGTGCTGGTCGGGTCCCTCGTGCTCGCGCCCGATGCGTTGGCCAACTTCATCGAGCCCAAGTCCGGTGGCTCTCCCAACGCCAACCAGATCCACTCGCTCTACAACATCATCCTGTACGTCGCCGCCATCGTGGCCGTGCTCGTCGAGGGAGCGCTCGTCTACTCGGTCTGGCGCTTCCGCGCCAAGCGCAGCCCGGTCGCCGCCCAGATCCACGGCAACACTCGCCTGGAGATCGGCTGGACCGTCGCCGCCGCGCTGATCCTGGTGGTGCTCACCGTGGTGACCTTCGTCAAGCTGCCGAGCATCGTCAATCCGCCGAACTCCGGCGACAACGGCCTGGTCCTGTCGGCCTCGGTCGAGGCGCCGACGCCGCCCAACGGCAAGAAGCTCACGATCTGCATCCAGGGCCGGCAGTTCATCTGGCGCTTCGTCTACCGCAACGACTGCCTCAAGGACTCGTTCAATCCGAAGCTCGCCCCCTATTCGTACACGACGATGGTCGTGCCCGAGCACACGACCATCGTGCTCGCGATCCAGTCCACCGATGTCATCCACTCCTGGTGGGTTCCCTCGCTGGGCGGCAAGGTCGACGCGGTCCCGGGCTACACGACCTACACATGGTTCAAGGCGCTGCACACCGGGCTCTTCCACGGGCAGTGCGCGCAGCTGTGCGGGACCAATCACGCTGCGATGGTCACCTTCGTCAAGGTGGTCACGCCGGAGCAGTACACCGCCTGGCTCCAACGCCAGCAGCAGCTCATCGCGGCCCAGAACGCCGAGGTGGGCTCGTTGCGGGCGACTCTCACCGCCTCAAATCAGCTAGGAAACTAAGACACACATGGCCACCATCACCAGCGAAGACGTCCTGAGACCGGTCCCCCAGGTCATCGCCCACCAGGTCACTCGCCCGCGCGAGACCAAGAAGTGGGTCGACTGGGTCACCACCACCGACCACAAGAAGATCGGGATCATGTACCTGGTCCTCACCTTCGTCTTCTTCTGTCTGGGCGGGGTCGAGGCGCTGATGATGCGGCTGCAGCTGGGCGTGCCGTCCAACACGCTGATCAGCTCCGAGCACTACAACCAGCTGTTGACGATGCACGGGACGACGATGGTCTTCCTGTTCGTCGTCCCGGTGTGGGCGGGTTTTGCCAACTACTTCCTGCCGCTCATGATCGGCGCTCGGGACATGGCGTTCCCGAGGCTCAACGCGCTGTCGTTCTGGCTGCTGCTGTTCGGCGGGATCGTCTTCTACGCCACGCTGTTCTTCCACCCGCCCAGCGCCGGATGGTGGAGCTACCCGCCGCTCTCGGAGTCCATGTACTCGCCGAGCGGGGGTCAGGACGCCTGGATCTTCCTCATCCACATCACCGGCATCTCGTCGCTGGTGGGCGCCATCAACTTCTACGCCACCATCGTGAACATGCGGGCGCCGGGCATGACCTGGAACCGGATCCCGCTGTTCGTATGGGCGATGCTGGTCTACGCGATCCTGCTCATCATCGCGCTGCCGCCGATTGCCGCTGCGGTGACGATGCTGCTCACCGACCGCCACTTCGGCACCCACTTCTTCGACCCCACCGCCCACGGCTCCCCCGTCCTATGGCAGCACCTGTTCTGGTTCTTCGGCCACCCCGAGGTCTACATCATGGTGCTGCCCGGCTTCGGCGTGATATCCGAGGTCATCCCGGTGTTCAGCCGCAAGCCGATCTTCGGCTACAAGGCCGTCGCGGCGTCGACGGCGGTGATCGCCTTCCTGGCCACGCTGGTGTGGGCCCACCACATGTTCGCCTCGCCGGTGCCGATCGTCGTGCTGGGCTTCTTCATGCTCAGCTCGTTCCTCATCGGCGTGCCCACCGGCGTGAAGATCTTCAACTGGATCTCGACCCTGTGGCGCGGCTCGATCGTGATGACCGCGTCGATGTACTACGCCATCGGGATGATCTCGATCTTCCTGCTCGGCGGCATCACCGGCATCTTCCTGGCCGTGTTCCCGGTGGACTGGCAGCTCACCGACACCTACTTCGTCGTCGCGCACTTCCACTACACGATCTTCGGCGGAGCGATCTTCCCGGTCTTCGCGGGCGTCTACTACTGGTACCCGAAGATCACCGGCCGGCTGCTGAGCGAGGGCATGGGCAAGCTCTCCTTCTGGCTGGTCTTCATCGGCTTCAACATGACCTTCTTCGTCCAGCACGCCCTCGGCCTCTCCGGGATGCCGCGGCGGGTCTACACCTATCCGCCGGGCCACGGATGGTCCACCTACAACTTGATCTCCACGATCGGATCGTTCATTCTCGGCTCAGGGGTCATCCTGACGATCATCAACGTCGCGCGCAGCCTGGTCGTGGGGCGGATCGCCGGCCCCGACCCGTGGAAGGCCAACACGCTGGAGTGGTTCACGACATCTCCGCCGCCGGTCAACAACTTCGACGAGATCCCGCGCGTGCGCTCCGTGGAGCCGATGCGCGACATCCGGCGCCAGGTGGAGCGGGCGACCGGCGTGACCCAGAAGAGCGGCGGCAGCGAGCAGTTCGCCCGCAGCAGCGGATGAGTCGCGTGACGGTTGTGCGCGCCTGGGCGGCCGGGCCGGCCTAGGAGAGTCGCGATGCCCTCGTCCGCGACCACCGTCCCCGCCGCGCCGTCGGGCGCGCTGCGCACCCGGCAGCTCATCGCCGACTACGTCGACCTGACCAAGCCCAAGGTCCAGTCGCTGCTGCTGTTCACCACGGTGATGACCATGGAGGTCGCCGGTGACCCGTCGGTCTCCCTGGTGCTGCTGACCTGCGCCGGCGGCTACCTCTCCGCCGGAGGCGCGGGCGCCATCAACCACTACTGGGACCGCGACATCGACGCGCGCATGCGGCGGACCGCCGACCGCCCGATCCCCTCGGGCCGCGTCAGCCCCGCGGCCGCGGTCCGCTTCGGCATCGCCCTGCAGGTGGCGTCATTCCTGCTGCTCTCCCTCACCGTCAACGTGCTCGCGGCGTCGCTGGCGCTGGGCGGCTTCATCGGCTACGTCGGGGTCTACACGATGTGGCTCAAGCGCCGGACCCCGCAGAACATCGTCATCGGCGGAGCGGCCGGAGCGATGCCGCCGCTGGTGGCATGGGCGGCAACGCGCGGGTCGCTGTCATGGACGGCGGTCTACCTGTTCGCGATCGTCTTCTACTGGACCCCGCCCCACTTCTGGGCCCTCAGCCTGCTCATGAAGGACGAGTACGCCGATGTGGGGGTGCCGATGCTCCCGGTGGTGCGCGGCGAGGATGTCACCCGCCTGCACATCGTGCTCTACACCGCGCTGCTGTACGCGGTGAGCCAGCTGCCGTTCTGCGTCGGAGTCTTCGGCGGCGTCTACCTCGGCGCCTCAATGGCCCTCGGCCTCGCCTTCATCGGCGGTGCCGTCTGGCTCTACCGCCGCGCCGACCGGCGCACCGCGCTGCACCTGTACCTGTTCTCGATGCTGTACCTGGCGCTCCTGTTCGCGGCCATGGTGCTCGACGTCAAGCTCTAGGGTCGTGAAGCGGAAATTCGTGAGCAGCGTCGCGAGTGACTGGGCGTGGATGACGGATCACTCCGACCTGGCAACCACTACGATCTAGGACCGCAAATGGATCGAAAGCTCGCCCGTAAGAACCTGCGCTCCGGCCTGTTGGCGGCCGCGGCCTGCCTGTTCATGTTCGGCCTCACCTTCGTCGCCGCCGCCATCTACGTTCACTCGTGAGCGAGGTCGAGCACGACACGCCGCCCGTCGGCGAGGAGATCCACCTCCCCGGTCCGACGTTCCTGCCCGTGGCCTGCGCGGCGGGCATCACCCTGATGGTGATCGGCACGACGATCAACTGGTTCATCTCGATCGTCGGCCTCATCCTGTTCGTGGTGACCTGCGTCATGTGGATCCGCGACACGCGCCGCGACATCTCAGAGCTCCCCGACGAGCATCGCTAGCCATCGCCCCAGGGCATCCGTGGGCGGCCCCGGCGCCCATCGGCGGCCAGACTCACCCCCCGCCCCGCGCGATGTCTCCCCGCTAGGCCGCGGGTACGTCGCAGTCGGCCCCTTCGCCGCACCACACCCTGACGATGTCGCGCATCGACAGGACCCCGACCACATCGGAGCCGTCGACCACCACGAGGTGGCGGAAGCCGCCCGCGACCATGGTGGCGGCGGCGTGCTCCAGCGACCAATCGCGTCGCGCGAAGGTGAGGTTGGCCGTGAGGTGCTCGGCGACGGGCTCGGCGTCAGGATCCATGCCCTGCGCCACCGCCTGCAGGATGTCGCGCTCGGTGATCACCCCCGGTCCCGGGGCCTCGGGATCATGGACCACGGCGGCCCCCACCTGCCGTGCCCACATCGCTGCCGCGGCCTCGCGCAGGGAGTGGCTGGGACCGATCGTCAGCACGACATCAGACATTCCCTCAGAAACGAGCATTGGGCGCCTCCGGTCGGCGTTTGCAACGATTGCCTCAATCATAAGCAGACTGGCCGGATGACGTTCGAGCCTGATGCCGTTCGTCGCTCAGAAGCCATAGGATGCAGGGTGGAGATGAGGACACAAGGCGGGAGACGTGCGTAACAGACCTCTGCTTCAAATGGGGCTGATCGGCGCCATCGGGATCATCATCGGGATCCCGCTTGCGCTGTCGATCCCATGGTTCCCCGCAACCGGGTCCTCTCAAGCGGACAGGATCCACACGCTCTACAACGTGCTGCTGATCGTGTCGGTGCCGATCTTCGTGCTCGTCGAGACGGTCGTTCTGTACTCCGTGTGGAAGTTCCGGATGAAGCCGGGTCAAGAGGAGATGGATGGGCCTCCGATCCACGGCAACACCCGGCTCGAGGTGATCTGGACCGCGATCCCGGCCATCCTGCTGGTGAGCCTGTGCGGCTACGCCTACTCCGTGCTGCGCTCCAACGAGCAGACCCACCCTGGCGCCATGGTGGTCACCGTCACCGAGCGCCAGTTCGCGTTCCAGTTCTCATACCCCGCGGCCGGCGGCAAGGAGATCCTGTCGCCCACCCTGTATCTGCCCAAGGGCCAGCCGGTGGTCTTCCACCTGCGCTCGCTGGATGTCATCCACAGCTTCTTCGTGCCCGAGTTCTCGGTCAAGCTCGACGCCGTGCCCGGCATCACCACGACGCTTCGCGTGACGCCGACGCGGCTGGGCAACTATCCGGCCGAGTGCACGGAGCTGTGCGGCGCGGGCCACTCGCTCATGCGCGCGCCGGTGCACGTGGTCACTCCGACGGCCTTCAGGACCTGGCTGGTCCATCAGAAGCCGGGCGGACCGCCTCCGATCGGGGTCAGCCCGCCGGCGGCGCTGAACTCCGGACAGCCGGGGTATGCCAGCGGATCAAGCGGATCGGGCGGATCGAGCGGGGGATCTGGATGAGTAGGACCGAGAGCACATCAAGGAAGGAGAGCTAATGGCCATTCCGGCAAAGCTCCGCGCGCCCGGCTGGTATCGGGCGGCACTTTATGACGTCATTGGTTTCGCATTTGCCTTCGGTCTGACCGTGCTCGTGCGGTGGTTGATGCATGAGCACCCCATCATCGACGGCAACGCGATCACGATCGTCGCGCTCATCGCCGTCCCGCTCTTCTTCCTGGTGGGCCTGGGCACGGCGGACTACTGGTTCTACTGGATCTCCGGGCGCCCGACGCGGCCCGAGGATCACTCCTCCCACGGCGCCCACACCTGGCGCGACTACTTCCGCGTCAACACCGACCACAAGGTCATCGGGATCCAGTACACGGTCACGTCGTTCTTCTTCCTGCTCGTGGGCGGCCTGCTGGCCATGCTCATCCGCGCCCAGCTGGCCAAGCCGGGCATGCAGTTCCTCACTCCCGAGCAGTACAACGGCGTGTTCTCGGTCCACGCCACCGTGCTCATCTTCCTGTTCGTGATCCCGGTGTTCGCCGGGCTGGCGAACTTCGTGCTGCCGCTGATGATCGGCGCGCCGGACATGGCCTTCCCCCGCCTGAACGCGCTCTCGTTCTGGCTGTTGCCGCTGGCCGGGCTCATGATGCTCATGAGCTTCCTGGCCCCGGGCGGCTCGTTCGCGGCCGGCTGGACCGCCTACGCCCCGCTGTCGACGACGATGCCGCTCGGGCAGCTGTTCTTCTCCATCGCCGTCCAGCTCGCCGGCGCGTCCTCGATCGCCACCGCCCTGAACTTCCTCGTGACGATCATCACGATGCGCGCGCCCGGCATGAGCTTCTTCCGGATGCCGCTGCTGGTGTGGGCCAACTTCTCCACCTCGCTGCTGGTGGTCATCGCCACACCGTTCATCGCCGCGTCCCAGTTCTTCGTGCTCCTGGACACGGCGCTGCACTTCCACTTCTTCGACGCCTTCGTCGGCGCGGGCAAGAACGGCAACGTGATCATGTACCAGCACGTCTTCTGGTTCTACTCGCACCCGGCGGTCTACATCATGATGCTGCCAGGGTTCGGGATCATCTCGGAGGTCATCGCCGTCAAATCCCGCAAACCGATCTTCGGCTACCGGATGATGGCGTTCTCCCTGCTGGCGATCGTCGTGCTCGGCTTCACCGTGTGGGCCCACCACATGTTCGTCAGCGGCATGTCGCCGTGGATCCGCATCCCGATGATGATCACCACGGCCATCATCGCCGTCCCCACGGGAATCAAGATCTTCTCCTGGCTGGCGACGCTGTGGCGCGGCGTGCTGCACCTGGACACGCCGATGCTGTTCGCGCTCGGATTCCTCACCATGTTCACCCTGGGCGGGATCAGCGGCGTGATGCTGGCGATGATCCCCTTCGACATCCACGTCAGCCAGACGTACTTCATCGTCGCCCACATCCACTACGTGCTGTTCGGCGGCTCGCTGTTCACGATCTTCGCCGGCGTCTACTACTGGTTCCCGAAGATGACCGGGCGGATGTTCGACGAGCGCCTGGGCAAGTGGCACTTCTGGATGACGTTCATCTTCTTCAACCTCACCTTCGGCCCCATGCACCTCATCGGCATCCAGGGGATGCCGCGACGGGTGGCGGAGTACGCCGACAAGTTCGCCGCCTGGAACCTCTTCATCTCGCTGTCCTCGTTCGTGCTCGGCGCCAGCACGCTCATCTTCCTCTACAACATCGCCGCCAGCTGGCGTTGGGGCCCGCGTGCCGCCGCCAACCCGTGGCGCGCCATGACGCTCGAGTGGCAGGTGTCCTCGCCGCCGCCGATCTTCAACTTCGACGCGGTGCCGACGGTGGTCGGCGGGCCGTATGAGTACGGCGTCCCCGGCGCGGTGCACGGCATCTTCAAGCCGCCGGCCGAGGCCCGGCCGGTCACGGCCGGCGCCGCCGGAGCCACCGCCGGCGGCGGGCGCACCGGTGGCGGCAGCGGCGGGGAGCATCACTGATGCGAACCATCCTGGTCATCGCCAACGAGACGGTCGGGGGCCGGCCGCTCATCGACGCGGTGCGCCGCCACGCCGCGGAGGAGGAGTCGCGGTTCGTGCTGTGCGTCCCTCAGACCCAGCCCCGCGCCGGCTACGTGGTCTACGACGACTCGGTGTTCGACGCCGCCCAGACGCGCGTGGACCTGGCCGTGGCCTTCGTCCGCTCGGAGGGGATCGAGGCGGTGGGCGAGGTCGGCGACCCCGACCCCTACGCCGCCACGATGGACGCCGTGCGCGAGTACAACCCGGACGCGATCATCATCTCGACCTATCCCGAGGCCCGGTCGGGGTGGCTGCGGCGCGATCTGCCCGAGCGCCTGCGCCAGGCGACCGGGCTGCCCGTCGAGCACGTCGTCGCCGACATCGACTCGGAGGGCCTGGAGTTCCACGTCACGCTGGCCGTGGCCAACCGCTCGGCCTCCAGTGACGATCTGCTGCAGGCCCTCAAGGACAAGGTGGCGGCCGAGCCGGTCAAGCATGAGCGGCTGTTCATCGTCCTGGTCCCGCAGGAGGGCGGCGGCGGCGCCTCCGCGCGCCGCGCCCGGACGCGGCTCTCGCTGGTGCTGGGGCGCCTGCGCGAGGCCGGGCTGACCGCGGCCGGGATGATCGGCGACCCCGACCCGTATACCGCCATCAGCAACGCGCTGCAGTACTTCCGCGTCGACGACATCGTCATCTCGACCCTGCCGGAAACCAAATCGGGCTGGCTGCGCGCCGATCTGATCGAACGGGTGCGCAACGCCACCGGCAAGGACGTCCAGCACGTCGTGGCCCAAGACCCCGTCCGTGCCGCCTAGCGGTGGCTCTCACCAGCTCTAGGAGGATCTGATGGAAGCCGCCTCGATCGCCCACGCAGACCACCACCACGGCCCGCCCCCGGCGCACCAGTCCTCGCGCGTGCACGCGCCGACGCTGGGCATGCTCCTCTTCATCATCTCCGAGGTGATGATCTTCGGGGCCTTCTTCACGGCCTACTTCTTCATCCGCGTGGTGAGCCACAACCCGTGGCCGGCGCCCGGCACCAAGCTCCCGGAGGCCGTGGCCGGCATCAACACGGCGATCCTGCTCTCGTCCTCCCTGACGATCCACTGGGCACTCACCGCGATCAAGCGCGGCAACCGGTTCGGGCTCAAGGCCGGGATGCTCACGACCTTCCTGCTCGGCCTCACCTTCCTGATCGTCCAGATCAACGAGTACATCCACATCGGATTCGCTCCCCACGACGCGGCCCAGGGGACGATCTTCTACTCACTCACCGGTCTGCACGGCGCCCACGTGTTCATCGGCCTGTGCCTGCTGCTGATGGTCACGGTGCGCTCGTTCCGCGGCCACTACTCCGCCGAGGCCCACCAGGGGATGGAAGTGCCCGGGATCTACTGGCACTTCGTCGACATCATGTGGGTGATCGTCTATACGACGGTCTACGTGATCTAGCGGCGTGAGGCCGCGCCTCATCCCTCCCAATCCGCTGCGCTCCGAGGCCGGCGCATTCGGCTTCCTGGTGTGGTTCGTGTGCCTGGTGGCGGCGATCGCCGTCGTCGTGCTCATCATCCACGCGCTGTAATAGGTGGCGGTGACCCCGCCCCTCCTCTTCGCCGACGCTCCGGTCCAGACGATCGGCTTTCCCGTGCTGATCGTGCTGGCGTGGATCCCCTACCACCTGCGCTCGCGGACGCTGGCCCAGCACGGCCGGCCCGTGCCGCGGTGGCGCTACGGCTGCTACGTGGCCGGCCTGCTGGTGCTGGAGATCGCCGTCAGCCCGCCGGTCGACACACTGTCAGACCAGCTTCTGATGGCCCACATGGCCGAGCACCTGCTCATCGGCGACATCGCCGCGCTGTTGCTGGTGCTGGGCATGACGGGACCCATGATCGCGCCGCTGCTGCGCAACCCGATCATCGCCCGCCTGCGCGTGCTGGCCCATCCGGTGGTGGCGATCGTGGTCTGGGCCACCAACTTCTATGTCTGGCACCTGCCCTACCTCTATCAGGCGGCACTGCGCCACGACGCCCTGCACGCGCTGGAGCACGCCACCTTCCTGGCCTTCGGGATGGCGGTGTGGATGGCGCTGCTCGGCCCCCTGCCCAAGCCGGCGTGGTTCAACAACGCCGCGCGCCTGGTCTACATCGTGGCCGTGCGGCTGGCGGGCACGGTGCTGGCCAACGTGCTGGTCTTCGGCGGCGGCGTCTTCTACCCCATCTACCGCTCGGGCGACGCCCTGTGGCACATCAGCGCCAGCGCCGACCAGGTGGCCGCCGGCGGCCTGATGATGGTGGAGGAGAGCTTCCTGACCATCGGCCTGTTCTGCTGGCTGTTCCTGCGCGTGGCCCGCGAGAACGAGGAGCGGCAGGCCCTGATGGACTTTGCCATCGAGCACGACCTGGAGCTCGACAGCCGCCGTGCCGCACGGGCGGTGGCAGCGGGTCGCAGCGCCGAGCTGTGGGACCGCCTGCGGGCGCGCGCCGCCGCCGGCAGCGGCGGTGCGCCTACTTCGCCGCCGTCGACAGGAAGTTGACGAGCGCCGTGATCTCGTTGGGCTTGAGCGTCTGCCCGAAGTTCGACGGCATCACGCCCGCCTTGTAGCCCGACGGCAGGTACGCGTAGGGCTTGATGATCGCGGTGCGAATGCACTGCTGCAGCGTGGCGCCGCGAATCTGCTTGGACTGCGCGCTTGCGCAGTTGGTCTTGAGGTCCTGATCCAGGTTCGGCCCGACCGTGCCGGTGGTACCGGCGGCAGCGAGCGTGTGGCAGCTGCCGCAGGCGCCGACGCCGGTGAAGACCTGCTTGCCAGCCGCGGGCGTGGTGCCCTGGACCCCCCCGGCGGCGGCCAGGGCGCCGGTGTCCTGACCGGGCCGCGCCGCGACGGCGGCCACGTAGGCGGCGACGTCCTGGGCGTCCTGGCCCTTGAGCAGGCCCGCGGGCATGACGCCCTGGGTGTTCGGATAGCGGATCCAGGAATCGACCAGGCCCTGGATCGAGGTGCTCTTGACGCCGTCGGACTTGTCCTGGCGGAAGGCGTCGTCGAGGTTGGGCCCGGTGGTGCCGCTGGAGTTGGCGTGCGCGAGCGTGTGGCACCCGCCGCACGTCTTCTGGAACATCACCTTGCCGCTCACGAGATTGGCCGAGGGGTGCTTGACCGCGCACCCGCCGACGGCCACCATCACGGCAGCCCCGGCTATGAGCCGGATCGCGGTGCGACGGATCTGTATCGGGCAGCGCAGCATCTCCCAGGCGGCACTCTATCCATTCAGGCGGCGCGCTGACGCCCCCATGAGCGGCCGATACCGTCCGGCCCGCTGGTAGGATCAGCCAGCATGAGGTTGCACCAGAGGTATCGAATGCGGGCGCCGTCGACCGGGCGCGAAGTGATCGTCCAGGCCGCGCCGGATCAGATCTACCGGGACCGCGAAACGGGCGAGGAGCTCGAGGTGATCGCGGAGCTTCTGCCGCTCGCACCCACCCCCTCGGAGCTGCCGTGGACCGTGGAGAACCTGCGGTTTTGCAACTGGTGCGATCAGCTCGCCCAGAAGGATCTCAACGACTGTCCCGTGTGCGGCAGGCGCATGGAGCCGCTCGACTCCTGAGGGGTCCGTGCATGAGCCGACCCGGCGCACGCAGTTTTAGGTCAATCGCCGCGGTCGCGGTGTCGATCGTCGCGGGGTTGGGGCTCGCGGCCTGCGGCGGCGGAGGCACCGGAACGGCCGACACCGCCGGTGCCCCGCAGTTCACGGTGCCCACCACGCCACCGTCGGCCGTCGCCAGCAACGCCACGAACGCCACCTCGTCCTCCAGCAGCTCCTCCAGCAGCTCGACGGGCACCACGCCCAGCAGCGGCTCGACCTCGCCGTCCAGCGGCGCCACGACGCCGTCCAGCGGCGGTAGCTCGCCCACCACCCCGTCGGGCGGCGGCTCGCCCACGACGCCATCCGGCGGCAGCGGGACCGGGGGCGGCGGGACCGGGGGTGGCGGGACCGGAGGCGGCGGTGGCGGAGGCGGCGGGACGGGCACCTCAGGCGGCGCCGGCCTCGATTCGTCCTTCTGCCTCCAGAATCCCGCGACCTGCTAGCCGGCGGCTACCCGCCGGCCCGCCGCGACATGGCTGATTCCCGCGGCCACACGGTGGCGAGCATTGAGGGAAATGCGCGCACGCCGCTCCTTGACGCGGGGCGGGGCGTCTAGCCCCAACATGGCAGGGGAAAACGCACGCACGCACGTCCGGGGACGATGTGTGCGCGCAGTTTCCCCAGTCATTGAACGCTCAGGTCGCACGCCATCCCAGTTCACGGTGTGTGCTCTGAGCGTTCAACCGGCTTGACTCTCCCGACGCACACCGCCCGGATACCGCGTGCGCGTCGTGAGCGTTCAAGGACCGCCGAAGCTCGGCGCCAGGGACCCGAACCCCGTGTCACGGAACCGAACCCGGGTCAGGGACCCGAACCCCGTGTCACGGACCCGAACCCCCGGCTCAGGGACCCAAGCCCGCGGGTCGGTGCCTCGGCCGCTACCTGCTGACTCCTCGCTCGCTGCCGGCGCCCGGCTACTTCTTGGGCGCGCTCGGCCCGCCGACGTACGTCTTGGGATAGGGCTGGTTGACGACCTCGGTCGCCGAGTACTGGACCCGCGTCCCCGTGTACGCGCACAGGTATCGCTGGCTGGCGCCGACCGTCGTCTGGGCGGTCTGGGTGCCGGCGGCATGGACGCAGTTGGCGCGGCGGCTCTGGCGGTAGGAGTACTTGCTGGCCGTGAGGTTGTAGGTCAGGACCGGCGCCCATGTGATCACCGTGAGGCCGATGACCTCGCCCTTCTTGACCGGGATGGCGGTCATCGTGCTGAAGGTCGGGGGCAGCGACAGGGGCTGCTGGAGCACCGACCCCAGGTATGGCAGCACGTGGAAGACGGGGCTCTGGGCGGCCACCGTATACGTGTTGTGGGCTCCGGGCTTGAGCACGGTCAGGGCGATCTGCGGCGGCCCGCCATGCTGCGCGTCGAGGCCCTTCAAGAGGCTCAGCTCGGTCTTGGAGTCCGAGGTCAGATTGGACAGACCGACGGTGAATGCCACGATCCAGCCGTCCTTGGTGACCCTGGTCGGATTGGCGAGACCGTTGGTCTCCGTCTGGACCGCCGTCGTCCGCGTGAGGACGATCACGCAGTTGGCCAGCGCGACGCCGGATGGGCAGGCGGGGGTCGTGACGGGGGAGCTCGAGGTCTGGCCGAGCTCGACGATTTGGGCGGAGGCAACGCTGGGCCCGATGAGGCACAGAGCGCCCAGGCCGGCTGCGATTGCGAGCGGGAAGCGTTTCATGTTCCTCAGTGAACACCAATCGAGGGCTTCAGTTGCGCAATGACGGTAAGCCTGCACCGGGCCGTGACGACCCCACACCGCCGGATCGGCGGCCCACACGGCCCAGTGTATGCCGGCGCGCGAGGCTCTAGATCTTGGTGACGTTCACCGCTTTAGGGCCCTTGGGCCCGGCCTCCTCCTCGTAGGAGACCTTGGAGCCCTCAGGCAGCGAGCGGTATCCGTCGCCGCTGATGCCGGTGAAATGCACAAACAGGTCGCGACCGCCGTCATCGGGCGTGATGAATCCGAAGCCCTTGTCGTCGCTGAACCACTTGACCGTGCCCGTTGCCATGAAAATCCCTTCGTTTTTCCCCTTGGTGCAGGCGAAAGCCTGACCAGATCGCGGGAAACGTACCAGGGTGAGTCACGCAACGGTAGGAAATTCCGTGCTCATCGGCCCTCGAAGGTCGCGTGCCCCGGGCCTTGGTCCAAAAACGAGCGCACCGCGGTCTGCAGATCCTCCGATGCAAACAGCGCTCCGGCGACTTCGGGGACCCGCTCGTTGGCCAGTTCGATCCCGCCCTCGAGGTAGTCGCGGAGCACCTGCTTGGTCGCGGCATGGGCCAGCGTGGGCCCCCGGCCGAGCTCGCGCGCGTACTCCCGGGCGGCCGCCTCAAAGCCTTCGTCGGGCAGGACGCGGTTGACGACGTTCCAGCGCTCGAGCTCCGCTGCTCCGAACGGCCGTCCCGCCATCACGAACTCACGCGCCCGGCCGGTGCCCGCCCGCTCGGCCAGACGCTGCGTGCCGCCCATGGCCGGAGTGAGGCCGATCACCTTCTCCACCAGCCCGAAGCTGGCCGACTCGGCGGCGAGGATGATGTCGCAGGCCAGGGCCAGCTCAAACGCCCAGGTCAGGCACAGGGCATGGGCGGCAAAGACGGTCGGGCACGGCAGCCGGTCCACCCGGCGAGCCACCGCGACCAGCCCGGCGAACACCCCCTCGGCCTCACGCGGCCCCGCCAGGGCCGCGAACAGCGACACGTCGACGCCGCCGCTGACGACGCGGCCCTCGGCCCGGAACAGGACCGCCCGCGGGCGATCGGCCTCCAGGTCGCCGATGGCGGCGTCCAGGCCGTCGGACATGGCCGCATCGAACAGGTTCAGCGGCGGCGCGTCGAAGGTGACCACAGCCAGGCCGTCCTGGCGGACGACTGAAACCGGCCCCGGCGCCCCGCTCATCGCAACTGCTGCGCGGCCGCCGCGATCTCCTCGGGATCCCCCGGCGCCGGCGTCCACGGGAGCTTCAGCGGATCGTCGGCGTAGCGCGGGATCACGTGGATGTGAAAGTGAAAGACGGTCTGCCAAGCGGCCGCGCCGCACGAGTTGATCAGGTTGACGCCATCGGCGCCGAGGCGCTCGGAGGCGGCGCGCGCCAGCCGCTGGGCCGCGGCGATGGTGGACTCGAGGTCCTCGGCCTCGATCTCCAGAAGGTTGGCCGCGTGCCGGCGAGGGATGACGAGAGCATGGCCGCGGGTGGCCGGGTTGATGTCCATGAAGGCCACGGTGCGCTCGTCCTCATCCACACGCGTGGACGGGATCTCACCGGCGACGATCTTGCAGAACAGGCAGTCGGGATCTCGGTCGCTCATGGCCGCCAGCTTATAGGTGCCGGCCGGTCAGCCGATGTGCTCGGAGGCCATCAGCTCGCGCGCGTGGGCGATCGCCTCCTCGGGCGTGGCCACCTCGCCGCTGAAGCTGGCAGCCTCGAGCTCGGCCAGCAGATCGCCCAGCACCGGACCCGGCTTGATGCCGAGCGCCTGGGCCAGCTCGTCTCCGCGGACGGGCGGGCGCGGCGGGTCGGCGATCCACGCCAGCCCCTCGGCCAGCATCTGGCGCGCCAGCTCCAGATGGGTGGCGATCGCGCGCTCGGCGTTGTCGCCCCGCGTGGCCAGCCGGTCGGCGACGCTCAACACGGTGACGTCGACGGACACCGGCGCCGTCGCGCGCAGGTAGTCATAGACGGCGCGGCGGCTGAGAGGCATCTCGTGGACCAGAAAGCCCAGGCGCAGGTGATGGCGGGTGAGGGCGGCGACGTGCTCGCGCAGCCGCTCAGAGGCCCGCAGGCGGCCCAGGATCTCCATGCCGAGTCGCGCCCCCGCCTCGTCGTGCCCCATGAATGTGACCCGCCCCTGCGGCGTCACCGCGCGCGTCTGCGGCTTGGCGATGTCATGCAGGAGTGCCCCGAAGCGCAGGGCCTGGGCGCGGGTCATGTCATTGGCCAGCGGCTCGCTCAGGAAGGCCACCAGCGCGGGCGTCTCCGCGCCCGCCAGCCGTGCGGGGTCGCGCTCCAGCCCGATCACCTCCGCCAGCACCGAACGGGTGTGGTCGGCCACGTCGAGGTGGTGAAAGCGGCTCTGCTCCACCCCGCGCAGCTCCGCCAGCTCGGGCAACACCGCGTCGGTGACCCCGAGCGTATCCATGAGGTCCAGGCCCGCCAGGGCAGCCGGGGCGCAGACCACGCGCCGCAGCTCGGCGAACACCCGCTCGGGCGCGACCTTCGCCAGGCCGGGCGCGGCCGCCCGGGCCAGCCCCTGGGTCGCGGCCTCCACCGAGAACCCCAGCTCGCAGGCCAGCCGGGCCAGGCGCAGCGTGCGCAGCGGGTCGCGCTCGAACGCCACCGGCGAGACCGCGCGCAGCCGGCGCGCGTTGAGGTCCTCCAGCCCGCCGTAGGGGTCGACGTACCCCACCGCGCTCAGCGGCGCGGCGATGGCGTTGATGGTGAGGTCGCGGCGGCCCAGGTCCTCCTCGATGGTCGCTCCGTTGAGCGGCAGGACGTCGACCTGCCAGGTGCGCTCGTGCGCGACGACGCGCCAGGCGCCGAACGTCTCGGACAGCTCGAAGGCGAAGCCGCCGGCGGCCTTGCCGAGACCCCGGGCGACGTCCGCCGCCGACCCCGCCGTGGCCACGTCGAAGTCTGCCGTCTCTCGGCCGAGGACCCGATCGCGGACGGTGCCGCCGACCAGCCATCCGTCGGGCACGATCCGCGCCAGCTCGCCGACCAGGTCGCTCACGACACCGGCGTTCCGTCGCGGTGGTACTGGCGGGGGACCCGGGCCGAGATCCCGCACAGCACCTCGTGGTTGATGGTGTCCAGCCGGTGGGCGATGTCCTCCACGGTCTGGCGCTCCTCGCCGGAGCGGCCGATGAGGACGGCGCGCGCGCCGACCCCCACCGCCGGACCGGCGGCGTGGGCGGGGCCGAGATCGGCGGTGATGTTGTCCATGCTGACGGTGCCGATCACCGGGTAGCGACGGCCCTCGATGAGCACGTCGCAGTTGTTGGTGAGCCCGCGTCGGACGCCGTCGGCATAACCGATCGGCATGGTGGCGACCCAAGTGGGCCGCTCGGCGATGAACCGGCGGCCGTAGCCGACGCTGTCCCCAGCCTCGGCGCGCTTGATCGCCGCCACGTAGCTGCTCAGCTCCATGGCCTGCTCGAGCCCGGTGGAGTCGGGGTCCTCGTTCATCGGATCACAACCGTAGAGGGCGATCCCGCAGCGCACCATGTCGAAATGGCTGCCCGGCACGCGCAGCGTCGCCGCGCTGTTGGCCGCATGGACGCGCAGCCGCCCGTAGCGCCGCTTCAGCTCGTCCGCAAACGGGGCGAACACCTCCAGCTGGGCCGCGGCGAAGGCGAGGTCCCCGTCGGCGGTCGCGAGATGCGTCATGACGCCGGCCAGCCGCAGGCCGGGCGCGCCGCGGATCGCCTGGGCGACGGCGAAGGCCTCCTCGGTGTCGCGCGTGCCCAGCCGGCCCATGCCGCTGTCGAGCTTGACATGGATCGAAATCGGCCCCCGCCCACCCCGCCCACCGGCCGCGGCCGGCGCGCCGGCCGCCACCTCGCGCACGAAGCGCTCCGTCCACGCGACCACCTCGACGCCCGCGCCGAGCGCCACCGGGAGCTCCTCGTCGCTGATCGCGCCCAGCACCAGAACGGGCGCGGTCAGCCCCGCCGCGCGCAGCTCGACCGCCTCGCCAGCGGTCGCCACCGCCAGGGTGGTCGCCCCGCCCGCCAGCGCCGCCCGGGCGACCGGAACGGCGCCGTGGCCAGATGCGTCGGCCTTGACCACCGCGCACAGCTCGGCCCCCTCATCCAGCCGGGCGCGTAGGGCGACCACGTTGCGCTCGATCGCAGCCAGGTTGACGCGAGCCAGGGCGCGCAGTGCCATGGTCCCCGGCGGGCCTTAGTCTTCGCCGGCCCGGGCGCGGGGCAGCAGCGCGATGACATCGCCGGCCACCACGCCCTCGGTGCCGATCGTCCGCGCCGCGATCCGTCCGGCGCGGGCATGCACGAAGGCCCCGGCGCAGGCGGCATGGAAGGGGTCCATCCCCTTGCCCAGGTAGGCGCCGATGACGCCCGAGAGCACGTCGCCGGTGCCCGCCGTGGACAGGGCCGGGGCGCCCCCGGGGTTGACCGCGGCGCGGCCGTCGGGGGCGGCGACGATCGTGTCGTCGCCCTTGAGCAGGACCACCGCCTCGGCGCGGGTGGCGGCGTCGCGCGCGCAGCGCAGGCGGTGGGCCCCAATCTCGGTGCTGTCGGTCTCGAGCAGCCGGGCCAGCTCGCCGGCGTGCGGCGTCAGCACGGTGGCGGCGGAGCGCTCGGTCAGCGCCTCCAGGCGCCCCTCGTGCGCATTGAGGGCGTCGGCGTCGAGCAGCAGCGGGATGGTGATGGCGGCGGCCAGCTTGCGGGCCAGCTTGAACGTTCCCGGCTTGCGGCCGAGCCCCGGCCCGAGCACGAAGGCGTCGGCGCGCTCGACCCGCTCCAGGGCGACCTCGAGCGCGGGCTGGGTCAGCGTGCCGTCCTTATCGGGCAGCGGCACCGACATCACCTCCAGCAGCCGCTGCTCGAAGACGAGGTTCAGCGAGGCCGGGACCAGCGCGGTCACGTACCCGGCGCCCGCGCGCATGGCGGCCTCGGCGGCCATGCAGGGCGCGCCGGTGAGGCCGGTGGACCCGCCGCAGACGAGCACCGCGCCGGCAGCGAACTTGGTGGAGTCGTGGGCACGATGGGGCACGCCGTCGAGCACGCGGGGTGCGATCAGCCCCACCCCGGGGGTCACCGGCGCGCCCTCCGGGATGCCGATGTCGACGACGCTCACCTCGCCGCTGTGCGCCTTGCCCGGGTTGATCCACAGCCCCGGCTTGGCGGCGTGGAAGGTGACGGTGGCATGCGCGCGCACCGCGTCGCCTGCGATCTCCCCGGTCGAGGCGTCGACGCCGCTGGGGACGTCGCAGGCGACCACCACGGCGTCGCCGGCGGCATCGTTGATCGCTGCGATCGCCGAGCGCGCCGGCTCCCGGGGCTCGTCGCTGAAGCCGGTGCCGAGGATGGCGTCGACGATCGCCGCCGCCTCGCCGAGGGCGCCGGGCTCAAACGGCCGCGGGGCGGGATCGGGGAGGCGATCGAAGTTGGCCCGTGCGTCGCCGGTCAGCTCGTCGCCGGGCGCCAGCATGAGCACGTCCACCTCGCGACCCCATTCGCGCAGCAGCCGGGCGACGACCAGGCCGTCGCCGCCATTGTTGCCCTTGCCGGCGACCACCACGATGCGTCCCTCGGGAACGCGTGACGCGACGGCCGCGGCCAGCCCATGGCCGGCGCGCTCCATGAGCTCCAGCGACGGGATCCCGCGCTCGCCGATGGCCCAGGCATCGGTGGCGCGCTGCTCCGCGGCGTCGGGCAGCGGCTCGAGCCAGTCGGGCAGGGCCGGTGCGGGATCAGACATCGGGCGTGGCGATCGCGACCGCTCCGGCGTCGCTGCGCGTGTGCGTCAGCGAGATGCGCACGGTGACCCCGAGCTCGGCGGCGCGCTGCTCGACGGCCCCGTGCAGGGCGACCTGGGGCGCCCCGCCCGCCGAGGTGACCTCGATGTCACGAAAGCTCCAGGCTTCGAGCTCCAGCGCCTTGGCCACCGCCTCCTTGGCGCAGAAGCGCGCGGCCAGGTGCTGCCCAGGGCGCGCCCGTGACGCGGCGTAGGCGCGCTCGTCATCGGTGAACAGCCGCGCGGCGAGACGCGGACGGCGATCGAGCGCCCGCTCCAGGCGCTCGATCTCCAGCAGATCGATGCCGACCGAGGGCGAGCGCGTCACTCGACCGTGACGGTCTTGGCCAGGTTGCGCGGCTGGTCGACATTCAGGCCACGCAACCGGGCGATGTGGTAGGCCAGCAGCTGGAGCGGGATGACGGCGAGCAGCGGGGCCAGCATCCAATCAGTCTGGGGCACCCGGATGACCTCGTCGACATGCTCGGCGATCGTCTCGTCGCCCTCGGTGGCCACGGCGATGACCCGCGCGCCGCGGGCCCGCACCTCCTGGATGTTGGAGATCACCTTCTCCAGCACGGGGGACTCGGTGGCCACGACGACCACGGGCGTGTTCTCGTCCAGCAGCGCGATCGGCCCATGCTTCATCTCGCCCGCGGCGTAGGCGTCGGTCGCGATGTAGGAGATCTCCTTGAGCTTCAGCGCCCCCTCGAGCGCCACCGGGAGCCCGACGTGGCGCCCCAGGTACAGGAAGAACTCCGATTGATAGTGGGCCTGTGCGATGGCCTCCACCCCGTTGACGTCGCGCTCCAGGAGCTCGGCGATCATGTGCGGCAACCGCTTGAGGTCGGAGATGGGTGGCTTGAGCTCGGCGCGGTCCATCACCCCACGGACCTCCGCGAGCCGGAGGGCGAGCAGGTACATGACCGTGATCTGGCTCACGAACGTCTTGGTGGCGGCCACGCCGATCTCCAGCCCGGCGCGCGTGTAGAGGACGCCGTCGGCCTCGCGGGTGGCCTGGGCGCCCATCACGTTGGTGACCGCCAGCACCTTCGCTCCCTTGGCCCGCGCCGTGCGCATGGCGGCCAGCGTGTCGGCGGTCTCGCCGGACTGGGAGATCCCGATGACCAGGTCCTCGGGACCGACCACCGGGTCGCGATAGCGGTACTCGGAGGCGATGTCGACCTCGACGGGGACGCGGGCCCAGTGCTCGATGGCATAGCGGCCGATCAGGCCGGCGTGGTAGGCGGTGCCGCAGGCGACGATGACCACGCGCCGGATTCGCGTGAGCAGGTCATCATCGATGGGCGTGGATCTCTCCCCGCCCGCCTGGGTGGGCGGGGACAAATCCCCGAGGTCCACGCCCCACCCGCGCTCGGCCCGCTCGCCGATCGTCTCGGCGACGGCGTCGGCCTGCTCATGGATCTCCTTGAGCATGAACGTCTCAAAGCCCTGCTTCTCCGCCGTGTCGGTGTCCCAGTCGATCTCGACGACGTCGTGCTCGACCCGCTCACCGGCCGGGGTGTAGAACTCGGTGCCCTCGGGGCGCAGCACCACCAGCTCGTCGTCGCCGATGTACTGGACCCGGCGAGTCTCGCGCAGGAACGCGGGAATCGCGGAGGCGATGAAGGTCTCGCCGTCGCCGCGGCCGACGATCAGCGGGCACTCCTTGCGCGCGCCGACGAGCACGCCCGGCTCACGGGCGGTGAGGGCGACGAACGCGTAGTGGCCCCGCAGCTCGGCGTAGGCGGCGCGCACGGCCTCCAGCAGGTCCCCGTCGTAGTGGTGGGCGACCAGGTGGGCGATGACCTCGGCATCGGTCTCGGAGGTGAAGACCGCCCCTTCCTCGACCAGGCGGACCTTGAGCGCGATGTAGTTCTCGACGATGCCGTTGACGGCGATGTGGACGCTGTCGGTGGTGTCGTAGTGCGGATGGGCATTCTCCTCGGTCACGCGACCGTGGGTGGCCCACCGGGTGTGGGCGATGCCGGTCTCTATCCCGTCCCCACCCTCCCGCACCGCGACGGCCACTGAGGCCTGGTCATCGGTCCCGGCGGCCGCCTCGCGCCGGGCCACAGCCCCGCGCAGGGCCGACAGGTTGCCCACCGCGCGCACGGCGTCCACGCGATCGCCGTCCAGCACGCTGATGCCGGCGCTGTCGTAGCCGCGATATTCGAGCTTCTCGAGCCCCTCCATCAGCAGGGGCCGGACCTTTCTGGGGCCGACATAGCCGACGATTCCGCACATATTGCGATTCCTCCAGGGGTAGCGCTGCCCAGGACTTG
>Ga0207664_10000348_pt1 | contig 33824 bp, 39 predicted proteins | sample LARL83metaG_FD_184349 | JGI IMG/M metagenome (GOLD analysis project Ga0207664, IMG submission 184349) | Corn, switchgrass and miscanthus rhizosphere microbial communities from Kellogg Biological Station, Michigan, USA - LAR L8-3 metaG... | ecosystem: Host-associated > Plants > Roots >... | reverse complement strand
CGCGGGAATCCGCCACGCCGGCCATCATCGCAGCCACCTCCTCGAAGCGCGCCCCGACGCAGTCGCCGCTGCCCGCGTTGTTCTCGATCAGAAGCCGCGTGTGCTGCGGATCCGCACGCTCCATGATGCGCAGCAGGTGCTCGCGAAGCTGCGGCAGGATCGCGTCAAAGCCGGCGCCCTTGTGGCTGCCGGTGTGGAAGATCACACCGGAGATGCCGAGCTTGTCGGCGGCCCCGAGGTAGCCGGCGAGCGTGCTCTCGGACCGCTGGCGCAACGTCGGGTCCGGACCGGCGAGGTTGATCAGGTAGACGGCGTGGAAGTAGAAGGGCGGGTTGCCGGCCGCTTGTGCCGCCGCGCGAAACACCTCGATCCGCTCGTCGTCGAGCTTGGGCGAGCCCCAGAAGCCGGGCGGCGTGGGGTGAACCTGGATGGCGTCGGCGCCCAACGCCGCGGCGTTGGGAAATGCGTTCTGCAACCCGTGCCGGGCCTCCACGTGCGCACCCAGGATCGGCATCCGACTGAGGGTACATAGAGCTAAGCTCCCGCCCGTGGTCTTCCTCCTGGGCGATCTCGACCTGCCGCTCCGGGACCGGATCTACCGCGAGCCCGACGGCCCGCACGTCGTCATCTGCCTGGGCACGCTGCTGGATGACGCCCTCGACCACGTCGCCGCCCGGCCGGACTGCCGCGCGCTCGCCGTCCTCGGCCTCCCCGCCTACGCGCCGCCGGAGGAGCTGCGGGTGCTGGAGGGCAGGCGGTTTCTGGTCGCCGACGACGACCGCACCCGGCGCCGCTCCTACGTCGAGGCCGGTCTGCGGGTCGGGGCGGAGGTGGAGTGGCTGAACCAGGTCCGGCCGCCGCTCGAGCGGGTGGCGGCCTGGGCGCTGCCGGTGGGAGCCGTGATCCTCGCGGCAGGCAGGGGCAAGCGGATGGGCAAGCAGAAGCTGCTGCTCGACGTCGCCGGCCGGCCGCTGGTGCGCCACGTCGTGGACGCGGCGGCCGCCAGCGGCTGCGACGAGGTGCTGGTCGTGTACTCGGACCCTGCGGTGGCCGACGCGGTCGCCGAGCGCGCGCGCTGTGTCGAGAACCCGAACCCGGACGCCGGCATGTCCGGCTCATTGCGGCTGGGGCTCGAGGCGCTGGGTGACCAGGAGGCCGGCGCCCTGGTCCTCCTCGGCGATCAGCCGCTCGTCGAGCCGGAGATCATAGCGGCGCTGCTGCGCCACTGGCGCCGCGAGGGCAGCCGTGCCGCGGTGGCGACCCGCTACGCCTCCGACGACGGTGAGGGCCCCTGGTGGCGGCCGCCGGTGCTGCTGGATCGATCTCTCTTCTCGGAGATGCGTACGCTGACCGGCGACCAGGGCGCGCGCCAGGTGCTCAACGAGCGCCGGGAGCTGGTGGACGTCGTCGTCACCCAGACGCCGCCTCACGACGTGGACACGCCGGAGGACTATGCCAAGATCGTCCGCCTTTTCCCTGGACCAGGTCAGGGCTAACCAGCTCCAGCGGCTCAGCCGGGGGATCGAGATCCTGCTGCGCCAGAACCCCTTCTGGCGCGAGCGGCTCCACTCGGTGCGCACCTGGGACGACTACGCCCGGCTGCCCCTGACCGCGAAGTCCGAGCTGGTCGCTGAGCAGGCCGCCAACCCGCCGTTCGGCCGCATGCTGACGTTCCCGCTCGAGGCATACACCCGGGTGCACCAGACCTCCGGCACGTCGGGCGGCGCGCCGCTGCGCTGGCTCGACACCGCCGAGTCGTGGGAGTGGTGGACGCGGATCTGGTCGGAGCAGGTGCTGCCGGCGGCGGGGGTCACCGCGCAGGACCGCCTGTTCCTGGCCTTCTCCTTCGGGCCCTTCGTGGGCTTCTGGTCGGCGTTCGCCGGGGCGGAACGGTTGGGCGCGATGGTCATTTCGGGCGGTGCGATGACCAGCGAGCAGCGCGCGCGGACAATCCTCGACCTCGCGGCGACCGTGCTCTGCAGCACGCCCACCTACGCGCTCCGGCTCGCCGAGAGTGCGGCCGCCGCCGGCATCGACCTCGCGCAGTCGGCGGTGCACACGACGATCCACGCCGGTGAGCCCGGCGCCTCGATCCCGGCCACGCGCGATGCGCTGGCGCGCGCCTACAACGCGCGGCCCTTCGACCACACCGGAATGACCGAGCTCGGGCCAACCGGTTTCGGCTGCCCGCTCGGCGACGGCGTCCATCTGATCGACAGCGAGTTCGTGTTCGAGGTGATCGACGGCGAGCTCGTGGCGACCAACCTCGGTCGCTGGGGCATGCCCGTGATCCGCTACCGCACAGGCGACCGCGCCGAGCTCACCTACGACTGCGCCTGTGGCTGTCCGTTCGCCAAGGTCGTTGGCGGACTGCGCGGTCGCGTCGACGAGATGTTCACGGTCCGCGGCACCAACGTCTTCCCGGCGCAGGTGGAGGACGTGGTGCGCCGCCACGCCGAGGTGGCCGAGTTCCTCATCGAGGTCCGCCAGGAGCGCGCGATGGAGGAGGTGACGGTCCTGCTCGAGACGGCCGAGGGCTCCGCGGTCGAACGCGTGGCGGCGGACCTGCGGAACGCTCTCGGCGTCCGCCTGGAGTGTGTCGTGGTCCAGCCCGGCACCCTGCCGCGGGGTGAGCTGAAAACACAGCGGGTCAGGCGTCTAACATCATTAGAGTGATTGCTCTATGAGTGACTACTCCGACATCCTGTACGAGATCCCCGAGGAGGGGATCGCCAAGATCACGATCAACCGGCCCGAGGTCCGCAACGCCTTCCGGCCCAAGACCGTGCGCGAGATGAGCGACGCCTTCGAGCGCGCGCGCCGCGACCCGAAGATCGGCGTGATCATCCTGACCGGCGCCGGCGACCAGGCCTTCTGCTCCGGCGGCGACCAGCGCATCCGCGGCGACGACGGCTATCGCGACGAGGAATCCGGCGAGACCACCCTGAACGTCCTCGACCTCCAGACCCAGATCCGCCGGCTGCCCAAGCCGGTGATCGCGATGGTCGCGGGCTACGCGGTCGGCGGGGGCCACGTGCTGCACGTCGTCTGCGACCTGACGATCGCCGCGGACAACGCCCGCTTCGGCCAGACCGGCCCGCGGGTCGGCAGCTTCGACGGCGGCTACGGCGCGGCCCTGCTGGCGCGAATCGTCGGCCACAAGAAGGCTCGGGAGATCTGGTACCTGTGCGAGCAGTACGACGCCCAGGAGGCCCTGCAGATGGGCCTCGTCAACCGCGTCGTGCCGCTCGACCAGCTCGAGGAGGAGACGCTGAAGGTCTGCCGCTCGATCCTCGAGAAGAGCCCGCTCGCACTGCGGCTGCTCAAGGCGGCCTTCGTCGCCGACACGGACGGGCTCGCGGGCCAGCAGCAGCTGGCGGGCGACGCGACGCTGCTCTACTACCTCAGCGAGGAGGCGCAGGAGGGCCGCAACGCCTACGTCGAGAAGCGAAAGCCCGACTTCAGCAAGTTCCCCCGCCGGCCCTGATGGGGGGACTCCCCCCGGCGGCGGCCCGGCAAAGCCGGGCCATTTGGCCGCCTCCCCCCTAGCTTGAGACCCGCGCTGAGCGCGCGCCGGCTCTGGTGGTTCGCCACCCGGCCGGCGACGCTGGCTGCGTCGGTGTCGCCGGTCCTGATCGGCACCGCGATCGCGGTCCATGACGGCCACGTGCGAGCCCTGCCCGGGGTGCTGGCGCTGGTCGTCGGGGTCGCGCTGCAGATCGGCGTGAACTACTCGAACGACTACTCCGACTTCCGGCGCGGCGCCGACACGCCGCAGCGGGTGGGGCCGCCGCGGGCGGCGGCATCGGGCGTGATCAAGCCGTCGGCGGTGCGGAATGCGGCCTTCGCCGCCTTCGGGGTCGCCATGGTCGCCGGCCTGGTGCTCTCGCTGCTGACGAACCCGTGGCTCATCGCCGTCGGCGCCGCCTGTGTCGCCGCGGGTTGGCTTTACACCGGCGGCCCCCGGCCCTACGGCTACGCGGGGTTCGGCGAGGTGTTCGTCTTCGTCTTCTTTGGTTTGGTGGCGGCGGTCGGCACGGTGTACGTGCACGAGCTCCGCGTCACGGCGGAGTCGTGGTACGCCGGCATCGCCTGCGGGCTCCTGGCCTCGGCGATCCTCGGACTCAACAACCTGCGCGACGTCGAGACAGACAGGGCCGCCGGTAAGCGGACCTTGGCGGTCATCATCGGGCGGGACGCGGCGCGACCCGTGCTGGTGGCCCTGGTCGCGGTGGCGTTTGCGCTGGCCTTCCGGGCCGAGCACCTCCTGGTGGCGCTCGCCGTCCCGCCGGCCGTCGCCGCACTGCTCACAACGCGGAGCACGGCGCCGCCGGTCCTGATCCGCGGGCTCAGGCGGATGGCGGCGACGGAGATGGTGTTCGCGCTGCTGTGGGCCCTTTCGCTGCTGCTTTGAGATGAGCGCTCAGCAGTCGCGCGACCGCGTCCGGCCGCTCGAGCTGGACCGCGTGGCCGGCCCGCGGCACGATCTCGGCGCGGCCGTGGGGGACGAGATCCGCGAGGCGGCGCGCTTCGTGGGCGTAGCCGTGGTCCTCGGCGCCCGCGATGAAGAGGCAGGGGCAGGCGACGCCCCGCAGCAGCGACCAGACCGGCTCGGCCGCACCCGCGCCCATCCCGCGCAGCGACGCCGCCAGGCCGGCCGCGGTGTTGCGCTTGCGGTCGGCGTCCAGCGCGGCTCGAAAGCCGGGGCCGCGGCGATCGAGGCCTTTGAAGAGAGGCAGCGTCCCCCAGTACTTCACGAACTCCGCGACGCCGCGCTGCTCGATGTTGGTGGCGAGGCGCTCGTCGCTGGCCCTTCGCGCCGGCCGGAGGTCCTCTGCCATCCCCGCGTGGGCGCCGATCGTGGTCAGGCTGAGGAGGCGGTCCGGGTGGCGCGAGGAGATGTGCAGTGCGAGCCGGCCGCCCATCGAGTAGCCGACCAGGTGCGTCCTCTCGACGCCGGCGGCCGCCCAGAGCGCGAGGAGATCCTCGGTGCATGCCTGCATCGTGTGGGGCGCTTGGGGTTTGAGCTTGGTCGCGCCGTGGCCGCGCAGGTCGGGCACGAGATAGCGGAAGTCCTTCGGCAGCTGGCCGATCAGCTCGCGCCAGCCCCGCGAGGTCTGGGTGAACCCGTGCAGGAAGGTGACGGCCTCGCCGTCGCCGTCGCCAAGGGATTCGTAGTGCAGCGTCCCGTCCGGGATCTCGAGCTCCGGCATGGTCTCCAGCATGTCTGACGCGCGACCGCACGCGAACCATGTCTTCGCGGCAGCCTTTGTCGACGGGCTCTTTCAGGCCGGCGTGCGCCACGTTTGCGTCTCGCCGGGCTCGCGCTCGGCGCCGCTGGCGCTGGCCTTCGCGCGCCAGGGCGGCATCCGGGTCTGGGTGCACGTGGACGAGCGGTCGGGCTCTTTCTTCGGACTGGGACTCGCGAAGGCCTCGCTGGCGCCGGTCGCCCTGCTCTGCACCTCGGGCACGGCGGCCGTCGAGTTCCACGCGGCGGTCGTGGAGGCGTTTCACTCGCTGACGCCGCTCATCGTGCTCACCGCCGATCGGCCGCCTGAGCTGATCGGCGTCGGCGCGAACCAGGCGATCGACCAGACGCGGCTCTATGGGACCGCCGTGCGATGGTTCCACGACCCCGGGACGCCGGAGGACGCTCCTTCGCTGGAGAGCTCCGCTCGGGAACTGGCCCGTCGCGCCGTTGCGGCGGCGGTGGGGCCGCCGCCCGGCCCGGTCCATCTGAACCTGCCGTTCCGCGAGCCCCTGGTTCCCTCGGCATGAACCGGCCGCTGGTCGTCTGCGGGGCTCTCGCCGAACCGGTTCCCCTGCCGTCGGGGGTGCCCGTCCTGGCCGAGCCGACCTCCCAGTGCCGGCTGCCCGGGACGGTCACCACCTATGAGGCGCTCCTGCGCGCGCCGGGTTGGGCGGACGCTCACCGGCCGTCGGTTGTCGTCCGCTTCGGCGCGCCGCCGACTTCGCGGGTGCTGAACGAGTGGATCGCTGCGCTCGGCGTCCCGACCCTGGTGGTCGATCCCCTGGGCCTGCGGCGCGACCCGGATCGGATCGCGGAGTTCGCCGAGAGCTGCCCGGCGCTCGAAGGGGAGCCGGAGTGGCTGGCGGCCTGGCGGGATGCCGACGCCGCCGCGCGCCGGGCTCTCAACTCCGCGCTGGGGATGGCACTGCATGAGGGGGCCACGGTGGCGGCTCTCGCTCGGGTGATGGCGCCGCCCGGGAACGTCTTCTTGGGTTCGTCGCTGCCCGTGCGCGACGCGGACTGGTTCTGGCCGGCGGCACCGGGGATTCGCTTCTTCGGCAACCGCGGCGCCAGCGGCATCGATGGGCTGGTCTCGACCGGCCTCGGTGTTGCGGCGGGGTCTTCGGACCCGACGGTGCTGTTGCTCGGCGACCTCTCGCTCTACCACGACATGAACGGGCTGCTGGCCGTGCGCCGGCACGGCGTGCGGGCGACGATCGTGCTGCTCGACAACGGCGGCGGCGGCATCTTCGAGTTCCTGCCGCCGGCGCAGCACCGGGACGTGTTCGAGGAGATCTTCGCGACGCCCATTGACATCGACTTCGGCCAGGTGGCCCGGCTCTATGGCCTGGAGCACTCGCTGGTCACGGCTGTGGACGAGCTGGAGCCGGTGCTGCGCTCGGCGCTCGCGGCCGAGGGGTCTTCGCTGGTGCAGGTGAAGTTCAGCCGCGAGGCGAGCATGGCCGGCCACCGCGCGGCCTGGGAAGCGGTCGCAGCAGCGCTGGGCTGAGCGCGTCGCCGGCGCTGGAGTGCGCCATTTGCTGGCATATGGCGCGACGCCGGGCACCGGATCGCGCCGTTTGTCGACAAACGGCGCACGGACGACCGCGCTTTGGGCGCTTGACGGCTCCGGCGGCTGTTCAGGGACCATTCGCCGGCCGATGGCCCGCACTCGCGAGCCAAACCGGGCCATTCGCCGGCGAATGGCCCGGTGGAGCTGGGTGTTAACGAGTTTGGCGCAGCCGCGGCCCGGCGCTACTCTCTGCCGGCCGCACCCCCAAGGGTGGGGGGCTTCGGTGGCGGGTTACAGCGCCGCGGCGAGCAGGAGAGGAACCTCGCTCAGTGAGGCCGTGACCACGTCCGCGGCTGTCGTCTCGGGCAGTTCCTCCTCGATCGCAACGCGGATCGTCCGCATCCCCAGCGCGCGGGCGGGGATGACGTCCTTCTCCTCGGAGTTGCCGATCATCACGCACCGCTCCGGCAGAACCCCGGCGAGATCGAGCGCCGCCTCGAAGATCCGCCGGTCCGGCTTGCGCCACAGCGTGTCGACCGAGCTGATGTAACCGTCCACGTAGCCCGCGAGGCCCTGCGCCTCGAAGTCCTCCTGATACTCGACCGCCACCCGCACGAACGCGTTGCTCAGCACATAGCACCGCAGGCCGAGCTCTTTGATGCCGGCCAGCACCTCTGACGCGCCCGGCAGCAGCGGGACCGTCTCGACCGCCGGCAGCGACCAGGCGCGCCGCACCGCCTCCGGCTCAACACCGCTGACGCCGACCCGCGCGAGGCAGTCGGCTAGCAGCGAGCGCACCTCCAGGTACACGGGCATCTCATCGCGCGACGCCGCGTCGACCAGCTGGAACAAGGCCTCCAATCGCGACTCTGGGACGCCCGCCGCGAGCAGCCGCGAGCGACGCGTGGCGGCGAAATGATCGGAGGTCCACTGCCGCTCCGACCACAGCGTCCCGCCCACGTCGACAAACGCGACGTCGAGCCGGCTAACCGGTCAGCGCCCCCAGCAAAGCGCGGAACTTCAGCTCTGTCTCGGCGAGCTCCGCGGCGGGGTTGGAGTCGGGCATGACGCCGACGCCGGCGTAGAGCCGGGCGCCGTCCTCCCAGAGCAGTCCGCAGCGCAGTGCGACAGCGAACTCGCCGTCGCCCCTCGCGTCCGTCCAACCGACCGCACCCGCGTACCAGCCCCGCTCGAGGCCTTCGAGCGACGAGATCAGGCGCACGGCCGCGCCGCGTGGATACCCCGCCACCGCCGGCGTCGGGTGCAGCGCCGCCGCCAGTCGCAGCGCCGGCGCCGGGTTGTCCAGCAGCAGCAGCGCACGGACGGTCGTCGCCAGGTGTTGGATGTTCGTGTAGCGCACCACCTCCGGGTCCGCGGCCTCCACGGTCGAGGCGAACGGCGCCAGAGCGTCCCGAACAGCGGCGGCCGTGACGCCATGCTCGGACCGATCCTTCGCGGACGCCAGCAGCTCGGCGGCCAGAGCCTCGTCCTCCGCCTCGTCGCGGCCACGGGCCGTCGAGCCGGCCATCGGCTGGCAGACGGCGGTGACGCCGAGGCGCCGCACCAGCAGCTCGGGGGTGGCGCCGGCGAAGGCCGTGCCGTCCGCCCCCGAGACTAGGTACGTGAAGCACGCCGGGTAGGCCGCCCTCAGCGAGCGCACGACCGCGCCCGCGTTGATCACGCCATCGGCGCGCGCGACCAGCTCGCGCGCAAGCACCACCTTGTCCGCCTCACCGTCCCGGAGCAGCTCGGCGGCGCGCTCGACGCTTCCCATCCACGCGGCCGGCTCCTGCGCCGGGGTCAGCTCAAGATGACGGGCCGGTGGCGCCGCCGCTTCCGGCGCCGGCGGCAGCTCCAGGAGCTCCTCCAGCGCGGGGTCGAGCAGGCAGGCGAATGTGCGCCCGCGGACGCGGCTGACGATCAGCCCGGGCACCCGCAGCAGCACGGCCGGGAATCCCTCCCACGGCGGCGCCGGCTCGCGCGCGGGATCGAAGGCGAAGCCGCCCAGCGCCAGTGGCCCGGTGCCCGGCAGGCCGGGCTCATCCTCCGCCACGATGCCCTCCGACAACTGCGACCAGAGCACCGCGGCCGCGGCGAGCGGTGGACCGGCCTCGAAGCCGAGCACCTGGCCGGCCGCGCTCTCGGCGCGGACGCCGCCCGGGGCCGAAACGATCTCCAGGGCCCGGCCGATCCCGACGACGCTGACGGCGTCCGGCATCGGCCGCTCGACCAGGATCACCTCGTGACCGAGGTCGCGGGCGATCCCGGCCAGCGCCGCGAGATCCGGCGAGCCGGCAAGCTCGCGGACGGCTCCCCGCAGCAGTGGCCTCTCCAGGCGCGCGCTCACGACCTCGAGCGCTCCACGTGCTCGCGCGCGGCGCGCAGGAGCGTGCGCTCGAAATGCGCCCGGACCAGCGTGCCGCTCGCCTCGAGCAGCTCTTCGAAGAGCTGCAGCAGCCGTCGCTCAGCGTCCTCCTGCGAGCCGCCGGCCGCCTGGATCCGCTCCCGGACGTGGCGGTCGAAGAGCTCGACCGCCCGCCGCGCGGTGGCCTCTACCGAGTCGGCGTGCTCGCGTCCCAGGGCCATCAGGTCGGGCAGCGGGACGCCCGCCTCGACGAGCTTCAATCCCGCGGCCAGGGAGTCGAGATCCGACGCGGGGTAGCGGGGCTCGTCTTCGGCGTCGGCAGCCACCAGCAGTCCGGCCTGCTCCAGCGACTTCAGCAGCGGCACCGCCACGCCGCTGCGTTCCGACAGCTCATCGAGGGTCAGCGTTTCGGGCGCGGAGGGGTGGGTGATGGCGGCGACCAGCGCCTCGTCGGAGGCCTCGAGCTCACCTTCGAGGAAGCGCCGAATGACGGTCAGCGTGAACCCCCGCTGCTGGAGCTCGCGAATCCGCCGCAGCCGGTCCAGATGCTGCTCGGTGTACCAGGTGACGCGGCCTTCCCGCCGGGGCGCCGGGATCAGCCCCTTGCCCTGGTAGAAGCGGACCGTGTCGACGGGCACGCCGGCCGCCCGAGCCAATTGTTCGATCCGATACTCCATGAGTACTCACTCAAAGTATCCGCTTACCGCAAGCACTGCTGCGGGCAGGCGTTGGAAGGTGCAAGAGGGTCGCGCCCCCGCGCTCCTCCCATCCTTCTCCAGTGGGGCCGGAGCCGGCAGCGGTCCGGCCCCCATTCACTTCCTGGCCGGGCCGGAGGATCAGGGCTCAGCCGGAGCGATGAGGTGGGCGCTCAGCCCAGCGGAACACTCAGGGTCGCGTCGCCGCGCTCCGCGGTGCTCCAGAAGTAGAGCCGCGCATACCAGCTGGGGTCGCGCCGAATCACAGCCGCATAGCGGCTGACGCCTTCGACGTAGTCCCAGGTCGGGTTGTACGCATAGACCGCCTGCGCCATCTGGCCGGGGGCGCCGTTCGCCTTCAGGTACTTGGCGGCGGCGCTGATCGCGTCGTTGGGGCTCATGATGCTGCCCGAGCCGTACTCGGACCAGGTCGCCGGCTCGAACTGCATCGGGCCCTCGGCGCCGGTGACCGACGGGCCCAGCACCCGGCCGAAATCCGTCTCGACGTAGTTGATGGCAGCCAGGTAGGACCAGTTCATACCGTAGTGGCCGGCGGCGTTCTGGTAGAGGCCGACCAGGTTCGGGATGGGCAGCGACTTCGTGTAGTCGCGCACGAAGTGCGGGTGGATGTTGGTGATGTCGTCCACCTCGGCCAGGCGCCAGATCGCGCGCAGCGCGCCCGCCGCATCGCGGACCTGAGCCGCGAGCGCGTCAGGCAGTACGGCCTCCACCGCGCGCTCGGTCACCGGCTCGCCCGCCAGCAGGTAGATGTCGGTCTGCTCCTGGCGCGCCGCGATCCGGAACGCGAGCTGCATGTGCCCAAGCTGCAGGGGCTGGTCCAGGCGCACCACGAGGTTGCTCGACTGCGCCTGCTGAAGCCGCGAGATCTGGTCCATCGCGGTGATCACGTTCGCGTCGTCGTGCCGCAGTTGGGCCGCGAGCTGCGTCACCGACAGGTCGGCATCGCTGCCGAGGGCCGCGACCGGTTGGACGGCCAGCAACGGGGCCGCGAGCGCCGCCAGGAGTGCCGCCGGCAGCGCGGGAACCAGGGAAACCTTGAACACCGGGGAGACAAGATGACCGCCGGTACGGAAGGGCCGGCTGGCGGGCTGTTAAGAGCGGTTCAAATTCGCCAGCCGGACTGCGCTCTTGAGCATCACCCGCACGCCCACCTCGAGCGCCGGCTCGTCGATCCGGAAGGTGGGGGAGTGGTGCGCCGGCGGCTCCTCGGTGTCCGGAGGCCTGGCACCGACCATGAAGTAGCAGCCCGGGATGTGGGTCAGGAACTCGGCCATGTCATCGCTGACCGTGAGCGGAGCCCCCAGCACGGAGGCCTTTTCGCCGGCGACCTCGCGCCCAGCTTCGAGCACCGTCTCGGTCACGTTCGGCTCGTTGTAGAGCGGCACCGTCTCGTAGACCACCTTGACCTCGGAGCTCACCTGGAACTCCGTGTCGGTCTCGAGCAGCAGCCCGCGCAGCCGCTCCATCGCCTCGTCGCGCAAATCGGGGGTGAAGGTCCGCACGGTTCCGCGCAGCGTCGCCTGACGCGGAACGATGTTGAAAAAGCCGTCGGTGAACACCTGGCCGACCGTGGTGTGGCACTGCGTCCCGTCGGCCTCGAGACCATCGACGATCGTGTGCAGGCGCTCGAGGAAGAAGGCCTGGGCCGAGATGACGTTGCCGCGCCGGCCCATCATGCCGCCGTGCCCGCCGGGGCCCTTGATGGCGACCTCGAAGGCGTCGCACCCGGCCCAGAGCAGGCCGGGCCGCGTGACCACCGAGCCGCTCTCGAGGAAGCTGCCCAGGTGCAGGCCGATGGCGGCGTCGGCGGGGTACTGCTGGAGGACGCCGCGAGCGATCATCTCGCGGGCGCCGCTGATGATCTCCTCGGCCGGCTGGAAGAGGAAGACGTAGCTCCCGGGCAGGTCTTCAGCTCGCGACGCGAGCGCCTCGGCGACGCCCAGCAGGATCGCGGTGTGCCCGTCGTGCCCGCACGCGTGCATGCGGCCGTCGACCGCCGAGGTGAAGCTCACCCCGGACTCCTCCACGATCGGCAGGGCGTCGATGTCGGCGCGCAGCAGAACCGTCCGGCCGGGTTTGCCGCCGCGCAGGATGCCGACCGCGCCCGTCTCGGTGGGGCACTCGCCGACCTCGACGCCCGCCCCGGCGAGCTTGTCCCGGATCAGGCTTGTTGTCTCGTGCTCCTCGAAACCCACCTCCGGATGGGCATGCAGGTGGCGGCGGACGTCGACGACCTCGTCGAGGACCTGGCGGCTGGGCTCGAGTTCGGATTCGGTCAAGGCGTTGCTGATCGTGACGCGTCCAGCATCCGCGCCGCCAGGTCCGAGTACAGGTGGGCTAGCGGGATGTTGCCCTTGACGAAGTAGCTGCTGGCGCCGAGCTCGTAGGCGCGCCGGATGTGCGCCGACGCCGTGCGGGCTGCGCTGAGAACGCTGACGGGCATCTCCGGCCGGCGCTCGCGGATCCAGGTCAGCAGCTGAAAGCCGTCGTCCTCGCCCTCCAGGAAGAGGTCGAGGATCACGGCGTCGACCGCCTCCGACTCGACCGCCTGCCGCGCCGCCGCCGGCGAGTCCGCTTCGAGCGCCCGATAGCCGAGCGCGTCGAGGTCGCGCGTCAGCTGGCGGCGCAGGGAGCGCTCGTCGTCGACGACCAGGATGGAGCGTCCCAGCAGCTCTCGGGGCCGGAACACCTCCAGGCCGGGCGGCAACTTTGGTTCTTCAGGCAACGCAAGAAAAGCTGATGAGGGCCGTTGACAGGCGCGAAGGAGGGATCAGAGGTGACCTGGGATTTCCACAGCTAAACGACAGGACGAGCTCCTCGCCGAATCAGGTCGGGGAGCGACGAATAGAGGTCGGCCCGGTTCGCCGCCTTGCTGAAAAAGGCAGGCGCATCCGGGCCGTCCTCTTTTAAGAGGGTCCCGCGCGCGCTGTAGAAGACGACCGGAACCTGGTCGCCGCGAGCACGCAGACGCCGCACCAGCTCCCGACCGTCGACCGGCTCGGGCAGCATCAGGTCCACGATCGCCAGGGCAGGCTTTGCGGTGCTTGCGAGCTCGAGCGCCGCTCCGGCGTCGGCGGCCGTGACCACCTCGTAGCCGAGCAAGCGGAGGTCCGTCTCGAGGATGGCGCGCCAGGCCCGCTCATCGTCGACGACGAGCACCGTGGCGCCCTTCACGTCGGCGGGCGCCGGCTCGAATCTGCGAGCCGCTCTCACGGGCCCCGGCCTTGCCCCCACGTGCACTGGCGCGCAGTATATGCGGGGCCCATGGCCATCAGGCCGGTCGACAACGACCCTGCAGACGTCCTTCTCCGCGAACGGCTGGTGAGAGCTTTGGAGAGCTGCGCCTCGGAGGCTGAGCTCACCCAGACGCTCTATCAGTTCCTGCACCCGGTCTTCGGGTACGATGTCGTGTCCCTGCACGTGCCCGAGAAGGACGGCAGCTATCACGTCGTCCCTGTCGACCAGGGCGTGCTGCAGGAGCGCGTCCGGCGCTCGATGGAGCGCTCGGTGACCCGGCCTCTGTACCAAGCCGGCAAGACGACCGTGCTCCGTCCCGACCGCAACCTGGCGCCGTCGCGCGGACCCGGCCGCGGCCAGGAGCCGGATCTCCTGATCTGGGTGCCGATCGCGCACCGCGGCGAGCTGATCGCGTCGGTGCTCTATGAGTGCGTCGAGTCGCGCCACGTCCCGAGTCGCGAGCTGGCGCTGCTGGAGGACGTCCACAAGGAGCTCGGGCCGCTCGTCTCCAACGCCTATCTGCACGAGGTCACACGCGACCAGGCGGTCCGCCTCGCGGCGCTCAACCAGGTCGCCCGCGCGCTGGCGCCGACCCGCGACCGCGAAGAGGTCCTGGACGCGCTGCGCACGGCGCTGGGCAGCTTGATGGCGGTGGACTCGGTCGAGGTCGAGGAGGGCGTTGGAGGCCCCGCCCGCATCGACCGCTCGGAAGCCGGCGCGACAGTGCGTCTTCCGCTCTGGGAGGGGGATGCGACGGAGACCTGCCTCGTCGTGCGGACCCCGGTGCCCGACGCCAACGACGAGACGCTGCTCGCCTTCCTGCAGGGCGTCGCCGACCAGCTCGCGCTCGCGCTGCGCAACGCCGACAGCCGGGCGGCCGAGAGAGAGCAGAAGCGCCGCCTTGAGGTGGTGAACGCGGTGGGCCGCAGGCTGGCGTCGTCGCTGGATCGCTGGGCGATCATGCGCACGCTGCGCGAGGAGCTGGCGCAGCGGCTCGAGTTCGACATCTTCATCGTCGCCACGGTGCGGCCTGCGGACAACGGGCCGGTCGCCGAGGGCTTCGCCTACGACTCCGGCGGCGAGCAGTGGCTGCCGTCCGTGCCGCTGGCGATGGCGGGGCCGGCGCGCACCGCCTTCGAGAGCGGGCGCTCGGTGATGATCGACCGCGCCCCCTGGGCCGACGCCGTCGAGTCGGCGCGGGCGCCGGAGGAGACCTGGGTGATGAGCGAGGGCGCGGCGGTCTTCGTGACGCGCCCCGCCGGCGGCCGGCAGGCCGCCCGCTCGATCGCCTGGGTGCCGGCGCACGCCGCCGGCGGGGTCGGGGCCCTGCTCTCGATCCAGGCCTACCGGCCCAACGCCTTCTCCGAGAACGACGTGAAGCTGCTCGAGGACCTCGCGCCCTATGTCGGCCTCGCGCTCACCAACGCCGACCATTTCGAAGCTTCGAAGGCCGAGAGCCATCGGCTGGAGGCGCTCCACCGCGTGCAGCTGGGGCTGGCTGGAGCGGCCGATCCCGACCAGGTCGTGCGCGCGGCGCTGGAGGGCATGCGCTTCTTCCTGCCGGCCGACCGGCTGCAGATCGAGCTCCGCGAGGCCGGCGGGCGCTCGCGAGGCGTCGAAATGACGGTGGAGGGCGAGCTCGTTGACGTGCCGGTGCCTCTAGCTGGCGCGGTTCGGAGCGGGCGGCGCCGGCGCGGCGACAGCGCGACCGGCACGGTCTGGCTGCCGCTGCAGGAGGGGGGCCGGTCGGTCGGCGTGCTGCGGGCCGAGCGGACCAACGGCTCCCGTTTCAGCGCCGAGGAACGCGAGTTTCTGGCGGCGGTCGGCCCGCTCCTCGGCCTGGCGCTGGCGCGGCTCGAGCTGGCCGACGCCAAGGAGCTGATGCTGCGGGCGATCGGTCACGAGATTCGCAACCCGGCGGCGGCGATGAGCGCGACCCTCTCGTCGCTGGTCGAGTGGGACCGCGAGATGGACGCCGACCGCCGCGAGCTGTTGCTGGGCGAGGCCTATGGCATGGCCGAGCGGCTCCTGGCGCTGGTCGAGGCGCAGCTCCTGATCGCCAAGCTCGAGCTTGGCGGCTTCGAGCCGCAGCCTCAGGAGGTGGATGTCAAGGCGATCGCCGGCGATGTCATCTCGCTGCTCTCGCACCGCTACGAGGGAGCCGCCGACGTCGAGGTCGAGGCGCCGGAGTCGCTGCCGCGAGCGCTGTGCGAGCCGGTCCACCTTCAGCAGGTGCTGACCAACCTGGTGGGCAACGCGTTCGAGCACGGGCGCCCGCCGGTCCGGATCCGGATCCAGCCCAAGGAGTCTGCGCTCGAGATCGGCGTCATCGACAGCGGCCCCGGGCCCTCGCCGGAGGTGGCCGCCACCCTGTTCGACCGGCGGCTGCGCGGTTCGCGCTCGCGCGGCGGACTGGGCCTCGGCCTCTACCTCTGCCGGCTCGTGGTAGAGCGGAGCTTCGGCGGGCGGATCGGCTCGCGCCGGCTGCCGCGCGGCGTCGCGTTCAAGTTCACCGTTCCGCGGGCGTGAGCTCCGATTCGGAGCGTTCAGCGCTGGCGGCTCGGCTGGAGCACCGGCTGCAGTCGTCGCTGCTGCTGCTGCGGGAGGCGGTCCTGCGCGAGGACCTGGCCGGCGTCGCGGAGCAGGCCGACGAGGTCTCGCGGCGGGCTCGCGGGCTCGCGGCCGCGGCGGGCGCCGGCGGTGTTGACCCGGTGAGGGAGGCGCTCGCCGAGTGGATGGGGCCGGGGGCGCGCTGGACCGAGCTCGAAGGCGAGCTGACCGTGGAGGCGATCGGGGGTCACGAACCTCCCGAGGTGGCAGAGCTGGGCGAGCCGCTCGTGCGCCTGCTGGCCGTCGAGGCCGGCGGCGAGCTGGTGTCCTGGTCACCGCTGCGCGCGGTCGTGCGTCTTGGCCCGGGTTAAGCGGGTGCTGGCCCCCAACCCGGGGCCGTACACGGGGCCCGGCACCAACACGTGGCTGATCGTCGAGCCGCCCGCCGCGGTCGTGATCGACCCTGGCCCGGACTCCGATTCCCACCTCGAAGCCGTGCTGGCCGCTTTGGGTGGCCTGCCGGTCGGCGTCGTCCTGGTCACGCACTCCCATCCCGACCATCTGCCTCTCGCGTCGCGCCTGGCGGAGCGCACCGGCGCTCGGGTCGCAGCCCACCCGGAGCTCGCCGACGGGGATATCGTGCGCGCCGGCAAGCTCAGCCTGGAGGTGGTGCACACCCCCGGGCATGCGCATGACCACCTCTGCTTCGCCCTCCGCGAGGACGGCGCGGTGTTCACCGGCGACCTCGTCCTCGGCCAGGGCAGCACGATGGTCACCTACCCCGACGGCGACATGGCGGCCTATCTGGCCTCGCTGGACCGGCTCGCGGCCCTGTCGCCGCGGATCCTGTTCCCCGGCCATTGGGACCCGGTGAGGGAGCCCGCCGCTCGCATTGCCGAGTACAAGGCGCACCGACTCGACCGCGAGCGGCAGATCCTGGAGGAGGTCCGGCGCGGGCCGGGCACGGCGGAGGAGCTGACGCGGCGCGTCTACGGCGGCGAGGTGGGCGAGGAGCTCCTGCCCGCCGCCGAGATGACCCTCCGCGCCCACCTGGCGAAGCTGGTCGCGGACGGCATGGTCACCGAGGGGCCGGAGGGCTTCGTCGCCGACCCGCCTCCGTAGCCACCCACCCGGGGGTTTCGTTTCTAACCGCCACCGTACCCACCCACCCGGGGGTTTCGTCTCCAACCCGCCACCGTAGCCACCCACCCGGGGGGTGCGCCGCGGAGTATTCGGGGGCGCGGCCGGCGTGTCAACCCGTGGGCCTGTTAACGGCCCGCCACCGTGGCCACCCACCCGAGGGATTCGTCTCCAACCCGCCACCGTAGCCACCCACCCGGGGGGTGCGTCGCGGAGTATTCGGGGGCGCGGCGGGCGTGTCAACCCATGGGCCTGTTAAGGGCCCCAAAGCGCAGCGTTGTTAACCCGGCTGCCTTTTGGGGCCCCTGTGCGGCAGCTCTGTTAGCGCTGCTGCGTTTGGGATCCCCATGAGGTAGCTCCGTTAGCTGAGTTGCCCTAGCTCCGCCCGCTAGGCCGGGCCCCAGGCGTCGTCCGGGGCCGAGCCCTGCCAACCGATGGGAAGCGCGAACGGCTCGCCCGGGCTGCCCCGCAGGTAGGGCATCGGGTCGGTCGGAACGCCGGCGAAGCGCACCTCGAAGTGCACGTGGGGGCCGGTGGAGTTGCCGGTAGTGCCGACGAACCCGATCAGCTGGCCCGGGACCACGGGCTCGCCCCAACCGACGTCAGTTCGAACCATGTGCCCGTACACCGTCTCGTAGCCGCCCGGGTGCACCACGATCACGTGGTTGCCGTAGCGCTGAGCGTCCTGAAAGCCATAGGCCAGCCCGGCGCCCGCGGCGTAGATCGGCGTCCCCTGTAGGTCCGCGAGATCGATGCCGGAGTGAAAGCCGCCTGGACAGGCGAGCGTCGCGGCCTCGATGGAGACGTTCGTGCAGCCGAAGGGCTGCGTCTCGACATAGGAGATCAGCGGGAACTGGAAGTGCGGCCGCCAGCCGGTTGGCGTGGGCGGGGCCGGCAGGACCTCGATCCACTGGTAGACCGTCATGATCTTCGGCGCCGTCAGCTGCGGCGGCGCCGGACCGGGCGGGGGCGCGGCACCCAAGACCAGCAGAGCCGGCAACACGAGCAGTAGCCGGCGCATCCCGTGGGTACTGTATCGACGTGCTCGAGCAACTGGAATCCTGGCTGGCCGAGCGTGGCGAGCCCGCCTACCGCGTCAAGCAGGTGCGGGGCTGGCTGGACCGCGGCGTCTTCGAGTTCGAATCGATGGACGACCTGCCACGCGAGCTCCGCGACCAGCTGGCCCGGACCTTCCGGCCCATCTCGCTGGGCGAGGTCGTGGTCAAGGAGGCCGACGCCGGCCTCACCACCAAGGTCCTCTACGAGCTCGAGGGCGGCTACACCGTCGAGGCCGTGATCATGCGGTACGAGCGCCGCACCACTCTCTGCATCAGCTCGCAGGTCGGCTGCCCGATCGGGTGCCCTTTCTGCGCCACCGGCCAGGGCCCGTTCGGCCGCAACCTGAAGGCGCACGAGATCGTCGAGCAGGCCCTCGACGCCGAGCGCCGGCTGCGCGCCGAGGAGCGTCCGCTAACACACGTGGTCTTCATGGGCATGGGCGAGCCGCTCGCAAACTACGACGCCGTCGTGCAGTCCATCCGCGACCTCAACTTGAGCCCGCGCCGGGTCACCGTCTCCACGAGCGGGCTGGTGCCGCGCATCGAGAAGCTGGCGGACGAGGGCCTGCCGGTGACACTGGCGATCTCGCTGCATGCGGCGCGTGACGAGCTTCGCGACGAGCTGGTCCCGATCAACAAGAAGTACCCGCTCCACTCGGTGATCGGCGCCGCCGACGCCTTCGGCCGGCGCACCGGCCGCCGCGTCAGCTACGAGTGGGTGCTGCTGGCAGGCGTCAACGACACCGAGCGCGATGCCGCGGAGCTCGGGCAGCTGCTGCGCGGCCGGCTCGCGCACGTGAACCTGATCCCCTACAACCCGGTCGACGGGACGCCCTACCGCGCGCCCGAACCGCGCGACATCAGGCGCTTCGCCCGCCAGGTGCGGGAACAGGGCTTGAACGTCACCGTCCGCGATACGAGAGGCCGCGACGCGGACGCGGCCTGTGGCCAACTACGAGCGCGCTTTACGTAGGCACGTCCGGGTTCTCGTACCCGGAGTGGCGGGGGCACTTCTACCCGGAGAAGCTGCCCGGCGCCAAGATGCTGGAGCACTACTCGAGCCGCCTCGGCGCGGTCGAGCTCAACGGCAGCTTCTATCGAACACCGCAGGAGAAGGCATTCCAGACCTGGGGGCAGGCCCGCGACGGCTTCCGGTTCTGCCTCAAAGCGCACCGCGCGCTGACCTACTCGGCTGACGCCTTCGACCGCGTGGGCGTCGCCAGGCAGGTGACCGCGAGATACGCGGAGCTCGGCGACCACCTCGGGCCCGTGCTGCTCCAGTTCCCACCTGTCCGCAAGCGCAACCCGGAGCTCTTGCATTCGCTGCTGGAAGCACTGGGGAGGCCGGTCGCCGCCGAATTCCGCGACGAGTCCTGGTTCGACGATGAGATCGCCGCGGTGCTGCGCGAGCACGGAGCCGCCCTGGTCGTGACCGACGACGAGTCGTGGCCGCAGGCGCCGGTCGGGGAGTTCGCCTTCAGCTACTTCCGCCTGCGGCGCGACTACTCACAGCGCGAGCTGGAAGCCTGGGCGGAACGCGTGCCGCGCGACCGCGACGCCTACGTCTTCTTCAAGCACACGCCGGAGGGCCCGCTGCGGGCGGAACGCCTCTACGCCATGGTCAGGCCACCGCTCACCGACAGCGTCTGACCGGTGATGTAGCCGGCGTCGTCGCTCGCCAGGAACGCGACCGCGGCCGCGATCTCGTCCGGCTGCGCCAGGCGGCGGAACGGCACCGCCTTGACCATCGATTCGATGATCTGTTTGCCTCGCTCGCCCTCGAAGATGTCGAGCATGGGCGTCTCGGTGGGGCCTGGGCAGACGCAATTCACGTTGACGCTGTAGCGGGCGAGCTCGCGGGCAAGGGCCTTGGTGAAGGCGATCACGCCGCCCTTGGCGGCGGAGTACACGACCTCGCCGCTCGACCCGACCCGCCCCGCGTCGGACGCGATGTTGACGATCTGGCCCTGCTTGCGCTCGGCCATGCCCCGAGCGAAGGCGTGCGTCACGCCGATCGGCCCCAGCAGGTTGACGCGGATGACGCGCTCGCGCGTCTCGGCGTCCATGTCGAGGAAGGGCATGACGCGGTCCCAGCCGGCGTTGTTCACCAGCACGTCGACCGGGCCCAGCTCTTCGGCCAGCGCGGCTGCCGCGGCGGGGTCCGTGATGTCGAGCACTCGGTCGGCACCCTTGAGGTCGGTCGCGACCACCTCCAGGCCGTCGGCCTCAAGGCGGCGGCAGATCGCCGCGCCGATTCCGCCGGCCGCTCCGGTGACGACTGCGCGCCGGCTCATGCGGGCACCGTCGCGGCAGCACGCCGGCGGCGTAGCAGCAGCGGGATCCCCACAACGGCGATGGCGACCATGAGCAGCGACGCCCACTGCGCCTGGCGCAGCCCGAAAACCAAGGAGTTGATCCGCACGTAGCTGAGCCAGAAGCGGCCGAAGGCGTAGAGACCCAGGTAGATGAGCCCGACGACCCCCGGCGGTAGAGCGCGGCGCAACCGGCCGTGGAACGGCAGCAGGACCGCCAGCAGCAGGAGGCACCAGATCAGCTCGTAGGCGACCTCCGGGTGCACCGGCAGGTAGCGCTCGCCGAGGGTGTTCGGGTTGACGTACTCGACCGCCCAGGGCAGGTTGGTCGCGGTCGCGTGGTGCTCGCCGTTGATGATGTCGCCGATGCGGCCGATGGCCAGCCCGAGCATCGCGCCCGGCCCGGCGGCATCGAGGATCCGCCAGAAGCTGACCTTGTGGCGGGCCGACCACCAGAGCGCCCCCACCATCGCGCCGAACAGGCCGCCCCACTGGCTGATGCCGCCTTCGCTCACGAAAAAGACGTGCTCCCAGCGCCCCACGAACTGCTGGTAGTTCTCCCAGATGTAGAGGACGCGGGCGCCGACCAACCCGATCAGAACCATCCACCCGGCCAGGTCCCACACTTGGTCGCCGCGCACGCCGTCCTTCCGGATGAGCACCTGGCCCAGCCGGATCGTGGCGAGGATGCCGATCACGCTGAAGATGCCGTGCCAGGTGATCAGGAAGCCGCCGACGCGGAAGACGTTGGGATCGAGGTCGATGACGATCGCGGCCAGGGCTGAGCTCATGCCGCCGCCTTCCGCAGCCGCTCGAGCGCACGTTCTTTAGGCAGCAGCGCCAGCGTGTAGTGGATGGGCGGGGCGACCTTCTGCCCCGTCACCGCGGTGCGGATCGCGCCGAACAGCTTGCCGCGGCTCGTCCCCAGCGTCTCGACCAGGCCGTTGAGCACCGCTTCGATCTGGTCGGGACGCCAGTCGGCAGCCTGCAGCGCCTCGGTCGCGGGGCCCAGCAACTCGGACGCGCCGGGCTCGGCGGGCGGCTCGGTCCAGAGGTAGGCGAGCATCGCCGGCGCGTCGGCCAGCTTCGGCAAGCGCTCGCGCAGCGCCTCGACGGCAAGGGGCAGCTCAGCAGCCGGCAGCTCCGGCAGGTACCCGCGGAGGCGCTCGGCAAGGTCCGGCTCCGGCAGCCGGCGGATCCACTGGCCGTTGAGCCAGTCCAGCTTCTCCCCGTCGAAGACCGCGCCCGCCTTCTGCACCCGGTCGAGGTCGAACATCTCGCGCAGCTGCCCCAGCGTGAAGATCTCCTCCTCGCCGCCCGGGTTCCAGCCGAGCAGGGCGAGGTAGTTGGCCATCGCCTCGGGCAGGTAGCCCTGGTCGCGAAAGTCGGTGAGCATCACGCGGTGGCGCCGCTTGCTCAGCTTCGAACGGTCGGGCGCCAGGATCAGCGGCAGGTGACCGTAGGCCTCCGGCGGTTCGTAGCCGAGCGCGCGGATGAGGAGGATTTGGATCGGCGTGTTGGGCACGTGGTCCTCGCCTCGGATCACGTGCGTGATCCCCATCACGGCGTCGTCGACCGGGCTGGCGAAGTTGTAGGTCGGGTAACCGTTCGACTTCACGATGACCGGGTCGCCGATCAGCCCTGTGTCGAAGCGAACCTCGCCGCGCACGAGGTCGTGCAGCACCACCTCCTGCGCCGGCACCTGGAAGCGAACTGTGAAGGCGTCGCGGCCGGGCGGCGGGTTAGTGAGGCAGCGCCGCGAGTACACGTAGGGCCTCTTCGCGGCTTCCGCCTGGCGGCGCTCCTCCGCCAGCTCCTCCGGAGTGCAGTAGCAGCGGTAGGCGGCGCCCGACTGCAGCAGGCGTGCCGCATGGTCGCGGTAGATGTCGACGCGCTCGCTCTGGCGGTAGGGCGCGTGGGGCCCGCCGACGTCCCAGCCCTCCTGCCACTCGAGGCCCAGCCAGCGGAAGCCGTCGACCAGCGGGTCGATCATCTCGGGCTGGTTGCGCTCGAGGTCCGTGTCGTCGAGGCGCAGGACGAACGTCCCGCCATGGCGGTGTGCGAACAGGTCGTTGAAGAGGGCGGTGCGGGCCGTCCCGACGTGCACGAAGCCGGTCGGGCTGGGCGCCATGCGCACGCGCACGCCAGAGTCGGGAGGCACGGCCATATGCTAGCCAGCGATCTATGGCGGGGCTCTTAGCGCTCGTCGGCGGCGACGAGTTCCACCCGGGCAACGAGGAGCAGGACCGGCTCTTGGTGGCGGCCGCCGCTGCCGGCCCCGCGTTCGTCCTGCCGACCGCGGGCGCTCGCTCTCGGCCCGATCTGGCGGTGGCCACCGCCCAGCAGTGGTTCTCGGGGCTCGGGCTGAAGCTCGAGGGCCTGGACGTTCTCAATCGCACCCAGGCGAACTCCAAGGAGCTCGAGGCGCGGGCGGCGGGCGGCGGCTTCTTCTACCTGGCCGGCGGCGATCCCGGCCACCTGGCGCGGACGCTGATCGGCACCCGCGTCTGGTCGGCGATCCGCAAACGGTGGCTGGAAGGCGCCGCGCTCGCGGGCTCGTCAGCCGGCGCCATGGCGCTCTGCGAGTGGACCCTCATCCGCGCCAGCTGGCCCCACAGCTCGCAGCGGCGCGACGAGCGCGCGCTCGGCGTCGTCCCAGGTACCGCCGTGCTGCCGCACTACGACACCTTCGGTCAGCGCTGGGTCGACTCCGCCTCGCAGGCGCTACCCAATGCGGTCCTGCTCGGTCTCGACGAGAGGACCGCCGCCGTTTGGGACGGTCAGTGGAGCGCCGCCGGCGGCGGCCGGGTGGTCATCTGGCGCGGCGGCGAGCACCGGGAGTTCGTCCGCCAGCCGATCGACGGACTGCCCGACCCTCGACTGGAGGAGCCCGGCGCAGACCAGGCCGACGGCTGACCCCAGCCCGGCGCCCGCCAGGACATCCGTCACGTAGTGGTGCCCCAAGTACACGCGAGAGGCGCCAACGGCCACGGCGGCGCTTATCAGCAGCGGAGCCCGTTCCGGGTAGAAGGTCGCGAGCGCCGACGCGGCAGCGAACGAGCCGGAAGTGTGTCCCGAGGGAAATGAGAAGTCGGCCGTCTTGGGCCCGACCACGCGCACCGTCTTCAACGCCCATGGCCGCTTGCGCCTGACAAGGGCCTTGAGCGGTCCCTGGGCCAGGCCGATCGCGGCGAACATCGCCGCCGTGGACGCGACCGCGGCGCGCCGGTCCCGCCGCTCGCCGTAGACCGCCAGCGCGATCGCCGCGGCCACCCAGCCAGCGCCCTTGCCGGCGTCGGAGAGCAGTGACAGGTATTCGTCGAACTGTGCCCGCATCAGGGGGTCCCTGCAAAGTCGCAGATTTTGTGGGGGTCCATAGCCTGGAGGCTACGTGGGCGCTCAGCTGTTCATCGCGGTGAGGGAGGGCCTGCGAGTATTGCTGCCTTGAACGAGGGCGAGGTGCAGTGCGGCCCTATCCGCGTGCATCACACATTCGGCGGCCGCGGCTCACCGCTGCTGCTGATCCATGGACTCGGCTCCGCCGGCTACATGGAGTGGCGCTTCAACCTGCGCCGGCTGGCCGCGCGCCACACGATCTACGCGCCTGACCTGCCCGGCTTCGGTCGCAGCGAGAAGCCGACGGCCACCCGCTATGGCATTCCTTTCTTCGTCCGGACGCTCGTGCGTTACATGCAGGAGCTGAAGCTGCGGTCGGCGGCGGTGATCGGGACGTCGCTCGGCGGCGGCGTGGCGCTGGAGCTGGCGCTGCGCCATCCGCGGCGGGTGCGCAAGCTCGTGCTGGTCAACAGCGTCGGCCTGGGCCGCCCCAAGCTGCAGCCGCACTACCCGCTGCTCGCGCTTCCCGGGGTCGGCGAGCTGGGCATGCGGGCGGTGCGGAGCGCGCTGCGGATGGCGCCGCCGCCCCTGGTGCGACGGGTGGCGGGAAGGATGGCGGCCGCCGACGCGGATCCCGACCAGCTGCTCGACGACGCCTACCTGGACCAGCTGCGCGAGATGGTCGCGGCCGAGGGCTATTCGGAGGCGTATCTGTCGACGGTGCGCTCGTTGCTGTCCGTCTCTGCCTTGGCGCGCTCCCTCGATGTGTCCTCACGGCTCGCCACGCTGTCGATGCCGGTGCTCCTGATCTGGGGTGGCAACGACCCGATCTTCCCGGTCGAGAACGCGACGCGCGCGCACCGGCTCCTGCCGGGCTCGCGGCTGGTGGTCCTGGAGGGTGCCGGCCACACGCCCCAGGCGGAGCGGCCCGACGAGTTCAACCGGGCGGTGCTGGACTTCGTTGGCTGAGCGCTACCGCGGGCCGGACTACCTGGCGGCCCTGTCGGGCGGCCCGCCGCCCGAGCCGCTGCTGCATCCGGATCCGCTGCATCCCCCGTGGCTCTACCGCCTCGTCGTCTGGCTGATCAAGCACGTGCTGCCGCTGCTCTTCCGAGTCGAGCTCGTGGGCCTTCGGCACCTGCCGTCGGGGCCGTTCATCCTCGCGAGCAATCACCAGCGCTGGCTCGATCCGCTCTTCATCGCGATGGCGCTGCCGAACCGGCCGATGGTGTACTCGATGGCCCGCCGCGACACGGTCTTCAATCGCCGCTGGAAGCGCTGGCTGGTGCCGCGGTTGGGCGTGTTTCCGATTGCGCCGAGTCATGGCGGCGCGCTCGACCAGCAGGGGGTCGCGACGGTCTACCGCCTGCTGGCCGCCGGGGCGGTGGTGCTGATCTTCCCGGAGGGCCGGTACTCCCGGGGCCGCGAGCTGCGCCCGCTGCGCGAGGGCATCGCGCATTTCGCGCTGCAGTCGGGCGTGCCGATCGTGCCGGTCGCCCTGGAGGGGGTCGACCGGCTGCGCCTCCGCGGCCGGGTGCGGGTGTCGGTGGGCCGGCCGCTCTATCCCGACCCGCCCGGGTGGTGGTCGCTGCAGCGGAGCGTCAGCCGCACTGTGGAGTCGGTCCGCGCCGCGATCCTGCGCTCCTTCGGCCGCGACGCCGACGCCCCGCGCCGACCCGGCGGCTGGCGCCGCCTCCTGCGCCGCTTGTCCGGTCGTAGCGGCCGGCGCAACCCACCACCAGAGAACCCCCCACCCGGGGGGTCTTTCGAGGGCCGGGCGGCAGAGTAGGTGCCGGCGGGCGGGCTGTCAACCCAGGTTGTTAAGACGCCCTTTGCCGGCAAAAGTGCGCGCCGGATGCCGCGCAGCCGCTCGTTTCCCGGCAAACGTGCGCAGTCCGCGAGCGCGGCTGCGGCTGCGAGCGTGGGAGTGGGCCGGGCTACTTCACCGCCAGGCAGGTGACCGTCTTGAAGACGCCGTCGACCTTCTGGATCTTCTCCACGATGAGAGCGCCGACGGCGTTCACATCCTGCGCCTCACAGACCGCGATCACGTCGTACTCACCGGTGATCGCGTCGGCCGCCGTTATGCCGGGCGTGCCCTGCAGTGCGCCGGCGACGTCGAGTGCGTGACCTGGCGATGCGTTGATCAACACGTAAGCCTTCATATCAACCCCCTAAAAAGGTGGAGTTTCGGGGAACGCGGGGTAGGATCAGAACTGAGATGAAAGAGGATATCGAGATGCTCCCCGAGCGGGAGCGAAGCCGGGTGACGCAGAGGGACCGCAAGATCGCGGGCCCGCGCGTCGTCGAGGACAACCCGGGCCTCAAGCGGCTGCAGCTCCAGCTGGCGCTGCGGCGACGCTCCGTGCGCGCCCGCCCCCGCTAAGCGCGAGAGGATTTCGGGCCCAGCGCCGGCACCACCGTGCGCCGGTGCGTGCCTTCGCCGATCAGGGTGTCGCCCTGACGGCAGCTCACGTGGAAGAGCAGCTTCCGGCCGTCGCGCACCTCGTCGAGCCTGGTCTCGACGATCACCGTGCTGCCCGGCGCGGCGGGCGCCAGGTGCTTCACATGCACCTCGTAGCCCACGCTGGTCATCCCGGCAGGCAGCACGGGCTCGACCGATTTGTGAGCGGTCTGCTCCATCAGGCCGATCATGGCGGGCGTCGCGAAGAGGCCGACGCCACCGACATGCCGCGTCGTCAGGCGCTCGTCGACGACCTCCTCGCGGCGGCCCTCGATCCCTGGCCGCAGGCCGTCAGCATCCATCTCGTACATTCTGGGCAGCCATGAGCCAGGGCGTTCGCAAGGCGGTCATCCCGGTCGGCGGTCTCGGCACGCGTTTCCTGCCGGTGACGCGCGCGGTGCCGAAGGAGATGCTGCCGCTGCTCGAGAAGCCGAGCATCCAGTACGGCATCGAGGAGTGCGTGGCCAGCGGGATCGAAGAGGTGATCATCGTCACCGACCCGGGCAAGTACGCCATCCCCGACTACTTCCGGCGCGACCGCGAGCTGGAGCTCTACCTCGAAGAGCGCGGCAAGCAGGACCTGCTCGAGGTCCTGCGCCAGGTCGACCGGCTCAGCAAGCAGGTCGAGCTCGTCTACGTGCCCCAGCTCGAGCCGCTCGGGCTCGGCCACGCGGTCTGGACCGCGCGCCATCTCGTCGGCGACGAGCCCTGCGCCGTCCTGCTACCCGACGACGTGATCCTCGGCGAACCGCCCTGCCTCAAGCAGCTGATCGACTCCCAGGCCGAGGCCGGCGGCAGCGTCGTCGCCACGCGCCGGGTGCCGCGCAACCAGATCAGCCGCTACGGGGTCGTCGCCACCAGCGGCGGATCCGGGCCGCTCCATAAGGTGACCGATCTCGTCGAGAAGCCCGACGCCGACCACGCGCCCAGCGATCTCGCCATCTTCGGCCGCTACGTGCTGGCCCCGGAGGTGCTGGCCGCCCTCGACCGGACCAAGCCCGGCGCCGGCAAGGAGATCCAGCTGACCGACGCGATCAGGGACACGATCGACTCGAGCGGCGTGTCCGCGCTGGAGTACACCGGGGACCACTACGACCTGGGCACCGTGCCCGGGTTCTTGAAGGCCAATCTGGCGCTCGGTTTGCGCCACCCGGAGATGCGGGAAGAATTGCTCTCCCTGGTTCGCGAGCTGGCCGGCGAGCGGGCCCTCAAGGAGTAGACTCGGCTCACGCTCCTGAGAGCTTTTCCCAACTGCGAGTGCAAACATGGCTGTATCCGGAAAGAGGCGTTTCGACGATGACAAGGTTGTCCGCTACGTCACGGCGGAAAACGACTTTGAGGTCGAGGTCGCACGCACCCTCAACAAGTGGTGCGTGACCGTGTACCAGCTGCCGGAGCGCCCGATCGTCGCCCAGGACTTCTACCCGGAGCGGTGGAAGGCGCTCGCCCGCGCTCAGGACTTCATCCGCCTCCTCAACCAGCGCAAGAAGGATGGTGAGGAGGAGGCGCTGAATACTGCCGAAGACTAGGCAGGCTTCGACACAGGCGTGAACAGGTCGGTTCTCCGCGAAGAATGGGGGGCGGCCACGTTCGTCCTCACCGTCCTGGCGGGCCTGGTGATCGTGCCGCTGGCGCTGGTCTTCACGCACCCGAGCACCACCGCGGTCGTGCTGCCCAGCCCATCCCCGGTCGTCTCGCCAAGCCCGGCGTTGCTGCCGTGCCCGCCAAGCCCGACGCCGCCCAAGCCTTCGCCCTCGCCCTCGGCTCACCCGACGCCGACGGCGTCGCCGTCGGCCGCCGCCTCGCCTTCACCATCGCCGAACGTGGTGCCGTCGCCGAGCAACACCCCCTGCGTGCCGACGCCGCTGCCGTCGCCGAGCGCCAGCCCGCCCGCCCTCTCGGCGCCGTCGCCCTCGCCCTCAGCCAGCCCCTAGCCAACCTGGCCATCCGCCGGCGGATGGCGCAGTTGTTGGCGGCGGGACGAACCATCCGCCGGCGGATGGCGCAGTTGTTGGCGGCGGCACGAACCATCCGCCGGCGGATGGCGCAGTTGTTGGCGGCGGCACGAACCATCCGCCGGCGGATGGCGCGGTTGTTGGCGGCGGGACGAGCAATCCGCCGGCGGATGGCGGGTCTAGAGGAGCGGTTCTAGAGCAGGACCTCTCCGTTCGGCGCGACGATCTGCTCGCAGCGGAGCTCCAGCTGCGCGATGCTCCGCGGCGGGCACTGGATGCGCAGCTCGATCCGGTCGGCCAGCCTCAGATGCGCGACCGTCGCGCAGTCGCGCAGGAAGGGGAAGACCACCGGCCGCACCAGGTTGAGCACGTAGTCGAGTGACGAGCGCGCGCCGTCGCTCAGCGTCCTGCCCTCGAGCGACCGGTCGCGGAACGCGATGACGGCCACCTCGTCGGAGAGCTGCACCGGGTCGGTCCAGGAGTGCGCCTCGTCAAGGTCCCGCAGGAGACGCAGCTTCTCGGTCAGCTTCTGCAGCGCGAGCGCCCGGCCTTCGATCACCAGAGGAACGTCGCGCAGTGGCGCGAAGAGGTCCTGCGGGTGGTACTGCGCCGTGAAGCCAAGGTCCGTCACCCCGGCGAACGGAGCCGGGACCTTGATCGAGATCTCCGCGAGCGAATGTCCTGGCAGCACGTGTGGTGTAACGCTTGCGGCAACTTATTACCACGAATGCTTGAAGGTGTCCGGATTCTCGACCTCACGCGGCTGCTGCCGGGGGCGTACTGCACCCTGCTGCTCGCCGATTTCGGCGCCGACGTGGTGAAGATCGAGGAGCCCGGACGCGGCGACTACATGCGCTGGATGGGCCCCGCGGTCGGCGACCAGTCCGCACTCTTCAACGCCCTCAACCGGAACAAGCGCAGCGCCGTCCTCGACCTCAAGTCGGAGGCCGGGCGCGAGGCTTTCCTCAAGCTCGCCGCGCGGGCGGACGTGGTGGTCGAGGGCAACCGGCCGGGCGTCATCGATCGCCTCGGCATCGGCTGGCCGGTGCTCCACGAGCTCAACCCGAAGCTCGTGCTCTGCTCGATCACCGGCTACGGCCAGGACGGACCGCTTGCTCGCAGCGCCGGCCACGACCTGAACTACATGGCCATCGCCGGCGCCCTCTCTCAGAACGGCCCGGCCGGCGGCCCTCCGATCCCGCTCGGCGTCCAGGTCGCCGACCTCGGCGGCGGCGGCATGGGCGCGGCCGTCGCCATCCTGGCGGCGCTCTATGAGGTGAGCCGCGGCGGCGAGGGGAGGCACCTCGACGTGGCCATGATGGACGGCGCGCTGGCCTGGACCGCGGCGGCTCGAGCGGACGTCGCGGCCGGCGGCGAGCATGCCCCGCGCGGGCGGGGCCGGCTCACCGGCGGCATCCCCTGCTACCGCGTCTATCGCTGCGCCGACGGGCACCTGAGCGTCGGCGCGCTGGAGCCGAAGTTCTGGGAAGCCCTCTGTGAGGCGCTCGGCCGGCCGGACCTGGTGCCGCGCCAGTTCGCGAGCGGCGACGAGGCGGACGCGGTCGGTATCGAGCTCGAGGAGATCTTCGCGCGCCAGACCCGCGCGGAATGGGCCGAGAAGCTGAAGGGCCTCGAGGTGTGCGTCGAGCCGGTGCTGGAGCCGCACGAGGTCGCTGGGCACCCCCAGGTGCAGGCCCGTGGGCTCGTCGTCGACACGCCGACTGGGCAGGAGGTCAGGCCGGCGGTGGTCACCGACTCCAACTGGCGCCGGCTGCCGCCGCCGAGGCTCGGCGAGCACACGGCGGAGATACTTGCGGAGGTGGGTCTTGAACCGTCCTGAGGTTGTATTTGTCGACGTCGGCGGGGTCTTTCACCTACCGCGCCTCGATCTGGTGACCCCCGCCTTCGCCTCGCTCGGCTACCGGGTGGAAGATCCCGACCACCTCTTCCGCGCCCACCATGCGGCCATGGCGGAGCTCGACCGCCGGCCGGGCGTGATCGACGACCTGCGCGAAAACGAGGCCCCGCCGGCGGTCGTCTTCGCCGCCTACGACCGCGGGCTGGCCCGCGCGCTCGGCGTGGCCGACGACAAGCTGGACGCGGCGACGGTCGCGCTGTCGGGGATCTTCGGCGGGGTCGGCGCCTGGGGCACTCTCGTGCCGGGTTCAATCGAAGGCTTGCGCGCGCTTGCTGCCACCGGCGTGCGCCTGGCGATCCTGTCCAACTCGGATGGGACCGTCGAGCAGCGCTTGCGAGATGAAGGCGTGGTGCAGGTCGGTGAGGGACCGGGTGTACCGGTCGAGATCGTGGTCGACTCGGGCCGATTGGGATTCCAAAAGCCGGATCCGCGGATCTTCGAGTTCGCGCTGGAGGCCGTTGGCGTGAGCGCCGACCGCGCTATCCACGTCGGCGACTCCGTTGCGATGGACGTCGCCGGCGCACTCGCCGCCGGCGTCACGCCGATCCACCTCGATCCCTTCGCCGACTGCCCCGGCGGGCCGCCGCACGACCACGTCAAGACGCTTGCGGAGCTGGCAGACCTCCTGAGCTGATCTCTCGCCAGGCCTGCTCGACCTGGCGCCGCGTGTCCTCGAGGGAGCCCGAGTTGTCGATCACGTGGCTTGCCCGCCCGCGCTTCTCCTCCATCGGCAGCTGGGCGGCGATGCGGGCGCGGGCATCGGCCTCGGTGAAGCCGCGGCCCTCGACCAGCCGCCGCACCTGCAGGTCGGGCGGCGCGTAGACCAGGAGGACCGTCGCGAAGGCGTCCTGGAGGTCGTTCTCGAAGAGCAGCGGGATGTCGAGGACGACTCGCGGCTCGCCGCGCTGCTCGGCCTCCTGCTGCCGCTCCGCCATCCACTCGCGCACCAGCGGGTGGGTGATCGAGTTCAGCTTCTGCCGCGCCGCCTCGTCGTTGAAGACCAGCGCGGCGAGAGCCGCGCGGTCGAGCCGCCCGTCCTTGACGTAGCGATCGCCGAAGGCCTCCACCACCTGCTCGAAGCCTGGCGTCCCCGGCTCGACCACCGCGCGTGCCGCCTCATCGGCGTCGATGACCGTCGCGCCGAGCTCTCGAAGCATCCCCGCGACGGTCGACTTGCCGGAGCCGACGCCGCCCGTCAGCGCGATCACCTCCACGACACATACGATTTCACTTCGTGGCACAAGACGAGAAGTTCGACGCGATCGTGATCGGCGCCGGCCCGTCCGGCACGGCGGCGGCCATCACCATGGCCAAGGCCGGCCTGCAGGTCGTCCTGCTGGAGCGAGGCCAGAAGCCCGGCTCGAAGAACGTGATGGGCGGCATCCTCTACCGGCACAACCTGGAGGAGGTCGTCGGCGACGACTGGCGCGAGGCGCCGATCGAGCGGCCGATCATCGAAGAGCAGCGCTGGTTCATGACCAAGGACTCGGCCATCCGCCTGCTCGGACACAAGAACTTCCGCCACCGCGAGCACCCCAACTCGTTCAGCGTGCTGCGCGCCCGCTTCGACCCCTGGTTCGCCGGCAAGGCCGAGGAGGCCGGCGCGTTCGTCATCAACGAGACGGTCGTCGAGTCGCTGCTGATGCGCGACGGCCGCGTGGTCGGCGTCTCCACCGGCCGGGAGGGCGACCTCCACGCCGACGTCGTCGTCGTCTGCACCGGGGTCGGCCTCGGCACCAACCTCCTCGAGCGCACCCGCATCAAGGGCAAGCGCCTCAAGGAGCCTCTGAAGGCCAACCAGGTCGCGCTGGCCTTCAAAGAGATCATGGAGCTGGACCCCGAGCTGATCGAGGCGCGCTTCAACTGCGATGCCGGCGAAGGCGCCAGCGTCGAGTGTTTCGGCGACTCGACGATGGGCCTGGCCGGGTTCATGTTCATCTACACGAACAAGGACACGCTCTCGGTCGGCGGCGGAGGCCTGCTCTCGCAGATGACGCCGATGAACCGGCACGAGGCCAAGGAGTGGGGCGCCAAGCACGGCCCGACGCCGAACGAGGTGCAGGAGCACTTCAAGAACCACCCGGCCATCGCGCCCCTGCTGAAGGGCGCGAAGACGGTCGAGTACGTCTCCAAGATGATCCCCGAGGGCGGGCGCCGCGGCATCCCGAAGGTGTACGGCCCCGGCTACCTGATCTGCGGCGACGCGGCCATGCTCTCCAACCCGGTCCACCGCGAGGGCTCCAACCTGGCGATGGCCTCCGGCCGGCTCGCCGGCGAGACGGTGATCCACGCCAAGGAGAAGGGCGACTTCAGCGAGCGCTCGCTGCGCGAGTACCAGCTGAAGCTGAACAACAGCTGGATCATGTCGGACATGAAGAAGTACGACCGCGCCGTTCCGCTGCTCGAGGAGCACCCAGAGATGCTGACGGCCTACCCGGAGTTCCTTGACCGCACGCTCGACGAGTTCTTCCGGGTGGACGGCGTCTCGAAGTACGAGAAGCAGAGCCGGATCGTCAAGAGCCTGCGCAAGGACCTCGGCTTGATCGGCTTCGCTCGGAGCAATTTCAAGGCCGCCCGCTGGATGGGCTTCGTGCCGCCGTTCCGGGGTAGGTGACCGAGACCGGGGACTTCAACCGGCAGCTCGAGCAGCTGCTCGCGACGGTTCCCGCGGCACATCAGCAGCCACCTGAGAAGACCCGGCGGGCGCGCCGCGAAGGGCGCGGCATCTTTCCGGCGCCGGTGCTCCTCGACGAGGCTTCGTGGATGTCGACGCCCGGCGGAGTTCGACTGCGGGTTGTGCGGCCCGCGGCAGGCGCTGTCCGCGGTGCCTACCTGCACATCCACGGCGGCGGCTGGACGCTCGGTGGCGCGGACATGCAGGACGTGGCTTTGAAGGCGCTCGCCGACGCGACCGGGCTGGTCGCCGTGTCGGTCGAGTACCGGCTCGCGCCCGAGCACCCGTTTCCGGCCGGCCCCGATGACTGCGAGGCGGCGGCCCTCTGGCTGCTGACGGACGGCGCCGCGGCTCTCGAGGTGCCGGCCTGGTTCGCGATCGGCGGGGAGTCGGCGGGCGCGCACCTTTCGGTGGTCACGCTGCTGCGCCTTCGGGACCGGCACGGCCTCGGCGGCGCCTTCCGCGCGGCGAACCTCGTCTTCGGCTGCTACGACATGTCGATGACGCCGTCGCAGCGGCTCTGGGGCGACCGCAACCTGGTGCTCTCGACGCCGATCATCCGGTGGTTCGCCGACCAGTTCCTGCCGGGGATGTCCGCGGAGGAGCGGCGATCTCCCGAGGTGTCGCCTTTGTACGCGCAGCTCGCCGGCATGCCGCCTGCGCTGTTCTCGGTTGGCGACTTGGACCCGCTGCTCGACGACTCCTTGTTCATGTCCGAGCGCTGGCGGGCGGCGGGCGCCGCTTCGGAGCTGCGCGTCTGGCCGGAGGGCGTGCACGGTTTCAACGCTTATCCGACGCCTGTCGCTCGGGAGGCCAACGAGCGGCAGTACGCGTTTCTGCGGGAGGCGTTGGGGGGCTAGGTCGGGCGCCGCCCCTTTTTCGTTCGGCGTCATTGTTGGGACGGGCGGGGGAAGGGGCGGCAGGGGGCGTGGTCGGGCGCTAAGGCGACGCCGGTCGGAGGTCTGTGAGAGGGACGGGCGGGGGAGGGGCGGCGAGCTGCCGCTCGAGGACGGTGGGCGCCTGGCTCATGGAGGAGATCGTCGCCTTTGCTTGACGCAACATATGGATGAATTGTAGCCTGATCGATACAATCTGCCGAGGTGTCGCGCAGGGCGTCGTGGAGGGCTCGATGTGGCGGGGAGGCGGTGGTCCGCGGCGGTGCTCGCCGTGGCCGGGCTGGTCGCGGGTCCCTCCCTCGGCGGCGCCGGCGCTCCGGTGCACGCGGCCCCGGCCTTCGCCCCCGTCGACCGCCCGGGGCCGGCGCTGAGCGTGCCCGAGGCGGTGCTCGACCAGAGCGTGCAGTGCACCGCGAACGCCACCGCCGCGGAGCGCGAG
>Ga0207664_10000345_pt1 | contig 34233 bp, 31 predicted proteins | sample LARL83metaG_FD_184349 | JGI IMG/M metagenome (GOLD analysis project Ga0207664, IMG submission 184349) | Corn, switchgrass and miscanthus rhizosphere microbial communities from Kellogg Biological Station, Michigan, USA - LAR L8-3 metaG... | ecosystem: Host-associated > Plants > Roots >... | reverse complement strand
CTGCTCGGCCGCGCCACGCCCCAAGGTGCGTACTCAGGCACGCACGATGACGCGGGCCGGAGTGCGTACTCAGGCACGCACGATGACGCGGGTGAGAGTGCGTACTCAGCTACGCACGGCGAGGCGGGCAGGCGCGGTGGCGGGCGGGGCGGCTGGGCGGTGAACCCGGTCCTGCTGGTGTCGTGGGATGCCAGCGTAGGCGGGCCGTCCGGCCCGGCGGAGCTGCCCGGGTTCGGATTGGTCGACGAGCACGACACGATGGACCTGCTCGCCGCGGCCGGGGAGAACCCCGCCACCCGGTGGTGCCTGACCGTTGCGGGCCGGGACGGCGCCGCGATCGCGCACGGCTGCGTGCCCGGCCGCCGCACGCTGGACGCCATGGCCGGCGCGGGCACCGCCGCCGGACTGGCCGCCCGGCTCGGGGTCACGCTCACCCCGATCACTACCGGTGCGTGCCTGCACGCGCACGCCGAGCCGGGCTACACGCCCAGCCGCGCGCTGCGTCACCTGATCCGGTCCAGGAACGCCCGGTGCGCCGCGCCCGGCTGCGCCCAGCCCGCCGCGGCCTGCGACCTGGACCATACGGTGCCATGGGAGGAGGGCGGGATGACGTGTGAGTGCAACCTTGCCCCGCTGTGCCGCGCGCACCACCAGATAAAGCAAGCCCAGGGCTGGAAAATCGAACAGACGGAGCCCGGTGTCGTGACCTGGGTCAGCCCCAGCGGCCTCACCAGGACCACTAGGCCACGGACTGGATAGACTCGGGGAATGTCCGTCTGGCCGGCGCTCGATTACACTCAGTGGCAGCAGACGTGCGACACGCTGCACGCTCACACGCAGGTTCTCGGGAAGCTCGCCACCAAGCTATCCCCGCCCGAGCCGCAACTGCAGCACGGTGCGCTCCGGCTCACCGCGCGTGGCTGGGAGACCGCCCCGCTGCCGGCTCCGGACGGATCAGGCGCCCTGGTCGTCGCGCTCGACCTGCACGCTCACCAGGTGGTCGCCGAGCACAGCGACGGCCGAACCGGGCGTGTCGCGCTCACCCCGCACCGCGCGGTCGGCGAGGTTACCCGGGAGGTTCTCGCCACGGTCCGCGGCCTTGCCGGTCCGGTGGATATCGATCCCGCGCCGCAAGAGGTCTCGTGGACGGTGCCGCTTGACGAGGACACCGAGCACGCCCACTACGAGCCGGCCGAGGTCGCCCGCTATTTCGCCGCGGCCAGCCAGGCCGCGCTCGTGCTGGCGGACTACCGGGCGCCGTACCGCGGCCGTGCCACACCGGTCAACGCCTGGTGGGGCTCGTTCGACCTCGCGGTGAGCCTGTTCTCTGGTAAGCCCGCGGACGCGCCCTCGGCCGACTTCATCATGCGTAACGCCATGGACTCCGAAGAGGTCGCGGTCGGCTGGTGGCCGGGCGACGCGCGCTATTCGAAAGCCGCGTTCTACGCGTACGTCTATCCGGCACCCGACGGCCTCGCCGAGTTCCGCCTGTCCGTACCGGGCGCCCACTGGAACAGCACGCTGGGAGAGTTCATCCTCGACTGGGAAGTGGTCAGGGACAGCGAGCACCCGCACGCGACCGCCGTTCAGTTCGCGAGGGACGTTTTCCGGCATGCCTGCGTTGCCTGCGGCTGGGATGCGAGCTTGGCGGCAAGCGCGCAGGGTACGCCGCCGCCGGTTCGGTGACCAGCGAGGAGAGTATGGCGTGACCGGCACCGAGGTGCCGGGCGGGATCGCGGCGGCCGCGGGCAGGTTGGCGTATTTACCCTTTAGAGCAGGTGGGCGCTGCGGAGGTCGAGCTGGCGGAGCACGTCGTCCGCGGCGGCCGGGTCGGTGCCCGGCTCGCTCCTCGCCCGCAGCACCTCCTGCCGCGCGGCGGCCAGCATTTCCGCGTAGACGCCCTCCATCTGCTTGTGGTGCCTGGCCCGCTCGGCGAGCTTGGTCCGGTAGTCCGGGTCCGGTGCGTGATCCGGGCCGCCATGAGATCCGCTGCGCCGCGGCGTAGATGAGCGGCGGCAGGAACAACGGCAAGATCAGGTTCGGGTCGATTCGCAGCCGGGGCACGCCCGGGATCAATGCCAGTGCCGCCCCTACCAGGAGCACCAGCACCGGATACGGCCGGTTGATCCGCTCCCCCACGCCGACCAGCAGCACCGTCGCCAGCATCATGCCGAGCACGAGCGCCATCGCGTCCACGGAACTGGTTGTCACGCAACGTATTCTTCACGCTCGCCTGACAGAAGGCGGAAGCGGGAGAAGGCTAACCCCATACTTCTTGCGCGGTCTGCACGATCAGCCGCAACTTGGCGACCTGCTCGTCGTGGGTGAGCTTGTTGCCCTCGACGGTCGAAGAGAAGCCGCACTGGCCGGACAGGCAGATCTGGTCAAGCGGGACGTACTTGGCCGCCTCGTCGATCCGCCGCTTCAGCGAGTCCACCGTCTCCAGTTCGGGCCGCTTGGTCGTGACCAGGCCGAGCACGACCATCTTGCCGGGCGGCACGAAGCGCAGCGGCGCGAACCCGCCGGACCGCTCGTCGTCGTACTCGAGGAAGAACCCGTTGACGTCCAGCTCGGAGAACAATGCCTCGGCCACGAAGTCGTAGCTACCGGACGCGGCCCAGGACGACTGGAAGTTGCCGCGGCACATGTGCGTGGTGATCGCCATTCCGTCCGGCTTGTTCGCCACCGCGGCGTTGATCTGCTTGATGTAGCGCAGGTGCAGGTGGTCGGCGTCCTCGCCGCGCTCGGCGATCTGGGCCCGCTGTACCGGGTCGTTTAGATAGGCCAGCGACGTGTCGTCGAACTGGAGATAGGTGCAGCCCAGCTCGCCTAGCCGGCGGACCTCGTCGGCGTAGGCAGTCGCCAGATCCGCCCAGAACTCCTCGATGTCCGGGTAGACGTCCTGGTCGATCGAGGCCGGACCGCCCCGGTAGTGCACCATGTTCGGCGACGGGATCGTCTGCTTGGCCACCGCGGTGGTTACGTGATCCCTGACGAACGCGAAGTCGTCGCCGAAGATCGTGTAGTCGAGATGAAGCTGGCCGTCGATGCGCAGCGCGGCCGGCGTCCACTCGATCGAGCCGGACGGGTTCATGAACTTCACGGCCAGGTGACCGGGCGCCTTCGACACGCCGCCGAGCGAGTAGATGAAGTCCATGTGCCAGGTCGCCCGCCGGAACTCCCCGTCGGTCGCCGACTGAAGGCCCACGTCCTCCTGCATCTGGATCGCCTTGACGACCTCTTCATCCTCGATGGTCCGCAGCTCTTCGGCCGTGATAGTGCCCTTGGCGAAGTCGTCGCGGGCATCGAGCAGCCGCGGTGGTCGCAGCAGGCTCCCTACATGGTCGGCACGGAACGGCGGGCTGCTTCGACGGGCCATGGCGAACCTCCTCCGGACTCCGGGGACTATGTGAATTTTCATATCACGTTCCGGCCGCCGCTGGAGAAGCACCACTGTCGTTCTGCAGCTGTCTTGAATTCTTGCGTCGCGCAACTAACAGTAGCTATGTTCTGGGACATGATCCCGAGAAAGCGCTTCGCAGCGCTGCTTGCAATAGCATGCACAGGGCTTGCCGCCGCGGGGTGCAGCAGCTCGTCCGCCCCCCGCGACCCGAACGCGTCCAGCAAGCCCAGCGGCCCGGTCAGCCTGGCCGACGCGTCCAGCCTGTCGTACCTCAACGACCACGTGGTGAGCTCGGCGTTCACCGCGGCGGCCGGCTACACGCTGCAAACCACGGCGAACAGCTCGGGCACGCTGGAAGCGGACATCGCGGCGCACGAGATCTCGCCGAACGTGTTCGAGGCCGTGGGCGGGGACAACATCACGCCGCTGGAGCCCCAGTTCACCAAGTGGTACATCCAGTACGCCGGCACCTCGATGGTCCTCGCGTACAACCCGGACAGCAAGTACGCGAGTCAGTTCAACGCGATCAAGAACGGCACCAGGCCGCTGTCTTCCCTGTTCACGTTGCTTCAGACGCCTGGGCTGAAGCTCGGCCGCACCGACCCGAACACCGACCCGCAGGGCCGCGACTTCATCTTCATGCTCCAGCTGGCGCAGAAGTACTACCACCTGCCGTCGGACACGGTGTCGAAGATCCTGGGAACGTCCGACGCCGGGTCTGCGTCCTCCCCGGAGATCTACGCGGAGTCCTCGCTCGACTCCACTCTGGAGTCGGGTCAGCTGGACGCCGCGTCGGCGTTCGTGACCCAGGCCGTGGAGCAGCACCTGGACTACATCCCGCTGCCCGCGAACATCAACCTCGGCAGCGCGTCGCTCGCCGCGTACTACAAGGCGAACTCGGCGGTGACCGTCAAGAGCGGCACCAAGCACGGATCGCCGCAGGTCATCGACATCACTATCATTGGCACGCCGACGCCTGCCGCGCTGGCGTTCGTGAAGTACACGCTGTCCTCGGCGGGGCTCGCCGAGTACAAGGACGGGGGGTTCTCGATGATCACCCCGACGGTGTTCGGGTCCGGCGTCCCGGCGGCGATTACGAGTGAGCTTGGCACCTAACGCACCCATCGCCCCGGGGCAGCGGCAGGCCGGGTACGAGGGCCTGCCGCGGGCACGGTCTGCCTCGGCGTGGGTCTCGGTCGGCGGCGCCCTGGTGGTCTGGGCCGCACTGCTCGGCCCGGTGATCACGCTGATCGCCCACCTGTCCTGGGGCACGTTCTGGAGTTCGCTGTCCGCACCCGGCGCGCTCGACCCGCTGGTCACCTCCGTGGAGTCTGGGCTGGTCACGCTGCTCGTGCTGGTGGCCTGCGGCACGCCGCTCGGCTACCTGATGGCGCGGGGCGCACTGCCGTTCCCGCGGGTCTGGGAGACCGGCGTACTGTGCAGCCTGCTGCTGCCGCCGCTGGTCATCGGCCTGCTGCTGGTGTTCATGGTCGGGCCATACACCTGGATCGGGTCGCTACTTAACTGGTTCCACCAGACGGCCACCAACACGTTCCTCGCGCTGGTGATCGCCGAAGTCTACGAGTCCGCCCCCTACTACGTGCTCGGCGCGCAGGCCGCGTTCGCCGGCGTGGAGCCCAGGCTGGAACAGCAGGCCGCGCTGCTCGGCGACCCGCCGCGCCGGGTGTTCCGGCGAGTGACTTTGCCGCTGGCCGCGCCCGGCCTGGCGATGTCGCTGGCGGTGGCCTGGGCTCGGGCGATGGGCGCGTTCGGCGCGGTGGTGATCATCGCCTACCACCCGGCCGGGATACCGTTGCAGATATTCACCACCCTGCAGGAGACCGGGCTGCCGTCCGCCCTGCCGTTCGCCCTGGTGCTGCTGGTGGTGGCGCTGCCGCTGCCGCTGTTCGCGTACATCTGGAGTGCCCGTGCTGGACGCCGACGTCGAGGTTGACCGGCGCTCGTTCGCCGTCCGGGCCCGGCTGTCGGTGGGACCCGGGGAGCGAGTCGCGCTGTTCGGCCCGTCCGGGGCGGGGAAGACGACGGTCCTGGAGGCGCTCGCGGGGCTGGTTCCGATCCGGCGGGGCTCGGTCTCGCTGGGGTCGCGGTGCCTTGACGGGGTGCCGCCGTGGCGGCGCCGGATCGGGCTGCTGCGGCAGGACCCCGGGCTGTTCCCGCACCTGTCGGTACGCGACAACCTGCTGTACGGGGCGTCGTCGGATGCGTCACTGGGGCCTATCGCGGCTGAGCTGGGGATCGACGGGCTGCTGGGGGCAATGCCGGCCCGGCTGTCCGGCGGGCAGGCGCACCGGGTGGCGCTCGGCCGGCTGCTGCTGGCGCACTGCGACGCATTGCTTCTGGACGAGCCGTACTCCGGCCTGGACGCCGGGCTGCGGCGCACGTTGACTGCTCTGGTGGTGTCGCTGGTCGTGGAGCGATCGGTGCCGGCCGTGCTGGTGGCACACGAACTGGCCGACGCGCAGGCGTTCGCCGACCGGCTGCTGGTGCTGGATGGCGGGTCGGTGCTGCAGTCCGGTTCGCCGTCGTCGGTCGTGCTCCGGCCGGCCTCCCGGCGCGTCGCCTCGCTGGTCGGCTACCTGGGCTTCGTTGCTACTGATTCTGGCGTGGCCGGGGTGCACCCGGAGCGGGTGGTGCCCGGCGCTCATGCCTCGCGCGGGCTGGTGCTGTCCGGGGTTGTTTCCGCGCTGCGGCCGGCCGGCGCAGGCTGGGAGGCCGACCTTCGCGTGGGTGACCTTCGCGTGGGTGACCTTCGCGTGGGTGACCTTCGCGTGGGTGACCTTCGCGTGGGTGACGCGCTCGTGACCTGCCGGCTGCCGGAGCGGCCGCCGGGCACCGAGATCGAGGTGACGGTGCTCGACCCGCCGTACTTCGGTCCCGATGGCGCCGCTGTTTTCTCCGATTTCTCCGATTTCTCCGAACGACGGCGGCTCGACCGCTGAGCATCCGGCGGCTTTATGCCCGAACAACGTGTCGGATTACCCCATCGTGGTGAGTTAACCATCGAATACGACGGTTAATCTTCCACGAGGGGGCAATCGACCACGTTGATGGGGGGACGGCGCCCAGTCTGGGCAGGAAAGTTTCCGAGAGTTTCGACGATCGCCGATGCCCTGAAGTGGGTGATTGGCCGACGCTTCCATCTCGTCGTGCCCGGCATTGACAACCTCAACAGGTCGATCTAGCTTTCGTGTCACGTGGCGCCCCGCAACTATTACGATACTTTCGGTAGAGGATTCAGGGATGAAGAGATGGCAAGCGGCCCTGGCGGCCGTCGCCTTGGCCGCGCTTAGCGCGGTCGCGTTCACGCAACTAGCTCCCGCGGCAAGGGCGGCCTCACTCGTCCAGGTGACGAACTTCGGCAACAACCCGTCCGCCCTCCAGATGTACATCTACGTACCGAACAACGTGACCGCTAACCCGCCGATCCTGCTCGCGCTGCATCAGTGCACGGGTTCCGGACCCGGCTTCTACTCGGGCACCCAGTTCGCCTCGCTGGCCGACCAGTTCGGCTTCATCGTCATATACCCGTCGGTGACCAGGAGCGGAAGCTGCTGGGACGTATCGTCGAGCCAGGCGCTGACCCGGAACGGCGGCAGCGATCCGGTCGGGCTCATGTCGATGATCACATATGCCGAACAGCACTACGGCGGCAATCCGAACCAGGTCTACGTCACCGGGGCGTCGTCCGGCGCGATGATGACCAACGTCCTGCTTGCCGACTATCCGGACGTGTTCAAGGCCGGGGCGGCGTTCATGGGCGTACCGGACCACTGCTTCTTCACCGGCACGGTCGACGGCTGGAACTCCGCCTGTGCCAACGGTCAGGTGAGCATGACCCCGCAGGCCTGGGGCGACCTGGCCCGCAACGCCGATTCCGGCTACAACGGCCCGCGGCCGCGCATGCAGCTGTGGCACGGCACCGCCGACACGACGCTGAACTACAACAACTTCGGCGAAGAGATCAAGCAGTGGACGAACGTGCTCGGGGTCAGCCAGACGCCCACGTCGACCGACACTCCCCAGGCCGGCTGGACCAGGACCAGATACGCTTCGTCGGGAACCGTGCAGGTCGAGGCCTACAGCATCGCGGGTGCCGGCCACGTATTGCCGGAAACCGGCATGGCCGCGTTCGCGATCAGCTTCTTCGGCCTGAACACCGGCACGCCACCGCCACCGCCGCCGACGACCTCGCCACCGCCGACCGGCGGATCCTGCCACGTCACCTTCACCAAGACCAGCGAGTGGGCCGGCGGCTTCGTCGACAACCTCACGATCAGCAACACCGGGAGCACCGCGGTCAATGGCTGGAAGCTGACCTTCACGTTCCCCGGCGACCAGAAGATCACCAGCGCGTGGAGCGCCACCGTCACCCAGAGCGGGAGCGGTGTGACCGCCACCAACGCGAGTTACGACGCCGCGATCGCACCGGGCGGAAACGTCTCGTTCGGCTTCCAGGGCACCTGGACCAGCAACGACACCTCTCCCGCCAGCTTCGCCCTCAACGGCGCTAACTGCACCTGAGCCCGAGGGACGCAGGACGGCGTGACAAGCGCCGTCCTGCGCTGGGCACTACGATGAACCAGCGTGACTATTACTGATCCGAAGGGCAGCCTGCGCAAATACCTGCAGGAAGCGCGCGACGCGATGCTGTGGAAGCTCGAAGGGCTGTCGGAGTATGACCTCCGGCGGCCACTGGTCCCGACCGGCACGAACCTGCTCGGCCTGGTCAAGCACCTGACAGGGCTTGAATTCGTCTACTTCGGCACCACCTTCGGCAGGCCGAGTCCCGACGAGCCGCCGTTCGACGAGGACGACCCGCTGGCAGACCTGTTCGCGACGCCCGAGGAGTCCCGAGAGCAGATCACCGGGCTGTACCGGCGCGCCTGGGCACACTCCGATGCCACCATCGAGGCACTGTCGCTGGACTCGATCGGGCACGTGCCGCACTGGCCACCGCCGCACGACGAGGTGACCCTGCACATGATGCTGGTGCACGTCCTCACCGAGACCCATCGGCACGCCGGGCACGCGGACATCGTGCGCGAGCTCATCGACGGCAACGTGGGCCTGTTGCGGAACAAGTCGAACCTGCCTGACGAGCCGGCCTGGGAGAAGCACTGGAACCGGGTAGAAACCGCCGCGAAGCAAGCCAGGGACGATTAATACCGCGGCATCGCCAGGCGCGGCCCTGAGGGAAGCGGAATATGAGGCGCTACCCGCGGAGCTCTGCAAGAGCATCGAGGAAGTGAGTGGCCGCGTCGTCTTCTGCGAGTCGCCGAGCCCGGATCATCAGCGGGTGTCCCGTAACCTGACCATGGCTCTGCTAGGTGCCCGGCCCCCGGCCCCGTGCCTGGACGTTCTCCGGGACACGGATATGCGGTACCGCCATCAGAATCCGCACGTTGCGCAAGCCGGGAAGAAGTTCACCCTCCGGCGTCCAGACGTCACCGTTCGATGCCCGCGGCCAGGCGCGCCGAATACGCCGCCAGCAAATCCCGGTATACCTGATCGTGGTTATGGACGGACGGCAAATAGACGCGATAGAGGAGTACCGGCTCGTACCAGCTTGCCGCTGTCCACCGGCAAGCCCTCGTGGTGGAGGTGTAAGCGCCTTACGTGCCGGGCCCGCCCCTGACTCGAAGGCTCAGGTTGTCGCGTAGAACTCCCACGGTCTGCTGAGTCCCGTTCATCAACACCCACCGGCAAGCAGAACCAGAAGGGCAGCGTCTACTACTCCGCGGTGGCCCTGCAGCCTGGCAATACGGTGCGCTACGTGACGCTCCCCGATATCAGCCAAGTTGCCGTGCAGAGCTCCCCCGCCATGCACATCTTCGCCGTAGCGACCGGCTGACCGCCGACGCCGGTCCCGCTCTCGATCTGACCGAACGACAAGATGTGCGCGTCAGGACGCGCACGCCTGCCTGTGGCAGGTAACTCCCAGAACGCAGGCCTGTCCGGCCGGACACCTGCCCAGGCGCAGTGGTCTGGGGCGACGTCGAGCGGCGTGCCGAAGAGCCGGGCTTCCGGCTCAGCCGCGTCACCACCCGGCCGGGGTGCGTGCCCTGGCACGCACGCGGACGACGGTGCGGGTGCGTGCGAGAACGCGCACACGGACGAGTGCGGAGACGCCTGCGATGTCGTAGCGCGGGACTCGCGGCCCTCGGCCCTTCGGCCGACGCTCTCGAGCGTATCGTCCGGCGCCGGTGGCTAGCGGTCAACGTCGCGCTCGGAACGCAGAGCGGTGATCCGCCGAGCGGACATCATCGAGCCGGTCGCCAAGTGGCATCTGGCCGAAGAGAGCGCGGAGAAGAGACTACTGCTCGTCCGGATTGTGATGGATCGCGCCAAATGCCACGGCGGCTCACCTGGCAGGTGCCCGGACACTTGCCGGACACTCGCGTTATTGAGTTGAGCCGCTTTATCGAAACTGTTAGCGTTGAGTTGTCAGGAAAATCAGTAAGGCTAGAACGGGCGGTGGTTCATGGGGCACGAACAGGTTCCCGGGCCAGGACAAGACGGCGAGGAGCTCGGCTCCTCGCCGTCTCCGTTTCCCGGGAAGGGCGAGCAGGCCGGGCCGGGCGGGTTCGCCGACGGCGGGCCCGCCGACGTGATGGCGGCAGGGGCGGAGCTGGCGCGGCTGCTGGCCGCGGCCACCGCCGATGATGGGGCGCCGCTGGGGTCTCTGGGCGACCAGGAGGTACTGGGGGTGGTCGCGGCCGGGGCCAGGATGGCGGCGTGGGCCGCATGGATGCAGCTGACTGGGCTGGCCGAGTTCGCCCGCCGCCGGCCCGGCGCCATGGCCGGGTCGCGGGCGGCCCGGGAGGCAGCCGAGGAAGCCGGGTGGAAGACGACCGAGACCTGGACCCGGATGCTGGACCAGCTCACCCATGCGGTGACCCTCACCGGCCGGCTGCCGCGCACCCTGGAGGCCATGCGCGACGGCCACGTGTCGGACTTCAAGGCGCGGATCATCGAAGCCCAGACCGCTGAGCTCTGCGACGCCGACGTGGCCAAGGCGGACGTACTGCTGGCCGCGGCCGCGCGGGTGAAGAACCCGGCCGGGCTGCGTGACTTCGCCCGTCGCCAGGTTACCCGGCTCGACCCGCAAGCCGCGGACCGCCGCAAGCAGCGTGCGCGCCGTGACGCGTACGTGCGGTTCTGGCAGGAGGACTCCGGGAACGCGGGCCTGGTCGCCCGGCAGATGCCGACCGCGGACGCGGTGATCGCCTGGGGGAACATCGAGCGGCGTGCCCTGGACCTGCACGCCGCCGGCGTCGAGGGGACCGCCGGGCAGCTCCAGGTCCAGGCGGCCCTGGACTTCCTGCTCGGCCGCGCCACGCCCGGCCGGGGTGCGCACCAGGACGCGCACCCCGACCACGACGGCAGTGCGCACGAGGACGCGCACCCGCGCCGCCGCGGCGGCGGGCGGGGCGGCTGGGCCGTCAACCCCGTCCTGCTGGTGCCCTGGGACCCCAGCCTGGGCGCGCCGTCCGGCCCGGCCGAACTGCCCGGCTTCGGGCAGATCGGCCAGCACGACACCATCGACCTGCTCCGGGCGGCCGGGGACAGCCCCGCCACCCGGTGGTGCCTGACCGTCCACGGCCACGACGGCGGCGCCGCAATCGCGCACGGGTGCGCCCCCGGCCGCCGCACCCTGGACACCATCGGCGGGGCGGGCACCGCCGCCGGGCTGGCCGCCCGCCTCGGCGTCCACCTCACCCCGGTCACCACGGGTGCGTGCCAGCACGCGCACGCCGAGCCCGGCTACAAGCCCAGTCGCACGCTCAGCCACCTCATCCAGGCCAGGAACACCCGGTGCACCGCCCCCGGCTGCGACAAGCCCGCCGCCGCGTGCGACCTGGACCACACCGTGCCCTGGGAGGACAGCCACCTGACCTGCGAGTGCAACATGGCCCCGCTATGCCGCGCGCACCACCAGATCAAGCAAGGTCAGGGATGGAAACTCGAACAACCCGAGCCGGGCATCCTGATCTGGGTCAGCCCCAGCGGCCTCACCAGAACCACCAGACCGGGCATCTATCAGAACTTATCAGGAACTACCACCGCCAAGCGGTCAAGGCGCCAGCAAATCCGCGCCCTTGCCGGCACCACGTGAACCAGGTTCCGGCTTCCGAAGGACGCCGCAATGGAGCCCGCGGACGATATCCAGCCCGGTACCGGTGGCGATCTGCACATGCGAGGCCATCTCCGCGCCCTGATCCCAGGTCAGCGACCGGCGCAAGTGAGCGGGCAGCCCCGCCATCGCCCGGTCATGACCGCCGCTACTGAGCCCGCGTCGTGCCTGCCAGGCAGGTGCAGCAGCATGACGAACCGGGTGGACCGTTCCACCAGGGTGCCGATCGCGGTGTCCTTGCGCCCGATGATCAGGTCCGCCCGGAACCACTTCCCCGCCACCACCGGCGCATCCCCGGTCGGCAACCCCGACCGCACACCCGCCCAGAACCGCTCCCGCACCGGCCTCGGCACCCTACCCGAAACCCTCACAACGACCACCGACTGAATCCGTCATATCGATATGTCGACTTATCAACTAGTCGGCTGGCAGCCTGCGTCGGTGCCGGCTTGAGGCGGCGACATGGCATCCATGGGACTCGGGCGGGCTCCCTGAGCTGTCGACCACGGCCGGAGACCTCCCACTCAGCACGCGTTGTGACATTGCTGGGGTTGGCTCGCGGCCGCGGCCGCAGCTGGCCGCCGTGCCGGAAACGTAAGCCCCGCAGCGCCGGGTGGTCGGCTATGACCGTGCAGGTGCCAGGCGCGACTTCGGTGAAGCCGCCGTCGCGGACCAGCGGCAGGTCCAATGCCAGCAGAGAAGCCCAGCCCGCCGCGGTAGCGATCCGGACCGCGAGGGAGAAGTCCTGGTCGGCCCACCGTTCCCGCGCCTTGTCGTCGAGCCGCCACCAGGCGAGTTGCGCGGCGTGGCCAGCCTGCGCCATCGCCTTTCCGGCCGTCATCTCGACCTCGGGGTTGAGCCACATGACCGGCGTACCCGCCCCGGGATCCGCAGGCGGCGTCTCGTCGGCCAGCTCCGTGCCGGCGACCTGCAGCCTGGCGAGGTCCTCCGGCCATGCGTCCACCGGCACCGGCGGGTAGATCCGCAACTCGGCGGTGCCGTGCTGGACGGTGATGCCGGGCAGCGCGACCGCGCGCCGCCATGGCGCGCCCCTGGCGCGCCGGACCACCTTGCGGATCCGGCCATCCATCCAGGCCGCGACCGCGTCCGCCCACTCACCATCGACGGCCCGCGGGTCGGTCAGGAAGACGAGTACCGCCCGCGCCGCCGCCTCCAGGGCGTCAGTCCGACCGGGCGGAGTGGCGCGCTCGGCGTGGATGACCAGCGGCAATACCCACTGCGGGGCCAGGTCGCGGCGCTCGGCGGCATCCGGCCCGGTGCCGTCGGTGCTCGCGTCCTTGCCGTGGGCCGCGGTTCCGTCTACGTCCACGCTTCCCTCAGAGGCATCGGCAGCTAAGAGGTCGCGCACCCACGATACCGACCCACGGAGTGCTGCCCGGCAACGGCCGGTGCGAACCGCTACCGTGCCTGTGTGAGTTCCGAATCCTCTGATCCCAGTGCCAGCGTGCACCTGCGCCGGCTGCGTCTTCGCGCGATCAGGGACAGTCTCCGTCATCGTGGCGCTCGCCCTGCTCGGAATCGACAGCGCGCACCGTCACGGCCGTTGCCGTGGACGGCCAGCTTCGCGCCTGGCACCGCGAGCACGTTGCTCGGCATCATCGCCGCCGCCACCATCACGACGGCCGGGGTGGTGTTCTCGTTGCTCGTCGTCTCGCTGCAGCTGGCTAGCGGGCAGTTTCCGCCGCGAGTGCTGCGCGCTTCTGGCGAGACCAGTTCGGTCAGGTTCTGGTCGGGTTGCTGCTGTCCACGTTCGCCTTCTGTGTGCTGGCTTTTGCCCGGCTGGATCCGGACGCGAAGCGGGCGCCCGCGCTGACGGTGATGTTCGCGCTGCTGCTCACCCCTGGCCTCTGTGGTCTTCATGGTGGTCTACCTGGACCGGATGAGCCGTCAGCAGTACGTCGGAAACATCGTGGCTCGCGTCGCCGCGGAGACTCTTCGGCTGGTCCGTGAGCTGCCTTACGGGTCGCATGTCTGCATGCGGGTAGGCGAAGCCGTGCCCGCTCCCGCCGTGGACACCATTGGCGAGCCGCTTGTCGTCCGGTCCCCAGGGGACGGCTGGGTGCAGCAGATCAGCCGCCGCGCCGTGATCGCCGGCGCACCCGCGAGCAGCGTGGTCCAGCTGGAAACCCGCGTGGGCGGATACCTCGTGCGCGACACCCGGTCGCGTCCATCTGGCCCCGGCCACCTGACCCGGCAGCTGCGGCGGCGCTGATGCGCGCCGCGGTGATCCTGGGCCCTGCCCGGACCATGCAGCAGGACATCGACTTCGGCCTGCGCCAGCTCAACGACATCGCGCTGCGCGCGCTCTCGCCGGCAGTCAACGACCCGACCACCGCCATCGAGGTCATCGTGCGCATCGGGTCGATCATGCGCCCCCTGGTCCTGGCCGAGCTTCCCGCCCAGTCGGTGCGAGACGACGCCGGGCGGGTCCTGCTCACGCCGTTCGACCTTGACCACACCGAATACATCGGGCATGCATTTGACCAGATCAGGATCTATGCGGCAGCGCATCCCCAGGTACTGATGGCGATCGCGCGAACCCTGCGCATGCTGCGCGGCGCCTGCCTGCTCGACGGCGGGCGGGACGAGGTCATCGCCGCTAGTTGGGGCTGTACGGGGAGTACCGCAGATCGGGGGCCGGACGCGAGGTAGTGTGGCGCAGCATAGCGGTCTCGCTGGCCAGCAGCTTGCGTTCCACGTCGAGCCGGGCCAGCGCGTCCGGCGCGGCCAGCAGCGTCTGCCGCTGCGGCAAGTCGATGATCATCGCGGTGGCGATCACGTAGGAGAGCAGCGTCGGCTCATCCGGCAGGTCGTGGATCTCCACCACCGCACCGCCCTGCGCGACCAGCGCGTCCAGGTAGCCACGGAATGCCGCCTGAGCGGCAGGCACGCCAATGGCGGCGGCACCCGCCTCCTCGTCCTCGGGGATGAGCTCGACGTCCGCAACCAGGTACTCGCGGCTCCGGTCGACTTCCCCCAGCCGGAACCGCGCGGTGCCGATGGTGACCAGGTCGAAGCGGCCGTCGTCGTGCGGCCGTGCCTCACGCAGTTCCGCGACGCACCCGACCTCGTACAGGGAGGTAACCCCGTCCGTGCCGGTCTCCCGGCCCTCGCGGATCGCGATCACCCCGAAACGGCGCGGCTCGGGCGACGCCAGGAGATCCCTTACCAAGGCGCGGTAGCGGTCCTCGAACACGTTCAGCGGCAGCACCATCCCAGGGAACAGCACGGTGCCGAGCGGGAAAAGCGGCAGCTCGGTCATCATCCGACCCTATGCGTCGTCGTCAGGTGGTGATATCGCTGCGTCGTCGTCAGGTGGTGATATCGCTCGCCGCCGCAGGTCCTGGCGGATCGCGTTGCCCAGCTTCCTGGTTTCCCGGCCGTTCAGTATCGCACCCGCGGCGGCGCCGGTGAGCAGCGGCCCCAGCGAGACAGCGCTGCGGCCCGCCCGGGCGGCGAGCCGACGGCGCAGCAGGCGCGCGAGCGGCGACCCCGCCGCGAACACCACGCCGCCAGGGATCGGGGTCACTCCCCTGCGGTGTGCCCACGCCGCGACGTAGGCCCGCATCCGCTCCGGGAAGCTCCCCTCGGCCGGCACCCCGAGGGCTTCGTGCAGCTCCGCGATGAGCTTGACCTCGATCCCGACGATGACCAGCGTCTCCGCCGCGATCTCGGCAGGGAACGCGGTGACCACTGGGATCACCGACCACATGCCCGCGGCCGCGCCGGCCGTTGCCGACGCCCGTGCGGCACCCTCGATGAGCGCGTCCGCTATATCCTCGGCCGATTTCCCGGGGAACTGGGCCTCGAGCGCGGCGCGGTCCCGGACCTTGAGCCGCGGCGCCATGTCCACGACCTGACTCGCCAGCCAGCCGGTGCCCGAGCCCGCTGCCCGCCGCGCGGCCCGGGTGCCGCGGCCGGCCGCGCTCGCGCCCTGGGTGGCCATCTTCTTCGCGTACTGGGTAACCCGCTCGCGGCGGGCGATCCGCGACCAGCGCCGCGGCCGCCTGCCCTCGGTGAAGTCCGCCACGACCGCCGCGGCATCCGCCGCCGCGGTGTCATCCCGTGATTCGGCCATACCCAGGACCTACCCAGCAAACGCGGCGAACACCAGCCAGCTCACGACAGCTCCGCCGATAGCAGACCGACGATCTCGGCGGCCGGCCGGTCAGCTGCCGAACGGTAGCCCTGACCAGCCCACAGACTCATCCGCTCGGTGTCGCCGCGCGCCGCCGCGGCCGCCCGCAACGGCCGGGTCGCGTTGTTGATCTCCGGATAGGCGGCGGGCGCGCCTGGATGATCCAGCATGAACTGATTGAGCAGCCCGCGGGCCGGCCGGCCACTGAACGCCCTGGTCAGGTGCGTCGTCAGGTACCGCGGATCGGCCAGTGCCGCCTTGTGCAGCCAATGCGCGCCGCTCTCCGGGGACCGTAGGAACGCGGTGCCGCACTGCGCGGCGACCGCTCCGGCCGCGAGTACCGCACGGACCTGTCCGCCGGTCATGATCCCGCCGGCCGCGATCATCGGCAGGTCGGTGACCTGCCCGACGGCGCCGATCAGTGACAGCAGCCCGTAGTCCTGGCCGAAGCCGTCGGCGTTCACGAACGTGCCGCGGTGCGCACCAGCCTCGATCCCCTGCACGCACAACGCGTCGGCGCCGGCCTCGGCCGCCTCCAGAGCCTCGGCCGGGCTGGTGACGGTCACAAGCACGGCGCTGCCAGCGGCGCGCAGCGCCGAGATGACCGCCGTGTCCGGGCAGCCGAATGTGAAGCTGACCAGCGGCGGCGGATCGGCCAGCAGCGCGGTGATCTTGCCGACGAAATCGTCGTCGTCCCACGTTCCGGTCTCGGTCGCGGCACCGATCGACTTCAGGTACTGCGCGAGGTCCTCCGCCTCGGAGCACGGCAGGCCAGGCACGAACACGTTTACCCCGAACGCGGTGACGCCGGACTCGCGCACCTGCCGGATCTCCGCGGCCATCGCGGCGCTGCTCTTGTAGCCGGCCGCGAGGAACGCGAGCGCCCCCGCCCGGGAGGCCGCGATGACGAGCTCCAGTGTGGTCGGACCGCCGGCCATCGGGGCGACGACGATCCGGTTGCCGAGCAGATCATCGTGGAAAGGCATCGGCGCAACCCTATCGCGTGCTGGTAATGCTCCTCGTAGCGTACGCGGAGACGGAGACGACTAACCCGGGCACCCCGCGGGCCGAGAGAGCGACACCCGCCTCACCCCTTAGCGGCGTCCGAACCCTCTCCCCGCCCGCACCCGCTCGTCCGCAGCGTGTCAATTGCGCAATCGAGCCCACTAGAGCGTGTCAGGATGCGTCACCAGCGTCATTCTCACGAAGTCGAACGTGACGGCCAGCGGCTTGAAGTACTGGTGGGAGATCGTGCCCAGCGAACCGAAGCCGAACTCGACTGGCGACGGGATCGGCCCCACGACGCCAGGCACGTCGCGACGCGGCATGCCGCCGATCGCGACACCGGCCGTGCACGGGTAGACGGTGACACCGAAGTCGGTGCGCGGGCGCGCGTAATCAGGCCCCACCCCGGCGCCCGAGGCCTGCGCCGGGGTGAGCACCACGCCGAGGCCGGCCCCGCCCGTGTCGATCAGCACCGGTCCAGGCCCGGCGTGGCCCACGGTTCCCGAGGAGAACACGAAGTGGTCGGGCGCCAGCCACAGTGGCGCGGCCCCCGCACCGGGCATTGGCGGCGGGGACGTGCTCGGCCTGCTGAGCAGGAGCGCGCGTCGGGCATAGTCCATCGTCGCGCGCAGGTGGTAGAAGATCGTGGTGCCGATAACGTCGGGCGACGTATCGTCCCAGAGCACCGGGATGTTCCTGAGTTCGATGCCGCCGAGCCGCAGCGAGCCCACCACGCCGACGTAGCTAGTGAATGGCCCGTTCCCGTGGTTCACCACGACGGTGGCGAGCGCGCGCACGCCAGCCGCCCGGGCCAGCGCCGCGCTGAACGTGAACGTCGCACCCGTGTCCAGGGTGAACACCGCGGACCTGCCGTTGACCGCGGCCTCGACCGACGGGAGCGGGTCGAGCGTGCGGAACGGCAGTGCGGCGCGGCTCGTCCCGGCCAGCTGAAACGGCCTGCCGCGCACTACGCCGTACTGGGTGGCACCGATCGGGTCACCGGCCTCCCGCAGCAGCGGAACTGCCCTGACGTAGTCGTCCTGCCGCACATAGCAGTCGGCGAGCCGCGACATCGACAGCCGGTCGGCCGGCGCCAGCCTGATCGCCGTGCCGAGGAACCGCTCGGCGTCCGCGAGCCGGTTGTCCAGCAGCGCGATGTACCCGCGCTGCGCCCACGCGTGCGCGACGCCGGGATCGCGGCGCAGCTCGGCCGCGTACCCACGGTCGGCCGCCACGAACTGGCCGAGCTGAAACAGCTGGTCCGGATCCTCCGGCAGCGTCCAGGCGGCCAGCTCGGCCCGCCGCGCCTGCCCGAGTCCAGCCGTCGGCCCGAGTCCCGCCGCCGTCAGTCCGAGACCCAGCGCGGCGGCGCCAGAGCGCAAGAAAGCCCGCCGTGCCACATCCTTCACCCCGTACCGCAACCGGTCCTCCTCAGTGTCGTCCCTGATTGACATCCGCAGCCGGAAGCTACCGGGCACCAGGTTTCACGGCGGTTACGCAAGCCGCCCCGCCGGCCCTCGGCATCGCGCTCGGTCGCGATGCGGTGGTCACCGTCGCGGCCGGCCTGTCGGTCGTCGCGGTACTCGCGGTCGAGCCGCTCGCTGACAGGCTCTGGTACGCGCGGCGCTAGCGGGCAGCGCGAGCCTAGCGGGCAGCGCGGATCTCGCGCAACGCGCTCCGCATGTCAGCGGCCGTGGCGAAGCGGTCAGCGCTGGCTGGGGCGCAGGCCTTGACGAGGAACTCGGCGAGGTCCGGATTGAGGTCAGCGCGGAACGTTCTCGGGTCGATCACCGGCACGGCGACCAGGGGCATCGCGTTCGGGAACGGATGCTCGCCGTCGCAGAGGAGCCGGTAGAGCACCACGCCGACGGCGAACAGGTCGGTGGAGACGTCCCAGCGAGTGGCGTCGGCATCGGGGGGCTGGTACGGCGGCGTGCCAGACTGCGTATGCACCGGATCGCCCACCCGGGACGCGATGTTGAAGTCAAGCAGTTTCGCGCCGGTGCGCGTGAGTATCACGTTGAGCGGCTTTATGTCGCGGTGGACCAGCCCCTTGTCGTTCAGCTCCGCCCACTCCCGTGACTCGGCCTCCGGCAGGTCGCCGTCGCGGCGTTTGTCATCCAGCTGCTTCAGTCGTGCCGTGTCAGGATGGAAAGCGACGAGCGCGTCCAGCAGGTCGAGGGCGACATCGACCGCCTCCCGGTCGCGAAGGCGCCTGTTCCCGGCGACGAACAGATCGAGCGACTCCCCGTCGATGAACTCGGTGATCAGGTACCAGTCGCCCGCGTTGGTCTTGCCAGCCCAGTAGACCTCCACCACATGGGGGTGATGGATTCTCCGCAAGGCGCCGATCTCGCGGCGCACAGCTTCATAGCCGGCTGCGCTGTCGAAGAGCTTGAGCGCCCGCTCCGCACCCTCGACATCGTCGCGCACCCGGTAGACCTTCGAAGATCCGCCCTGCCCGGCCAGCTGGAGAATCTCGAAGCGGTCGTCGATGACGTCGCCGACCGCGTAGTCGGCGGCCTTGCCCCCCGCCGAGGAGAGCACCTCTGACGGATCCGGCTCCGGAAGCGCCTCGCCGCCGCCTGAGGTAGCCGGGAGCAGGCGGGTGCGGCGCGGCTCGGCACCGCCAGAGCCCTCCCGCACATGCCGGATCCCGCCGACGGCGTGCACCAGGCACGGATGCAGCACGTACGTGCCCACCTCGGGCGGGAAATGAAACTGCTCGACGTCGCCCATGGAGTAGAACCGGCGCCGTCCGGTCTCGTCGACGTATCCGAGCAGGCCGTTCTGCCATAGCACGGCGGCGAGGTCCGTCGCCTTCTCGAAGTGCAGATCCGCCACTTCTTCCAGCGCCACGAGATCAGCACGCGGGAACCGGTCGACGCCGATCATCCGGACGAAGGAGCGGACGTCCTCCTGCACGCCGCTGATGTAGGCCTGGGTGCTGGTGAACAATTCGGAGTAATTGTGCAGAGCGGCGTTCGCCGGCATCATGTCCGACGAGATCTGGTTGGCGCACTGCGCGAGCTGGGAATCGCCGAACCGCTTGGCGCAGCGTTGCACCACCGCCTGGAGGGCCCCGGGCGGCAGGCCATCGTGGCCGGCCCGCTTGCTCCGCAGGACCTCTTCGCTCAGCTCATTGCCAAGCGAGATGATGTCGCGCGGGATCAGCCTCGTGTGGCTGAGCAGGTAATCCTCGATCGTTCCGTCCCCGGCGGGTCCCGGCCAGTAGCCGTCGACCCCGAGCCAGTCCCTGATAGTCGGAAGGCCGGTGGTGGCCCGCCGCATCAGCAGCGACGGCGGCAGCCGCTTCAGCTTCTGGCTGAGCAGGTAAAGCAGCGAGCCACGGTCCCAGTTCAGGACGCGGATATGCGGTTCGTTGTAATACCGCGGCGCGTGTTCCGACCGGTACACCGACGACATCACGATGTCCCGGATACAGACGACGACATGCAGCCGTCCGCCCAGCTTGTGGTCCCGAAGCAGTCGCATGACCTGGTAGAACAACCCCTCCTGGCATTTCAGCCAGTACATCGGCGCGTGGCCGAACTCCTCGTCGATCGCGTCGAGGTAGAAGTAGATCGGCTTGCACTGGCCGATAATCTCGCCCACCAGGTCCTCGAGGTCGTCCCAGAGCGGGTCGTCGAGGTAGGCGGACAGCTGATGGCCCGTCTGCCGCTGGTTGATGATGTCGCGTACCTCGCTGTAGATCGACCGGGGCCTGCGGAAGTCGTCGAGCAGCCTCGTATACGAGCGCTCGATCTCGTCGGCCTGCTCGTCGCGCAACTGGTAACGCAACTCCGGATGACGCAGCATGTGCGAGACCAGCGACCGCATGATCGCGCGTTCCCAGATCTGCATCCACTTCTCGACCAGGACATGGTCCGAGAACCACTGGCATGCCTTGACCACGACTTCGGTCTTCGGCAAGCTTTGCTGCGGCGCGTCGGCGTAGACGGAGTCCTGGTGGGCCTGGAAGTCCTGAAGGCGCCGCAGGTAGACCGTCTTGCCGGCGCCGAGCCTCCCCACGATGACCCGCACCATCGAATCGTTCGCGCGGGTCGCGAGATGGCCATAGGCCGGATCGCCGCCGAAGTCCACGAACTCGCTGATCAAATCCTCGATGTCGGCTCGCGACCCGTCCGGATTGCCGAACGGCCCCACCGGGTCGAGCCGACGCCGCCTAGTGCCCATAAAAGCCAGCGAACCACATAAACCGGTCAAGAGGCAGCGGGCGCCTGATGACCGATTAGTTTCGTTTTCCCGATCCGTTGGATCCGGTAAAGGGAAAGGAGCTGAGCGGTCATGAGCACCGTGATCATGCACAACGTCGTATCGGTGGACGGTTTCATCGCCGACGCGGACGATGAGGTCGGTCCGCTGTTCGACTGGTATGGCAACGGCGACGTCGCGCTCATCGAAGGCGGCGCGGTGAAGGTCTCGCGGATCTCGGCCGATTACGTCAAGCCGCTGTGGGCCAGCATCGGGGCAATGGTCATCGGGCGCCACCTGTTCGACATCACCAACGGATGGGAGGGAGTACCGCCGGCCGGCGAGCATGTGGTCGTCGTGTCGCACCGGCCCAGGCCCGAGGGTTGGCACCCCACGGGGGCCCACACGATTCACCCCCGGCAGCACAGGGCCTCGTATCACTTCGTCGACGACGTGGCGCAGGCGATCGCCACTGCCAGGGAACTCGCCGGGGACCGCGTCGTAGTCGTGGCGGCGGGCGATGCCGGCGGGCAGGCTTTCGCCCTCGGCCTGGTCGACGAGGTGGCGATGGACGTCGTGCCGGTGGTCTTCGGCTCGGGCAAGCGGTACTTCGGGTCATTCGACGCCCGGCAACTGCTCGAGGATCCGCACACGGTGATCCAGGGAGACCGCGTGCTGCACCTTCGCTACCGGGTCCGGCGCCAGCTAGACAGGCGCTAGCTAGACAGGCGCTAGCTAGACAGGCGCTAGCTAGACAGGCGGCTTGCCGCGGACCACGGGGTTGGTCAGTTCGCCGATCTCGTCGATCCTGATGCTGATCTCGTCGCCCTGCTGGAGGGTGAAGGGCAGGTCGGGAACCAGGCACGTGCCGGTGGACAGCACCGCGCCGTCCGGGAACTCGTCCGCGCGGAACAGGTAGGCCGCCAGTTCCTCTACCCGCCGCCGCAGGCCCGCGGTGCTGGTGGTGCCGGTCCAGGCCACCGCCCCATCCCGGCCGATCGTCATCTCGATCGTGAGGGCGTACGGATCCGGCAGCTCCCACGCGGGCCTGATCCACGGGCCGACCGCGCAGCCGCCCAAGTAGACCTTGGCCTGCGGCAGGTACAGCGGGTTCTGCCCCTCGATCGTGCGGGAGCTCATGTCGTTGCAGATCGTATAGCCGGCCACCGCACCGGCCCGGGTCAGCACCGCGGCGAGTTCCGGCTCGGGCACGTCGACCTCGGAGTCGGCCCGCACCGAGACCGGGCCGCCGGGTCCCACCACCCGCCAGGCCGCCGACTTGAAGAACAGCTCCGGGCGCTCCGCGGCGTAGACCCGCTCGTAGACGTCGGCCTCGTGCTCGCTCTCCACCACCCGGGCGTCCCTGGACCGCTCGTAGGTGACCCCCGCGGCCCACACCTCGGTGCGCCCGTCGATCGGCGCGAGCAGTGCCACGTCGGCCAGCGGGATCGCCGGCTCCCCCGCTCCCGCGCAGATCTCCCTGATCCGGGACAGCGGCAGGGCGAGCAGCTCGGCCAGGGTTCCCGCGCCGCGGGCCGGCGCGATCCTCCCGTTGTCGAGCACCCCGACCGCGACAGCGCCATCTCCGGCACGGAACCTCACGAGTCGCACCAGCCGATCCTAACCCCGCCGCGGTGCGCCGGCTTACCAGCACCCGCGACGAGGTCACGCACCCCTTGAGAATCACCCCTACTGAAGGTTCCCGGGATTCCCGAGATGGGCGAAGCCTGTGTCGTTCTGAATCCCCGTGTTTTTAAATGGCCAGCTGGCGGCGGCGGTCACGACGTACGAGGCGTCGACCGGGTATCCCTCGTAAATGGTGCCGATCAGCGAGGACTCCGGGGCGGGGTCCGGCCCCTCCCGCCAGTCGCTGGTGACCAGGGTGTTGTCGATCCCGTACATCGGGTCCTCGGGGTAGCTGCCCTTGTAGCAGACCACCAGCCGGTCTTCCAGCCTGGTCCGGCGGAACATGGCGTTCGCGCCGAGGAACGCGATGTTCATCCCCGCGTCGCGGGCCGCGGTGACGTGCGCCCGCTCCGGCGGCGACCAGTACTCATCGTGGCCCGGCGAGATCAGCGCGCTGGCGCCGTCCAGCAGGTCCGGTTCTGCCGCGATGTCATGGCTGGTCACGTACGACAGCGGCAGGCCGAGGTGCTCGGCGAGCTTGACGATGTTCCGCTCGTAGGTGAGGAACATGGCCGCGCCGGTCAGGTCGTACGGGCGGTCAAGGCTGACCGCCAGAAATGCCCGCCTGCGGAGCCTGTCCATGCCGCCTAAGCCTGTCACCGCTTGCCAGTAGGCCGCGGACATCTTCGCCAGCTGTTCCGGTACGGTTTGCCACGAGGTTGCGCGCCGGCTTAGGAGGTGGGGGAAGCATTGGACAGGTCGCGGCTTGAGGCATTCAGCGACGGGGTGTTCGCCGTGGCGATCACGCTGCTGGCGCTCAACATAACGGTCAAGGGGCCTGGATACGGCAGACTGCTCCACCAGGTCGGGCTGCTGTGGCCGACGCTGCTCGCGTACGTGGTCAGCTTCTTCATGATCGGCATCATCTGGGTCAACCACCACGTGCTGGTCAGGTCCATCGTCGTGGTGGACCGGACGCTGCTGTTCCTGAACCTGGTGCTGCTGTTGTTCGTCGTGCTGATTCCGTCCGCCACCAGTACCGTGGCGCAGTACCGGCTGGCGGGAAACTTGGACGGCCGGGTCTCGGTGGCGCTGTACGCCGCGGTGTTCCTCGGCATGTCGATCGGATTCGCGGCCATTTTCGAGTGGACCTTGCATGGCGAACGGGTTACGTGGCCGCTGCCGCCGGAGCAGCACTGGCGGGCCCGCGCCCGGTTCGTCAGCGGCGGGCTCGTGTACCTGGTCGCGATCGGCGTCGCGCTGATCAACGCGCTCGCCGGTTTCGTGCTCATCGCGCTCGTCGCGGTCTACTACGTCGTCGAACGCACCCCGTCCGCCTCGCCCGCCGACGACGCCGACGAAGCCTCCGTCTGACAGCTGCCCCTTCGTGCCGATGGTGCCACCGGCACGGCATACCCCCTACCCGATGGCGCCAACGGCACGCCGGGCGCTGACCCGTTGGCGCCATCGGCATGTTCATGTGGCGTCCGCGGCCCCCCCGGGGCGTTACCGTGAAGTAGATAGTTGCCATTAAGCAACTGGTTGTCTTTCCGGGGGTAGACTGGGTTAACGTGCGGGCAATGACAGGAATCCGAGCCAGCGCGGCCCAGCCGGAACGTCCGGACCGGTACAAGTGGATCGCCCTGTCCAACACCACGCTGAGCATGACGATGGCGACGATCGACGCGTCGATCGTGATCGTCTCGATGCCCGCCATCTTCCGCGGCATCCACTTGAACCCGCTCGCGCGGAGCAACATCACGTACCTGCTCTGGATGATCATCGGGTATCTGCTGGTGCAGTCCGTGCTGGTGGTGACGCTGGGGCGGCTGGGTGACATGTTCGGCCGGGTGAAGATCTACAACCTCGGCTTCGTCGTCTTCACGCTGGCCTCGATCGCGCTCTCCCTGGATCCGCTCACCGGCTCGAGCGGCGCGATGTGGCTGATCCTGTGGCGGTTCGCGCAGGCGTTCGGCGGCGCGATGCTGATGGCGAACTCGGCCGCGATCCTCACCGACGCGTTCCCCGCGCACCAGCGCGGCATGGCGCTCGGCGTCAACCAGATCGCCGGCATCTCCGGCCAGTTCGTCGGCCTGCTGCTCGGCGGCCTGCTCGCCCAGTGGGACTGGCGTCTGGTGTTCTGGGTGAACGTGCCGATCGGGGTGTTCGGCACCGTGTGGGCGTACCGCAGCCTGCGCGAGATCTCCACCACCCGGCGGGCACGGATCGACTGGATCGGCAACGTCACGTTCGCGGCCGGGCTGAGCGCGCTGCTCGTGGCGATCACGTATGGCATCCAGCCGTACGGCGGCCACGCCACCGGCTGGACCAGCCCCTGGGTGCTGTCCGGGCTGATCGGCGGCGTGGTGACGCTGGCGGCGTTCTGCGTGCTGGAGACGAAGATCGCCGAACCGATGTTCCAGATGAGCCTGTTCAAGATCCGGGCGTTCGCGGCCGGGAACGCGGCCAGCCTGCTCGGCTCGATCGCCCGCGGCGGCCTCCAGTTCATGCTGGTGATCTGGCTGGCGGGCATCTGGCTGCCGCTGCACGGCTACGACTTCGCGCAGACCCCGCTGTGGGCAGGCATCTACATGCTGCCGCTGACCGGCGGCTTCCTGGTGGCCGGCCCGATCTCCGGTATGCTGTCCGACCGGTACGGGCCGCGCCCGTTCGCCACGGCCGGCCTGCTGCTGGCCGCGATCTGCTTCACCGGCCTGATGCTGCTCCCCGTCGACTTCGACTACTGGGTGTTCGCGCTGCTGATCTTCGGCAACGGGGTGGGCTCCGGGCTGTTCGCCTCCCCCAACACGTCCGCGATCATGAGCGCCGTGCCGGCCAGGCACCGCGGCTCGGCGTCCGGCATGCGGTCCACCTTCCAGAACTCCGGCATGTCGCTGTCGATCGGCATCTTCTTCAGCCTGATGATCGCCGGCCTGGCTTCCACACTGCCGAAGACCCTGACCGCGGGCCTGACCGCGCAGGGCGTCCCGGCGTCGGTGGCCAGCCAGGTCGCCCACCTGCCCCCGGTCAGCACGGTGTTCGCGGCCATGCTCGGCTACAACCCGGTGCAGAACCTGCTGGCGCCCTCCGGCACGCTCGCGACGCTGCCGCCGCACAACGCCGCGTTGCTCACCGGCAAGCAGTTCTTCCCGCACCTGATCTCGGCGCCGTTCCACCACGGGCTGGTCATCGTGTTCACCGCGGCGGCGATCATGGCGGTCACCGGCGCCCTGGTATCGCTGCTTCGCGGCAAGCAGTTCTACTGGGAAGAGCCAGTCTCTCCGAACGGCATATCCGCGACCTCTGCGAACGGCTCTCACGAGCGGGTGTCGGACGCCACGTCGGGTTCCACCGCCCCCTCGGGTTCGGCTGCCTCGGGTTCCGCCGGGTCTGCATGAGCCTGAGCGACCGTGGCGCGGTCGAAGACCCGCCAGGTGCCCGCGGCCACCAGGATCGCGACTCACCCGGCCGAGCATCGCAGGTGCTCCCCGCGATCGAACTCCGTCACCGCCCGATTCCGTACACCAGGCTCAACCGACCCTCGGGCAGTTGCTCGACCTTGTGCAGCTCCATCGCGTGCCGCGCCGACGACGAGAACAACGCCTTGCCCTCCCCCACGATCAGCGGATAGACGATCAGGCGCAGCTCGTCCACCAAACCCGCGTCGAGGGCGGCACCCACAATCGCGGCGCCGCCCATCAGGTAAATGTCCTTGCCTTGTTCCCGCTTCATCGCCGCCACCGCGTCCAGGTCCGCCAGGATCCGGGTGTTCGGCCACGTCACCGACTTCAGCGTGCTCGACACCACGTAGTGCGGGGTCTTCGCCGCGAACCCGGACCATTCGACATCCGCCGCCGTCGGCACGCTACCGCTGATCGGGTGAATCTCGTCGGGCGCGTTGGCGACCTGGGTCCAGAACTGCTCGTACAGCGGATACATCCCTGCGCCGAGCACACACGCATCGATCTGCGTCGTCAGCCACGAGCCGTAGTCGTCCGGCCAGCCGTTCACCCAGTCCGGGTATCCCTGCGGCCCTGCATACTTCCCATCGGCCGAGATCTTGAAAGCCGCGATGACCTTACGCATGGTTGTCGTCTCCTGTTCGTGTACGCGGCCCGAGACAGACCGCCGATATGGATACCTGCGAAACACCAGGCACGGACCCGACTCAGACCGCCGTCGGCAGACCAGGCTGCCTTCAACATTGCCTTCGACAAGCTCGATACCGTGTTCGCTGTAGTGATCCGAGAGATCCCGAAAACTCATCGCCAAGCGGAGCCCGAGCCGCCTGGGAGTCCTGTCCGGAAGAGAGCGTGGCCGTGTCGCGATGAGTTTTCCAGGTCGGCGGGATCAGTACCTCTGAGACACCGGTCAGCACTCGCCCTTGGAGGAGACAATGTCCACCCGAACCGTGGAAGAGAGCGCGGCCGTGTCGATCGATAGCGAGGAGTTCGCGATCCTGTTCGCGCCGTACCGCCGGGAGTTGCTGGTGCACTGCTACCGCATGCTCGGCTCGGTGCACGACGCAGAAGATGTGGTTCAGGAGACGTATCTGCGAGCCTGGCGCTCAATCGGTGGCTTCGAGGCCCGGTCCAAACTTCGGCATTGGCTCTACCGGATCGCTACGAACGCCGCGTTGCGAGAGCTGGAGAAGGGCCACCGCCGCTCACTGCCATCCGGCTTGGGCAATCCGGTCGAGGAACCCACCGACGACCACACCCTCGAACGTCGGGACATTCCGTGGTTGGAACCGATCCCGACCGCTCTCCTGCACCCGACGTCAGAACCACCGGATCCGGCAGACGTCGTTCAGCGACGGCAGAGCATCAGGCTGGCGTTCGTGGCGGCACTTCAGCATCTGCCGCCGCGGCAGCGCGCCGTGTTGCTGCTGCGCGACGTGCTGGCGTTTCGAGCGTCGGAGGTCGCAGGACTGCTCGACATCAGCCCCGCAGCGGTCAACAGTTTGCTGCAGCGTGCCAGGGACAAACTGGCAGAAGCCGCACCATCCGAGCAAACAGTTAGCGACACGCTCGAACCCGATCAACAGCATGCTCTGGATGAATACGTGGCCGCGTTCGAGCGTGCCGACATTCCGGGCTTGCAGCGCATGCTGCTGGCCGACGCATCCCTGGAGATGCCGCCACTGGCGACCTGGTTCTCCGGCCGTGCCGCCATCATCGGCTTCTGGAAGTCACGGATTCTCACCGGGCCCGGCCGGTTCCGGGTGGTCGCCACCTCGGCCAACGGCCAACCCGCTGCCGCTATGTATCGGCGGCACGCCGACGGTTCCTATCATGCTGACGCGCTCCACGTGCTCACGCTCGCACCTGGCGGGATCGCGCGAATAGTCGTGTTCCTCCAGTCCACGGTATTCGAACTGTTCGATCTTCCGATGACCATCGACCATGAAGGATCTGCTCACGACATAGCCAGGTGACGTCTCCGGCGACGAGTTTTCCAGGTCGGCGGGATCAGTACCTGTGAGACACCGATGAGCACTCGCCCTTGGAGGAGACAATGTCCACCCGAACCGCCATAGTCACCGGAGCAAGCCGTGGATTCGGGCGTGCGACGGCAATCGCCCTGGTCAAAGCGGGTGTTCACGTGATCGGTGTTGCTCGCGACCGGGAACAGCTGGATGCCGCGCGGGACGAGGCTGGGGCGGAGTTCACACCCGTTGCGGCCGACGCCGCAGACCCGGTCACCGCTGGTCGGCTCGTCGACACCTATCGCCCTGACATCTTGGTCTTGAACGCGGGTGCGCACCCGCTGCTTCGGCCGCTGCACAAATACAGCTGGGAGACGTTCAGCAGCAACTGGGAGGTCGACGTCCGCCACGTATTCAACTGGACACGCGAGGCGCTGCTGGCTCCCCTCGATCCTGGGAGCGTGGTGGTTACTGTCTCCAGCGGCGCCGCACTTCAGGGTTCCTCGATCGGCGGCAGCTACTCGGGAGCAAAGGCGACCATCCTGTTCATGACGGGATTCGCAGCGGAGGAATCCGACCGTGAGAAGCTCGGCATCAGATTCGTTTCGGCAGTTCCGGGGCTCAACGCGGGCACAGCTCTGGGACACGCGGCGGCTACCGCACATGCCCGGCGCGAAGGAGTTTCGCTCGACCGCTTCCTACAGCGCCTCGATCCCACACTGACCCCCGAGCGAGTCGGTCAGGAAATCGCCGCCTTGGCAACTGGCAGCGAATTCGATCCCGGCGCCTACCGTGTCACGGCCGACGGACTTACACCCGTGGACTGACCCACCATCCGACCGAGCACAACCAGCGGATCGTCGCGTCGTCAGGTGGCCAGGCGGAAGCCAAGCGCGTAGTAGCGCGGCTGCTCGCTGCCCAGCCCGGACACGACAGCAGCCCGCTCGGTGATGCGCGCTGCTGCACAGGCCGGCCTGGCTGACCGGGCAGCTGTCGCATAGTTCCCGGATGCCGTAGTGGCCGTTGTAATCGGGCAGGCCATGCGCGTACGAGACCGCGCAGCAACTACTTCCAGGGGCGGGTCAACAACTTCGGAGCGGGCGATCAGCACATGGTGCACCTCGAGCTCAGCGGGCCGCACGGCCTGATCAAGAACTGCCCGACGATCACCGTCGGCGCGTTCGACAACGACTACTGCACATGGTCGCCGAACGCGAACGAGACAGCCGGCCGTTACTGCGTCACCGTCTGGCAGTTCGCGAGCCACAAGTGGAACGCGCGGGCCCACGCGTGCGTAGCCGTGCACGAGTAGCGCCGAGCTCCCAGCGGATCGGGGGCCAGGCTGGCACTGCCGGCCTGGCCCCCGTACGATGAGTGGCGTGCCGCGATATGAGTACCGGTGCCGCGCCTGCGGCGACACGTTCGAGCTGAGCCGCCCGATGAGCGAGTCCTCGGCCCCGTGCACGTGCCCGCAGGGCCACGACGACACGGTGAAGCTGCTCTCCACCGTGGCGGTTGGCGGGCTCGCTTCCGGCCGGCCCGCTGCCGGAGGCAGCGGCGGGGGCTGCTGCGGCGGTGCCTGCGGCTGCGGCGGCTGATTTCTCCCGGCCTGCCGCTAACTGTCTCAAACGAGGCATTCCCGCCGCCTCACACGCGGCGGCGTGCCGCCTTGCACCTTGCTTAGCTAGCCGTGAGGGCTCATCGCGGCTACGGAAGGCAAGCAATATGGCGGCGGCAATGAGTGAAGAGTGGGTCACGCCGGATCGGGGACTCGCCCAGGAACTGATCGGCGACATGGCACAACTGCTGAACAACACCCGTCCCACCATGGTTCTGGACGGCGGCATCCTTGCCGCACTGACACTTGGCATTTCGCTTGAGGCCGGGCTCGCGCGATCCCCGCTATGGCGTGGCATCACGGGGATCGTCGCAGGAGCGCTGCTCGCATGCCTGATCGCCAGTTGGCTCACCGCGGTCACCAAGCTCCTGCTGGCCGGGCGGCCGATCCTCGGCATCGTCAGCGATCACCGGTGGAAGGCCGGCGCGCCGCTCGATCCCCGGGCGAAGTGGCTTACCCTCCCGCCCATCAAGGCCACCCCGGAAGAGTGGATCTGGGTGCGGGCCCACCTTCTCGTCGGCGCGGCGCGTATCCGCATGGACCGCGTTCAACGAGCACTGACCTGGACTCTTATCACCACCGCGCTCTTCTTGGCGTGGACCGCGATGGCATTCCTACACACTTGAGGCTTTTCAACCCCCCGCGCATGCTTCATTGTTGAGGCAAAGCTGACGGGTTACCAGCCGTCGGCAATGAGGCATCACGAGCGGGCGGCGCGAACATGACGGTTCGTGGGGGGTTCTGGGATCTGCTCAGCGACGCCGACCAAGCCGCGCTCTCCGCCATCGGCCGGGAGGTGGTTTACCCGCGTGGTGAGACCATGTGTGTCGAGGGCGATCCGGCGACGCATCTGTTCATTCTGCTAGCCGGCTGGGTGAAGGTCTTCTCCGTCACCCGGGATGGCCAGGAATTGCTCATCGCCCTGCGCGGCCAAGGCGAGTTCGTCGGCGAGGTCGCGGGCGAGGCGACCGGCTACCGGACTGCCACGCTGCGGACCGGCACCCTGGTGCGTTCACTCATCGTCGGGCACGAAAGATTCAGCTCATTCCTGGACGCCTATCCGGGCGCGGGCCGAGCTTACCGCCAAGTGATAACGCAGCGGTGGAATGAGACGTCCGCAATACTGATAAATCGCGCCGCCACCACTGGCGCACAGCGTCTCGCCGCGCTGCTTATTGACCTCGCGGAGCGGTACGGCGTCCCGGCCGGCAACGAAGTCGATATCGGGATGCCGTTGTCACAGGACGAACTCGCGAGCCTGGGCGGCAGTTCACGAGCCACCGTGACGCGCGCCCTGACCAACTGGCGGCAGCGCGGACTAATCCGGACTGCTCACCGGCACTTCACGATCGTCAACGTGGACGCTCTGCGAAAGATTGCCGGCGGTTAACCCGCAATCCAGCTCGCCGTTCCTGATCCGCGCAAAAGCTCTGGCTCATGCCGCGGGTGAGCTGACCTCGGACCGTACGTCGCCGGCCGTGTCGGCGGCCGGGTTCAGGAGCAAGCCGGTGCGGGTGGCGCTCGCGGCTCCCCAGGAACTGGTGGTGATCAGGCCGAGGGCGAAGACGACCAGGCCACAGCCCGCCATCACGAACCAGGCCGCGTGGCTGGCGGCGATGAAGCCGTCGTGCAGCGTGCGGCCGGCCAGGGAGCCGTGCAGGCCGACGGCGAGGATCGAGCCGGCCACCGCGACGCCGAGCGACTGGCCCACCTGGCGGCTCGTTGACGCGATAGCGGAGGCCACGCCTGCCTGGCCGTCCGGCATCCCGGACACGGCGGCCTGGGTGATGGGGGCGTTGACCAGGCCGGAGCCGATGCCGATGACCGCGAACGAGCACAGCACCGCGAGCGTCCCCGAGGCCAGGGTGAGCCGGGACACCAGGATGGCACCGGCCACCAGGCCCGCGCCGGCCATCATCATCGGGAGCCGGGCGCCCCGCTTGGCGAGGATCCGGCCGGAGACCACGGCGCCGACCGCCATCACCGCGGCCATCGGCAGCAGGTGCAGGCCGGCCCGCAGCGCGGACATGCCGCGGACGTCCTGCAGGTACAAGGTGGCCAGGAACAGGAACCCAGCCAGCGCCCCGGTGGCGCTGATCGCGGTCAGCACCGACCCGGCGAACGGGGCGCTGCGGAAGAACCGCGGGTCCAGTACCGGTTCGTCGCGCCGCAGTTCCCAGGCGATCAGGGCGGCGAGTGCCACGACGGCCGCCGCGAACAGCCCGAGGATCAGCGGAGCGGCCCAGCCCCGGCTCGGACCCTCGATGATCGCGTAGGTCAGCGAGCCGAGCAGCACGACGATCAGGATCTGGCCGATCGGGTCGGGCCGCCGTGCTTTCGGGGCCCGGGATTCTGGCACGTAACGCGCGGTGAGCACGATCGCGGCGATGCCGACGGGGATATTGACCCAGAACGCGCCGCGCCAGCCCACGCTGTCCACCAGCACGCCGCCGATCACCGGGCCGAATGCCACGGAAAGGCCGTAGGAGGCGCCCCAGATCCCGATCGCACGAGCCCGCTCCGCCCGGTCGGTGAACACGTTCGTGATGATGGACATCGCGACCGGGTTGAGCATCGAGCCGCCGACCGCCTGCACCATGCGGAATGCCACCAGCGCGCCCAGGCTCGGCGCGAGGCTGCACAGCCCCGACCCGGCGGTGAACGTGGCGAGGCCGATCAGGAACACCCGGCGGCGGCCCACCCGGTCCGCGGTCGCCCCGGAGAGCATCAGCAGGCTGGCGAGCACCAGCGTGTACGCGTCGAAGACCCACTGCAGTCCGGACACCCCGGCGTGCAGGTCCCGGCCGATGACCGGCAGCGCGACGTTGACGATCGTGCTGTCCAGCCCCACGATGAACAAGCTCGAACAGCAGATCACCAGTACAAGCAGGCGTCGCTTCCGGAGCAGCGGGCCCTCCTGGTTAGTTGCGTATCGACAACTAACTATTCTACCTCCGGGTGTACCGGAGGTCACGCCCTGGATAGCCGGGTACCGGCGACGGGCCGCTCAGCGGCCCGCGGCGTTGGCCACGGCCTTGGCGCTTGACTTGGCCCAGCGGCTGTTGCAGACCAGGGCGAGCAGCAGGACCGCGTACCCGCAGCTCGCCAGCACCCACCAGCCGGCGTGCGCCGCGTGCACGAAGCCGCTGCTCAGCGAGCCGTGCATGCTCGCCGCCAGCACCGACCCCACGATCGCCACGCCCAGCGACTGGCCTAGCTGGCGGCTCGAGGAGTTCAGCCCCGAGGCCATGCCGGCCTGGCTCTTCGGCACCCCGGACATCACGCCGTTGGTGATCGGCGAGCTCACCATGCCGGTGCCGACGCCGAACAGGCCGTAGGTGCACACCAGGTACCACGCGGGGGTGTCGCCGGTCAGCCGGGACAGCGCGGCGCTGCTGATGGTGAGCGCGGCTCCGGCGATGATCAACGGCAGCCGCGACCCGCGGCGGGCCACCATCCGCCCGGCTAGCGGCGCGCAGCACGCCATCACGATCGGCATCGGCATCAGTGTCAGGCCGGCCCGCAGCGCCGTCATGCCGCGTACGTCCTGCAGGTACAGGGTGGACAGGAACAGGAAACCGGCCATCGACGCGATCGCGCATACCGCGGTCAGGTTCGCGCCGGCAAACGGCACGCTGCGGAAGAACCGCAGGTCCAGCATCGGCTCGGCGCGCCGCGGCTCGTAGGCGAGCAGGATCGCGAGCGCCGCGACCGACAGGGTGAAGAAGCCGAAGATCCGCGGCGAGAACCAGCCCATCTCCGGGCCCTCGATGATCGCGTAGGCGAGCGCGCCGAGCATCACGATGAGCAGGAACTGGCCCATCGGGTCGGACCGGCGCGACCTAGCCGCCTTGGAGTCCGGCACGAACAGGGCGGTCAGCGAGATCGCGGCCAGCCCCACCGGGATGTTCGCCCAGAAGATTCCCCGCCAGCCCACCGTGCCGACCAGCACGCCGCCGAGCACCGGCCCCAGCGCCATCGACAGCCCGAACACGCCGTCCCAGATCCCGATCGCGCGGGCGCGCTCGGCCTTGCCGGTGAACGTATTGGTGATGATGCCGAGCGCGGCGGGGTTCAGCATCGATCCGCCGACCCCTTGCAGCACGCGGAACGCGATCAGCCAGCCGAGGCTGGGCGCCAGGCTGCACATCCAGGAGCCGAGCGTGAACAGCGACAGCCCCACCTGGAAGATCGTGCGGCGGCCGATCCGGTCGGCCAGCGCACCGGAGAACATCAGCAGGCCGGCCAGCACGATCGTGTAGGCGGCCACGGTCCACTGCAGCCCGGACACACCCGCGTGCAGGGTCTTGCCGATGGCCGGCAGGCCCACGTTCACGATCGTGTTGTCCAGGCCCACCATGAACAGGCTCATGCAGCAGACCGCGAGCATGAGTGCGCGCCGGCCCGTGCTCGCCGTGGGCGCGGTACCCAGAGGAGCAACCACAGTCCGTTCTGATATAGGTGCGTTAAGTGATCGAAGCTGGGGAGCCTTCGCCGGTGCCTGCATGTGTGAATGCCCCTTGTTATGACCAGGTAATGGGGAGTTTGTCGATGCCGTAGATGCCCTCGACGCCGCCGAGCCGCGCCGGCCGGCCGAGAGCGAGACCGGGGGCCCGCGGGGCGA
>Ga0207664_10000344_pt1 | contig 34246 bp, 34 predicted proteins | sample LARL83metaG_FD_184349 | JGI IMG/M metagenome (GOLD analysis project Ga0207664, IMG submission 184349) | Corn, switchgrass and miscanthus rhizosphere microbial communities from Kellogg Biological Station, Michigan, USA - LAR L8-3 metaG... | ecosystem: Host-associated > Plants > Roots >... | reverse complement strand
GCGGCGGTATGCCCAGGTTGGTGTCCCTGCGTCCAGCAGCGGAACGACCATAAACAAGTCCGCTTGAAAGTCATTATCCGACGTTGCTTCCCATCAGGAGGACACCATGACCGTCAGCAGCGTTACATCCGGCTTGGCCGGTTATCTCGCGAGTGCCCAGAATCCGTATCAAACGGTCAAGACCGCCTACGGCCAGTTCCAGCAGAACCTGACCTCGGGAAACCTGCCCGGAGCCCAGCAGGTCTACGCGGCGCTGGCGAAAGCCATTCAGAACAGTCCCATCGGGCAGAGCGGTGGCGACGGCTATGCCGCCGTGCAGCAATCGCTTGCAGCCGTCGCCCAGGCGCTGCAATCCGGCGACATCGGCGGCGTGCAGACGGCGCTCACGTCGCTTGGGAAGACCATCAACGCGGCGGCGCAGGGCGCCGGTGCTGCATCCCCCGGTGCGCCTGCCGTCATGACGCCGGCCCAGTTGACGGCATCGCTGGTGAACGAGATCGTCAACGGCGGTGCTGCGAGCGGCTCCGGAAACGATCCGTTGCTCGCCGCTCTCAACGGCAGCAACGGCAGTGCCGGCGCGGGCACGGATCCGCTGCTGGCAGCATTGGATGGCAACAACAGCGCCGGCACCGACCCGGTGCTTTCCCCGCCGACGTCGGGCGTCAATATCGTCGTCTGACGGCCCGGGCGCGGCCGGACGGCGCGCCTACGCCGCCTTGCTGCGTCCGCTCCGGATCGCGCGCCAGACTTTCTCGGAGGCCAGCGGCATGTCCAGGTGGCGGACGCCGAGTCCCTTGAGCGCGTCGATGACGGCGTGAACGATGGCGGGCGGCGCGCCGCACGAGCCGGCTTCGCCGCAACCCTTGACGCCGAGATCGTTGGTGACGCTCGGCACCTCGTTGAAGCGCAAGTCCATGCGCGGCAGATGGACCGCTCTGGGCATGGCGTAATCCATGTACGAGCCCGCGAGGAGCTGTCCGCTCTCAGGATCGTAGGTGACATTCTCCAGCAGCGCTTGTCCCAGTCCCTGGGCGATGCCGCCATGCATCTGGCCATGGACGATGAACGGGTTGAGGATCGTGCCGCAGTCGTCGACAGCGGTGAACGCTACCACCTCGATCGCGCCGGTGTCGGGATCGACCTCGACCTCGGCGATGTGGCATCCGTTCGGGAAGTTCTGATCGTCCTCGTTCTTGCGCTTGTAGACGAGCCTCTCCTCGAGTCCGGCCGGCATGCCGTCGGGACGCTTCGACGGATCGTGCGCCGCCCTGGCGACCTCGGCGAAGGTGACCGAGCTCGCCTTGGCGCGAAACGCGCCGTCCGCGAATGTGACTTCGCCGGGTTCCGCCTGCAGAAGATGTCCGGCAACCGCCTTGCCCTTTTCGATCAGTGCCGCCGCCATACGCTTCAACGGCACGCCGCCCATCATTGACGAGCGCGAGCCGAAGGTGCCGACAGCGTTCTCCGGCATGGTGTCGGTGTCGCCCTGGATCAGGCGCACGTCCTCCAGCGGAACGCCGAGGTATTCGTTCATAAGCTGAGAGTAGACGGTGTCGTGGCCCTGGCCATGGGAGAAGGTGCCGCTGAAAATCTCGATCTTGCCGTCCCTGGCGATGCGGAGCTTCATCTCCTCCACCGGCCGGCCGCCGGCGCTCTCGATGAAGAACGCCATGCCGATGCCGCGCAGCCTGCCGTGGTTGCGTGCGTCCTTGCGGCGCGCCTCGAACCCGTCCCAGTCGGCGGCTTTCACCGCCTTGTCGACGGTGCCGATGAAATCGCCCGAGTCGATCGTCATGCCGAGCTGCGTCGTGTAGGGAAGCTTCGCTGCCGGCACCAGATTGCGTCGGCGGATCTCGACGGAGGAAAGCCCCAGGGCTTGCGCCGCCGCTTCCATCAACCGCTCGTGAATATAGTTGGCTTCGGGACGGCCGGCGCCGCGATAGGTGTCGGTCGGCACCGTGTTGGTGAACACCGGCTTCACCGAGTAATAGAGCGCCGGAATGTCGTAGGCGCCGCATAGGATCTTGCCGGGGCCGGTGATCGGCAGGCGCGGGCCGTTGTCGGAGAGATAGGCGCCGACGTTCAGAATGGTTTCGACCTTCATCGCCAGGATCTTGCCTTCGGTGTCGAGCGCCAGGGACGCGGTGTTGATCTGGTCGCGGCCGTGGGTGTCGGAGACGAACGTCTCCGAGCGGTCACCACGCCATTTCACCGGCCTCCCGAGCTTGCGCGCGGCGTAGGCGAGGGCGACCGTTTCGGGCGAAACCTTCGAGCGCACGCCGAAGCCGCCGCCGACGTCGTAGGAGATCGACCGGATCATGTCCGGCGCGATCCTGAAGATCGCCTTGGCGAGCGTGTTCTGGATGCGGCGGCCACCCTGGGTCGGCGCATAGACGGTGAGCTTGCCGGTGGCAGCATCGATGTCGACGACGATGGCGCGCGGCTCCATCGGGCTCGCGATGAGGCGGTTGTTGACGAGATCGACCGAGACGACCGTATGCGCCTTCGCGCGCGCCGCTTCCCATCGGCTCGCATCCTCGTTTTCCCAATGCACGCAGAGATTGGTCTTGTTCTCCGGCCAGACCAGCGCGGCGTTCGGGGCCAGCGCCCGATCGGTCGCGGTCACCGACGGCAGCTCCCGGTAATCGATGTCCACGAGCTCGGCGGCATCGCGGGCGTGCTCGGGCGTATCGGCAACGACGACGGCCACCGGCTGACCGACGTAGCGAACGACATCCGCCGGCAGCACGGGACGGACCGGCTTGAACAGGGATTTGCCGTCGCGCGACCTGATATCGGCCTCGCACAGGAGCGTGCCGAGCGCGTCCGCGACGACGTCCGCACCGGTGAGGATGCCGGCAACGCCCGGCGCCATGCGGGCCGCCTCCAGGTCGACGCTGTCGATGCGGGCGTGGGCATGGGGCGAGCGCACGAACGTCGCCCATAACTGCCCGTCGATGTTGATGTCGTCGGTGTAGCGGCCACCGCCTCTCAACAGGCGCACATCTTCTTTTCTACGGACCGGCTGGCCGATGCCGAACTCACCCATGACTCACCCCGACGGCTGTTTTCTTGGGCGGCATTGTAACGGCGAACGGCCGCCGCCGGAAACGGCGGCAAGTCGGGGAAAGCCGCGTGTCGGCAGGTCACAACGATGTCCTGCCCGAGCCCTGTGAGGGTTTCCGCGGGGTTGTCGGCATCGCTGCGATGCGTTACGGTCCGGTAAATAAACCCCTCCAAGAAAATTTGTGTGAGGAAGCGCCCTACAGATTATTTATTCACTGTAGGGAGGCTCAAATGCTTCGTAAGCAACCTGGTTTGTTCTCAGTCGCCGGCGTCGTTGCGACGGTGGCGATCGCGGTCGGTGCGACGGCGACGCCGTCGTGCGCGGCCGACTTATGCCGGCAAGACAATCAACTTCATCATCGGCGGAAACCCCGGCGGTGGTTACGACACCTACGCCCGCACGGTCGCGCGCCACTTGAGCGACCACATTCCCGGGCACCCCGATATCGTTCCGCAAAACATGCCGGGAGCGGGCAGCGGCAAGGCCGCGACCTATATCTATGCGGTGGCGCCGAAGGACGGAACGGTGATCGGCGCCCTCTATCCCGGTGCGATCGTCGGGCCGCTGCTCGACGACAAGACGCACTGGCACTTCAAGCCGACCGAGTTCGTTTATCTCGGCAGCGCCGACAGCGGCACCCGCCTGTGCATGACCAACAAGGCCTCCACGATCAAGACGTTTGCGGACGCCCGGAAACGCAAAGTCGTCCTCGGCGCCAGTCAGGCCGGCGGTTCGACCCGCGACTATGCCTACCTTCTCAACCACATGGCCGGCTCAAAGTTCGAAGTGGTCTCCGGCTATAAGGGCTCCAGCGATATCCTGCTCGCCATGGAGCGGGGCGAAGTCGAAGGCTTGTGCGGCTTCGACTGGTCGAGCCTCCTGGCGCAAAAGCCCGACTGGGTGAAGAACCACACGGTCAATCTGATCCTGCAGATGGGCGTCGAGCCCAACGCGGAGCTCACCAAGATGGGCGTTCCCGAGGTCTGGAAGTTCGTGACCTCGGACGACGACCGGCAGGCGATCAAACTCGTCGTCAGCCAGCAGGTGTTCGGCCGTCCGTACATCCTGCCGCCGGGAACCTCCGCGGCTCGAGTGAAGACGCTGCGGGCGGCCTTCGATGCGGCAATGAAGGATGACAAGCTCCTGGCCGATGCCAAGAAGGAGCGCATCATCATCGATCCGACCCAGGGCGTGAAAGCCCAGGCGCTGGTCGCGAAGCTCTATGCTACGCCGAAACGGATCGTCGACAAGGCCAAGTCGGCGACGACGCCGAGCTCCTAGCCGAGCCCGACGCGTCTCGCGGGAGCGCCGCCGGTCGCAAGCCGGCGGCGCTTGCGTCTGCGCATCAGCGTCGCGCCTTGTGGCCGCTCATCTCCTCGCCGACGTTGGGAGCGAGGCGGATGAAATAGAACACGGAGAGCAGCGACAGGAAGCCGATGAAGAGATAGGCGGGCACGACGTCGATCGCCTCCATCGTCGGCGCGCCGCGGAGCGACTGGCTCAGGTGCAGGATCGACGCGCCAAGCCCGACGCCTAAGCTCAGGAACAGTTGCTGGGCCATCGTCGCGAGGGTGTTGGCGCGGCTCATCATCGCCGCCGGAACATCGGCGTAGCCGAGGGTGCCCATGCAGGTGAACTGGAGCGCGCGGAAGAAGCCGCCGACGAACAGCACGGCAAGCAGGATCGTGTGCGGGGTCGATTGCGTGAACAGCGCGCAGGCGAACAGGAACGCCGCGCCGATCACGGCATTGCCGATCATCACCCGGCGGAAGCCGAAGGTGCGGATGATCGGCGCCGCCGCAGGCTTGGTACCGAGCGCGCCGATGGCGCTGATGAAGGTGATGAGGCCGGACGCGAACGGCGACAGCCCGAACCCGAGCTGAAGCTGCATGGCGAGGAGGAACGGCAGCGCGCCGACGCCGATGCGGAACATGCCGCCGCCGATCACCGACGAGGAAACCGTTTGCAGCCTGAAAAGCGCCGGGTCGACGATCGGATGCGGCACGCGCCCGGCGTGAGCGAAGAACAGCGCGATGCAGGTCACGCCGAGCGCCATGAGCGAGACCACGACCGAGGCCGGGATCACGCCGCGGCCCATGGTTTCGAAGCCGTAAAGGAGGGCGGCGAGGCCGATGGCGGTCAGCGCAAAGCCGCGCCAGTCCAATGCCGGGACGTCCTCCTCGCGCGTGTTGGCGATGTAGCGCATCACCAGGAGAATCCCGATCGCCCCGATCGGGATGTTCAGATAGAAGATCCAGCGCCACGACCCGTAGGTGGCGAAAAATCCGCCGAGCGGCGGCCCGAGGGCCGGACCCATGACAGCGGGGACTGTGAGCAGGCTCATGGCCCGGACCAGATCGCTCTTGGCCATCGTCTTCAGGATGATGAGGCGGCCGACCGGGACCATCATCGCACCGCCGATGCCCTGGATCGTGCGGGCGATCACCAGTTCGGGGACCGTATCCGACAACCCGCAGAACACCGAGGCAACGGTGAAGATGGCGATTGCCACGGTCAGAACCGTGCGGCCGCCGAAACGATCCGCGAGCCAGCCGCTGATCGGGATGAAGACGGCGAGGCTGAGAAGATACGACGTGATGGCAACGTTGAGCCGCACCGGATCCTCGCCCAGAGACTGGCCGATGGCCGGCAACGCGGTTGCGATCACCGTCGCGTCAAGCGACTGCATGAAATAGGCGCAACCGACGATCAGGGGAACGAGGTACGGGGACGAGCGCATGCCGCGGTGAATTTAGCGCGGGATCGTCGCCGGTGCGAGGAGTGCGTCGCGCGGCGATTCAGCGCCGGCTGAGCTCGGCGGTCGGCCGGAAACGCTTCTCCGGCCGATGACCACGTGCTCACCCTTCGAGGAAATGGCCGAACGCGGCCAGCGGACGAATGCGATCGCAGACGATCTTGGTGATGGCGAGGATGGGCACGGCGAGAATCGCGCCCGGAACGCCCCACATCCAATACCAGAAAACCAGAGACAGGATGATGAGGACCGGGTTGAGCGTGAATCGCTTGGCGAGCAGCATCGGCGTGATCATTTCGCCTTCGGTAACATGGATCGCCAGATAGAGAAGCGCCGGCAGCAGCGCCCAGCCGAGCTCGTCGAAGCTCAGCATGCCGACGAACACGAACATGACGACGCCGACGGTGGGGCCGAGAATCACGACATAGTTCAGGAGGAACGCGGCGGCGCCCCACAGCACGGGATCGCCCAGGCCGCACAGCCACATGACGACCCCTGTGGCGACCCCCACCGCGCTGTTCATGAGCGAGATGGTGACCAGATAAATCGACATGTCGTGCTCGATCGTCTGAGCGATCTCGACCGCCTGCCGCTTGTCGGAGAAGCGCGGCAGGATTTCGACGATTCGTCGCAGGAACATCTCGCCCGACACGAGAAGGAAGAACAGAAGAAGCACCGTCGTGAGGAGGCCGCCAAGGGCGATGCGGGTGCCCTCGAGCAGGCTGTCGGCGAAGCCCGGGCCCTTGACGGTGACGGTGTTTCCCTTATCGGCGGGGCTTTCGGTCGATTGTTCGGCTTTCTGAAGCGCCTGCCGCGCCGCATTGATGGGGTCGGTGAGGAAGCTCAAATGCTGCTCGAGCCGCGGCAGCCCCGTCGGCAGTTTCGCTGCCCAACTGGCGGCCGGGCCCGACAGCGCCGTGCCGAAGCCGAAAACCGCACTGAACAGGATGGCGATCGCGAGCAGTGCGCCAATCGGACGTGGAACGTAAAGGCGATGGAGACCGCGCACGACCGGCTGAAGCAGGAGCTTCAGGATAAACGCCAGAACGATCGGCAGGACGATTTCGCGGGCGACGTAAAGGGTCGCGAACGCCGCGAGGAAAAAAAGTCCGCCAAGAAAAATGGTCTTGGAATCGGAGGGCAGCGGCATCTCCGGCCGCTCCTCCTCCGGCTGCTCGACGGCAATCTCCTCGGGGTGCGTCACGTGAGCGTGTATTTGCAGTAGGGTAGCGGCTTCGGTCGATCCGCCGAGCCGCTCGGCAGCATGCCCCTGTCCTCCCTCATGACGATGTTTCTCCCACCTCTCGGGCAACGGCCGAGTGGTTCCCGGCTGGATGGAAAACGGCCGGCCAGCCGAAGCGTTCCACGACAGCGTTGCGGATGCCCATCGCCTCCGGGCGCCGCGCGCATCAGGGGGAGGGACACGCTGGAATGATCCGGCGCATCGAGCCGGAGCGAACGTGCCGGGCAAGATGTTGCCGACCGCTCGACGCGGATCCGTTCAGCCTTGGCCGCCGTCCGGCGTATCCGTGTCTTTCGCGCGGCGAGCTTTGCCGCTGCTGGAGGTCTTGGCCGGTGCCTCATCGCCCCGGGCGGGTGGTCGCTCCAGCCGGTTGCCGTCGTGGTCGCGCCGGGCGCGCTGATCCTCGATCGCCTGGCGCTTGCGCTCGTTGCGGGTACGACCGAAACGGCTGCGATTTTCCGCCGCCTTCGTCTCGGCCTCGGCGCGCGCGCGAGCCTTGCGGATGTCCTTGAGATTGATGATCTCGGCCATGTCTGCCCTCGGTCGAGTGGGGCTTAGCCCCCATTTTCCATCATTAATTCGCCATATTGTCTTCGCATAACCTTAACGCGATCGGCGATAGCTTCAAGTCGCCTGCATTGCGAATTTAAATTTTTCCAATCGGCACGCCAAGAGGGCATGCGTTGAGACGACTTCTGGTTGCGGTCGGCGTCGCCGGCGCGGTCGTGTTGGCCGCGCTCTTCGTCGCCCCTTCTGTCATCGAGTGGAACGGCTATCGCGCCGCGCTCGCCGCGGAGCTGTCGCGCGCCACCGGACGCACCGTATCGCTCGACGGCCCGATCGAGGCGACGTTCCTCCCGGCGCCGCGCATCCTTGCCAACAACGTGCGGCTGTCCGGACCGTCCACGGACAAATCGGATCATGGCGATCTCCTCCGGCTGCGGGCGGTCGAGCTGCAGGTCCGGCTGTTGCCGCTCCTGACCGGCCACATCGTCGTCGAGCGGCTGACGCTGGTCCGGCCGGAAATCCTGGTCGACACCGACGAGACCGGTCGCGTCACGTGGGTCATGGACGGCGCCGGCGGCGATCTGCTGCCCGAGGTGGCGCTTCAGCGCTTCGCCATCAGCAACGGAACGCTGGTGTGGCGCGATCGCGGCCACGGCGTCCGTGCGCGCATCGAGAATATCTCGCTCAGGCTTTCCGCCGACTCGCTGTCGGGTCCAGCCAAGGCCGAGGGCAGCGCGACGATCGACGATATCCCGGTGCGGTTTACCGCGAACGTCGGGCGGATGAGCGAGAAGCGTACGATCCCGTTCAACCTCTCGCTCGCCGCGACCGGCATCCAGGCGAAGGGCGAATTCATCGGCCAGTTCCTGGCATCGGAGCAGCGTCTCACCGGCCGCGTCAAGGCGAGCGGCGACGACGCGCGCGCGACGCTTGCCGCTCTGCTCGGCCCGGACGCCGGACAGGGCACCGCCGTCGCGCTGGTTGCCCATCCGTTTAGTATCGAGGGCCGAGTGACGGCGACGCCGCAACTCGTCGAGGCGAACGACGTCATCGTCAATCTTGCCGACCAGCGCGCGACCGGGACCGTTCGTATGACGGGCGGCGAGGGCACGCATCCGAGGGCGATCGAGGCGGCGTTCTCCGCGCCGCGTCTCGATCTCGATGCGCTGGCAACCGTGCCGCCGCTTCCGGCGACGGCGGATTCGCGATCGGCGCCGCTTCCCCGCGACCTCGACATAACGCTCGACTTCACCTCGGACGCGGTGCTGGCAGCAGGCAAGGTCGTGCAAGGCTTCTCCGCCAAGGGCGCCCTCGACGATGGAATGATCAAAATCGATGGCGTCGAGGGACAGCTTCCCGGGGCGGGGTCGTTTCGCGTCAGCGGATCCCTGGCGGGGCAGGATCGCTTGCGCTTCGACGGCAGCATCGCGGCAAATGCCGCCAATCTGCGCGATCTTCTCTCCTGGCTTCAGATCGATGCCAGCTCCATTCCCAGCGGCCGGCTCGGGCATGCGTCGCTCGCGGCAAAGCTCTCCGCCGATGCCGATCGGGCCGAACTTTCCGACGTCGATCTTCACGTCGATTCGACCCGTGCGCACGGCACGGCACGCCTCGACTATCGCGACAAGCCCAGCGTGCATCTCGATCTCGCCGCTGATCATCTCGATCTCGATGCCTATCGCGGCGATGACGCCGCGCCGCTGGGGACCGCGGCGGTGACGCCGGTGCCGGGCATTCTGTCGGATATTTCCGGCGGTGGCAGCCTGGCGATCGGACGCATGACCTATCACGGCATGGACCTGCGCGGGGTCGATCTCACGGCAACCGTCACCGGCGGCGAATTCGTCATCGCCGATTTTTCCGGCGTGCCGCCGGAGCCGGGCGAATTCCTTCCGTCGGACGCCGCCGAGCCTCTGGCGTCGGCGGCCGTTCCCGTGGCCAGGTCGGATTCGAGCGTCCGGCGCGAGGCAGGATCGCAGCCCGCGGCGTCGCCGTCGAAACCTGCCGCCGTAGCGCCCGAGTCCGCATCCCAGCCGGGCGGCAATCGCGAGAGCTTCATTCGCAGCATCCTCGATGCCATCGGCCGCTAGGGCGTCCGCCCTCTCCCGCTATCCTCCGGCGGTCGGTTCGGCTTAGACTTCTCTCCGCATGGCCTGCGCAGGGTCTTGCCGCGCACGGGGAGAGATCATGGCCACCATCGACGCCGACGCCCACGTCATCGAGTCCCACCGCACGTGGAGCCATCTTGCCGAAGGCGAAGGCCGTTTCGCGCCGATGGTGCTCGAACAGGTGCGGGGCGAGGCGCGCGTGGCGAGCGGTCCGCGGGCGGCGAACAAGTTCTGGTTCAGCGGCAACTTCATCCAGCCCGCCGACGATAACGCCGACGAGGCGGGCTTGAGCGAGGAGAGCCGCGAACTCGGCGACGTCCGGGCACGGCTTCGCCACATGGACGAGCTTGCGATCGACGTCCAGGTGCTCTACCCGACCATTTTTCTCCAGCCGACCGCGCGCGATGCCGAGCACGAGCGCGCTCAGTTTCGGGCCTACAACCGCTGGCTCGCCGAGATATGGCAGGTTTCGGGCGACCGGTTGCGGTGGGCGGCATGCGCGCCGATGTCCTCGCCCCACGCGATTTACGACGAACTGGCGTTCGCCAAGGATCATGGCGCCTGCTGCGTGTTCCTGCGCCCGTTCGAGTGCGAGCGCTACGTCGGCGACACGTATTTCGAGCCGCTGTTCAAGGCGGCGGAAGCGCTCGATCTCGCCATCGCCTTTCATTCGGCCAACGCCAGCTATCAGGACATCTCGTTCCACGAGGGCCACAACTTCGCGCGCTTCAAGCTCGCCATGGTCGCGCAGTTCCATTGGCTCCTGGAGTTCGAGTTGCCGAAGAAATACCCGAGGCTGCGCTGGGCATTTATCGAGGCGGCCGCCGGCTGGCTCCCCTACACGCTGGTCGATCTGGAAAAGCGCCTGAAGCGCAAGGGCCGCCGGCTCGGTGCCGACCCGCTTGGCGACAACAACATCTGGATCACGGTCGAAACGACCGACGACATCCCTTATCTGATCAAGCGCGTCGGCGACCGCAATCTCGTCATCGGCACCGACTACGGCCACACCGATACGTCGGCGCAGATCGAGGCACTGCGGCTTCTCAAGGAGAACGGGCGGATGCCGGCCGGCAGCGTGGACAGGATACTGGACGCGAACCCCAGGGCTCTTTACGCCCTCTAGTGTTCCCGTCCGCAGGAAGGCGTTGCGTCAAGAACAAAACCGGAGGCGATCCAATGACGGCGAACACCAAGAGCGGCACTGTCCGAAGTGCATTGTCGGGGATTCTGGCGGGCGCATGCGCGCTGGCCTGCTTGCCGTTGTCCGCGGCGGCCGACGATTTTTACCACGGCAAGCAAATCAACCTGATCGTGGGAGCCGGCGTGGGCGGCGGTTATGACGCATACGCCCGTCTTCTGGTGCGCCATTGGCCGGATTTCATCCCGGGCAAGCCCAGCTTCGTCGTGCAGAACATGCCGGCGGCCGGCAGCCTGGTGGCGATGAACACCCTCGCCAACACGTCGCCGCGCGACGGCACGACCATCGCGGCGGTTCAAAACCACATCGGCATCGAGCCGCTGCTCGGCCTCACCGGTCCGCGCCAGAACGTGAAATACGATGCCCGCGCCGCCAACTGGATCGGCAGCACGACCAAAGAGGTGCCGGTGGTGGTGGTTTGGCACACGACGTCGTTCAAGACGTTCCAGGATCTCATCGGCAAGGAGGTGCTGGTCGGCTCGAGCGGCGTCGCCACCTCCGACAGCGTGTATCCGCGGGTCATGAATGCGCTGGTCGGAACCAAGTTCAAGATCATCGAGGGCTACAAGAGCAACCCCGAGCTTGCCCAGGCGATCGAGCAGGGCGAGGTGCAGGGCCGCGCCGGCTGGTTCCTGTCGAGCCTGATGTCGACCAAGCCGGATTGGGTCGAAAAGCACGAGATCCGGATGCTGGTGCAGGTCGCGCTCGAGCCCTACCCGAGCCTTCCCGATCTTCCCCTGGTGACGAGCTTCACCAAGACGCAGGCCAATCGCGATCAGCTCGAGTTTGCCTTGAGCTGGCTGCTGATGGGCCGGCCCTACGTCGCGCCCCCCGAGGTTCCATCCGACCGCGTGGCGATTCTGCGCGATTCGTTCATGAAAGCCGTGCAGAGCCCCGGCTTCCTGGCAGAGGCCAAGAAGGCGCGGCTCGACGTCAGTCCGATGTCGGGCGAGGAGATCCAGGCCCTGCTCGATAAGCAATACGCGACGCCTGCCGATGTGGTCGACAAAGTCCGGTCGATGATGACGGCGACCGGCAAATAGGCAGATCGAAAGCGCCTCCGGCGCGGCTGCTTCGCGGCGCCGGAGGCGTTCTGCATTTCAGAAAATCCTTAACGGATCGTCGCTGCGCATACACGCAGTCTTGATTTCGGCTCGCCCGCCCATGTGCGCTATGACGGATGCTTCAACACGGGTGTAAACGCCGAGGGGGAAGCCCCGCCGGCGTGCGAAGCGTCGGAGTCAAGAATGAAGAAAACAATCTACTTTGCGTTGATGAGTGTTTCGATCGGCTGTGTGGTGGGCGCGATCGTTACCAATGTGGTCAACATCCTGTATCCCGATTTCGGATTGGACTATTTCCCGGCGATCGGTCTTTTCTCGGTCCTGACCTGGGGCGTTCTAAGCCTACTCGGTCTGATTTTCCGCGCTCCTGACGCAAAGCCGGAAGTGCGAGTCGCGCCGGTCAGCTCTGCGCCGCGGCAAAGCGCGTCGGACAGGTGACGCCCGTGCCTGCCAGCCCGCAGTAGCCGCCGGGATTCTTCGCCAGATACTGCTGGTGGTAGTCCTCGGCGTAGTAGAACGGGCCGGCATCGGCGATCTCGGTGCTGATCGCGGGGAAGCCGCGGCCCTTCAAGGCCGCTTGGTAATCGGCCTTCGATCGCTCCGCCAATTTCCGCTGCTCCGGCGAGGCGACGTAGATGCCGGAGCGATACTGCGTCCCAACGTCGTTGCCCTGGCGCATGCCCTGGGTCGGATCGTGGCTCTCCCAAAATACGCGCAGGAGATCGGAGTAGGAGATCGCCTTGGGATCGAACGCGACCAGGACCGCTTCGGTGTGTCCGGTGCGGCCCGAGCACACTTCCTCATAGGTCGGATTTCGGGTGAAGCCCGCCGTGTAGCCGGCGGCGGTCGTGTAGACGCCCGGCAATTCCCAGAACAGCCGTTCCGCGCCCCAGAAGCAGCCAAGTGCGAACACCGCGCTCTCGACGCCGGCCGGAAACGGCGGCTTCAGCGGATGACCATTGACGAAATGCCGCGGCGGCACCGGCATCGTCCGGTCGCAACCCGGCAATGCGTCCTCGGCGGACACCATTGCCCGCTTGTCCGACAGGAATGAGAACATGTTCGACCTCCGTCCTCGGTTCGCTCGACCATCCATTCGCGCCCGGACGGCGAACGGTTACAGCTAATTCTTTCGTGCCCGCTCCTGGAGCGCCGCCAGGACATAAAGCCGGATCGCGCTCGACAGGTTGCCTTGGCGCTCTTGGTCTATATGGGCAATCAGGCGGTCGAGCGAAAGATCGCGTGCCTTGGCGATCGCCGCCAATTCGACCCAGAACGGCTCCTCGACCGACACGGAGGTGCGGTGCCCGGCCAGCCGCACCGAGCGCTTACGGACGGGACTCGGCCCCGGTGGTGCATTCATCCGCCGCCGCCCTTGGCGCCCCCCGGCGCCAGCATCTTGCGGGGATCGACCCAGCGGTCGAAGTCCTCAGGCGTCACGAAGCCGGATTCGACCGCGGCGTCCTTGAGCGTCATGTCCCGATGAAGTGCTGCGTGAGCGATCTTGGCCGCCTTGTCGTAGCCGATGTGCGGCGCTAGCGCCGTTACCAGCATCAGCGAGCGTGCGAGCTGGTCCTCCATGCGCCCGGCATTGGCTTCGATTCCCTCGACGCATTTCGCGGCGAAGCTTTCGCAGGCGTCGGCAAGAAGGCGGATCGATTGCAGCAGCGCGTATGCCATCAGCGGCTTGTAGGTGTTGAGGTCGAGATGACCCTGGCTGCCGGCGATGGTAATGGCGACGTGGTTCGCCATCGTCTGAACGCACACCATGGCGAGCGCCTCGCACTGGGTCGGATTGACCTTGCCCGGCATGATCGACGAGCCAGGCTCGTTTTCGGGCAGCCGGATTTCGGCGAGGCCGGCGCGCGGTCCCGATCCCAGGAGCCGCACGTCGTTGGCGATCTTCGTCAGCGAGGCGGCGAGCACGTTGAGCGCTCCCGAAACCTCGACCAGCGAATCGTGGGCGGCGATGCCTTCGGCGAGATCCTCGGCGGCGTGAAAGGGCAACCCGGTGATCATCGCCGCCTCGCCGGCGAAGCGCTCGGCGAAATCGGCGTCCGTATTGAGGCCGGTGCCGAGCGCGGTGCCGCCCTGGGCCAGGCGGAACAGCGCCTTTTCGGCATGGCCGATGCGACCGATGCCGAGGCCGATCTGCCGGGTCCAGGTTGCGAACTCGCGGCCGAGCGTAGTCGGTACCGCGTCCATCAGATGGGTGCGCCCAACCTTGATCAGGTCGTCGAAGGCGCGCGCTTTCGCATGCAACGCGTCGTGCAAATGGTGCAGCGCCGGCAGGAGCCGGTTGCGGATCGTCAGCGCTGCGGCGATGTGAATTGCGGTCGGCACCGAATCGTTCGACGACTGGCCGAGATTGACGTGATCGTTGGGGTGCACGGGCGACTTGGCGCCGAGTGCCGCGCCCAGGCGCTGGTTGGCGCGGTTCGCCAGCACCTCGTTGACGTTCATGTTGGTCTGGGTGCCGGAGCCGGTCTGCCACACCGGAAGCGGGAAGTGATCGGCGAACTTGCCGTCGGCGAGTTCCTGGGCAGCCTCCGCGATCGCCCGGCCGAGCTCGGCGGGGAGCACACCCAGCGCCACGTTGGCGCGCGCCGCAGCGAGCTTCTGAATGCCGAAGGCGCGAATCAGCTCGTCCGGCATGCGCTCGGTGCCGATCGAGAAGTTGCGCCGTGCCCGTTCGGTGACGCCGCCCCACAGCTTGTCGGCGGGCACATCGATAGGCCCGAACGAATCGGTTTCGGTACGCGTACCCGGCGAGCGTGTTTCGGCCATGGTTCGCGCGCCTCGTTGTCAGTACACGATGATGTAGTAGACGACGTAAATCCACGACAGGAAGCCGTGGATGATCGCCCATACGACGCTGTGCCAGTTGGCGTAGCTGATCACCATGGCCAGCGCGCAGCCGAAGGTGACGCCTCGTTCCACGAAGATGTTCATAGCGCTACCGCTTGGTCCGGACGAGAGGGCGGGCGCCTGCGTCGCCGGCCCCGTTTGGCGATTCACGCAGATTATACGCTTCAGATTCCCATCGTGTGCTGAACGAAAATACGGACGCCCAACGCGATCAGGCCGATTCCGCCCACCAGTTCGGCCCGCTTGCCGAGCTTGACCCCGGCGTAGCGGCCGATCATCACCCCGGTCGTGGTCATGGCGAACGTCGTGAGGCCGATCGCGCCGGCGACGACGACGATCTCGGCGTCGAGGAAGGCGAGCGTGACGCCGACGGCCATCGCATCGATGCTGGTGCCGATCGCCGTTGTCGCGAGATCGAGGAGGGAATGCTGGCGCGGCTTCCGCTCCGCCTCGGGCTGGAACGATTCGTAGATCATCTTGCCGCCGACTCCGCCGAGAAGAAAAAGCGCGATCCAGTGATCGACCGCATCGACGAAGCTGGCCGCGGCGAGACCCGCGGCCCAGCCGATGATCGGAGTGATCGCCTCGATGGTGCCGAAAATGATGCCGGTCCTGAGCGCTTCCTTCACGCTCGGGCGATGGAGCGTGGCGCCTTTGGCGAGGGCTGCTGCGAACGCGTCCATGGACATGCCGAACGCGATGACGACGATGGCGAGGGCACTCATGAGGAACTTTCGCCGGGCATTCCGAGACCAGACGACGGATTCCACCGGCCGGAGCGGTGCGAGCGTCGTCTTGGTCTCGCCGGGCGCCGATTTCGGCGCCAACCGCACCACGCGCGAGCCTGCGAACGGCCGTTGCGAGTCTGTTGATGCGGCTCCGTCGCACCTTGCGCGACGGTGGCTACTCCCCAATGGCGGCCTGAGTATCAGCGGGGCGTGGCGCTGTCAACGATCCCGGCCACGGCGCATCTGTGACCGCGGTAACGAATCGCGACCGAAAGCGACACGTTTCACACCTGCGCCCACCCGCGAGGCGCTGTTCAGGCCGCCGGGAACGGATGTAGCATGGCCCCAACGATCGATAAAAGTTTGCAGGAGGGATCATGGCACGGGCCCGCATCCGTCACCTGGCGATCAAGTCGCCCAATCCGGAACGTCTGGGAAACTTCTATCAGGACGCGTTCGGCATGGAGATCATCCACCGCTCCAAGAGCGGCGGCGTCTATCTCACCGACGGCTACATCACGCTGGCGCTTCTGAAGTGCCGTCCCGAGGACACCCCGCCCGGTATCAACCATTTCGGCTTCGAGGTCGAGGATTCGGAGGCGGTCGGTCGCAAGCTGACCGAGGCCGGCCTGCCGGCGCCGACGCAACGGCCGCAGACCACGCCCTATGCCGAGCAGCGCGGGATGGATCTCGACGGCAATCTGTTCGACATCTCTGAGCACGGCTATGCGGCGGTCGAATATCCGCCCGCGCGCGATGCCAAAGCCTCGCGCGCGAAGGAAAAGGTCTAACGGCGTCGAACGGTCCTGGCCCCGGACGATCGCTCCGGGGTCGCTCGGCATTGTTCGCGATCGATCCGGTCCTCAGGAGGCGGGAATGGGAACGCAGCTTTTCGGGCGCCTTGCGTATGTCTTCGCGTTGCTTTCGAGCGTCGCGTTGATGCCGCACGGCGCGGCGGCCGCCGAGGCGAACTTCTTCGCCGGCAAGAGCATCACTCTGATCGCCGGCTACCCGCCGGGGGGCGGCGTCGACGGCGAGATGCGGCTCGTCGCCCGGTACTTCGGCCGCCATATCCCCGGCAATCCGACCATCGTCGCCAAGAACGTGCCCGGCGCCGGCGGCGCGATCCTCGGCAACCAGCTTTACAATATGGCCGAGAGGAACGGCCTCACCCTCGGCATGGCGGGACGGTCGAGCTTCCTTCTCAGCAACATCGTGCCGCAGAAGGGCATAAGCTACGACCTGACCAAATTCTCCTATGTCGGCGGTGCTGGCGGCACCAACAGCATCCTATGGCTGCGCAAGGAAACCGGTATCTCCAGCGTCGCGGACCTGAAGGCGGCGAAGAAGGAGATCGTGCTCGGCGCGCTGTCGCCGCGTTCTCAGAACGCGATCGTGCCGAAGGTGCTGGCGACCTATGAGCACTGGCCATTCCGGGTCGTCCACGGCTACCGCGGCTTCAACGACGTGCTGATCGCGATCGAGCGCGGCGAGGTCGACGGGCTCCTGTCCCATGAAGGCAGCATCCAGAACACGCGGCCCGACATGATCGCCAACAAAACGGTCAAGCCGATCTTTCAGACCTTCGAGGAGTTCCCCGATCTTCCTCTCATATCCGATCTCGTCACCAACAAGGACGAGGCGGCCCTTCTCGGCATGCTTAACGCGCCGAGCCAGATCGGCCTTCCGGTCATGGGGCCGCCGGGAATCCCCGCCGACCGCCTGACGATCCTGCGCCAGGCCTACATGCGGATGGTCGCCGACAAGGATTATCGCGAGGACGCCGAGAAGAGAGGCGTGCCGGTCGGGCGCGCGATCGACGGCGCGGACATCCAGAAGCTCATCGCCGCGACCCTGACGTCGGTGCCGGAGCCGGTGGTGAAGGAATATCTCGCCTACACCGAGAGCGATTCGAAGAGCGAGAAGTGAGCGTTCGCCCGGCTCAGCGGCTTTCGCCGCGCTTCTTCGATTGATCCGTGCCCGTCTCGTCGGCTCGGCCACCCTTGTCGACTTCGTCGGTGAGTTCGCGCTCGAACCGGATGAGATCCTCCGGCACCGAGGCACCCATGGCGCGAAGCTGGTTCATCATCTCGATGACCCGGAAATGAACCTCGTGCAGGTCGTCCGACTCCGGACTGAATTTTTCGGCGAGCAAACTGAGCTCGGCGATCAGCCTTTGCGTTCCCATCATGGCGCGATCTCCTGAGTGGACGACGATAGGATCAGGATAAACCATTGCGGCGGCCACGTCGCGTCGCGGAAGTGGCGAGAAACGTCACGGCCGCGTCGATCGCCTCGGCCAAAGCCTGCGCCTCCGTCCGCCCCGACGCCCTGGTCGGCTTGAACGAGTGCTCGCCGTCCTCGATCCAGCGAATTCGGATTCGCTTCGGCAGCGCGAAGGCCTTGACCTCGTTGGGCTTGCCGAACGGATCGCGGGTGCCCTGGACGATCAGCGTCGGCGTCTTGAGCGCATAGAGATGCTCGGTCCGCGACTTTTTCGGATTGCCCGGCGGATGGAACGGGTAGCCGAGGCAGACGAGAGCCGTGGCGCCGACTTCGTCGGCGACCATGCTGGCGATGCGGCCGCCCATCGACTTGCCGCCGATGGCGAACCGCTTGCCCTTGAAGACGTGCGCGGCGGCGCGAAAGGCGTCGAGCAGCTTCGATGCCGAGTCCGGCGGACGCTTCTTGCCGTCCTTGCGCCGCGCCGCCATGTAGGGGAACTCGAACCGTGCGACGCGGATACCGGCCTTGGCGACGCCTTTGGCGAACGTTTCCAGGAACGCGTTGTCCATGGGAGCGCCTGCGCCGTGCGCCAGAATCAGCGTCAACTTCGCGGTCTTCGGGCCGTCAAAAAGAAAGTCGGGAACCGCGACGGCTTCCGACTTTGCTTTTTCCGTTGCCGCCGTGATCACGGCTAGTCCTTTGCCCCGACGCTGGCGAAGAAGTCATTGCCCTTGTCGTCGACGACGACGAACGCCGGGAAGTCCTCGACCTCGATCTTCCAGATCGCTTCCATGCCGAGTTCGGGATATTCGAGCACGTCGACCTTCCTGATGCACTCCTGGGCGATGCGCGCGGCGGGGCCGCCGGTCGAGCCGAGATAGAAGCCGCCGTGCTTCTTGCAGGCATTGCGCACCACCGGCGAGCGGTTGCCCTTGGCGAGCATGACCATGCTGCCGCCCAAGGCCTGGAACTCGTCGACGTAGGAATCCATGCGCCCGGCCGTCGTCGGCCCGAACGAGCCCGAGGCCATGCCGTGCGGTGTCTTGGCCGGGCCCGCGTAGTAGACCGGGTGATCCTTGAAGTACTGCGGCAGGCCTTCGCCACGGTCGACCCGTTCCTTGAGCTTGGCGTGGGCGATGTCGCGGGCGACGATCAAGGGGCCGGTCAGCATGACGCGGGTCTTTACCGGGAGCTTCGACAGCGCCGCGCGAATCTCCGGCATCGGCCGGTTGAGGTCGATCTTGACCGCGTCGCCCGAGAGCTTGGCCCAGTTGACGTCCGGCATGTACTGCGCCGGGTTGGTCTCGAGCTGCTCCAGGTAGATACCGCTCGAGGTGATCTTGGCCATCGCCTGGCGGTCGGCGGCGCAACTGACGCCGATGCCGACCGGGCAGCTCGCGCCGTGACGCGGCAGGCGGATGACGCGAACGTCGTAGCAGAAATACTTGCCGCCGAATTGCGCGCCGATGCCGGTCTTCTGCGCGAGCTTCAGGATCTCGCCTTCGAGCGCGACGTCGCGGAACGCCTGACCGAACTTGCCGCCCGACGTCGGCAGCCCGTCGAGATAGCGGCACGACGCGAGCTTCACCGTTTTCATGGTCAGCTCGGCCGAGGTGCCGCCGATGACGACGGCAAGATGGTAGGGCGGACAGGCAGCGGTGCCGAGGCTCGTGAGCTTGGCCTCGATGAACGCCAAAAGCGACTTCGGATTGAGCAGAGCCTTGGTTTCCTGAAACAGGAACGCCTTGTTCGCCGAGCCGCCGCCCTTGGCGACGAACAGGAACTTGTAGGCGTCGCCCGGCACCGCGAAGAGGTCCACCTGGGCCGGCAGATTGTTCCCGGTGTTGACCTCGTCGTACATGTTGAGCGCGCTCATCTGCGAGTAGCGCAGGTTGTTCTCGGTGTAGGCGCGGAACACACCCTCGGTGAGCGCCGCCTCGTCGTGGACGGGGCCGCCGTTGTCGGCATAGGTCCAGACGCGGTCGCCCTTCTTGCCCAGGACGATGGCGGTGCCGGTGTCCTGGCACATCGGCAGCACGCCGCCGGCGGCGATGTTGGCGTTCTTCATCAGCTCGTAGGCGACGAAGCGGTCGTTCTGCGACGATTCCGGATCGTCCATCACGCCGCGAAGCTGCTGGAGGTGACTCGGCCGCAGGAAATGCGCGATGTCGTGGAACGCCTCGCGCGACAGATGGGCGATGCCGCGGCGCTCCACCTTGAGGGTCGTCTGGCCTTCGAACGGCGCCGTCGAGACGAAGTCCGACGTGAGCCTGCGGTAGGGCGTCGTGTCTTCGCCCAGGGGAAACATCTCATGGAAGGCAAAATCGGCCATCGGGTCCGCTCACGCTCGAGACAAGGGAAAGAGATCGGGCAATCGCGCCCGGAGACTAGACGGTCGGGGAAGCCCGCGGCAACCGGCTTGCTACTTTTTGCGGAAGGAGTCGAGCGAGACGATCTTGTCGACGGGCTCGGCGGGGGCCGCTTCCGCCGCGGCGGGCGGGGCCTTCGGCTCGGCCGGCTTCGCCTCTGCGGCTTTGCTCGCGCTGGTCGCCTGGGCTGCCACCGGCGCGGTGGAGCCGGCGCGGAACTGGAGGCCGAACTTGACTGACGGATCGACGAATGCCGTCAGCGCCGCGTAGGGCACCTTGAGACGCTCCGAGACGCCGAAGAACGACAGCGTCACCTCGAAGGCATCCTCGTTCGCCTCGAGCCCCCAGAACTGGTGCTGGAGAACGATCGTCATCTCGTCGGGGTAGCGCCCATGCAGCGCTTCCGAAATCTCGACACCCGGATGTGTGGTCTTGAACGTGACGTAGAAGTGATGCGCGCCCGGCAACCCGCGACGCGCCGCCAAGGCGAGCGCATCGCGGACGACGCCCTTCAAGGCGCCGTCGACCAGGCGCTCATAATCCAGCGTGTTTTGACTCATGAACGGTGGGTTTTTCCATTCCTCGAGCGAAACAAAGCCTACCCCGAAAAGCATGGGTCGGCAAAGCGTCACGGGCGCGAGCGAAGCGGGGCGAAAATGAGTGGGGGGACTTCTGTTGCCCGGCGTCCCCCCGAGCCGCGCTTGCCTAAGCTAGTTAAGCAGCGAGGGCGACCTTGTTATCGTTCGCACCTAGAGATTGACCCGATAACGGCGGTATCATGCCGAGCAAAAATCTTGCCTTTACCACGCACGTCGATCCTGGTTCGCCCCCATCGAGGTCCCGCACGCGCGGAAAGCCTAAGAGAGATGGTGGAGGCGCCGGGTACTGCCCCCGGGTCCGTAGCGTTTATTCCACAAGACGTTTATCGCCATAGTCGGTTGCCCGACGTCCCCAATATAAGGTTTTTCGGGCGGCTTTTAAAGGCCGCAGGAGGCCCGGATTCCGCAGCCCGGCAGGGGCTTCCGCTCGGGGCCGCATTCAGGAACCGACCGTCAGCACGATCTTGCCGACGTGGTCCGCTTCGATGCGGCGATGCGCGTCGGCGGCCTGGGCCAGTGGAAAGGTCGCGTCGATCAGCGGCTTCACCCGCGCCGACTCCAGCAGCGGCAGCACGTGCTCGCGGAGGCTTGTGGCGATGGCGCCCTTCTCGGCGACCGAGCGCGGGCGCAGCGTCGAGCCGGTCAGCCACAGGCGCTTGGCCATGACGCTTGCGAGATTCACCTCGACTTTGGCGCCCTTTAAGAACGCGATCGAGACGATGCGGCCGTCGACCGCGCAGGCGGCGATGTTGCGGGCGACGTAGTCGCCGCCGACCATGTCGAGGATGAGATCGATTCCCTTGCCGCCGGTCAGCGTCCGGGTGGCTTCGACGAAGTCCTCGGATTTGTAGTCGATGCCGCGTTCGGCGCCGAGCCGCTCGCAGACGCGGCATTTCTCGGCGCTGCCCGCTGTCGCGAACACGCGCGCGCCGAATGCCTTGGCGAGTTGAATCGCGGTCGTGCCGATGCCGCTGGTGCCGCCATGGACCAGCAGGGTTTCGCCGGTCTTGAGCCGCCCGCGCTCGAACACGTTGGTCCAGACGGTGAAGAACGTTTCCGGCACCCGCCGGGCTTCGATCATGGTGAAGCCCTTCGGCACCGGCAGGCACTGCGGCGCGGGCGCCGTCGCATACTCGGCGTAGCCGCCGCCGGCCAGGAGCGCCATTACGCGGTCGCCGAGCGCCCAGCCGCTCGCGCCGGAGCCGAGCACGACGATGTCGCCCGCGACTTCGAGCCCGGGGATGTCGGAGGCGCCAGGCGGGACCGGATAATGGCCTTGGCGTTGCAGCACGTCGGGACGATTGATTCCCGCCGCCGCGACCTTGATGAGCACCTCGCCGGGGCCCGGCTCCGGCACCGGCCGCCGCGCCGGCGTCAACGCCTCCGGGCCGCCGGGATGGGCGATTTCGACAGCGGTCATGAGGGCGGGAAGAGCGGGCATCGGGCACTCCGGAGCGGCTGAGCGCTCGCCGTTGCAATCACGGATTCTTCGGGTATAACTCTGCCTCCGCTCGATCGAGAGGGGCGGGGCGCGTAGCTCAGCGGGAGAGCACTACCTTGACATGGTAGGGGTCACAGGTTCAATCCCTGTCGCGCCCACCACTTCTCGAGCAAAATCCCTAGCAAATCCTCAGCGACGGTTCGGACATTCCCCCACGGGCGCTTTAGCGCCCGCGGTCGTGCAATCTCGGCCAATTCTCTCGGCGTGGATTCCGTCGATCGCCGGCAGCGCGAGCCACGGCCGACGCTTCCATGATGACGGTTGCACCTGTCCCAAATCGTTTCAGGCGATAATATCCGCTAGCCTTGCAGCGATTCGAGGGTGGGAAATGGTTTTGCTTTCTTATGCGCTCCGTCGCCTCATCAGGATCGGTTGCCTGACGGTGATCGACGCCCAGGGGCGCACGCACCGTTTCGGCCAGCCGGGAGCAATTCCCGCCGCGACTCTCAGGATTCACGATCGAGCCTTGCACACTCAGCTCGTGTGGAAGCCGGAACTCGCGCTGGGCGAGGGATGGATGAACGGAACCTGGAGCGTCGAAGACGGCACGTTGGAGGATCTGCTTACGGTTTTCGCCGTCAATCTCGATACCGCGCCGCCGCTGCCGTGGGAGACGCTCGGAGAAAAAGTGGCATTTCTGTTTCGTCCGTTGCGGACATGGAACACGCCTGCGCGTGCGCGCCGCAACGTCGCACATCACTACGACCTGTCGAGCCGTCTCTATGAGCTTTTTCTGGACGCCGACTGGCAGTATTCCTGCGCTTACTTCATGGATCCCGGCGAGACTCTCGATCGGGCGCAGGAAAACAAGAAGCGCCATATCGCCGCCAAGCTCCGGCTGGAGCCCGGCATGCGCGTCCTCGACATCGGCTCGGGGTGGGGCGGCATGGCCATCTACCTTGCTCGGGAGTTCGGCGTTGACGTGACCGGCATCACGCTGTCGACGGAACAGCTCGCGAAGGCGAACGAGCGCGCCCGCGCCGCCGGCCTAGACGACCGGGTGCATTTTTCCCTGACGGATTACCGGCGGATCGGCGGGTCCTTCGATCGCATCGTCTCGGTCGGGATGTTCGAACATGTCGGCGTCGTCAACTACCCGGCCTTCTTCGCCCAGGTCAAGAAACTGCTCGCGCCGGGCGGCGTTGCCCTCCTTCATTCCATCGGCCGAATGGACGGCCCCGGCTCGACCAACCGATGGCTCGCCAAATACATCTTCCCCGGCGGCTATGCGCCGGCGCTCTCGGAAGTGCTTCCGGCGGTCGAGCGCGGCGGGCTGTGGACGACCGACATCGAGATTCTGCGGCTGCACTACGCCGAGACGTTGCGCCATTGGCGCCGGCGCTTCGAGGACAATCGCGCGGAAATCGCCCGCCTTTACGATGAACGCTTTTGCCGCATGTGGGAATTCTATCTGACCGGCGCCGAGATGGATTTCCGATATCTTCGAACCATGGTGTTCCAGATGCAGATCGCGCGCGAGATCGACGCCGTCCCCATCGTGCGCGACTACATGGTCGACGGCGAGAGAGCGCGGAAGCGCCATGCCGCCCCTGTGAGCGGATAGCCGGTGCGACAATGCCTCCACTCGATCACAGCGCCGATCTGCCGGTCAGCCTGATCATTCCCACCGTACATCACCGTGCCGCGTTCTTTGCGCGCACATTGCGCCATTTGAATGATGGTGGATTTCGCTGCCCGATCATCGTCAGCGATCACAGTCCGGATGAGCACGTCGGCGTCATCGCCGATATTGCCCGGCGGGAGTCGAATCTCGATCTGACGATCCTGCAACACTCGCCGAACGCTCACTTTCTCACTCGCCTCTGCCTATGCGTGTCCGAGGCTCGGACCCCATATGTTCACCTCCATGCGGATGATGATTTTCTGGTGCGTATGGGCCTGGAGCGGCTTATCCGCGAAATGAATGAACGACGCGATCTGACGGCTGCCATGGGGCTCAATCTACACGTCGCCTTTGCCGATCGCGACGTCACGGTAGGACCGAAGATCGCAATCGAGCGGAGTGCCCCATTCGACCGCCTGATCGCGCAACTTGAGACCTATTCATCCGTACTGTACGCATTGCGTCGGAAGGACGAGTTTCTTGCCAGCCTTTCGTTCGCCGTCGCACGTTGTCCCGACGTGCAGTTCTGGCAATACCTGGAAAGCTGCATGGCCGCACTCGCCGGCCCCCTTCGTGTCATCGACGAGCTTCACTACGTGCGTGAAGTTCATCAAGCCAAATGGTCGGCAACGCTCGTTCGCGAGAAATCGTACGATCACTTTCCATATCTCGTCCTCTCTCCGGAATTTCAGCCGCGGCTGGCGGCGTTTCGTGCGGCGCTGGTCGATGCATGCGGGGCACAAGGAATTTCCGTCGACGAGGCCGCCCTCGACGCTGGCCTCGTCCACCTGCTGTACCGTGGGCTGGGTGTCATGGGCCTTCCGGCCAAGCGGATGTCGACGCCGGGTACGACCGAAAGCGCTGCCGCACGCCTCGAAGCGAAATTCACCGATCCGGCAAATCCTGCGACCGTGGAATTGAATCGAATATTCACGCTTGCGAAGGGCGAAGCCGGCACCTTGTAAACAGCCGTCAATCGCCCCAGCGCAGAATGTAGAGAAGCACGTCGCGCTCGATGCCCGCTTCCCGAATTGGCTCTACGCCGTGGAACGACGCAGTGGTACGCGGAAAGCCGAACATGGCATTTGCCTTGTAAGGCATCGTCGCCACTTTTTCGAACGCATCGAATTCAAAGTGCCTGCTGCCGTCGGAGCGGAAGGACGGATCGCGAGGAATGTACAGCGAGGTGCCATGGCGTTCATGGCGATTGTCGGCCGGCAAGTAAAACATGATGCTGATAGCACGGCTTTTTAGGTCCGTATGGGGCCCGATCTGATACCCATCCAAGTCCTTCACCAGCATACCTTCGGCGCCGTAATGGAGTTGGCGGAGGTCCTTCCCGATGGCCTCGGCGAGCGTTCGGTGAAACTTGCCGATGAGGGCGCTGGCGAATTCTGAACCGAGAAACCATCCCGCCAGGTTTTGCCAGAACTGACGCTGTGCCGTTGGCAGGGCGTCCAATGCTTTCAAATTCAGGATTAGACGTTGCTCGTAGGCATTCCCGGCTCGACCGGTATCCGCTATGCGCCTGTAGGCGTCGCGCGACGGAATCTGTTCAAGCATCTCAGTATAGAATTCGCTCGAAAAAACGTCTTCGAGGTAAAGATACGGGAACGGCTCGGCGCACGACGGTGCGCCGGAAATCCGCTCGACGACACGATCCGCAATGTTCGAAGAGACATTTTTTGTACTTTGTTCCACGAGCCGATTTCTTTCCGCTTCGCGCTGGATGTGCCTGGATTTTGCCAGCTATGCTCGGTGGCTTACCATAGGGAAAATGCGCTGGATCGGCGCCGTGAACTGACGGGAACGCGAGATGACTCTGAGGCGCATCCTGTTCCGGACCTGGCTGACCCTGTCGTTGATCTGGCTCGCGTTCTGGGGCAACGTCGTCGGCCTCGATCCCGACGCTCTCGCTCTTCTGGCGCAGCCCAGGGTGTATGCGCAAATCATCGTCCCGCCGCTGGTCCTCGGCGCCGCATGCGCGCTCCTCGTTTTGGCGTTCGAGGCGGCGCAGCGCTATCTGCGCGCGCGGCGGGATCGCTCGCCGTAACGCTCGTGCGATGGATTGCCGCCGCGTGATGCGGGCGCGCCGGCAGCAATGCTTCATGGACCGCGCCCGCCGTACCCGGCGCATAGCAGATGGCGTAAATGCCGATTGAGCCGTTCATGTCTTGCCCATCGCGGTGTCCGGCATCGTGCGCGCCGATCCCGGGCGCCATCGAAGCGGTTCGGAGTCACGTCGCTCCGATAGCGTAAATCCCATTGATCCTATTCAGATATCTTACAGAAAACCCGGTGGAAGTACCCATCGTTCCTGCCCCAATTGTGCCAAAGTCGGTCCCTATCGAGGCGCTCGTTTCCGGTTCGCCCTACCAGGTCGATCTGCTTCTCCTTGGAGAGTTGGGCTCGTGTTTCATTTTCCAATTCCGCCACGACCGCCAATTCTTCCGGCGCCGCCGACATGCGCGTGGCTCGATGGCGCCTTCACGCCGCAGGAAATCGACCGCATCAATGTGCTGGCGCAAGCGATGCCCGCGAAGCGCGTCGGCGTCGGCCAGGATCTTCACGTCGATCCGCTCGTCAACCGCTCGACCGCGCGCTGGTTGATTCCCTCGGAGCAGACGCACTGGATCTACGCCAAGCTCACGGCGGCGATCGCCAATCTCAATGCACTGCATTTTCGTTACGAGATCACCGGCCTGGATGAGGAGCTCTACTACGTTACCTACGACGGGGGAGACGAAGGCCATTACGATTGGCACGCCGACTCCCACCACGACGCCGGCTTTACCCGCAAGCTTTCGGTGACGGTGCAAATGAGCGATCCGGCTGGCTACGACGGCGGTGAGCTTGAGCTCAATAGCGGCGGGCGACCGGAGTCGATGCCGAAGAATAAGGGGCGGATACTTCTGTTCCCGTCCTACACCGTGCATCGGGTCCGTCCGGTGACCCGTGGCGTGCGCTCGGCCCTGGTGTCGTGGATCGTCGGACCGCCGTTCCGGTGAGACGCAACCCGCGGCGGGGTCGAAATCGGAAGCCCACGCCTCTGCGGTTTTGTTCCGGTGCGACTGCCATAATTCTCTCGAATACTTGGCGATAACTCGTCGTTAACGGATCGGAAACTCCGTTCGAGCAAAATTCGCTCAAATCTCCGGCATCCGACGGACGCCGGTGCGAAGGCGGGGAACACATGTTCGGCTCGGCCCTTTTCGGTCGTGAGCAGCCATCGGCGGGTCGCGCACTTCCCCGCGATGCTGCGCGCACGTCGATCCCGCGCCGTCTGAAGACATGGTGGGCCGGCCCGTGCTCGGGACGCCACCCGTTCAAGGTGCGCCTCCACGCCTGGTGGGAAGGGCTGGTCCTGCCGCCGCCGCCCCCGGCACCGGAGGGGGAGGAGCGCGCCGCGACCGATCCGGTGCTCGCCGCGTCCGTCAAGGATGCGGCGGATCCCAATGCGCTTCCGTCCGAACAGTGGACGCAGGAACGCGTGGACGTTCTCGAATCGGTGTTTGGCGGTGGCGCGCTCACTCCGGGCGGCATCCCGGCCGTTCTCCAACTCGTGAAGCCGCTGGGCCTCGATCCGACGACGAGCGTTCTCGAATTCGGTGCCGGCATCGGCGGCGCGACGCGGGCTGTCGCCGAGGAATTCGGCACCTGGGTCACCGGCATCGAGTCGTCGCCGGTGCTCGTCGAAATCGCCAAAGTTCGCGCCCACACCAGCGGCATGGCGAAGAAAGCCCCGGTTCTCCAGGAGAGCCTGGACGCGCCGGAGATCCGCGCCCGCTACTACAATGCCATCTATTCGCGCGACGTGCTCTACACTGTCGGTAAGAAGGACGCGCTGATCGGCACGTTCGTTCAGGCGCTACGGCCGAAGGGCCAGATCACCTTCATCGACTATGTCGGCACCGACGATCTGGCGCTGGTCTCGTCGGAGATTGCCGCTTGGAAGCAGCGCGAGCCGGTGCCGGTGCACCTCTGGACGGCGGAGCGCTATCGTCAGGCGCTCACCATGCAGAAGCTCGATGTGCGCACAGTCGAGGATGTGACCGAGGAGGTCCGGCGCGACATCGTCGCCGCGTGGGGAAATTACTTGAAGACGCTCGACCTCAAGACGCTGAGCCAGTCGACGACGGCCGGCGTGATGATCCAGGAAGCCGAGCTGTGGGCGTCGCGGTTCAAGGTCCTCGCCAGCGGCCGTCTGAAGGCGGTCCGCATTTACGCCATGAAGAAGTAGACAAGGGGGCCGAAATGCGCCCCAGCCGAGGTTGACAGGGGGCTCCCGTCCCCCTATGGTCCGGCCGCTCTCACGGGCTGGCTATGCCGTCCGTCCAGGAGTTTCCGTCCAAGCCCATCCGACGACGAGCGTGCCATGAAGATTGTCAATTCGCTGAAATCCGCGAAGAAGCGCGACAAGAACTGTCGCGTCGTGCGCCGCAAGGGTCGCCTTTACGTCATCAACAAGACGAACCCGCGCTTCAAGGCCCGCCAGGGCTGACGCCGTCCGGGTCGCTCCGCGCGCCCGTTTCTCCCCGAAATGCCAAGCCGCCGCGCCCCGATCGTTCGGGGCGCAGGCGTCTTTGCGCGCCGGCGCTCCGCGTTACTCCTCGGTGACGGGGGCGATCCGCAGCACGTTGGTGGCGCCCGGCGTGCCGAACGGGACGCCGGCGGTGATGACGATCGAGTCGCCGCTCTTCGCGAAGCCTTCGCGGTGCGCGATGTGTGCGGCGCGCCCCACCATGGTCGAGAAGTCATGGACGTCGCGCGAGCGCACCGAATGGACGCCCCACGCCAGCGTCATGCCGCGCGCCGTTTGCTGGCTGGCGCTGAGGCCGATGATCGGCACCTCGGGCCGTTCGCGGGCGGCGCGAATTGTGGTCGAGCCCGACGTCGAGTAGGTGACGATGGCGGCGGCCGAGATCGTATTGGCGACTTGGCGGGCCGCGGCGGCGATGGCGTCCGAGGTCGTTGCCTCGGGCGCATAGTGCTCGGGGTCCATGACGCGCCGGTACAGCGGGTCGCGCTCGATGCGCTTGATGATGCGATCCATCATCTGGACGGAGGCGAGCGGATAGGCACCGGCGGCGGTTTCCGCCGACAGCATCATGGCGTCCGCTCCGTCGTAGACCGCGGTTGCGACGTCGGAGGCTTCGGCGCGGGTCGGCGCCGGCGACTTGATCATCGAATCGAGCATCTGCGTCGCCACGACGACGGGCTTTCCAGCGCGCCGGCAGGCGCGGATGATCCGCTTCTGCAGGCCGGGAACGTCCTCGGGCGGCATCTCGACGCCGAGATCGCCGCGCGCAACCATGATGCCGTCGGAGAGATCGACGATCTCGTTCAAGTGGGCGATGGCCGCCGGCTTCTCGAGCTTGGAGAGAATGCGCGCGCGGCCGTTGACGATGCGCTTCACCTCGGCGACGTCCTCCGGCCGCTGGACGAACGACAGCCCGACCCAGTCGACGCCAAGCTTGAGGCCCGACTTGAGATCCACCGCGTCCTTCTTGGTGAGCGCCGTCACCGGCAGCACGGCGCTCGGCACGTTGAGGCCCTTGCGGTCGGACAGTTCGCCGCCGGTCACGACGCGGGTCACGGTGCGGTCCTTGGCCACTTCCATGACCCTGAGCCGGATGCGGCCGTCGTCGAGCAGCAGCGTCTGGCGCGGCCGGATCGCGGCGAAGACCTCGGGATGCGGCAGGCAGACGCGGGTCTGGTCGCCGGGCTGATGGTCGAGATCGAGCTGGAACGACTGGCCGGCCTTGAGCGTGACCGGCCCCGATTTGAACGTGTCGATGCGGAGCTTGGGGCCCTGCAGATCCATGAGGATGCCGACCGGACGGTGGTACCTGTCTTCGAGCGCGCGGATGTGATCGACGCGATCGCGGTGATCGGCGAGCGAGCCATGGCTGAAGTTCAGCCGGAACACGTCCGCGCCGGCGCGGAAGAGGGCTTCGATTTCGGCCGCCGTCGACGACGAGGGGCCCAGAGTGGCGACGATTTTCGCGTTGCGTTGACGACGCATGGATGAACCTTACACGGGTGAGCGTTTGCGCGCCAGGGGAGGAGCGGCTGTGTCGCTGGCACGAGCGACGACGAGACCTACGGCGACAAGAATGAGTCCGATCGATTGCAGAATGGTGAACGATTCGCCGAACAGGATCCAGGCGAGCGCCGCCGCGGCGACGGTCTGGGAGAGAAGCCCCAGGGCCGAGAAGCTCGCCGTGAGGTGGCCGATCGCCCAGGCAATCAGACCTTGGCCGCACACCTGCGACAGGAGCGCGAGTCCGATCAGCACCGACCAGCCGCCGAACGTCGCCGGCAGCATAGTGTCGCCGAATGCGAGAGCCAGCGACAGGAGAATGAGGGCGCCAACGGCAGTGCTTCCCGCCAGCACGGTGGACGTGGAGAGCCGGGCCCGCAGAATTTTCACCACGAGCATGTAGCCGGCATAGAACACTGCGGTAAGCAATCCGAGGGCATCGCCCGCCAGGTGCAATTGGACGCCTGCGCTTTCGCGGGCCAGCAGCACCCCGCCGACGATGGCCAGCCCAAGCCCGGCGATGAAGCGGAGACCGGGCTTCTCGCCGAGCCATGCCCAGGCGGCCGCGGCGACGAAGATCGGTGCCGCGTTCGCCAGCAATGTGGCGTTGGCGACCGAGGTGAGTTCGATCGATGTATGCCAGGCGGCGAGATCGCCGGCGAAGCATGTGCCGGCAGCCAGCAATCCGAGCCCGGCGCGGCTCGGGCGCCATGATGTGCCGGAACGCGCGCGGTATAGCCGATCCCAGACGATGAGGACCGGCGCCGCCAGGGCAAGCCGCCAGAAGCCGGTCGCCGTCGGACCCGTTTCCGACAGACGGACGAAAATCGGCGCCAGCGCGATCAAAAGGGCGCCGCCGAGCAGGGCGCCGATCGCCCACCGGTCCCCGGTCGTTTTGTGAAGCGCGGCGGAAACGGTGTTCGCGCCACGGGAAGATTCGATCATCGCGCCTATATAGGGGAGGGGACGGTCGAGCACAAAGCATCTCCGCAGCTTCGCCGCGATCCCGCGTTCGTGTTAAGCTCTGACGCGGACCCTCGCCACAGCACACGTATCTCGAGGAGAGACATCATGGACGAACGGCAAAAGACCGAGATCGAGGCTGCCGCCTTCCGGCATCTGGTGCAGCATTTCCGGGATCATCCCGAGGTGCAGAACATCGACGTCATGAATCTTGCCGGGTTCTGCCGCAACTGCCTCTCCAAATGGATGGCGGCGGCAGCCGAGGAGCGCGGAGTTTCTCTCGGCTATGAGGACGCTCGCACGCTCGTCTACGGCATGCCCTACGAGGAGTGGAAAAAGAAGAATCAGACCGAGGCGAGTCCCGACAAGCTCAAGTCGCTCGCCGGCAAGGCGAGCAGCCCCTCCGGGCACTGAGAACTGCCTTACCGCGTCCGGCCGTCGACCTCGAGGGCGGCGCTGATCTTGCGCACACGCGAGCGGATCCACCACCAGCTTGCGACACAAAGGCAAGCGGCGATGGCGACGGTCGCTTCGAGCCCGATCGCCTCGGCGGCACCGCCCATCGCGAGCGCGCCCAACGCCGGCAGTCCGCGATAGAGCAGAGTGAACAGCGCCATCACCCGGCCACGCATTTCGTTGTCGACCGACGATTGCAGAAGCGTCTGGGTTCCGGCGCCGCTCACCACCATCGAAAAACCGGCGACGGTCAGAAAGGCGAGCGCCAGCCAGAAATTCTGCACCAGCGCGAAGCCGGCGAGGGCCACCCCGACGATCAAGGCGTGCAGCACGATGATCCGCGTCAGCCCGGCGATGCCGCCGCGCTGGGTGAGCCACACCGCGGCGACGATGCCGCCGCTGCCGATCGCTGAGCCGAGCCAGCCGAGACCGGTGGCCCCTCGCTTGAACACCTCGTCGGCAAAGCCGGGCAGCATGTCGACGGCCGGCCGGCTGGTCACGGCGGTAAGCACAAGAAGAATCAGGAGGGGACCGATGCCGTTGTGGCGCAGGGTGTAGACGAAGCCCTCGCGCACGTCGGCGATCAGGCCGCGCACTCCCGCCGCGCCGCGGGTGCGACCGCGCGGGGCCGCCGGCAGTCGAAGCAGGAACACGCTGCCGAGAAACGCGGATTGGGCAAGGGCGTTCAGGAGAAAAACGATGTCGACGCCCGATGCCGCGATCAGCGTTCCGGCCAGCGTCGGTCCGATCACGCGGGCGAGGTTGAACAGCGTCGAGTTCAGCCCGATCGCCGCCGGTATGTCTTTGGTCTCGACCAGGAGCGGCAGCAGGTTCATCCGCGCCGATGAGCTGAACGGATTGTTGCACCCGAGCAGGAGCGCCAGCGCGAACAGCGTGACGATGTCGATGGCGCCGAACGCCGTGAGAATCCACAGCGCCGCCGAGTGGAGCACCATCACGACCTGACTCGTGGTCGTCATGCGCAGGGGATGCACCCGGTCGACGACGGCGCCGGCGATCGGACTCAAGCCGATCGCCGGAAGAAGATCGGCGGCGGCGATGAGTCCGAGCCAACTGGGCGAATGGGTCAGATTCCAGGCGAGCCAGCCGACTCCGACCCTCTGCGCCCACACGGTGACGAGGGCTGGAACATAACCGCTGGTGCTGACGGCGTAGTTCCGCTGCGACAGCATGGCGAAGACGTTGCGAAAGCCGGCTGACACCTGGATGGACCCTTGTGGCTAGCTGCGCGCCGGCACGGCGTCGCACTCCATGACGGCGGCGATCGCCGCGCGCCGCGGCAGTATCCACAGCCATGCGGCGCCGCAGAGGACAGCGCCGATGGCGACCGGCCAGCGCAGCCCGAGCCATTCCGAGACCGCACCGATGGCGAGCGAGCCGATCGCGGGGCTTCCTTGCAGGACGATGTTGAAGACCGACAGGACGCGTCCGCGCATGCGACCGTCGACGGCCGACTGCACCAGCGTCTGCGTCCCGGTGCTGTTGACGAGCATGGCGAATCCGGAGGCGACCAGCGCCACCAGCGCGAACGGGAAAAAATCGGTGGCGACGAACAGAAGCATGGCCGCCGCCACTCCGCCCATGCAGGCGACCACAACCTGCGTCAATCCGGCGACGTGCGGCCGCTGGGCCATCCACAGGCCGCCCAGCATGGCGCCGAGTCCGACCATGGAGGTGAGCCAGGCGAGACCTTCGGCGCCGCGCGCGAACACCTGGGCGGAAAAGCCGGGCAGGAGATCGGTGACGGCCCGCACGGTGAACGTCCCGACCAGGAGCGCCGCCAGGAGCGGGCGGATGCCGGGATGGACGACCGCGTAACGGAAGCCCTCGACAATAGCGGGCCCGAGGCCGATGCGCGGCGCCGGCGATTCGTGTCGCAGCAGGCGGACTCGCGTCAGCATGGCGAGGAAGATCGCGAAGGTGAGGATGTTGAGGGTGAAGGCCCAGGCGACGCCGAAGCGCACGATGATGATTCCGGCGACGGCCGGACCGATGAATGTCGCGAGCTGATAGATCACGGAGTTGATGGCGATCGCCGGCGCCATCAACTCGGCCGGAACCAGGTTCGGCACCAGCGCCAGACGCGCCGAGGTGTGGAAGGCATGGCCGATGCCGAGGTAGATCGCGAGCGCGAGGACGATCCAGCGGTCGGCCCAGCCGCCCCACACCAGGACCGCGAGCGCGATCGACTGTGCCATCATCATCGCCTGGGCGATGCGCGAGAGCTTGATCCGGTCGATGCGGTCGGCGGCGACGCCGGCGATCGGCGACATCACCATCAGCGCGCCCAGAGTCGAGAAGGCGATCAATCCGAGCCATGCCGGCGATTCGGTGATCTGCCACACCAGCCAGCCTTGGGCCACGCGCTGGATCCAGGTTCCCATCAGCGAGATCGTGCTGCCGACGGTGTAGTTGCGATAGCCGGCAATGCGCATGACCGAAAGCGCGCCGTCGAAACGCCGTACGCTCATGAGCGCGGCCATGCGGGCGTGCGCCCCTGCCGGATATAAACGATCACCCTTCCCCCAGCGCCACGAGCGGGCGCGTTATGACTACTCCGCCGCGCGGACGGCGGCGCCGCGCGAAGCCCCCAATGCCGCCAGCAGTTCCCTTTGGCGAGCCCGCGCCTCCATCGCCGAACGTTCCTTGACGGCCCCGAAGCCGCGGATCGAATCGGGAAGCGCGGCGAGTTGCAGCGCGATCGCGTGGTTGGACGGCGACAGCACCGCCAGCGCGCGCGCGATCGCTTCTTCATACTCTGCGATCAGCGTCCGCTCAAGTCGGCGGGCGGCGCGCGCGCGGAACGGATCGAGAGGTCCGCCGCGCAGGATTTTTAATTTCGCAAGCACGCGGAGGAGCGGTCGCGCCCACGGTCCGAGCGCCGCCTTGCGCGCACGGCCCGG
>Ga0207664_10000341_pt1 | contig 34367 bp, 29 predicted proteins | sample LARL83metaG_FD_184349 | JGI IMG/M metagenome (GOLD analysis project Ga0207664, IMG submission 184349) | Corn, switchgrass and miscanthus rhizosphere microbial communities from Kellogg Biological Station, Michigan, USA - LAR L8-3 metaG... | ecosystem: Host-associated > Plants > Roots >... | reverse complement strand
GTCGAAGATCTGCAGCGCCCGGGTGCCGAGCATGGAGCCCGCGGCGCCGACGCCCTCGAAGTCGAGCGGCACGTCGAGGTGCTCGTCGGTGAAGATCGGTGTGGACGACCCGCCGGGCGTCCAGAACTTCAGCGTGTGCCCGGCCCTTACACCGCCGGCCAGGTCGAGCAGTTCCCGCAAGGTGACGCCGAGCGGTGCCTCGTACTGGCCCGGCGTGGTCACGTGCCCGGTCAGCGAGAAGATGCCGAACCCCTTGGACCGCTCGGTGCCGAGCGCGGCGAACTCCGCGGCGCCGCGCGAGATGATGTACGGCACGCTGGCGATCGACTCCACGTTGTTGACCACGGTGGGGCAGGCGTAGAGCCCGGCGATGGCCGGGAACGGCGGCTTGAGCCGCGGCTGCCCGCGCAGGCCCTCCAGCGAGTCGAGCAGCGCCGTCTCCTCGCCGCACTCGTAGGCGCCGGCCCCGGCGTGCACGGTCACGTCCAGGTTGAACCCGGAGCCGAGGATGTTCTCGCCCAGGTACCCGGCCGTGTAGGCCTCGGCCACCGCGTGCTGCACCCGGCGGAGCACGTGCAGCACCTCGCCGCGCACGTAGATGAACGCCCGGTTCGCCCTGATCGCATAGGCGGCGATGACCGCGCCCTCGACCAGCGCCTGCGGGGTGGCCAGCATCAGCGGGATGTCCTTGCAGGTGCCCGGCTCGGACTCGTCGGCGTTGACCACCAGGTAGTGCGGCTTGCCGTCGCCCTGCGGGATGAAGCCCCACTTGACCCCGGTGGGGAAGCCTGCGCCGCCGCGGCCGCGCAGCCCGGAGTCCTTCACCGCCTGGATGACCTCGTCCGGGTCCATGCCGAGTGCCTTCGGCAGCGCCTGGTACCCGCCGGACCGGCGGTAGGCCTCCAGCGTGAACGAGTCGGGCTCGTCCCAGCGTGCGGTGAGCGTCGGAACCAGCACGGAGGTCATGCCGCGCTCCCGTCGTCCGGTGTCCAGCCGTGTTCCCTGGCGATGCGCAGACCGGCCAGCGTGGGCTCGCCCGCGGTGTGCCCGCCGGTGGCCTGGCCGTCGGGGAACCCGGCCAGGATCCGGCCCGCCTGCTTCCAGGTGGCCAGCCGCGGGGCGCCGCGCGTGGGCGCGACCGCCTTGCCCGCGCGCAGGTCGTCGACCAGCGCCCGGGCGGAGTCCGGGGTCATGTTGTCGAAGAACTCCCAGTTCACCATCACCACCGGCGCGTAGTCGCAGCCGGCGTTGCACTCGACGTGCTCCAGGCTGACCTTGCCGTCGCCGGTGGGCTCGTCGTCGGCCACACCGAGGTGCTCACGCAGGCTGGCGAGGATCTGATCGCCGCCCATGACGGCGCACAGCGTGTTGGTGCACACGCCGACGTGGTACTCACCGACCGGGCAGCGCTTGTACATCGTGTAGAAGCTCACCACCGCGCTCACCTCGGCCTCGGTCAGCCCGAGGTGGCGGGCGCAGAAGCCGATGCCGTCGTCGGAGACGTAACCCTCCTCGGCCTGGACCAGGTGGAGCAGCGGAAGCAGGGCCGACCGCGCGCGCGGGTACCTGCCGATGATCTCGGCGGCGTCCGCGTCCAGCCGGGCAAGTGCGTCGCTCAACGATCCACCCCTCCCATCACGGGGTCTATAGTCGCCACGGCCGCGATCACGTCAGCGATCATGCCCCCCTCGGCCATCGCCGAGAGCGACTGCAGGTTGCTGAACGAGGGATCCCGGAAATGCGCGCGGAACGGCCTCGTACCGCCGTCGCTGACCGCATGGCAGCCTAGCTCCCCGCGAGGGGACTCGACGCTGGTGTACACCTGCCCGGCCGGAACCCGGAAGCCCTCGGTCACCAGCTTGAAGTGATGGATGAGCGACTCCATGGACTCTCCCATGATGTGCGCGATGTGATCCGGCGAGTTTCCCAGGCCGTCGGCGCCCACCGCGAGCCGGGCCGGCCAGCCGATCTTGGGGTCGTCGATCATGACCGGGTCGTCCTTCGGGCGCTTGGCCGCGAGCCGGTCCACGCACTGGGAAATGATCTTGAGGGATTCCTCCATCTCGTCCATCCGGATCAGGTACCTGCCGTAGGCGTCGCTGGTGGCCTGGGTCGGCACGTCGAACTCGTAGGTCTCGTAACCGCAGTACGGCTGGCTCTTGCGCAGGTCCCACGGGAGCCCGGTGGCCCGCAGCACCGGGCCGGTGACGCCGAGCGCCATGCAGCCGGCCAGGTCGAGATAGGCGACGTTCTTGGTGCGGGCCAGGTAGATCGGGTTCGCGTCGAGGAGCGCGCGCAGCTCACCGATCTGCCGCGGCATGACACGCAGGAACTCCCTGAGCCCTTCCAGCGCACCGTGCGGGAGGTCCTGGGACACCCCGCCCGGCCGGACATAGGCGTGGTTCATCCGCAGGCCCGAGATGAGCTCGAACAGGTCGAGCACCTTTTCCCGTTCCCTCAGCCCGTACAGCAGGACGGTGGTCGCGCCGAGTTCCAGCCCGAAGGTGCCGATCGCCATCATGTGCGAGGAGATCCGGTTCAGCTCCATCATGAGCACCCGCAGCACGGTGGCCCGCGGCGGGACCTCCTGCTCGATGCCGAGCAGCCGTTCCACGGCCAGGCAGTAGACGGTCTCGTTGAAGATCGGTGACAGGTAGTCCATCCGGGTGCAGAACGTGACGCCCTGCGTCCAGGTACGGAACTCCATGTTCTTCTCGATGCCGGTATGCAGGTACCCGATGACCGGGCGCAGCTCGGTGACGGTCTCGCCGTCCAGGGTGAGGATCAGCCGGAGCACACCGTGCGTGGAGGGGTGCTGCGGCCCCATGTTGACGATGAGCCGCTCCTCGCTGCCGGCTTCGCTGGCGGCGTTGACGACCTCGTCCCAGTCCTCGCCGCCGACGTTGTAGACGCGGCCTTCAGTCTCCGCCGTCATGAGTAAGCTCTCCGATCCTCGGGCGGGGGGACAGTGGCGCCGCGGTACTCGACCGGGATTCCGCCCAGCGGGTAGTCCTTGCGCTGCGGGTGGCCCTTCCAGTCGTCGGGCATCTCGATCCTGGTGAGCGCGGGATGGCCCTCGAAGATCAGGCCGAAGAAATCCCAGGTCTCCCGCTCATGCCAGTCACAGGTCGGATACACGCTCACCAGCGAGGGAATCCGCGGGTCGCTGTCGGGCGCGGTCACCTCGAGCCTGACTCTCCGGTTGTGGGTGATGGACAGCAGTGGGTAGACGGCATGCAGCTCGCGCCCGGCGTCCCAGGGGTAGTGGACCCCGCTGACGCCAAGGCACATCTCGAACTTGAGCGAGGGGTCGTCGCGCAGCAGCCTGGCGACGGCCACCAGGTGCTCGCGCGGCACGTGCAGGGTGAGCTCGCCCCGTTCCACGACCACCCGGGACACCGCCTCGGCGAACGCGGCACCGTCGCGCTCCAGGCCTTCGGCGAGCCGATCGGCTATCTCGTCGAAGTAGGAACCGTAGGGACGGGCGGTGGACAGCAGGTCGGGCCGGCGCACCTGCAGGCCGCCGTAGCCCGAGGTGTCGCCCGTGGTCTCGGTGCCGAACATGCCGGTCCGCTCGACCTGCTGCGCAAGCCGGTCCTCGCCCGCCTCCGCGGCCGGGTCCGGCTGGCCGCCGGTGTCCGGCACGTTCTCGCTCGTCACGAGTGCTCTCCTAGCTGGAGCGGGTCGCCACCGCCGATGCCCAGGTGGCCGGTCCCCTGGGCGAGCGGGAGCCGGCGGAGCCGCGCCTGCTCGAGTTCCTCGATCTCGGCGACGCGGTTGGCGCCCAGCTTCATGTTCTGGATCTTGTCGTGCAGCTTGACGATCGCGTCGAGCAGCATCTCCGGCCGGGGTGGGCAGCCCGGCAGGTAGATGTCCACCGGGACGATGTGATCCACGCCCTGCACGATGGCGTAGTTGTTGAACATGCCGCCGCTGGACGCGCAGACGCCCATGGAGATGACCCACTTGGGATCGGCCATCTGGTCGTAGATCTGGCGGAGCACGGGTCCCATCTTCTGGCTCACCCGTCCGGCCACGATCATCAGGTCGGCCTGGCGCGGCGTGTTCGACGCCCGCTCCATGCCGAACCTGGCCAGGTCGTGGCGGGGGCCACCGGTCGATATGAGCTCCATCGCGCAGCAGGCCAGGCCGAACGTGGCCGGCCATACCGAGCTTTTGCGCGCGTACCCGGCCAGCTTCTCGACGCTGGTGAGCAGGATGCCGCTTGGCAGCTTTTCTTCGATTCCCATTGCTAGTCCCAGTTCAGCCCGCCGCGCCGCCATACGTAGGCGTACGCGACCAGCACCGTGGCGATGAACAGCACCATCTCGACCAGCCCGAACACGCCGAGGCTGGTGAAGGTGACCGCCCACGGGTAGAGGAAGATGATCTCGATGTCGAACAGGATGAACAGCATCGCCGTTATGTAGTACTTCACCGGGAACCGACCGCCGCCCCGAGGCTGCGGGGTCGGCTCGATCCCGCTCTCGTAGGCCTCCAGCTTGGCCCGGTTCCACCGTTTCGGGCCCGCAAGCGATCCCGCGACGAGCGAGAAGGCCGCGAAAACCGCGGCCAGTGCCGCCAGTATCAGGATCGGCACGTACAAGCTCAGCACCGGATGCCTCTCCTTCCTCCTGTCGTTCGTTGCTCCGCGGCCGGTCAGGCTGCGGGGGTCAGCCGGGACAGCGCGTTGATCACGCGGTCGGCCGCATCACCGCCCCGGGGCTCGGTCAGGTTCGCCAGAAGCTTGAGTACAACGCGCATCAACGCCGGCCTGGGCATCCCGTGCCGGGTGGCGAACTTCATCACCCACGGATGCCCGATGGCCCCGACGAACTTACGCCCGAGCGTGTAGTAGCCACCGTAGGCGTCCCGCAGCGCCTGCGGGTAACCCTGCAGGACCCGCTCGGTGCTGGCCTGGTCGGGGCGGCTCAGGGCCTGCGTGATCACCCGCGCGGCGATCTCGCCGGATTCCATCGCGTAGGCGATGCCCTCGCCGTTGAACGGGTTGACCATGCCGCCCGCGTCCCCGGCGAGCAGCAGCCCGCGGGTGTAGTGCGGGGTCCGGTTGAACCCCATCGGCAGCGCGGCGCCGCGGATCGGCTCGGTCCGGTTCTCCTCGGTGTAGCCCCACTCCGCGGGCATCCCGGCCAGCCAGCGGCGCAGCAGGCCGCGGTAGTCGGTGTGCTGGAAGGCCGCGCTGGTGTTCAGTAGCCCCAGGCCCACGTTGCTGGTCCCGTCGCCGGCCCCGAAGATCCAGCCGTACCCGGGCAGCAGCCGGTCGCCGTCCCACAACTCCAGCCAGGACTCCAGGTAGTCGTCGTCGTGCCGGGGGCTGGTGTAGTAGGTGCGGACCGCCACCCCGAGCGGCCGGTCGTCCCGCTTGGCCAGCCCCATGGCCAGGGACAGCCGGGAGGAGTTGCCGTCCGCCGCGACCACAAGCCTGGCCCGGTAGCTGCGCGGTGCCCCGTCTCCGTCCGACTCGCTGGCCCGCGCCGTCACCCCGGTGATCCGCCCGGTCGTCTCGTCAAGCACCGGGCCTGTGACGTTGACCCCTTCAAGCAGCCGCACGCCGGCCTTGCTCGCCGCGCGGGCCAGTGTCTCGTCGAAGCCGCGCCGGCTGCGCATCATCCCGTAGCCGGGATAGCTGGCCAGGTCGGGCCAGTCCAGTTCGAGGCGGACCCCGCCGCCGATGATGCGCAGGCCCTTGTTCGGGAACCAGCCGTCCTCGGGGTTCAGCGGGATCCCCATGCCGACAAGCTGCTTGACCGCGCGCGGGGTCAGCCCGTCGCCACACACCTTTTCCCTGGGGAAATAGCTCTTCTCAAGCACCAGCACGTCCAGCCCGGCCTGGGCCAGGTGGAAAGCGGTCGACGAGCCCGCCGGCCCGGCGCCAACCACAATGACGTCAGCCGAATCTGCGGGGGGCCTGGGTGGGGTGGTGGGGCCAGGGCTAGCAGCGTGCTGGTGCATCCGAAACGTATCCCGACTGTCTTGTGAAGGTGTTCACAAGTGCTTACTGGAGGAGTCTAGACCTTGGGCCATGGCGCCACGGATCCCGGCCCTGGCTCCATAAGCCGTCCGGCGCGCTCGGTCCTCCGGCGGCACTCCCTGTGGCTACTCCGGGCGGAGCGCCGCATGCACGGTCACCACCCCGAGCGTCAGGTTCCGCCAGCGTATCGCCGACCATCCGGCCGCACCTATCCGCCTGGCCAGTTCGGGCGCTTGCGGCCATTCCCTGATCGACTCGGCCAAGTACTCATAGGCGTCGCCCGACGGGGACAGCCGCCGGGCCACGGCCGGCAGCGCAGCGCTCAGGTAGCGCCCGTACCAGGCATCCAGCCGGGCCGCGGGCAGGTGCCCGAACTCGCAGATCACCAGCCGCCCGCCCGGCCTGGTGACCCGCAGCATCTCGGCGAGCGAGGCATCGGGGTCGGCGACGTTGCGCAGGCCGAAGGAGATGGTCACGGCGTCGAACGCCCCGTCGCGGAACGGCAGTGCGAGCGCATCCCCGGCCGCGAACCGCACCGGCCCCGGGGCCGGACCATCAGGCTCGCGCCGGCTGGCCGCCTTGCGCGCGCCTACCTGCAGCATGCCCAGGGAAAAATCACAGGCGACGCAACACGCTCCGGCCGTGGTGAACGTGCGCGACGAGGTGCCGGTGCCCGCGGCCAGGTCCAGCACGCGCTCGCCGGGGCGGGCCGCCACCGTGGCCGCGACGAACCGGCGCCACAGCCGGTCCTGGCCGAGCGAAAGGACATCGTTGAGCAGGTCGTAGCGCTCGGCGATCTGGTCGAACATCGCCGAGACGTCCGCTGGCCGCTTATCCAGGCTGGCCTTGGCCATCACATCAGCCCCGTACGGGAAATGTGGGATCAGCGTTGGCCTGGGTACCCAGGGGTCAGCCCTTCTCGGCGATCATCCCGGCAGCCACCGTGGCCCCGGTGGCTTCATCAATGAGGATCAGGCCACCCGTCTGCCGGTTCCGGGTGTAGGGGTCGGAGAACAGCGGATGGGTCAGCCGCAGCGTGACCCGGCCGATCTCGTTGAGGGACAGGTCGCTGACGCCCTCGTGCCGGTGCAGCGTGTTGACGTCCAGCCGGTAGTGCAGGTCGCGCACGATGGCCTTGGCCGTACGGGTGGTGTGCTTGACGATCAGCCGGTCCCGTGCGGACAGCTTGCGGCTCTCCGACATCCAGCACACCATCGCCTCCACGTCCTGGGTAACCGACGGCTGGTTGTGCGGCCGGCAGATCATGTCGCCGCGGGAGATGTCGATGTCATCCTCGAGCACCAGGGTCACCGACATCGGCGGGAACGCCTCGGGGATGGGGCCGCGGGCGGTGTCGATCCGCTTGACCGTCGTGGTGAAGCCGGACGGCAGGTGCATGACCTCGTCGCCAGGCTTGATCACCCCGCCCGCGACCTGGCCGGCGTAGCCGCGGTAGTCGTGCAGCTGCGGATCGGTGGCCAGGTGCGGGCGGATCACGTACTGCACGGGGAACCGCACATCGATCAGGTTCCGGTCGGAGGCGATGTGCACGTGCTCCAGGTGGTGCAGCAGCGAGGGGCCGTCGTACCAGCCCATGTTGGCCGACCGCTGGACCACGTTGTCGCCGTGCAGCGCGGAGATCGGGATGAAGGTCAGGTCGGCGACCTCCAGCTTGGTGGCGAACGAGGAGAACTCCTCGCTGATCCGCTCGAACACGGCCGGGTCGTAGCCGACCAGGTCCATCTTGTTGACCGCGAGGACCACGTGCGGCACCCGCAGCAGGGTGGCCAGGAAGGCGTGCCGCCTGCTCTGCTCGGTCAGCCCGTTGCGCGCGTCCACCAGGACGATGGCGAGATCGGCGGTGGAGGCGCCGGTGACCATGTTGCGGGTGTACTGGATGTGACCAGGGGTGTCGGCGATGATGAACTTCCGCCGCGGCGTGGCGAAGTACCGGTAGGCCACGTCGATCGTGATGCCCTGCTCCCGTTCGGCCCGCAGCCCGTCGGTGAGCAGGGCGAGGTTGGTGTACTCCTCGCCGCGCGACCGGCTGGTCCGCTCCACGGCCGCGAGCTGGTCCTCGAAGATGGCCTTCGAGTCGTACAGCAACCGCCCGATGAGCGTGCTCTTCCCGTCATCCACCGAACCGGCGGTGGCAAACCGCAGGATGTCGGTGTGATGCCCGGTCCAGGAACTCACCACGGCTTCGACGCTCTCCCCCGGCATTAGAAGTACCCTTCCCTCTTGCGGTCTTCCATGGCGGCCTCACTCGTGCGGTCGTCCGCACGAGTCTGGCCGCGCTCGGTGATGCGGGTCGCCGCGATCTCCGCGATGACCTCCGAGATTGTGGCGGCCGTGGACTCCACGGCCCCGGTGCAGGTCATGTCGCCCACCGTCCGGTACCTGACCTTGGCATCGTAGGGCTGCTCGTCGTCGGACCGCCTGGTGTAGGGGCTGTCGGCGAGCAGGATGCCGTCGCGCTCGAACACGCTGCGCGTGTGCGCGTAGTAGATGGACGGGATCTCCAGGTTCTCCCGCGCGATGTACTCCCACACATCCAGCTCGGTCCAGTTGGAGATCGGGAAGACCCGGATGTGCTCGCCCCGGTGGATCCGGGTGTTGTAGAGGCCCCACAGCTCGGGCCGCTGGTTCTTCGGGTCCCACTGGCCGAACTCGTCGCGGAACGAGAACACCCGTTCCTTGGCACGGGCCTTCTCCTCGTCCCGCCTGGCCCCGCCGAACACCGCGTCGAACTGGTGCTCGGCGATGGCGTCGAGCAGCGTGGTGGTCTGCAGCCGGTTGCGGCTGGCCCACCGGCCGGTCTCCTCGACGACTCGCCCCGCGTCGAGGGACTCCTGGACCGAGGCCACGACGAGCTTGACACCGATCTCGGCGACCCGCCGGTCCCTGAACTCCATCACCTCGGCGAAGTTGTGCCCGGTGTCGACGTGCATGACGGGGAACGGGATCCTGGCCGGCCAGAATGCCCGCTCCGCCAGCGCCAGCATGACGATCGAGTCCTTGCCTCCGGAGAACAGCAGCACGGGCCGCTCGAACTCGGCCGCGACCTCGCGGATGATATGGATCGACTCGGCTTCGAGCGAGTCGAGCTGGGACAGCGAATAGTCGTTACGCACTGGGGCCATCGAGTGGTCTCCGGAGTGTTGAGGCGGCCATGGGTGGGGCGGTGGGGTCGGGGCTAGCACTATGCACGGCGTGCCAGAACCTCACTGGGGGCGGTGCGCCCCGGCGGCGCCGATCGCTTCCAGCAGTGACTCCGCGAGCACCACCGGACAAATCAGGATATCCGGCAGCATCGGATCTGGCTGGTTGTATTGCAAGGCCGAGCCGTCCAACCGGGATGCGTGCAGCCCGGCGGCCAGCGCCACGGCGGCCGGCGCCGCGGAATCCCACTCGTACTGCCCGCCCGCGTGCACGTACGCATCGACCTCGCCGAGCATGACCGCGGCGGCCTTTGCCCCGGCGGAGCCCATGGGCACCAGCGTCACGCCGGTTTCCTCGTGGAGCCGTTCGAGGAAGGCTGGCGGCCGGGTACGGCTCACTACTATCCGTAGCTGGCTGCCGATCCCGGAGTCACCATTGGCCGTCGGCACCTTGGGCGGTGCGGCGGTGGACAGTACCTGGCCCTGGGCCGGCAGCGCTACCGCGCCCGCGGCCAGTTCGCCGCGCTCCCAGAGCGCGACATGAACCGCCCAGTCGCTGCGCCCTGCCTCACCGAACTCCCTGGTGCCATCCAGCGGGTCCACGATCCAGACGCGGTCGGCCGTCAGCCGCGCCCGGTCGTCCCGCCCCTCCTCGGACAGGACCGCGTCGCCCGGCCTGCGCGCCGCAAGCTCGGCGGTGAGGAACTCGTGGGAGAGCCGGTCTCCCGCCTTGCGCAGATCGCCAGGATCGCCTCCCCCGGCACGCAGCCCGAGCAGCAGCGTCCCGGCTTGCTCCGCGAGTTCAGCGGAAAGGCGACCATCGTCGGATGTCATGAAAAGCGGCTCCATCTGCAGGCCTGGCGGGGGCCACACCAGGGTAGGGCATTTCCGGGGACGACCCGACACGCTGCCGGTTCGGTGACTCAGATCTCACCGGGCGGATCGCTGGCGTGAAAAGCGTTCTGGGCGGCGGCGAGGCCGTCGGCGAGCAGCATTTCTACCGCGTCGGCGGCCCGCTCGAGTACCAGGGGCAGTTCCTTCCGTTCTCCGGCGGAGAAGTCCCTGAGCACGAACGCGGCCGGGTCCATCCGGCCCGGGGGCCTGCCGATGCCGATCCTGGCCCGGTAGTACTCGCGGGTGCCCAGGCGGCCGGTCACCGACCGGAGCCCGTTGTGGCCGTTGTCCCCGCCGCCCAGCTTGAGCTTGACCGCGCCGAACGGCAGGTCAAGCTCATCGTGGATCACCACGAGCCGGTCGGGCCCGAGGTGGTAGAACCCGCTGACCCCGGTCACCGGCCCGCCGGATTCGTTCATGAACGTGAGCGGCTTGATGATGGTCACGCTCTGGCCGGCCAGCCTGCCTTCCGCGGCGAGCGTGCGGAACTTGCCGGCCTTGAAGCGCGCCCCGGCCCGGGCGGCCAGCACGTCCGCGGTCATGAAGCCCGCGTTGTGCCGGTTGGCCGCATAGGCCGGGCCCGGGTTACCGAGCCCGGCGATCAGCCACCTGCCAGCGGTCATCGGCGGCCCGGGAGGTCAGCCAGAAGACTCGTCCGCCGCTTGGGCAGCGTCCGGCACCGCATCCGGAGCGGCAGGCAGTTCCTCCGCGGCCGGGGTCTCGCCAAGCTCGGCCTCGATCTGCTCGGCGGTCGGCGCGGCCAGCACGTGCAGCACGAGAGCGTCGGGCTCGGCCGCCAGCGTGACGCCCTGCGGCAGGGTGAGGTCACCGGCGTGCACGGCGGCCCCGATCTCCATGCCCTCGACGTCGACCTCGATCGCCTGCGGGATCTGGGTAGCCTCCGCCTCGACGGCAAGCCGCACCATCTGCTGGTCGAGCAGGCCGCCGGGCTCCACCTCACCGGTGACCTGCACCGGGACCTCGACCGTGACCTTCTCGCCGCGGCGGACCATGATCAGGTCCACGTGCTCGATCGCGCCCCTGATCGGGTCGCGCTGCACGGCCTTGGGCAGGGTGAGCTGCGGGCGGCCGGACAGCCCGGCCACCTCGATGAGCACGTTCGGCGTCTTGAGCGCCATCAGCAGTTCATGGCCGGGCAGGGTGACATGCCTGGTCTCGGTGCCGTGCCCGTAGACGATGGCGGGCACACGTCCCGCGCGCCGCGAGCGGCGGGCGGGCCCCTTGCCGAACTCGGTGCGCGGCTCGGCGACGATGCGGACCTCGGGCACGGTACTACTCCTTCAATGGGAACCTTGACGGCTCAGCTAGTCCTGACCCCGCCACCCCGCCCAAGCCGCGCGGCACACGGTTCGTGATCCGGTGGCTTGGCCGGCTGACCTAGCCCCGGCCCCGCCGCCCCGCCCCATGCGCGGGGGCCGCCAACTTCAGGCGCGTGAAGGATTCTAGCCGACACTGGCTACCCAGGATGCCTGTGCAGGTCGCGCTGGACGTTCAGCCACACCGAAAGCCGCCCTTCGACGCGCCCCGGCCGTCCCAGCGCCCGGTGCACCAGCACGTCGAAGTCGTACCCGTATCGCGCCTGCCGGTCCACGAACACGACGGCCACATGGGATCTGGCACATAGCTGGCGAATGGCCGCGACTGCGCTGGCGGTCATGGGCGGCGGCGGGTTCGGGGGGTACTGACCAGCCTCGAGCACGGCGGCGAGCACCGGCGGCCCTTGCGGCAGCGGATGCCAGGTGCTCCGCACGATGTTGCCCGGCACGAAGACGTCACCGCCGAGCACGCGGAACCGCATGCCCGAGGCCGCCTGCCACATCATGGCGTCGTTACGCGGGGCCAGCTCGAACGGAAAGGTGAGCGCGAGCGCTCCGTGCGGCACCTCGCGGACCTCCGTGCTGGTGAAGTAGCGCGGTATGTGGAGCGGATAGGTGTGGATGGGAAGCTTCGGCACGAGCGGGAAGAGCGCAACAAGGCCCACCGCCGCTACCACGAGCGGCCGCACCCAGCCTGGATCACGGCCTGGGGGGCCGTCGTCCCGGCCAAGAGAGCCTGAACCGCCAGGCCCTGAATCGCTGGGCCCTGGAGCGCCGGGACCTGGCATATCACCGGGACCAGCGGTGCCGTGCGGGGGCACCGGGCGCGGGCCCTTGCCGGTTGCGGGCACGGTCGCCGGGACGGGCGAACCGACCGTGCTGGGCTGGTCCCGGCCAGCGGGCGCACCTGCCCGCCGCCATCCGTATGCCCAGGTCCGGTCCAGCCCGACGGCCACGATCACGGCGGCGGCAAGCTGGACGTACAGCGACAGCCTGGCTGGCTCCAGATTTTCCAGGATCGACAGGTGGGTGAACACGGCGAACGGGAGCGGGATGCCTACCGCCTTGCCTGACACCGTCAGCTTGGCGCCAAGGCCGAGTACGAAGGCGACCAGGCCGATCACGGTGGCGGTCGCCACCAGCGGCACCCGGCGGTAGCGGATGACGAAGTAGCAGAGCAGCACCAGGAGCGGGAACCCGAGGTAGAAGCCGTTCTCGATGGTGCCACCGGCCGGCAGGCGCTCACCGATGGTTCGCAGCGCACCGGGCGCGAGAAGCTGACGGTTGGTCGGGAAGAGCGGCGAAAGCAGGTCCGCGTGGTAGCGGGCCAGGCCGGACAGAATATGCACCGGTCCGGCGGGCCGGTTCGGGCCCGCGACCAGCAGCCAGACCGCATACCCGGCGATAACCAGGAAGACCGGCAGCGCCGCGGCCAGGCCGCGGGCCAGGGCACCGGCCCGCTCCGGCACCGCGCGTGGATGCCGCAGGGCAAGCCACGCCAGCCCGGTGATGGCCATGAGCGTGCTGGTCAGGAGTATCTCGGGAGATATCAGGTACTGCAGCGCGGCGAGCAGCCCGAGCAGCAGGCCGCTCCGCACCGGCGACCTTCTGCGGCTGACCAGCCAGTCGTCGAGCAGCGGGATGAACAGCGGCACCAGCGGCAGGAAGCTCAGGAAGACGTGCCGCACCGCCTGCCCGGCCAGGTAGGGCGAGAAGGCGAACAGCAGGCCGCCGGCGAAGGCCGCCGGCCACCACGAGGTGTACCGGCGCAGCACCCAGAACATCGATGCCCCGGACGCCGCCAGGCCCAGCTTGAGCAGCAGATTGAACGTGGCGACCGGCCCCGCCAGCACCGTGATGGGCATACCGAGGACGCCGAGCAGCGGCATGGCGGTGTCGATTGCCAGGTTCGCGCCCCTCGGCGCGTTGAGGTACTGCGTGAAGAACGGGTTGAGCCCGTGCGTCAGCGCATGTGACGTCCAGGCCAGGAACCACGTCTGCTGCTCGGGGTCTCCGCAGGCGCAGCCGGGCAGATGCCCCGTGCCGAACGGTGTCGTCGGCCAGTAGAGGAGGCAGGCGAGCACGAGATAGACCACACCCGCGGCGCCGGCTTCGGCAAGAGCGCGCAGCGGGGACCGGGTCTTGCGGGGCAGGCTGGGCGCCGGTGTCACGCCTTTCATCATCCAGACCGCCCGCCAGGGCCGCTTGGCCGGGGTGGTCCACATATGCCCAGGTAGAGCCCGGGTGGCGAGCTGGTAATGAGGCTTCCAGTAATGGGCACAGCTATGGGTAAATACGGGCGGTTCGGCAGTTAGTGCGTAGTAGCGCAGATTACACTGCCCACTACCTAAGCTGGCCAATCCGCAGATCGGGACCCCCCAGGTTGAAGCTGTCGATCTTGATGCCCGCCTACAACGAGGCGGCAACCGTCGGCGTCGCCGTCAAGCGAGTCCTCGACATCCGCTACCCGTGCGACGTCGAGATCGTCGTCGTCAACGACGGCAGCGCGGACAACACGAGCGAGGTGCTGGCCAGCATCGACGACCGGCGCGTGACGATCGCGGAGCATCCGGTCAACCGTGGCAAGGGGGCGGCGGTGCGCACCGCGGCCGCCCTCGCCACCGGCGACTATATGGTGATCTTCGATGCGGACCTGGAGTACTCCCCCGACGACATCCTCGGGCTGCTCACTCCCGTGACACGCGGCGACGCGGAGGTGGTGTACGGGATCCGCAAGTTCGGCGCGTCCACCGCCCACTCGTTCTGGTTCGTCATCGGCAACCGGGTGAACACCTTCACCGCCAACGCGCTGTTCAACACGTGGATCAGCGACCTGCACACCTGCCTCAAGCTGCTGCCCGCGAGCCTGTTCAGGGAACTGCCGCTCACCGAGAACCGGTTCGGCCTGGACACCGAGCTGACCGCCATGCTGCTGGCCCGGGGCGTGCGCCCCTACGAGGTGCCGATCACCTACAAGGCCCGCAGCCGCGAGGAAGGCAAGAAGCTCACCTGGGGCGACGGCGTGGTCGCCACGAAGATCCTCGTCCGCGTCCGGCTGCGCAAGGCGCTCACCGACCGCCGCGCGCGCCTGCGGCACAGGCTGGCCCGCGACACATAACGATGGCCCCCTCCGCCGGAGAGGGCCATCGCGCTAACAGTTGGTTCCCGCGTCACCCGCGTACTTGTTCCCGGGCCTGCGCCCGGGGGTCATTCGCCGTCGTGCTCACCCGGCGTACTTGTTCGCGGGTGAGATCCCGGAATCCGGGTCCGACGTCGGATCGCCTGAGCTGTCCGTCGTGGTCCCGGAGTCCGTGCCCCCGGGGTCTGTCGTGCCCCCAGAGCCTGGTTCCGACGTCGGGCCGCCGGCGTACTTGTTGTCGGGCGTGGCAGCGTCACCGCCAGGCTCGTCACCGGCGTACTTGTTGTCGGGCGTGGCAGCCTCGCCACCAGGCTCGTCACCGGCGTACTTGTTGTCGTCCCCCATATCAGTTCCCTCCGATCGGATCCCCGTGTGCCATTTGCGAAACGTGGCAACAAATCGCAGCGTAACGACATATCGGAACGATCACCGCACTACCGCCCAAGTGTTACCAAAGAGGTAGGCGATGCAGACCTTAATCAGCCGCATCGGCGATCTCGGACAGGACGGCACGGATCTCGGCGACCTTGGCATCGTCGCCCAGATCCTCACTCAGGCGCAGGGCCTCGGCCAGAAAGCCGCGGGCCAGCCCGAGGTCACCGGCAACCCGGTGGGCGTTGCCGAGGCGCTGCAGAGTAGCAGCCTGACCGGCGCGGTCCTCGATGCTGCGCCGAATGGCCAGCGACTCCTGCAGGCGCGCAATGGCGTCATCCACCTGGTGCATTCCGAGGTAAGTGTCGCCGAGGTCGCTGAGCGAGTCGGCTTCGGAGTCCAGGTCGCCAAGATCACGGAAGATGGCCAGCGCCTGCTCGAAATGCGCCACCGCGTCACCGAACTGCCCCAGTTCCCTGTAGGCACAGCCCACCGTGCCCAAGGCCAGCCCCTCCACGTAGCGGTTGCCGATCTGCCGCTGACTGGCCACCGATCGCTCCGCGGCCTCCAGCGACTCGGCGTACCGCCCGAGGTCGAACCATGCGTTGGCCACGTTGTACTCGACCCGCGCCTGCCCCCGCAGGTCCCCGACCTCGCGATAGAGCTTCAGCGCCTGCTCCAGGAATTCAACACACTCCGGCCTGTGCTGGACGCCGTAGGCCATGCCGAGGTTGTTCAGCATCCACGCCTGCGCCCCGCGGTCCCCGAGCGTACGGGCGCTGTCCAGCCCGGTCTGATGGGCAGCCACCCAGTCGCCCCAGTGACTGCGCCGGTAATAGAAACTCATCGCGGCGGCCGGCAGCTTCCAGGCGATCTCGTGCAGGCCCGAGGCCGCGGCCAGACGGGTGGCGGCCATCAGCCCGGCGCGCTCCATCTCGCACCAGGCGATGGCCTCTTCGAGGGTGGCGAAGTGCAGCGGGCGGACCGCGCCGTCCGGCGGCTCCAGCGGCACCCGGGTGTGCTGTGGGGAGATGACCGCGGCGGCCGCCTCGGCGGTGTGCAGGTACCAGGTCAGCAGCCGAGTCACCGCGGCCATGCGGTCCGGCTCGGTCTCCTGGGTGCGGGCCCGTTCGGCCGCATAGACGCGGAGCAGGTCGTGGAAGCGGTACCGGTCCGGCTCCGGCGACTCGAGCAGGTGCGCGTCCACGAGCGCATCCAGGGCGTCGGCGGTGGCGAACTCGGGCTCACCCAGCAAGGCCGACGCGGCGGGCAGCCGGATCCACGGGCCCGTCCACAGGCCAAGCAGGCGGAACGCACCGGCCGGGCCTGCCCCATCCGCGGCCTCGCGGGGCAGGGTGGCGAAACTGACCTCGAACGAGGCCCGCACCGCCAGGTTGCCCACCCGCAGTTCATCCAGCCTGCGCCGCTCGTCGGCGAGCCGGTCGGCAAGGGTGCGCACGCTCCAGGCACTGCGGGTGGCAAGCCGCGCCCCGGCGATCCTGATCGCCAGCGGCAAACCGACACAGGCGGCAAGCACCTCATCGGTGGCGGCCGGCTCGGCGGCGACGCGCGTGGCGCCGACCACCCTGGTGAACAGCTCCCGGCCTTCGCCCGGGGACAGCACTTCGAGGTCGAGCACCGCACTGCCCACCAGTTCCGGCAGCCAGTTGCGGGTGGTCACCAGCACCGCGCACGTGGCACTGCCCGGCAGCAATGGCATGACCTGCGCGGCATCGCGGGCATCATCGAGGACGATCAGCACCTGCTTGCCCGCCAGCCTGGTGCGGAACTGCGCGGCCCGCTCCTCCTCGCCGAGCGGAATCCGGTGCCCGTCCACGCCGAGGTCCCGCAAGAACCTTCCCAGCACTTCGGCCGGATCGGCGGGCTGGGTGGCGCCGAGCAGGTTAGCGTAAAGCTGCCCGTCGGGGAACCGGCTGGCCAGCAGGTGCGCCGCGTGTACGGCGAGCGCGCTCTTGCCTAGCCCGCCCGAGCCCACCACGAGCACCACGCGGACCGCTCCGGGGCTGTCCTCGCCACCTGCCCCGGTCAGCAGTTCGCGAAGCTGGCCGACCTGCTCGGACCGGCCGGTGAAGTCGGGAATGTCCGCCGGAAGCTGGGCGGGCACCGGGGGTGGCGCGAGCACAGGCACCGGATCAGCCGGGGTCAGCGGCATGACGGGCTGGTCGTCGTCGGCGTTCAGTATCTGGTGGTAGAGCTGGCGGAGCTCGGCGCCCGGATCCACGCCCAGTTCGTCGGAAATTCTGTTCCTGGCCTGCTCGTAGACCTCCAGCGCCTCGGCCTGCCGCCCGGCCCCGTACAGCGCGCGAATGAGCAGGGCCCAGAGCTTCTCGCGCAGCGGGTGATCGGCGAGCAGCCTGCGCACCTCGGGCACCACTTCGGCGTGCCGACCGCACGCCAGGCTCGCCTCGGCGCGCAGCTCCAGCGCCTCGATCCGCGACTCCTCCAGGCGATCCGCCTCCGCCGCCACCAGCGGCGTCGCGGGCACATCGGCAAGCGCGCGGCCCCGCCACAACCCGATCGCCTGGCCCAGCAGGTCGACGGCCCGATCGGGGGCCCCGGATGCCAGCGCCTGCCTGCCCTCACCGACCAGGGCGGCGAACCGGTCCGCGTCCAGCTCACCTGGGCCGGGCACCACCTGATAGCCGGGCGCCCGGGTGACCAGCACCTGGCCCTTGGCATCCCCGATCAGCCGGCGCAGGTGGTGCACGTAGACGCTGACCAGGTTGGCCGCCCGGGCCGGTGGCTTGTCCGGCCAGACCTGGTCGATGAGCGCGTCGGTGGAAACCACCTCGCCGGGGCGCAGCAGCAAAGTGGCCAGGACCGACCGCTGCTTGCCCGCGCTGATCTTGGCCCAGTCCTGGCCGGTCCACACCTCGACCGGCCCAAGGATGCGGAAGAGAGCCGCCGCCCCGGATGGCTCAATCACGGCTTAATCGTCGCGCAAACGTGTGCTGAAATGCTCATTTTCAACCACGGTGTGAGCAATGAGCCTGATGAGAACTGGAATAGCTGCGGATCTCCGCGGGGGCGGGATCCGGAGCGAACCGTGAGCCGGCGGCCGGGCGGCCGCCGTCGTCACGGGACGGCTCTCGTCAGGCCCGCGAAACGGCCCGAGCCGCGCGAGGCGGCTCCATGGAGCCGGTGGCCGCTGCCCCCGCGCTTGCCGGGGCGGGGCAGCGGTCACCACCAGGCCTCCATCCTTTCGCGATCAGACCTAATGGCCCGAAGGCCGCCGCCGGCGGAAAGCCAGCCCTCCGCCGGCGGCTTAGGCTGTGTTGCCCCGCGGGCCAAGGCCCCATTCCTTCGTCACGGGGCCTTGCCTGTCTTGGATCAGGAGTAGGGCAGGAAGCAGATCCCCGCGTGCCCGGGCACGCCACCACAGGTGGCCGAGCCCTGGAGGTTGTCGCTGGCGATCCATAGTCCCGCACCGGTGAGCAGCATGTCGTCGGCGCCGAGCCCACGTGCCCGTGAGTACAGCCCGGCGGTGTTACCAGAGTTCTCTAGCAGCGTCCCACCGGAAGCCCCTGGCGTGAAGCCGCCCATGCCCGGCGCGTTGACCGAGCCGGCGCCCGGGTGGTTGCACCCGTTGGCATTGTCGGCCCAGCGCTCGGCGCCGCCCACGTACACGGCAGTTGAGTCCGCCGCCACCGAGTACAGCGAGTCGCAGCCGGTGTAGTTGACCCAATCGGGGGTCAGGTTGCCCGACTGGGTCGCCGGGAAGGCCGCGACCGCCGAGCACAGCCCGGTGAGCGGGAACGTGTGGTTCCAGTTGTGCGGGTTCTTGCCGGTGTCGGCGATGTAGACCTCGTTGCCGCCCGGCGACCAGGTCGCCGCCTGGATGTAGAACGGCCGGTTGACGGCGCAGAACTGGCTGAACTGTGCGGAGTTCCAGGCACTCACCGTGCCCTGGCTGACACCGAGGTTCAGCATGAAGATCTGCTGGCGGGCCGCGCCGCCCACCGAGGTGAAGTCACCCTCGACCAGGACGCTGTTCCCGTCCGGGGACAGCTGCTGGTTGTAGATCTCCGTGTTGTTGGTCTTCACGCCCGTGTAGACGTAGTGCCCGGACACGGCCAGGCTCAGGTAGCCGTCGTCCTTGCCGGTGGCCGGGTTCAGGCTGACGTAGTAGGGGTCGGTGCTGCTGCCGTTGATTCCCTTGAAGAAGCCGCCGGTCAGCAGGTGCCCCTTGGCGGCCAGGATGGTCTCGACCTGGCCGCTCGAGTTGGACTTGAACGTGGAGACGACGGCACCACTGGTGGTGTTGATCTCGGCGATGTTCTTGACCGCGGTGCTGCCCACCATGGTGAACTTCCCGCCGATGTAGGCGTCGGCGCAGTTGCCGCCGGCGAACGCGATCGTGTTGACCTCACCGTTGACGTTCGGGTCCCACGAGGTGACCGTGTACGGTGCGGTGTCGCTGAAGCTGAACACGTTGTTCCGGGTGAACGTCTGGGTCGAGGTCCCGTTCCACCCGCTGATTTGGGTGAACGTGCCCACCGCGTACATGGTGCCGCCGCAGTCCACCAGCTGGCGGATCTGCTCCGTGGTGGTACCGGTGGTCGCCAGCTGAGGCGTTCCTGCCGCGGGAGTGGCGGACACCGGTCCCGTGGCCGCGGCGGCCGGGGCCATCCCGGTCACGCCGGCCGCAACTACGGCCATCACGGCGCCGGCCCCCTGCCACGCCAGCCTTCGCGGAAGTCTTCGCATCATGCCCTCCCCATAAACGTGCTCCCTGACATGCCTGGCCCCGCCGATCGGCAGGGCTGCGCGGCGTAGCCAGGGTTCTCCCACGCACGATTCCCCCGTGGCCGCGACAATAGGAGTATTAGCTGCGTATCACGTGAAAGTGCACGTTATCGGGAAATTTGTGCATGTTCGCGCGGCCGGCACCGCAAATCTGTGCGCTCGGCTGCCACCCGGTTGCGCTGGGCAGTCAGCCGGTCAGGTGCGGCCCTCGAACAGGCTGGTCACCGAGCCGTCACTGAATACCTCCTGGATGGCCCGCGCGACGAGCGGGGCGATCGAGAGCACGGTGAGCTTGTCGAACCGCTTCTCCGGCGGGATGGGCAGGGTGCTGGTGACGATGAACTCGCTGATCCGGGAGTTCTTCAGCTCGTCGACCGCGGCGCCGGAGAGCACTCCGTGCGTGGCGGCGACGATCACCTGGGCCGCCCCCTGGGCGAACAGGGCCTCCGCCGCCTTGCTGATGGTCGAGCCGGTATCGATCATGTCATCTACCACGATGCAGGTACGCCCGGCCACGTCGCCCACGACCTCGAGCACCGCCACCCGGTGGGCGACGTCGGGATCCCTGCGCTTGTGGATGATGGCGAGCGGGCTGCCGAGCCGGTCGGTCCACCGCTCACAGACCCGGACCCGGCCTGCGTCCGGGGCGACCACCGTCACCTGCGAGACGTCCACCCGGTCCTCTATATAAGAGGCCAGGATCGGCAGCGCGAACAGGTGATCCACGGGCCCGTCGAAGAAACCCTGGATCTGCGCGGTGTGCAGATCCACAGCCATCAGCCGGTCCGCGCCCGCGGCGGTGAACAGGTCCGCCATCAGCCTGGCCGAGATCGGCTCGCGGCCGTGGCTCTTCTTGTCCTGCCTGGCATAGCCGAAGAACGGCGTCACCACGGTGATCCGCTTGGCCGAGGCGCGCTTGAGCGCGTCGACCATGATGAGCTGCTCCATGATCCAGCGGTTGATCGGCGCGGTGTGGCTCTGCAGCACGAACGCGTCGCAGCCACGGACCGACTCAAGGAACCTGACGAAGATCTCACCGTTGGCGAAGTCCGACAGCCTGGTGGGGGTGGGCTCGATGCCCAGGCACGCGCCGATCTCCTGGCCCAGCTCAGGATGTGCCCGGCCGGAGAACAGCATTAGTTTCTTCCTGGCCTTGACCGTGATGGCACTCACGCCTGTGCTTCCTTTCTCGCGGGCCTGCCCGCGCCGCTCCGCGATCGCCCGGGCTTGCTGCCGGGCAGCCCGGTACCCGGCGCGAGGTAGGTGAAGGGATCCACGGTGACGCCAGCGCCGACGCTGGCGGACACGCCGACCACATGCGTGAGCGCGGCACCCTTGCCAACGGCGGTGTCCCGCAGCGCGCAGCCCGGGCCGACGTAGGCCCCGGCCTCCACCACCGTCGACCCGGTGAGCTGGGTGCCCGGGCCGATCTCGACATCGGGCTCGAGGATCACACCCGTGTCGATGAGGGTGGTCAGCGGGTCGATGATCGTCACGCCAGCGCGCATCCACCGGTCCAGGATCCGCGCGTTGAGTATCCGGCGGGCCTGTGCAAGCTGGGCACGGTCATTCACCCCGCGGACCTCGTCGCCGTCGGGGATCGTCACGGTGGCCACGTGGTGACCCTCCGCACGGAGGATGGCGACCACGTCGGTGAGGTACTCCTCACCCTTGGCGTTGTCGGTCGGCAGCCGCTTCACCGCGTCGGCCACCAGGCCCGATTCGAATGCGTAAACGCCTGAGTTTATTTCCGTGACCGTCCGCTGCTCGGGAGTCGCATCGATTTCTTCGACGATCCCGGCAAAAGCGCCGCCGTCGTCTCGCATAATCCGGCCATACCCGGTGGGATCGGTCAGCAAAGTCGTCAATGCGGTGGCGGCGGCGTGCTCGGCGTCATGGCCGCTTACCAGTGCGGCAAGGGTGCTGCCGCGCAGTAGCGGCGTGTCGCCGTAAGTAACCACCACGGTGCCCAGGCCCAGTCCCACCGTCTCGGTCACGGTGCGGACGGCGTGCCCGGTGCCGCCTTGGCGCTCCTGGACGACCACGTGCACATCCGGCGCATACCGGGCCAGATGCGCGGCAACCTGGCGGCGGCCGTGGCCGACCACGACGATGAGCTCGGCCGGGCTCAGTTCCCTGGCGGCGGCGAGCACGTGATCGAGCATGGCCGCGCCGCAGATTGGATGCAGCACCTTCGGGAGCTGGGATTTCATCCGCGTCCCCGCACCCGCGGCAAGGATGACAACAGCGGCCGGACGGCTCACAGTCACGTGGCGGTGCTCCTTGATTGACTGCTGCGTGGCCGGCCGGCCCCCGCCCCGGTCTCGGTTACAACCGGTCACGAGGCGCGGACGAGACCGTTCACATCCCCGACTCTCGAAGAATACCGTCCGGCAATACGATGGGTGGCCGCCACGCCCGCGGCATGACCGGCATCACATTACTGTCGGTAACCACGGCGGCCGACTGCAGCGGCGCGGTCCGAGTAATTAAGTATCCCTACCAAGAAACTAGGTTGTAGGTGATACAGCAAGACAAGCGTGTCCTAAGATTCTTAGTTCCGCCTAAGTTGTTCCAGAGTTTACCAGTTTCCGTATAATTGAAACGCCTTCCCGCTAAGGTTGAGCACCAGATCGACAGACATGACCGGGGTGTCGGGGCCCTGCAGCGAAGTCACTCCGCTCCGGTCACGTGTCCGCGTGGGGATCTCCGGCGGCCCAGGGTCGGATTGGGAGGGCACGTTAGTGCGAGAGCGATTGGCGGTAAGCGCGCGCGCCCATGTGGCAGTGCCGACCGCTGTGAGTGGCACAGCCGATGCAGGCGGCTGGGTCGGACGGTACCTGCGTAACGCGATGGCCCTCGACGCCGCCGTGGCGCTCGCGGCCGGGCTGATCGCGCTGCGCGGGCGTTACGACAACCATGGTCACGTGCCGGCGGCGTACATCGTGCTGACCGTGAGCCTGCCGGTGATCTGGGTGGGCACGCTGGCGCTGGCGGGCGCCTACGAGCCCCGGTTCATCGGCGCGGGCGCCGACGAGTTCCGCCGGGTCATCAACGCGGGGCTCGGGCTCACCTCGGCGATCGCGATCCTGTCGTATGCCACCAGGGCGGAGGTGTCGCGCAGCTACGTGCTGATGGCGATGCCCTGTGCCGTGGGCATCGACCTGGTCGCCCGGTACGCGCTGCGCAAGCGGCTGCACCGGCTGCGGGACTCCGGCGCCTGCATGCGCCGGGCGGTGGCGGTGGGCCACCCGCAGGCCGTGGCTGACCTGGTCAACGAGCTGCGCAGAGAGCCTTACCACGGCCTCACCGTGATCGCCGCATGCCTGGCCGGCGCCGCGTTCCGGCCCGACGAGATCGCCGGCGTACCGGTGCTCGGCGGGCTCGACGACGTGATCGGCGCGGTGCGCGGCAGCGACGCGGACACCGTGGCCGTGCTCGCGTGCCCCGAACTCAAGCCGCTCCAGTTGCGGCAGCTTGCCTGGGAACTGGAGAAGACCGACACCGACCTGTGCCTGGCGCCCGCACTGCTCGACGTCGCGGGCCCGCGCACCAGCGTCCGCGCGGCCGCCGGACTGCCGCTGCTGTACGTGGACCACCCGGACCTGTCCGGCATCCGCCAGGTCATCAAGAGCCTTTTCGACAAGGTGGCAGCCGCTTCCGCCCTGCTGCTCCTCGCTCCGCTCATGCTGACGATCGCGCTGATGATCCGGCTGGAGGACGGCGGCCCGGCACTGTTCAAGCAGGTGCGGGTGGGCAAGGCCGGCCGGCCGTTCCGGCTGTATAAGTTCCGCACTATGGTGCCCCAGGCCGAGCAGCAGAAGGCGTCGCTGCAGCTGCACAACGAGGGGGCCGGTGTCCTGTTCAAGATCCGCGACGACCCGCGGATCACCAAGATCGGCGGCAGGCTGCGCCGCTGGTCGCTGGATGAGCTGCCACAGCTGATCAACGTGCTGCTCGGGCAGATGTCACTGGTGGGACCGCGGCCGGCGCTGCCGGAAGAGGCCGCCAAGTACGGCGACTACGTGCGGCGCAGGCTGGCCGTGCGGCCCGGGCTGACCGGCCTGTGGCAGATCCACGGCCGCTCCGACCTGTCCTGGGACGAGGCGGTGCGGCTCGACCTGCGCTATGTGGAGAACTGGTCGCTCGCCTTCGATCTGCTCATCCTGTGGAAGACCTGGCCAGCAGTGGCCCGCGGGCACGGTGCGTACTGAATCTGTTCCCCGCTACTGGACCCCGTCGATCACGCTTGGCGCAATCTTTGCGACCGGCCTGGAATGATCTTGGGAATCTCGCCATATCGCATGGTTTGTCAGTATGCCCGCTAGACACGTCCTAGAATGTTGCGCTCGGGATACATAAGAACACAAAACGATCACAGCGCGGCGCCGGGGGGGACTGGTGACCGCGCCGGTCGTGTGGAGCAAATGGAGGCATGATGCAGGGAGTGAGGCGCTGGTTGCTGTGCAACGCGCCTGTCGTCGCCTTGTGTGCACTGACCGCCAGTGCGGCCGGCCTGATGCCGGCGGTGGCAGCAGCCCAGAGCGGCCCCGTGTCCCCCCACCCGGCTACCGGCACCCCGGCGCTCGCGCCGACAGGGACGACCGAGCAGATCAGGCAGATCGTGGCGTGCGCCGGCGTCATGTACGCGGTAGGCAGCTTCACCCAGATCAGCCAGGGCGGCCAGACCTTCACCAGGAACAACATCTTCAGCTTCAGCCAGACCGCGCCGTACACGATCACGTCCTGGGCGCCCAGCACCAACGGCGTCGTCAACTCCATCCAGCTGACGAGCGACTGCAGCCACGCTTTTATCGGCGGGAAATTCACGCAGGTGGACGGCTCCGCCGCCAGCAATATCGCGTATATCAGGACGTATAACAACACCATGGTCAACAGCTGGGGACACTCCGCCAACGGCATGGTGGACACGATCCTGCGGACCTCGAACAATCACCTGTTTGTCGGCGGGCAATTCACCTCGATCAACGGATCGAGCAAGAAATATTACGTGAGCTTGAACCTGTCCAACGGCAAGGACGACGGCTATCTCAACCTGAACATCTCCGGGCACTACGTGTTCCCCGGCTCGGGTGTGAGCAACACCGAGGTCTACAACCAGCAACTGTCGCCGGACCACGGCCACGTGCTCGTCGAGGGCACCTTCACCAAGGTCCAAAGCAACAAGCGGCAGCAGATCTTCATGCTCAACCTGGGCAGCAAAGGCAACGTGAGCACGTGGTACTCCAACGAGTTCAACGCGTTCTGCTCCGACAAGCACCCGTTCTACGTCAAGTCGGCAGCCTGGGCGGCCGACCAGTCGACGGTCTACGTCGCGGACACCGGGAAGGCACCGGAAAACTGGAACCACACCTTCCCGCTCACCGGGCTGTGTGACGCGGTCGCGGCCTTCCCGGCCATCCGGAACGGCGGGCTGAGCCACCAGTGGGTCAACTACACCGGCTGCGACTCGCTGTATTCGGTTGCCGCCGACTCCAGCGCCGTCTACATCGGCGGCCACCAGCGCTGGGCGAACAACCAGAACGGCTGCAACGCGGCCGGGGCGGGCGCGATCCCGGCACCGGGGCTTGGCGGCTTCAGCCTGGGCGGGAAGCTGCTCACCAATTCCGCGGGCACCGCCGGCCTCTACAGCCGTGACCGCGGCCTGGGGGCGGACCAGATCTACAAGACCCCCGCCGGAATCTGGATAGCCAGCGACAACCAGGGCGGCAGCAATATCTGTGGCGGCGTGAGCGGCCTCGCCGGTATCTGCTTCCTGCCGTACTCGTAACGCAACGCACTACCGCAACGCCGCAACCAGAGGGGGAAGTATGCAGCGCAACGGCGCTCAGCTATGGGGGAAGCAGGGCGCGCGCGGCGCGCTGATCGCAGGCATCGCCGCGGTCGCATGCTGCCTCCCGGCACCGGCGTCCGCCGCCCCCGCCAGCCCAGCGCTGGCGGGGGCGGTATCGCCGACGCCGTCCACCGGCACACCCACGCTGGTGGACACCGGCACCACCGAGCAGATCCGCCAGCTCGTGCAGTGCGGCGGGACCATGTATGCGGTGGGTACGTTCACCGAGATCAAGCAGGGCAGCACGACCTACACGAGGAACAACGCCTTCAGCTTCAGCGCGACCACCCCGTTCGCGGTCACCCCGTGGGACCCCGATGTCAACGGCACGGTCGACACCATCGCGTTCAACGGGACCGACTGCTCCACCGCCTACCTCGGCGGGCACTTCACCACGGTGGGCGGGGCAGCGGCCAAGAACATCGCCGCAGTCGACACGGCCGGCGGCGCGCTGGTAACCGGCTTCAAGGACAACGCCAGCGGCGAGGTGGAGACCCTCGTGGTGGCGAACGGGCACCTGCTGGCCGGCGGCGCCTTCAAGGGCATCAACGGCAGCACCGCCGACCCGTACTTCGCCAGCCTGAGCCCGGTCACCGGCCGGAACGACGGTTTCGCGCACCTGAACATCTCCGGGCACTACGTCTACCCCGGGGTGCAGACCAACCCGACCAAGATCTACAACCAGCAACTCAGTCACAGCGGGCGCCTGGACCTGGTCGAAGGCGACTTCACCTCGGTCGGCGGCCTGGGCCGGCAGCAGGTCTTCATGCTCGACGTGAGCGGCTCCTCGGCGCAGGTCACCGGCTGGAGTTCACCTGAGTTCGACGGCAGCAAAGGCAACCTTCCCGGCGGCTACGCCTACCAGTGCTCGATCAGGGAAGCGTTCTACATCCGGGCCGCCGCCTGGTCGCCGGATGACTTGACGGTCTACACGTCGGCGACGGGCTTCGAGCCGTGGAACTGGTCGACGAGCAAACCGCGGACCGGCCTGTGCGACTCGGTCGCCGCCTTCCCGGCCACCCAGGCCGAGGTCACCCACAACTGGGTTAATTACACCGGCTGCGACTCGCTGTACTCGGTCGCCGCCGACTCCAGCACCGTCTACATCGGCGGGCATGAGCGCTGGGCAAACAATGCCAATGGCTGCAACCACCAGGGGCCCGGTGCACTGCCCGCACCCGGCATGGGTGGGTTCAACCCGTCCACCGGGGCACTGATCACGAATGCAAGCGGCACCGCCGGCCTGTACAGCAGGTCGCGTGGCCGCGGCGCGGATGACCTGCTGGTCACCGGCGCAGGGCTCTGGGTTGCCAGCGACAACTTCGGCGGCAACACCTCATGCGGCGGCCAGCCCGGCTTCGCCGGTCTCTGCTTCCTGGCCAACTCATAAATCAGGGGAGCCACCAATTCCCCGCATCAGGGAGGGAACGTAATGCTGCAAGAGGAACACGTCCACCGGCGGAAGAAACTCGGCGTGCGCAGCGCGCTGATCGCCGGTTTGGCGGCGATCGCGGTATGCCTGCCCGCGGCGCCGACGCTGGCGCAGTCCGGCCCGGTGTCACCCACACCGGTCCCTGGCACACCGACCCTGGTGGCCACCGGGACCACCGAGGAGATCCGCCAGATCGCGGACTGCAACGGGACCATGTACGCAGTTGGCACGTTCACCCAGATCAGCGGGTCGAACGGGAGCACGACCCAGACGTACACCCGGAACCGCGTCTTCAGCTTCAGCGACACCACGCCGTTCACGGTCACCTCGTGGGACCCCAATGTGAACGGCACGGTCAACACGATCGCGCTTAACAGCAGCTGCACCACCGCCTACATCGGCGGGCAGTTCACCACGGTCGGCGGTGCCGCGGCAAAGAACATCGCCGCGATCGACACCACGACCGGCGCACTGGTGCCCGGGTTCAAGGACAATGCCGGCGGCCAGGTGGAGACCATCCTCGCGGTGAACGGGCACCTGCTGACCGGCGGCTTCTTCAAGGGCATCAACGGCAGCACCACCGACCCGTACTACGCCAGCCTGAACCCGGGCACCGGCAAGGACGACGGCTTCGTGCACCTGGGCATCTCCGGCCACATCCAGTTCCCGCAGGTGAAGGCCAACTCGACGGAGGTCTACAACCAGCAGTTGTCCCACGGCGGCACGCTGGTCCTGGTGGAGGGCGACTTCACCTCGGTCGGCGGCCTGAACCGGCGGCAGATCTTCATGATCGACGTGAGCGGCACCACCGCCGCGCTCACCGGCTGGACGTCCCCGGAGTTCGACGGCAGCGACCCCAACGCCACCCTGAACCCGAACGACAAGTACTTCAACTGCGGCGCCTCGCACCCGTTCTACGTCCACGCGGCGGCCTGGTCACCGGACGACTCGGAGATCTATCTGGCGGACACCGGGGTCAAGCCCATCCTGTGGAACGGCACGTTCCCGCTGCCCGGCCTGTGCGACGCGGCGGCGGCGTTCCCGGCCACGCAGACCCAGGTCTTCTCCGACTGGATCGCCTACGACGGCTGCGACTCGCTGTACTCCGCGGTCGCCGACGACAGCGCTCTGTATGTCTCGGGCCACAACCGCTGGTTCAACAACCAGAACGCCTGCAACAAGGCGGGCCCGGGCGCGATCCCGGCCTCTGGCCTGGCCGGGCTGACCCCTGGCCCGACCGGCGGGTCGCTGATCCTCAACTCGGGCGGCACCGCCGGCTTGTACAGCCGGTCGCGCGGGCACGGATCAGACGACATGATCCTCGCCGCCGGTGGGCTGTGGATCGCGAGCGACAACTTCGCCGGTGGCACCTCCTGCGGCGGGCAGGCTGGATTCTCAGGCCTGTGCTTCCTGCCGTACCCGGCCTGACGCCGTACCGGGACGGCTGTGCCAGGCGAGGCCCGTGGGCCATCGCCTGGTACAGCCGGTCCGGTCGGCCCAGGTCACGTGTCCACCGGCCGCCAGACCGGTGAACTTGCGTCCACTAGCGCCCGAAATTCACCCATAATGCCCTGACCAGCCGATATGATCACCGGGCATGCACCGGGAGCCGCGCTGACCGGCAGGAGCGCAGCGGCTGGCCCGGCCGGGGCAACATGCCAGACAAACGGAAGGCCACGATAAATGGATCGCGTTCTCGTCACAGGCGGGGCCGGCTTCATCGGCTCCCACCTCGTGGACTCGCTGCTGGATTCCGGCGCCGACGTGATGGTCGTTGATGACTTCAGGATGGGCAGGCGCGAACACCTGGGCAGCGAAGGCACGGCCGGCCGCCTGACCGTGATCGAGGGTGACATCAGGAGCGCCGAGGACCTCCGCCCGGTTGCGGACTTCGCCCCGGACACCGTCTTCCACATGGCGGCGCTGCACTTCATCCCCTACTGCAACGCCCATCCCCAGGAGGCACTGGACGTCAACGTCCTTGGCCTGGACGCGGTGATCCGGGCGGCGCGCAGCGCGCCGCTCAAGTCGTTTGTGTTCCCCTCCAGCGGCGCGATCTACGGGTTCGGTGACCATCCGTGGCCCGAGACCACGCCGGCCAGGCCCGATGAGATCTATGGCATCTCGAAGTGGATGGGAGAGCAGATCATGGGCCGGTTCCATGCCGACCGGCCCGGGCTGCGCACGGTGGTGGCCCGCCTGTTCAACACCTACGGGCCCCGGGAGACCAACCCGCATGTGCTGCCCGAGGTGATGAAGGCGCTGCGCGCAGGGAAGACCATCGAGCTCGGGAACCTGTGGCCCCAGCGCGATCTGATTTTCGTTACCGACACCGCGGCCGGCCTGGTTGCCGCGGCGCAGGGTGACCCGGGCCTGGAGGTGTTCAACGTGGGCACCGGGACAGGGACCACGATCGAGGACGTCATGGAGACCATCGGTGGGATCACCGGGCACCCGGTGGACGTCCGCCAGGTGCCCGAGCGGATGCGTGAGGGTGACGGGCACCTCATCTCCGATCCGCAGAAGCTGATGCAGGCCACGGGCTGGAAACCGGAGTACGACCTGGAAGCCGGGCTCCGGCAGCTGCTCGCTTCGGAGGGGCTGCTGTGAGGCCGGCCGGCGAGGTGACCGGCGGCGCCGGCGGATTCGGCGCCGGGTACCGGACACAGAAGCGGGAATTCCTCGGCATCGGCCTGTCCTGCCTGTCCGATGAGGCGTTCGTGGACGCCGTCCGGCAGGCGGTGGAGACCCGGTCTCGGCTCACCATCTCCTTCATCAACCCCGACTACGTCCTGCGTGGCCACAAGACCGCCGGGCTGGTCGACAAGATGAACGAGTTCGACATCGTCCTGCCCGACGGCTGGGGCATCGTCCTGGGCGGCCGCCTGCTCGGCCTGCCGGTGCCCGACCGGCAGGGCAACGACGACATCTGCCCGAAGATGTTCACGCTGTCGGCCGAGCGCGGGTTCTCGAATTTCCTGTTCGGCTGCAGCGAGGGCACGCCGGAGAAGGCCGCGGTCAACCTCAAGGAGACCTTCCCCGGCATCCCGATCGCGGGCACCCTGCACGGCTACTGGGACGTGGTGCGGGGCCACCCCGGCCGGTACGACGAGGCAGACATCGACATGATGGTCAACACCATCAACGAGGCCAAGCCCGACATCCTGCACGTGTCCATCCCGACCCCGATGCAGCAGAACTGGGTGTCACAGGTGGCCGAGCGGCTCGACGTACCGGTGATCATCACCGGCGGAAGCTATCTCGACCACCTGGCCGAGCGGGTGTACTGGTATCCGGGCTGGGTGAACAAGATGCGGCTCGGCTGGGCCTATCGGCTCACCAGGGAGCCAGGCCGGCTGTGGAAGCGCTACTCGCTCGACTTGGCAGCCTACGGCGGCATGGTGGCCCGGGCGAAGTTCGGCAGGCAGAAGTAGTCCGTACCAGCACACAGGTGCCCGGCAGCGTCGCTGCCGGGCACTTTGCTTGTGGCTGCCTAATCGCTGCGGCGCCAGCTTGGCTCGTGGCCGAGCCAGGCGGCCAGCCGCTCGTCGTAGGGCCGGTAGTGCTCCTCCAGCGCCTTGCGCACCGAGTCGGGCATGGGTGAGCGCGGCCGGGCGTTGCGGCGCATGAACGCCGGGTAGCCCCGGTTGGGCAGCTCGAGGAATGCCAGGACCCCGTCGTACACGGCTTCCGGATCGGTGAAGAAGTCACCGCTGTCCACCACGTGCAGCCGGTCCCGGCCGAAGTGCCGTTCCAGCCGTTCGAGCTGGTCGGCGTACTCGCCCCGGGCGATGTAGGAGTGGTGCTGGTGGCTGTAGCTGAAGTAGCCCGGGTCCGCGGCGATGCGCTCGGCCTGGCCGGCCAGCCGGGCGGGCTCGAGTTCCAGTGCCGCTTCGAACGACTCGGTCTCGAAGCCGTGTGCCACCTCATGGGCATGGCCGGAATAGGCCCGCTCCACCGGGTCGCGGAGCAGCACGAGCAGCCGCACCCCGGGCAGGTCGCGGGCGATCCGCTCCGGGGCCAGCGGGTGGAACATGTAGTACGGGCTGGACTCGAATGAGACCGGCGTGACGTCGGCTCCGCGCGTGGCCCGGCGCGCGGTCGCGAGCAGCGGGAAATGACACCGATACCACGACAGCCCGCGGCGGTAGGAGACGTCGAAGAAGTGCACCTCTTCGTGCAGCACCGAGCCGAACACGGCGGGGTGCTCATCGAGCTGCCGGGACAGGGAGGTGGTCCCGCACCGCTGGGCACCGACGATGAGGAAGCTGGGCAGGATCCGGGCCCGGCTGGTGGGCATGCGGGCCGCGACCAGTGCCAGCCTGCCCAGCTGCTTGAGCGCCGGGTTGAGTGACTTGGGGTCGCGCATGTAGCCAGAAAGGCTCCGATCCGGGCGCAAAACGGGCGCCGGGCGCCGTGCCACGGCACCCTTGCCCGCGCCGGGCCTGGCGGGAGCCGCGGTCTTGTCGGCCGCGCTCATGACGCCACCGGTCCTTGCGCACTGCCTGGACCGACCCTCTCCATTGGCGATCTCCCTTCACGGCTGTCCTGTCGGGCCGGAACCTGCCGTTCGGCAAACAGCATGGCAGACTTGGGCACTCCCCTGCAGGAAGTGTCGATTGTCCGGGATCGGCTATGCATGGTTAGCGCTCACCGGACCCAGCCCGGCTGGCGGCCAAGTAGCTTCGCCAACCGCTCATCGTGGGGCTGATAGTGCTCCTGCAGCATACGCCGGCACCCCGCGTCCATCGGCGGGCTGGGGCGCGAGTTGGCGGGCGCGAACGCCGGCTCGAACGACCGCAGGTCAAGGAAGGCCAGGAGCCGCCGGTACTCCTGCGCAGGCTGGCTGAAGTAGGCGGCGCTGTCGATCACGTGCACGTGGGTGCGGGGGAAGAATTCATAGAAACGTTCGAGTTGTTCAGCGTACTGGCCCCGGTGCCGGTAGGAGTGATGCCGGTGCGCGAAGCTCTCATAGGCCGGATCGGCCGCAATCCGCTCAACCTCGCCGGCCAGCCTGTCGTCTTCCAGTTCCAGGGCGCGCGGGAAATCCTCCTGCTCGTAGCCCCGGGCGAACTCGTGTTTGTGGGCGGAGAAGGCCCGCTCGACGGGATCGCGGAGCATGACGACCAGCTTCACCGTGGGCATGTCGTGCCCGAGTCGCTCGGCCGCCTGGGGGTGGTACAGGTAGTAGCCGCTGGCCTCGAAAGCGGCCGGTGGCCCGTGACGCCCGGTCCGCAGCCGGGCGATCTCGGTCACCGGGAAATGGCCCCGGTACCACTGGGCGCCGCGGTGGTAGTTCAGGTCGAAGTAGTTGACGCCCTTGCGGACCGTCGGCGGCATCACCTGCGGATGGGCCGCCAGCGCACGGAACAGGGACGTGGTACCGCAGCGCTGCGCGCCGATCAGGATGAAGTCCGGCTCCATCCGCAGGCCAGCGGTCGCCTCGCTCATCCGGGCATAGGTGCGCCGGCCAAGCCGCGTGAACGGCTCCGGGCCGGTGGCCCGGACCCGCGTGGCGGCCTCGCGTGCCCGTTGGCTCAATGCCAGCCCCACCGCCGTTGCAGGTCAAGGCCGAATTCGCGGTCCATTGCTGCGATCTCCGCGTCGAGTTGCTCGTGCATGAACGCGACGTCTTCCGGCGCCATCTCGGGCTTGTCGGCACCCAGCGGCTGGTACAGCATCCGCTGCACCAGCGCGGAACGTTTCAGGCTGCCCACCAGGGCCGCGCCGTCATGGCGCCGTACCCAGTTGGCACCGTACTTGGCGGCCATGGCAAGCGGCAGCCAGCGTGCCTTGCTGGCTGGTAGCTGTGCCTCCAACTGCTCCGGGCTCAGCCGCAGCCTTGTGATGCCGAGCCAGTCGGTGACGCCGTCGAGGAACGCCTGCGGATCGGCTTGCAGATCGTCGAAGAGCCCGACGTACAGCGCCTGGCGGCCGTAGTAGCGCAGGTAGCTGCGTAGGTGGGTGGCGTAGCGGCCCTCTTCGAGCAGTTCGGGTGAGGTCTTCGTGGTGTCACGGAAGGTGGCCGCCGCCTCGCCGTGCTTGGCCAGATAAAGGTAGGAGGAGAACGCCCGCGCTATCGGTTCCCTGAGCGTGACCATCAGCCGGACGTCCTGGCCAAGGCAGGCGTGAATGCGCTCAGGCGCCTCCGCACACGACAGGTAGTCGGGGCAGACCTCACCGATGATCTTGTGTTCCCGCTGCGCGCTGCGGAACTGCGTCCGGTACCACCCGGGACCGCGATCGTAATAGCGGTTGAAAAAGTAGAGATCCTTCGCCTGGCTGAGGTAGACCTCGGGATGACCGATGAGAACCTCGTGCAGCCAAGTGGAGCCCGATTTACTCGGTCCTATGTGAAGGAAGTTTGGCAGCAGGTCAGACATAACACCCTTTCACGCCATGCCGCGGCGGAACAGCCGGGCAGCACGCAGCAGATGCCTGGGATGAATGCGCGTGGCGGCATGCACAAAAGCGATATAGGGATAGGGCGATATCGGCCACCGCATGGCGGCCTTTGTGGCGTAGCGGATGGCCGGCCCGCGCTCGCCGAGGGCGGACCGTGCGAAGGCGATCTGGCCGAGCATGCGCGCGTGCCCGCGGGGCGAGGCCCTGATGTCCGGGTGCTTGGCGAGCATGTACTCCAGCGCCAGGGCCGCGTTCTCGGCACCGCCCGCATACCAGGACCTGCCATCCTTGCGGATGTCGGCCAGCGGACGCGTGACGATGCCGATCTGGCCGGCCCGGGCCGCCCGGAGCACCCAGTCGTAGTCCTCGGCGTAGCCGCGCGGCAGCTTCTCGTCGTAGGGGCCCACCTTGGCGAACGCCTCGCGGCGCATCACCAGGGTGGAGGAGTGCAGCTCCTTGACCCGGTTGCGCAGCAGCAACTGGTAGCTGATGTGCTCGGCCCGCCCCGGCCATTCGACCACCTTGCCGGGCAGCCGCAGCCTGATGCCCGAGCCCACCACCAGCAACCCTGGCTCGCGCTCCAGCCGCTCGACCTGGCTGGCCAGCTTGTCCGGGTGCCAGACATCGTCGTCGTCGCAGGTCGCGATGATGACGCCGCGTGCGGCGTCGAGCCCGGTGTTCCGGGCACCGGCAAGGCCGGGTGAATGGGTGTTCGCGGCCACCTTCACCTCGCGCTGCGGCGTGCCCAGGCGGGTGAGTTCGGTGTCTGGTCGCTCCTGGTCATGCACCACCAGGCACTCGATCTGCCCGGGATAGGTCTGGGCCACGACCGCGGCGATGGATTCGCGGACCAGCTCGGGACGGCCACGGGTCGGCATGATCACCGATACCAGCGGCCACTCCCCGGGCGCCTGGGCCGGCGCATCAGTCATGGGCGTCCTGTTTCTCCGCAGGGCTGCCCGCGGCGGTAAAGCCGTAGCGCAGCATGAGGGGCAGGGCGATCGCCGTGACGAT
>Ga0207664_10000340_pt1 | contig 34411 bp, 35 predicted proteins | sample LARL83metaG_FD_184349 | JGI IMG/M metagenome (GOLD analysis project Ga0207664, IMG submission 184349) | Corn, switchgrass and miscanthus rhizosphere microbial communities from Kellogg Biological Station, Michigan, USA - LAR L8-3 metaG... | ecosystem: Host-associated > Plants > Roots >... | reverse complement strand
TTGCCCGAGTGGCCAAAGGGAGCGGTCTGTAAAACCGTCGGCTCAGCCTACGTTGGTTCGAACCCAACACCTGCCACACAAAACCCCAGGTCAGACCCGGTGACGCGAGATTGCGTCACCGGGTTTTCGCGTCAGAACGAGCGGTTATGAAAACCGTCGGCTCCGTCTGTGGGCTATACGTGGGCCAGATCCGGCTCCTGGGCGGGCTGCGGCAGGATGATCCAGATGGCACCTGACCTGCATAAACGCGAGGCCAGGTACACGGCGGGTCTACGAAAGGTCAATGAGAGGTCCATGGCGGCGTGGGCCAGGGGCGGGCCGGGGCCGTGGGTCACGGACATATGGCGGACAGGACCGGGGCGAGTACCGACGGTGCGGGTAACCGCTCGCTACGCAGCATTCAGCATCGCATGGTGACATTAATATGGCTGACGGTAATGGCTGGGAGGCGGACCAGGTGCCAGGTCCCCCGCAGGTCTGCTGCCGGACAGGACGCCGTTCGCCTCGCCCGAACGCATGCACGCGATGCCGCACGTGCCAGTGCGGCATGCACGCCAGCTTGACCTTTGGTAGACCTTTCGTGGACTCGCCATGGACCTCGGGCACGCCCGGCGATGTCCATCGCGGAGTGACTGAGTACGCTGGTCGCCGTGCCGTCGGCAAGCGCCGAACGCCGACTCGGTGCGCGAGCGCGGGCGGGCTGTGGATCGGTGTTGGGTGGTCGGGATTTACCAGTTCTGTCACCGGTCTGGGCAGGCTCTGGTCTATTGGCCACGTGGCGGCGCAAGCGCGGCACGGGGTCCTGCGGCGATGGTCTCCCCAGGCCTGGCTGGGTGCTGATCAGGAGCGCCGTTCAGCGCCTGCCCGGCAGGTTCAGGTCTCTCGGGAACGCGATTCAGGGTGGGCGTGCCGGTGCGGTACGACGACGTTCATGACCCTGACCAGCCTGCTGCCTGCGGGGCGTGTGCGCCCCCGGTACGGAGCGATGACCGCTGCTAGTTCTTCGGCCACCTGGTGAAACTCATCGGCGGTCAGCCAGAGGTCGGCGTTGTTCAGGGCGGCATCGCGCCACTCCTCGGGCTCGGCGTCCGCGCCCTCGGTGAATTCGACCCCGATGGCGCGGGTCGTGTCCATGTAGGCAGCCGCGACGGCTGCGGCGGCCGAGGCTCTGGCGGGCGTCGAGGTGTCAAGGTCGGCCTGGACATGGCCCCCAACAGCTCGCCACGGCCGCTCCCGCCGGTCCGGTCTCGGGGATGCCGTTTCGGCGAGCCCGTACCGTTCCAGGAGCTTGAGGTGGTAGGCCGTTGCGCTCGGGCTCAGCCCGGTCAGTTCTGCGCACTGGGTGGCGGTCAGCTCTTCGCCGGCCGCCAGGGCGTCGATGATGGCCAGCCGGGCCGGGTGCGCCAGGGCCCGGATGCTGCGAGGATTCTCAAAGCGAGGGGGAGCGGCGTCCTCCGTTGCTCGCTCCTGGTCATGACTGTGGGACATCGATCTCAGAGGGTACCGTTCACCGGGAGATGTTAAGCAAATACTGTTCAGCAAATGCTTAACATATAGTACTCTCCGATGCATGGAGGATGTACTGGATGTCCGTGATCTGCGGATGCGGTACGGCAAGACCGACGTGCTCAACGGGGTCAGCTTCGCGGCCCGCTGCGGGGAGGTGCTCGCCCTGCTCGGGCCGAACGGCGCGGGCAAGCCCATTACTGGATTGTGACAATCATCTGGTGAGCCAGATGGACTACCGCCCACCCGGCCAGAGATCACCTTCCCGGACGCGCCTACCGTCCTAGACATGCTGCGCCGACTAGGTATGCGGTGCTGGCTCCATGTTCGATGACCCGCCGCCGCGCACGAGGTTTGGGCAGGTGACCGGCGCAACGGAGCTTCGAGGTCCACGCGGTTTCCCCGGTGGCTCACGAGCCGCAGGTCATGGGCAGGATGAAATTTCAGCCATCAGAACGGCGGCTCGTCTCTCCAGGAAACCTTCCAGGGGTCCTCGTCCCAGTCTGCACTCGATCCTTGCCTCAGGAGATACATGATCGCCGCGAGGGTCCGCTTGGACGGGTTCCGCAGCGCCCGGCGTCCCTCCTCCGCGTCCTGCTTCTCTTGGGCGGCAATGCGGACGATCTCCCAGAATTCCCCGTAAAGGCTGGGGTCTTGCAGCTCCTCGTGTTCGAGCATGAGTGAGGGCATGGCCAGAACGGCCCGGGCGAAGGCCCGCTCATCGGAACCGGACCATGTGCGCAATTCGAGGAGGAGCCGAAGCGCGGTGAAGCGGTCACTGGCAACGACTTTAGGGCGTTGCAGGTAGGCATGAATGAGGTTGACCACTTGGTTGCTGTCGTCATACGGACTTTCCAGTGATGGCTCGGGGAAGCCTTCAGGAAACCGTCTCCGAAAGGGGTTTTTAGCGGCGGTAATCCCGGCGATCAGCTGCGGGATGACGGTATCTGCCCAGGATTCTCCGCCAAGCCGGTACGTCCTGCCGTCAACGGCGGCTAGGCCATAGCGCAGGTATCGCTCCGTTATCTCATCGTGCACAAGCCGGGCGGCCACTATCGCGCTAGGCAGCGGTTTTCGCCACGAGTCCACTCTCTCCCAAGGGGGGAGGTCGTCTCCCCACAGGTCCTCGCTATGCGGGCTCTCCATAGTCAGCGCATTAATGACGGCAGGCCGTCCAGGGGCGGCCAATCGCACCGAGTCGAGCATGGCCTGGAACCCGTCGTTATCGAGACCCGCCTGCCATAGCAGCACCATCGACCGCCACTGGTCCATGCCGTTGCCCTCCGTCCGCAGCATCTCGGCGAGAGGGACGCCCGCTGTCTCATCGCCGAGCGTCATCCGGAGGACCACCAGGTTGGCCGAGTAGCAGGCGAGCTGTCGCGGCAGGTCGGCCGCCATCGGCTGATACGCGGCGAACTTGCCGAAGCCGCGCGGATTCCGGTAGCTGCGGAGCAGCATTTCAAGCGCGCAGGTAATTCGCGCTCGCTCCCGCTCGCGGAGGCCACTGCCGAGGTCCGAGGCGAACTCGATCACGGAGCGCCTGGCGGCCAGCGGCTGAAGTGACAGCAGCGCGAACAGCAGGGAGTCATCCGGTTCTGCGACACCGCGCCGTCCCGCGTACGCCTTCGCCGCGATGTCGGCTAGCTCGTCCAGGATCCGCTGCGCGACCAGGTACTCGCCGAAGGTGGCGTGGAGGAACTCGTACGACCGCCGCGCGCCCGAGGGCCGCCCAGCCTGGTAACCGGGCTCGGGTGCATCTGAGCCAGGCTCTACCTGGGCCTCGGGCGCGTGCACGAAGAAGAACTCCGCGATGATCCGCCGCCCGGCCTCGGCTGGCCGCCACTGTGTCATCAACCGAGGTTCAATAACATCGAGGTCGCGGCCGAGTTCTTCCTCGCTAATGTCCTGCCGCCCCCGGTTGAACATGCCGAGTGCCGCGATCTCCAATCGGCTCCGGTGATCCGCCATGCGCTGCTCCAGGTTGTCTCCGGGCCCGCCTCGTGTCCACGCCCAGGGATCCCGGTCGAGGTCCTTGTCCGCCTCGCGGCGGACGAACCCGTCGATGAGCCGTCGGTACAGCTCAGCGGTTCCCAGCCGCGGATCGATTGGCGCCATCGCCGGGTCGGCGGCATAGATCGCCAGCATCAGCAGCAACAGCGGCTGCTGGGCAAGCTGCGGCTGGGCGCGGGCCCCGTCGACCGTCAGCTCGCCCATCCGCCCGGCGGCGATCGCCCGCGCGTTAACCGAGGCCCAGCACCGGACCCAGCCGACGATGTCGTCATCGCTGAACGGGTCGAGCTTCACCACCGTCGTCCCGTCCGGAATGGTGACCCGGTCCGCCACCACGGTCCGTGAGGTCACCAGCACGACAACCGGCATGCCTTGCTCGGCCTCGACCCGCTGGAACTCCGTCACCTCCTGGAGGTACCCGCTCCGGTCGTGCTGGCTGGCTTGGAGCAGCTCGTCGAGTCCGTCGAGCAGCACCACCCGCACGGTGTCCCCGGCCCGCTCGGCCAGCTGCCACCATTCCCGCACCCGCCCGTGGGTGGTGAGGTCAAGGGCCGTCCGGATCTGGTCGATGACGGGCGCACTCGCGCCGACACGCCGCAGGGGCACCCGCACCACGGTGTACCCGGCGGCAGGAAGCCGCCCGGCCAGCAGCTTGACCAGCATCGACTTTCCGGCTCCTGGATGCCCGAGGAGCAGCATAGGTACCCGCGTGGCGTCGGGTGAGCCGATATACCCCGCCAGCATGAGATCAAAGTCATCCCGTGCAGGCAAGTTGTGCCACCAGCGCTCATCGGCCACCAGGTACGCCGTTTCCGTGGTCAGCCCCCGCCAGACCGGTCCCGCCGCAAGCTCGGAGGCGTCGTCCTCCCACGGGTCGGGTGGGACCTCCTCCAACGAGTCGAACTCAACCGGGTCGGGTGCGTCGACCTCCCACGGATCAAGTGCCTCGGCCGCCCACGGCTCGGGTATGTCGTCCTCTCCCGGGTCAGGTGGGTCGTCCTCAAACGGGACGGGTGAGTCCGTCTCCCACGGATCGCTCTCCCACGGATCGCTCACCCGCGCCGGATCCTCGTCTCCGCCCTCGGCAGCACGGGTGCGGAGTTGAGCCAAGCCGCCCGGGATCCATGGGGCGACGAGCGCCGCGCGGTACCGAGGGTTCACGTAGATCTGGTCGACCGTCGGGAACGTGATGTCGGGGCCATAGCTGTGTGCCTCGGCCGGGATGATGGTCTCGCTCAGCACTCCCTGGTTGGCCCGCTGGATAACGCCGCGCAGGTCGGTCAGGGCCACGGCCGGGGCGGTACCGAGTGCCAGAAGTGCCTCGACTCGGCCAAGGGCGTGTTGCCCGCTGTCGAGAGCGGCCGCGATATCGGCCCGCAAACCGGCGATGTCCGCCCGCGTCCCGGCCACGGCGTTGTCGACCTCAGCAACGGCACGGCCGATCTTGTGGCCCACCCAGCGGGTCGCCCCGTGCTCAACCAGATTGGCCCAGATCGTGAACTCGGGCACGCTTGCGGCGAGACCGAGGAAATACGACCGGTACCGCTCGGTGGCCGCCGTCGTCACTACCGTCCAGCTGACCTTGTCCTCGATTTCGGCCGCTGCCGTTTTGTTCAACGAGAGCAGGAACGATCGGACGTCGTTGGCGAAGCCGCTGTTCCAGCGTTCTACGCGCTCGGTGTTCTCCTCGAAGCCCCAGGCCGATGACGGCGCGGGCACCTCGCTGGCATACAGAGCGCCGAATATCGAGTGGCAGGATACTTGCAAGGGCCGGTGTGCCCGCCCGCCGAGGCCGACCCTGGCGGCGCCGTCGGCGAGGTCTGGACGGCCGGTAACGAGCTTCGCCTTCTGCTCGTCGGAGAGTTTCAGCTTGTCGAACAGTTCGCTCCCGGCATGCTCCCTGAGCACCTCAAAGAACGCGGCCACCACGATCGTCGTGTGCGCCGCCGCGATCAGCTTCCGCCGCTCGTAGCCCGCCGTCCCCGCGAGCTTCCCCGGCAGCTTGCCGACCGCCTGACTGAGCAGCTCGATGGCCGTCTCCTTCGGTCCAAGCCAGGCCCACACGGCGGCCAACATTCCCAGTGCCGACAGCGCGGCCGGACCCGCGGCAATGGTTCCGACTGTCCCGCCGACCAGGAAACTCCCGCCGAGCGCGGTATCAAGCCGCTTGATCCACCTGGGCTCGTAATGTCCGAGGATCTTGAGCGCGCCCTCGAAAGTAAGACTCGGTTCCCACCGCATCCTCATCCCCATCTGCCCAACCAGCGACCCAACGCTTCACGCTACGACATTCGGGTGCCACTCCATTACAAAAACGGTAAAGTCCGAAATGGCGGTCTTGCTAGACAGAAAACAATGGCGAATTAGTGGTCTTATTCATCCTGCCCATGACCTGCGGCTCCTGAGTCGCCGGGGAATCTGCGTGGGCCAGCCGACGGCAAGAACAGAATAGCGTTGCCGTCAGCTCAGGGGCCGCCGGCAGGCACGGTTGCCGGTTTCCGCTGGTCAGGCCGCGCAGGATGCGTACCGGCGTCGGCAAGACCACCACGATCGAGATCCTCGAGGGCTTCCGGATGCGTTCGGCCGGCGAGGTCAGCGTCCTGGGGCGGATCCCGCCCGCGGCGGCGAGGCGTGGCGGGCAAGGACCGGCGTCGTGCTGCAGTCCTGGCGTGACCACGCAAGATGGCAGGTCCGCGAGCTGCTCGCGCACCTGGGCCGCTACTACGCGCCGTACTCCACGGCGGGCGTCACGCGCCCCTGGGAGGTGGATGACCTGCTCGAGACCGTCGGGCTGACCCCGCACGCGCGCAAGCGGGTGCGTAACCTGTCCGGCGGGCAGCGGCGCCGCCTCGACGTGGCGATCGGCATCGTGGGGCGGCCCGAGGTGCTGTTCCTCGATGAGCCGACGGCCGGCTTCGACCCGCAGGCACGGCGCGACTTCCATGAGGTCGTGCGCCGGCTCGCCGGCCGGGAGGAGGCCACGATCTTGCTCACCACGCACGACCTCGACGAGGCGGAGCGGCTCGCGGACCGCATCTTGATCCTGGCCGGCGGCACGATCATCGCGGACGGCTCCGCCGATGAACTGGCCCGCGCGATGACGGGCCAGTCCGAGGTGCGCTGGAGCCGCGGCGGGCAGCGGTTCGCGCACGCGGCGGACGACGCGACGGCGTTCGTCAGGGAACTGTTCCGGCAGTACGGCGAGTCAGTCCAGGACCTGCAGGTGCGCCGGGCCAGCCTGGAGGACACGTACATGGCACTGGTCCGCCAGGCAGAGCACGGTGCGCCGCGCCGGATGGCGGCATGAGCCCCGCGCTTGTGGCGGCGCGAGCGGGACTGTCACGCGGCTGGATCGAGTTCAGGCAGACCCTGGCCACGCCGCGTGACCTGATCTCGATCCTGATAACGACTGGCACCCTCCTCGCCGTGATGATCTGGACCCGGCACACGCACGTGCCAGGGACGCGCTTCTCGCTGGGCACCGCGACGCTGGTCAGCGTGCTCGCCCTGGATGTCGTGCATTACGGGGTCGTCAATATGGGTGACCTGATCGTGGCCGAACGCGAGGACGGCACGCTGCTGCGGGCCAAGGCCATCCCGAACGGCATGCTCGGCTACCTGCTTGGCAACGTCGTCAGCTTCTCCATGCAGATAGCGTTCGTTTTCGCGATCATCCTGCTCGCCGGCGCTTTGCTGTTCACCGGCCTGGCGGTCGGCAGCCCGGGCAACTGGCTGACGCTGGCCTGGGTGCTCGCGCTCGGCCTGCTCGCCACGTTGCCGCTGGGCGCCGTGCTCGGGTCGCTATTTCCCAGCCAGCGCATCGCCGGGCCCTGGTGGCTGCTGCTGCTGGGCGGACTTGCCGCGATCTCCGGCATCTTCTACCCGATCACGCACCTGCCCATGTTCCTGCAATGGACCGGGCAGGTGTTCCCGGTGTACTGGCTGGGGCTCGGAATGCGTTCGGCGCTGCTGCCGAACGCCATGGCGTCGGTGGAACTCGGCCACTCCTGGCGCCACCTGGCCACGTTCGGTGTCCTGTCCGCGTGGGCGGTCGCGGGCCTCGTGCTGGCGCCGGCGGTCCTGCGGCGGATGGCGCGCCGCCAGTCCGGCTCGGCCGTCGCGGCCCGCCGCGAGAAGGCGATGCAGGGCGCGTGAACGTCCCGCCAGCGCGCGAACAAGAAAGATTCGAGCCGGCCATCTGATAACCGCTCCGGATCGAATCGGGGCGCACGCCGGGCGCAAGGGCCGCCCAAGGCGGCGCGCCGATTGCCCATTATCCGCGGCACTCGAAGAAGCATCATTCGGATGCCGCAGCCGATCATAACGGCGGATATTTTGCCTGCTCGGGGTGTGCGGCTAATGCGGAGTGTGACCGCCGGGTGCTGCTGGCTTAGCGGTCTTGGCGGTACTGCCAGGTGAGTAGATGGCTTGCGGTTGGTCGAAGTCGAAGCCGGGTTGTCCGGTCGTGCGGGTGAGCGCGGTGTAGGAGGTCAGCTTCTCCAGCCGGGCGCGCTCGGTCAAGAACGCCAGCCCGGGCCCGGCGAGGTGATCCCATCTGCTGGTCATCACGCCCGTGCAGTACGGCCGGCGCTCCAAGTCTGCACATGGTGTGCGGTCACATGTTCTTCGGACCGCCGCCACGTTGGCGGTTCCTGGCCGGACGTGCACTGCGACGGTGAGCGCACGCTGGCCGCCCTGCAGAAAGCTACGGCAAGGGTCTGATGCCCATCGCAATGGTCACCCGATGCTGCAGCCGGGTTGTACGCGCGGGATATCGCGGGTCGGCTGCACCAGGTAAGGCGGACGGTCTCGGTGGCGGGGCCGGTGCGGCTGGCGTCGCGCCCGGATCAGCGGGTTTGTGCTGGCTGCCTATGCGGGGTGGCTGTCAGGTGCATGCCGAGTCGCTGGCGGGTGCATGCGGGGTACATGGCGGGTGCACGCTGCCGGGTATGGCGGGCCGGGTGTGTGTCTGGGGGCTTGAGGGCGGTGGTGATGTGCTGGTTGAGGGTGTGGTCGTGGCCGTGGATGCAGTGGGTGTAGACGGTGAGCAGGACGTGGGTGCTGTTCCCGGCCCGTGCGGCGACCTGGGCGGGTTCGCCGCCCGCGTTCAGCCACAGGGAGAGGGCGGCGTGGCGCAGGTAGTAGGGGCGGCGGGCGAGGGGAGTGGCGGCGAGGTCTGGGCCGAGGGCGTTGGCGCGGGCGGCGTGCCAGGTGCGGCCGTAGACCGATTCGCTGAGGATCCCGCCGCGGGTGCCGGGGAAGAGCCGCCCGTCCGCGGCGGTGCCGTGGTTGTGCAGATGACGGCGGAGGATGGTGACCAGGACTGGCGGGATGGGGATGGTCCTGATGGTGCCGGCGGGGCGGTGCTTGAGGCCGCGTAGTTCGTGGCTGGTGCCGGTGCTGGTCCAGGCGGCGGCGGTGCGGGGCGCGGCAGTGTGGATGGTGAGCATCCCCCATCCGCCCGCGGGCAGGTCACAGTCGCTGGCGCGCAGGGCGACGGCTTCTTCGGGGCGCAGCGCGGCGTAGTAGAGGCAGCCGAAGAACGCGGTCAGGTCCGGCCGGAGCTGGGTGACGGCGGCGAGCAGGGCGCGGACCTGCTCGGGGCTGGCCACGACTGCGGGGCTGACGGCTGCAGATGACTGGGGGACCCGCCAGGTGGTCGTGTCGAGTGGGTTGGTGCCGAGCAGCCCGGTCTGGACGGCGTAGCCGAGGGCGGCGTGCAGGACGGCGTGCTTGCGGGTGATGGTGGCCGGGGCGGCACGGCTGCCGTCTAGCCGCAGGGTGATCGCGTCGAGCGCGGTGCGCAGGACCGGCGGCTGGGTGAGCTGGGTGAGCGGCAGGGACGCCTGCCGGGCCCAGTCCAGGATCCGGGCGGCGTCAGTCCCGGCAGGTGGCGGATCTGCGGGGTTGAACGCGTGCCGGTACAGGATCGTGCGCAGGAGTCGCGGGCCGGGCCGTTTCCTGGCGTCTGGCCGGGTGAGGGCCGGACTGATGGTGGCGAGCGCGTCGGCCAGGCTGGACCGCGAGTGCGCGGCCAGTTCCGGCCACCTGGCTGCCGCGTAGGAGACGGCATGCTCATACCAGGTGATCGTGACCGGCTCCGGCTGGTTCCAGGCGGACGGTTCGCCGGTGGCGGGGTCGAATTCGAGGCCGGTGCGGGCGGCGCGGACCAGTTCGGCCCGGTAGCTGTCGGCCAGCGCCCTGGTCAGGAACGACCGGGACCGGACCCGTCCGGCGGCACGCCACCGCACCTCGTAGGGCCGCCGTCGCCCCGGCCGCCGCCGGATCGCGTAGATGCCCACATCGAACCCGTTCATAATCGCCCCCCATGTGTGCGGCGGCAGATTCCGCGCCGGTATCAGGTCAGCGCGCGGCACCGCATCAGGGATATCTTGTTCATCGCTAACATCATCGCTTTCACATAGCGCTGATGTGCGGGACCGGGGCCGCGTGTCTGTCCGTGCCTGTCCGCGCGTATCGGCGTCTGCTGAGGCGGCGGGCGCGGACGTATAGCGGACGGCGCGCCTGAGAGCAGGGAGGTTCGTGCAGATGGAGGGCAGTCTGCGGGTCGAGGAGGAGAACATCGGCAGACCGCTCCCTTTGCCGGGCAGCCGTCCTGATCGGCAGTAAGCCCACAGCGCGAGGACGCTCAAGTCGGCACTGAGTAAGTCCCGGAAGCCTCTTAAAGGGTGGTCCGGTCGGGTTCTGGCTAGGACAGGGATCTCGGGTTTATGCTGGTCAGCGTATTCTGCGGACAGCGTCCGTGGATTTTCGGGTGCCGCGCGGGCCTGGAGCCCGGCAAGCACGGACATATAGCGGACAGCGGCACGGCAAAATGAATTACATAATCGTATTTCCGCAGCTCAGAGGCAGTTTATAACGCTAAAACGTGAACACTGTAAAACCGTCGGCTCAGCCTACGTTGGTTCGAACCCAACACCTGCCACCACCTGCGAAAACGGCCCGCACGCTGCATCTATGTGGCGTGGCGGGCCGTTTTCTTCTTGTCCCGTCATGTTTCACCGCGTACCGCCGTAGTGCGCTCCGTAAGGTCAGTTACGGACGTATAGCGGACGGGGCTGGGGCGGAACCGGCGGTGCGTGTAACCGCTCGCCATGCACCATTCAGCATCGCAAAGTGATGCAAATATGACTTTAAGTAAGTGCTGGAGGCAGGATCAAGTTCCTGTGGGGTTTCAGAACTCGGCCACTGGTCTTGACCTGGGATTCTATGCGGCTCGTTCGTACTCATTGATCAGGCCGCCCAGCACGGGCCGGCGCTGGATCCGCTTGTGGGTGAGGTCGGCGGGAGGGTGGTCGGGCCGGGGCGGGCGGAGCTGGCGGCTGCGATGAGGCCGCCGCCCGTTGTAGTGGGCCGCGTAGTGGGTCAGGATGGTCCACAGGTGCCGCTGGCCGAAGATCAGCATCCGGTCGTGACCTCGGTCCGGGCGGTGAGCACGAACCGTTCGGCATAACAGTTCGCCCGGGGCTCCGCGGCGGGATCTTCGCGGCCTGGATCCCGGCCTCGGCCAGGACCGCGTCGAAGGCTGCGGTGAACTGCACGGCCCGGTCCCGGACCAGGAACCGGAAGTTCGTGGCGCGGTCACCGAGGTCCATCAGGAGGTTGCGGATCTGCTGGGTGGTCCACGGGCCGTCCGGGTTCGCGGTGACCCCGAGGATGTGCACGTAGCGGGTGCCGATCTCCATGACGAACAGGCAGTACAGGCGTTGCAGGGTCAGCGCGCAGTCGACTTGAAAGAAATCGGTGGTGAGCATCGTGGCGGCCTGAGCATGCAGGAACTGGCGCCATGTCATGTCGGTGTGCCGTTGCGGTGCAGGCGGAATCTTGAGCATCTTGAGGACCCGGCGGATCGTCGGCGCGCTGACTCGGTGGCCGAGCTTGAGCAGCTCGCCCTGGATCCTCTTGTACCCCCAGGTGTTGTTCTCGGTGGCGAGCCGCTCGATGAGTGCGGTGATCTCGGCGCTGACCGGCGGTCGTCCTTCCGGCGCGGGTAGGTCCAGTGGCGGGTGACCAGGCGGCGGTGCCACCGCAGGATGGTGCCCGGGGTGACCAGCCGGTGCACCCGCAGTCTCGGAGGCAGGAGCCGGGTCAGCGCGGCCAGGACCGCCCGGTCGGCCCAGTCGAGCCGGGGCCGCGGACTGGTCCGGCGCAGCACGGCGACCTCGTGGCGAAGCGCGAGAAGTTCGGCGTCCTTGGATGCCGATGACCGGCCGAGTATGACCAGCCAGCCGCAGACCCGGACGAAGACGAGGTAGAGCAGGCGCACGGACACAGACCATTATGATGCCCTTCCGCCGAGCTCCACGACTGGACATCGCCGCAGCTCACAAGGCAGGCAGACTTTTGATACCCCGCATGCCGAAACGGCGAATTACCAGACGCTCACTTAGTAACTCCTATTACATGATCCTCAACATCCCCAGAAGGAAATGCTCTTTAGGGGTTTTTCCAGGACGGGAAAGCGCTGATCCTCCTAAGCTGTGCTTCGGCTAACAATCTCAGGCATGTTGATACGCGGAGGCAGACTCGTGACGGGCGGCGCAGTTCTGTGGGTAGTAGGTCTTGCCTGCTTCATCGTCGCTCTTCTGGGTAAGGAAGTCACGATCGGCAATATTCAGATTCCTGCAACTACCCAGAAACGGGCTCGCGCAGGAATAGGAATCGTCGGCGCGATGGCACTGATCCTCGGGGCAATACTAGTGTTCTATCCTGCTAACGGTCAGCAGCCAGGTCAGGCGATCGGGACCTCGGGGCCTTCCGCGTCACGCACTACTTCACCACCGGATCCCACACAGGGGAGTCCGTCCTCATACCCCGCGGTGAGTTCACCGTCACCAACGTCCTCGGTCGCCCCCGCCCCGGGGAATGCGGACACCGCTACTTACCTGGCAGACATGACCGCCAGCGGTGCCAACACCCCAGACGTAAGTAGCTGGGACCTACTCGGGCACGCCTACACTCACAGCATAGGATTCTCGGACACGTGCGGTGACGCCTACGCCGTCAACTATGACCTTAATGGTAAGTTCCAGGATTTCGACGCCACTGTCGGAGTTAACGATTCCGATCAGAGCACCTCTAACGAACAAGCGCAATTTACCATTTACGGCAATCCAGGCGGCGGCCCGGCCCGCAAGCTCCGCGAAGTACCCGCGTCGTGGGGTGCTCCCGTCTCGATTAGCAACTTGAGTGTACGAGGCGCGACCCTGCTCACGCTCGTGACGGCGGATCCGAACTCATGCGTTATGGGCGAGATGGTATGGGGGAACGCACGCCTGACACGGTAAGTTTGTCCTTGCCGAGGTGTGTCCTGAACGCAGGGAGGACCTGATGTAGGAGCTGGTTCTTGATGCGGTGCTCTGGGAGGCGTGGGAAAAAGTCAAGGCGGACAAGGGCGCACCTGGCGTGGACGCGGTGGCGGTCGCGGAGTTCGAGTCCGATCTGAAGAACAACCTGTACAAGATCTGGAACCGGCTCTCTTCCGGCGCTTACTTCCCGCCGCCGGTGCGTGCGGTGGAGGTACCGAAATCTCACGGCGGGGGCACGAGGGTTCTGGGCGTGCCTTGTGCCGGGGACCGGGTGGCGCAGACGGTGGTGGCCGGGGTGATCGAGGCGAGGGCCGAACCGGTCTTTCACCCCGATTCCTACGGGTACCGGCCGGGGCGCTCCGCGCTGGATGCGGTGGCTGTCTGCCGGCAGCGGTGCTGGGAGAACGACTGGGTCATTGATCTGGATGTCCGGAGATTCTTCGACACGATGCCATGGGAGCTGGCGGTCAAGGCGATCCAGGCGGTCACCGACCTGCCGTGGGTGGTGCTTTATGTGCGGCGCTGGCTGGCCGCACCGCTGGCCCTGCCGGATGGCACCTTGCAGCAGCGCGACCGCGGAACCCCGCAGGGGTCAGCGGTTTCGCCCGTGATCGCGAACTTGTTCCTGCACTACGCGTTCGACATGTGGATGTCCCGGGAGTTCCCGGGCGTCGCTTTCGAGCGGTACGTGGATGACGCGGTGATCCACTGCGCCAGCGAGCCCCAGGCCCGCCAGGTGCTGGCCGCGCTCCAGGAACGGATGAGCGAGACCGGGCTCGCGCTGCATCCAGATAAGACCCGGATCGTGTACTGCCAGGACGCCAGGCGGCGCGGCTCACATGAGCACACGTCGTTCACGTTCCTGGGGTACGGGTTCCGGGCCCGGAGAGTCCGGACGCGAAGCGGCCGGATCACGGCCGGCTTCGTCCCGGCGATCAGCAAGGACGCCTTGAACAAGATCAGCTCCGACGTGCGGTCCTGGCGGCTGCGCACCCGGACTCATCTCTCCGAAGCGGACCTGGCACGGCGGATCAACCCCATCGTGCGGGGCTGGATGAACTACTACGGCGCCTTCTACCCCTCGGCGCTATATCCCCTCCTGGCGCGCATCAACGCCTACCTGCTGCGCTGGCTGCGCAAGAAACACAAACGGCTGCGGGCACGACGCACGGCCCAGGACGCATGGAACAGAGCCGTCAGACAACGGCCCCGGTTCTTCGCCCACTGGGCCTGGGTCACCACCAACCCCGCCGTCTGGTGACCAGAACGACAAGAGCCGTGTAACGGGAGACTGTTACGCACGGTTCCGTGAGAGCCGGGGGCTGAGATGCCCCCGGCTACTCGACAACCTCGTCCGTGCTGTTCATGCGGCATGCTGGTACTCGTGGAGGATGCCGCTGAGGCGGTCGCGCCTGCGGATGTGGAGGAGCGCGTCGGCGTCCGGCTCAGTGATAGGCGGGGGCAGTGCTTGTAGTGGCCGGGCGTTGGTGATGCCCTGGTGCGGGCGGTGGCCATTGTAGAACTGCTCGAACTCGCGCAGCGCATGGAGCAGGCGCCGCTGGTTCCAGATCAAGATGCGGTCGAGCAGCTCTCGTCGGCAGGTCAGCACCCAGCGTTCCATGATTGCGTTCATCCGCGGAGTGTGGATGCATAGCAGCGTGCGTATGCCGCTGTCGGCCAGGATCGCGTCGAAGGCCGTGGTGAAGTTGGAGCCGCGGTCCCGGATGAGGAACTTGACTTTGGCCGTTGGTCTTCCAGGTCCATGACCAGGTTCCGGGCCATCTGCGTCGTCCACTCACCTGTAGGGTGCAGCGTCGTGCCGAGGATCCTGATCCGGCGGGGGGCGTGCTCGATCACGACCAGGACGTAGGCGGTGGAGCCGTCAAGCAGGTCTACGGTGAAGAAATCGGCGGCCAGGATGCCCTCGGCCTGGGAGCGGAGGAAACCGGCACAGGTTACCGTGCCGCGCCGGGGCGCAGGGTCGGCGCCCGCGCGTTTGAGAATCTCTCAGACGGTGGAGGCAGCCACCGTCACGCCAAGGCCAGCGAGTTCGCCGTGGATGCGACGATAGCCCGGGCCGGGTTCTCCTTCGCCAGCCGCAGCACGAGCGTGGTGATGTTGCGGTGCGTGCGCGGCCTGCCGTTGTACGGCTCTGACCTCCTGGCCCAGCGCCGGCGCAGCAGATCGCGGTGCCAGCGTAGGGCTGGGTCCGGGGTGACGATCAGGGGTATCCGCATGCGGCGTGCCTTCGGGATGAGTCTGTGGAGCAGCGCGATCATCGCGCGGTCGGACCAGTCCGGGTTCGGGCGCTTGCCGGTCGCCGTGAGCTGGCGCCGCAGGATGGCGAGCTGATGGCGCAGCAGCAGGATCTCGATGGTCTTACTGTCGTCGCCGCGACGGGCAAGCCGGCCCGCAGCCAGAGCGCGGACGACAAGAAGGTAGACAAAGCGCAAGCACACGAGAGCCGATGATCTCACCGCTGAAGTCTTCGCCGTATGGGCGCCTGACCAGCGAGGACGAGGTTCTCCGCAAGGACAGGCTGCGGCCCGCACCCGCCCGCAGCGGACACAGTTATCGCAACCCCACGGCAGCGCTCGCGGAGCGGGCGAATGAAATCTAACTTAACTTACCCGGCACGCGGACGGCGTTCATGCGCAGCCGTATCGCATGCATCTCATCAAGCGGGCGGGTGGCACATTCCGTGCTGGGTCACCGGACGACGAACAGCACGATCAGCGTCAGCACAATCCAGAGCACGCCCAGCGCGAGGCCGGTGGTGGCCAGCGCAGCGCCGCGCTCACCGGTCCGCTGGATCTGGCGGCGTGCCCGGATGCCAAGGATAATCGCAGCGAGCGTGGCCGGAAGCAGCGGGATGAGCCCGCAGACCAGGGATGCGGCCGCGAGCGGATTAGCCCGGCGGGACCCCGCCACCGGGAGATAAGCCGCCGGTGCGGCGACAGCCTGCGATGACAGTGTTCCCGGCGGCCCGGCGGGCAGGTCGGTGGACAGTGCCGCAAGGTCGGCGTAGGTGCGGGAGCCGAAGGCATGCTCGACGCGCGCGCTGTGCTCCTCCCTGGTCAGACGGCCTTCGGCAAACGCTGCTTTGAGCACGTCGATGGCACGCTCCCGGTCGGCGTCTGACGCCCGCACATTGCCGTATCCGTCGGCTGGCTTGACCTGTGCTTGCCGATTCCCGGGCGGACCGGCGCTTAGTGCTGGGGTATTCGGGGTGGTGCTCATTGCCGACTCCCTCGGTGGCACCTGACTAACTGGCCGCCCTGCGGCGAGTGGGCCCGGTGTCTGCCCTCAGCTTATACCTGCAAAAGGAAACTAGCAAATTATTTCCAGAATTGTGAGAGGCTTCTGGGAGTACGGCACAAGCCGCACGCCCTGTCCTGCCGATAATTAAGTCCGTGCTGGTCATGCGGGCATGCTGGTATTCGTGGAGGATGCCTGTAGTACCTCCGAAACTCGGTCATCTGGCCTGACCTGGTAGTTCACGCCGCGGGCTGGTATTCGTTGATCAGTCCGCCGAGGAAGGGTTTCCGGCGGATCTGGCCTGCCGGGGCTGGGAACGAGATGATGTCCGGGTTGTCATCGGGGGCGCGCAGGTTCATGTCGTGCCCTTGGTGGCTGCGGCCGGTGTTGTAATGCTTGACGTATTCCGGCAAGACCGCGTGCAGATGCCGTTCGCCGGTGATGAGCATCCGGTCGGTGCATTCGGCGCGGAGGGTGCGTGCGAACCGTTCCGCATATGCGTTCATCGGGGAGCTTGGGGAGCGGTGAGCAGCACCTCGGTGCCGGCCGCGGTGAACACCGCGTCGAATGCGGCGGTGAACTTGGCGTCCCGGTCGCGGATCAGATGGGTGAAGCGGTGTCCTGCTTCTGCGAGGTCGGCGGTGAGGTCCCGGGCCAGCTGGGTGAGCCACGGGCCGGCCGGGTTCCGGGTCGTGCCCAGCAGGTGCACGGGGCGGGTCCGGTGTTCGATTACGAAGGCGGCATACAGGCGGGTCAAGGAGAACGCGCAGTCCACGTGGAGCGAGTCGATCGCCACGATGGACCGGGCGTGGGCGCGCAGAAAGGCGCGCCACTGGTCATCGCGTGCGGCCGGCGGCGGGATCGGGCGGCGGCGCAGGATCTTGCGGATCGTGCCCGCGCTGATCCGGTGTCCCAGGCGGCGCAGCTCGCCGTGGATGCGGACCACGCCCCAGGTCCGGTTCTGGCTGGCGAGGCGGACGATCAGCTCGGCGAGGCTGTCATCGAGTGGTGGCCGTCCTGGTGCCCGGGGCTGGGTCCACTTCCTGGTCACCATGCGGCGGTGCCAGCGCAGCAGCGTGCCCGGGGTCACTATCCGGTGCAGGCGCAGGCCTCTGGGCAGTATCCGGGACAGTGCCGCGAGCACGGCCCGGTCAGCCCAGTCGAGCCGCGGCCTGGGGTTCGCCCGGCGCAGCACCGCGACCTCCTGGCGCAGGACCAGTATCTCGGCGTTCTTCGACGCCGAGGACCGGGCCAGCAACGCCAGCCAGGACAACATTGCGACAGCGAACCGGTAGATCAGGCGAACCCGCACGACGGTCAATCATCGCAGGTCCGAGCAGGTGGCCGAGTTACAGACGTACTACAGGGCCCCGCCAGCGCGGTCGCCGAGGGGTGTCCCTGCGGATCAGGTCGGCTGGCGAGGCCCGCTGCCAAGGAGTTATTGGCTCCTAGGCTGGGTGGTGCGCCCTGGTCCCTGGGCGCCGGGGTTCAGTGGACGCGGTGTTGCAGCTGGCCGAGTACGTGTTCGGTGGTGGTGGCGAGGGTGCCGTTCGGGTCCCGGATGATGCGGTGGCAGCCGGCTGACTGTGCCGAGGTAACGGGCCCGGGGACGGCCGTCAGCAGTCGGCCGAGTTCTGCGGGGTGCCGTTGCTCCGCCATCGCGTCCTGTGCACCGCCCAGCGATGATCGTCGAGGCTGACGCTGACCGAGGCTGTCCGCTCGTTCAGTCTGGCGCCTCCGCTCCGGTGGCGCGGAGGCCGCGAGAGAGTATCTTGCCTGCCCCGGATGCTGCGGGGTGTCAAAAGTCTGCCTGCCTTGTGAGCTGCGGCGATGTCCAGTCGTGGAGCTCGGCGGAAGGGCATCATGATGGTCTGTGTCCGTGCGCCTGCTCTTCCTCATCTTCGTCCGGGTCTCTGGCGCAAGCCAGGCAGACTTCTGACACCCCACAGGGTAAGGAGATCGAGAAGGTACTGGCTGCGCGCAGCCGGAATGGACGAAGATGTCATCGGCGGGCGGGTGTTCCTCGTGGCAGGCGATGGTGAGCGTGAGAACTTCCATCGTTCCGCCCGGACCCGCACGTCACCTGCGGACACGCCGGACACTTCACCCGTTGTTACGACACCGCAGGCCACAGCCTCAATTCACGACGTTGCCGTGTCCCTGTTGAGACGCCCCAGTCCTGTCAGGGTTTCGAAAGAACAGTTTCGAAATCGTTGGTACCGTTGGCGCCGAGCTGACAGTATTCGTACTGTCCTGAGTTCTGGAGCCCGTTGATGTCGTCTCGGGTGCAGTCCCAATTGTCGAACTGGGCGGAGGCGGCGTTATCCGGGTTTAGCCCGGCATTGTCCGACCGAAACGTGGTCAGGGTCTGAAACGCCTCGGTGCAGGAGATGTTTCCGTACACGACGAGTTCCAGGTTGCCGGTCGGACCTGTACCGGCGGCGCCGCACAAGGTGCCGGAGCCGGCCGCCGCCCGCGGGGTTGACACCGCGCCTTTCGAAGGCGTTGACGCTGGCGCAGCGGTGCCACGCGAACTGGGGGTGGCGAGGATGATGGTGATCGTGACGGCAGCGGCGGTCACCGAGGCCGCTACGGCAATGAGGAACGCGACCCCGGTGTTGCCGCTGGGCAGTGCCTGGCGGAGACGCCGGACGGCACGGCTGCCGCGGGTGGCGGGGCTGACGGGCGGCGACATGTGGCGGACTGGCGTCACGGGAGGCGGGGACATTGGTGGCGGAGTCGAGGCGAGGACCGTATTGCCGGCGATTGCCGCTGCGTTTCCGGCCCCTGTAGCAGCTTCCGTCTCCGCGATCACTTCAGTTCCTGCGGCACTGGCTGCGGCTCGCATGCCACCTGAACCTGGATAGCTGGAAGGGTTCTGCTCGGCGTTCGGGTGTGAGGTGACGCGCCGGATGGTGTCATTGATTCGGTCGCGGAACTCCGCGGCGAACAGGATCGGGGTGAGCGCTGGGGCGTAAGGCCCGACCAGTTCGCGGCGCTTGCTGTTGCAGGTGCGGCAGTTGTCGCAGATGCTGCAGTCGCTGAAGTGGTTGACGATCCGCTGGCGCAGTGCGGTGGTGAAGATGCCGGTGCCCGCCCGGGCGGCAGCGAACGCTGCGGGGGCAGCCTGGGCGATTGTCGCGGTGTCGAGGATGCGAGCCAGGTCTGGGCAGTAGGCGCGTCCTTCCTGGATGAGGATCAACGCGCCGAAACCATCCGCGATCAGCCGCTGGACAATGGTGGCCTCGTTACTGGCGGCCTTGTCGGTGATACCGAGGCGCTCGGCAATCTGCCGGCCGGTCAGTTCCTGGATGAATCGCAGTTGGTAGATCGCCCGCTGGCGGTCAGTCAGGGTGGCGACGACTCGGTCAGCCAGACGGGTGGCGTGTGCCCGGCGCACCGCGCTGCCCGACCGGGGCTCGTCGTCATCTTCGATCTCGTCAAGGCTCCGGCCTTCAGGCAACGCGGCCCAGCGCACATCTGCGGGCTTGATCTTCCGGACGTACTCCCGGCCGCGCCGCCTGGCGATCTCGATCAGCCAGCCGGCTAGCTTGTCCGGCCGTTCAGGACCTTTCCCAGCGGTTAGCAGGGTGAACGCGGCCTCGAACGCGGCCTGGCCAACATCCTGGGCGGCATCAGGGTCGGGAAACCAGCTGGCGCATTGCCGAAAGACGATTAACCGGTACCGGTCCGCGATTGCCTCGAAGGTCTCCGTCCGCTCCGACGTTGTCGTGGCGCTGAGTGCCCTGCGAACGAGTTCGGCATCGCTGCCGGGTTGCTCCATATTATCCAGCCTGCAATCACCGTGTCGCTTTTGTGTCACGAGTATGTGACAGAAAGCACGCGAAGAATCTTTGAGTCCGGCATGGGAAATCCCGGGCGGCCCTGACCTACCCCTCCGCAAGCCTCCCCTGCAGGCCGAAAGAGGAAGATCATGAACGGGAACCCACGGGCTATCCTGACAGGCGCCCTGCTCGCCGCCGGAACTGCCGGAATCCAGGCGGTACTCACCGGGGCCGGCTGCGGCCCGGCCGGCATCGCCGTCTCTGTCACCACGGTTCTTACCACCGCGATCACCGTGCTGGGACCGAAATGGTTCTTGCTGCGCGCCCAGCGTCAGCTGAGCAAGGACATGCGCTGGATCATTAGGCGCCCGCAAGCAGGCGTCGATCCCGTGAAAATCGGGACGCTCCTCGTGTCTTACCAGGAGAAGGTACTCGACGCTCACGTCGCCACCATTAAGGCAGCCCAGGCCGAGGCGCAGGGCCGGAAGCGCAGAACATCACGCCCAGCCTCCAGCTGATTCCCGGACGCGCCACCGCATCCTCCTCAACTGATGCTACGAACCGTCACCACCGAAAGTGCGACAGAGCCGTTGTCGAGTAGCCGGGGGCTGCAATGCCCTCGGCTACTCGACTATTCATCCGTGCTGGTCAGGCGGCATGCTGGTACTCGCGGAGATGCCACCTAGCGAACACGCTGGCTCCACCACAACGCCCGTCGCCTATAAACGATCACTTCCGCCCGTTTTCCGTAGCCGGGCTGATATCAATTGCCGGCGCGGCACGATATCCGCGGAGGAACTGGCCACGGCCCGCCAGAACCCGGGACGCGGTCAACCTTACGAGGGCTCCCACCTGCACGGATGAGTTTTCGGCACACACAGCGTCAGAGCCCCGCCCGCTCGGTAACCGCGGCCAGGCGCCGCTCAAAGTGACTGCGGGCCTCGTCCACGTCGCCGGTGATGCCACCCGTCGCGACCGCTGCGGTGGTGATGATCACGTCGGCGAGTTCGTCGAGCAGGTCGTCACGGGACCGGCAGGTGCCCTTCCTCTTGTTCAGCCCGTGGACGCCAAGGAACGCCTCAGCGACCTCGCCGACCTCTTCCGTCAGCTTCAGCAGCCGCACCTCAACAGGGACATCCCCGTGATAGCAACACAGCTGGCCGACCTCATCCCACATGGCTTTCCTCCGACCTGTCCCGTCAGCTCAGATGCCGGGTGAAGAACCTCAGCGAGCTGTCCACTTCGAACGATGGCACATCCCCGTGCTTGCCGGGGTTGGCGTGCAGGGTCTTCTGAGCCGAGGCCAGGGCGTCGAACAGGGCCAGGCCCTGGTCCCGCCGCACCATCTGATCGTCCCACTGGAGCAGGAACTGCACCGGCACGGTGACCCGCGCGGCGTCTTCGGCCAGCCCGTGCACGCCGAGCAGGCCCAGCACCGCAGCGCGGATCCGGGGCTCCGCGGCGATGAGCGGGATGCCGAGCCCGCAGCCCATCGACATGCCGCAGTAGCCCACCGGGCCGGCTCCGACCTGGCCGAGGCACTGGACCGCGGTCAGGACCGCCTGCCAGTCCGCGACTGCCTGGCCGGCCAGGTAGCCGTGCATGCCGGCGACCAGCGCGCCCGGATTCTCGCCGGCAGCCATGCCAGCCCGCATCTCGGCCGCGATCCGGACGAACTCCTCGTCCTGGAGCCGGTCGCCGTGGTTAGGCGCGTCGATCGCGACGACCGCGAAACCCGCGGCAGCGAAAAGGCGCGCGCGGGACACTATGCTGGGCGCGGTCTTGTGCTGCCCGCCGCCATGGCCCAGCAGGATCAGGGGCCTGCTACCAGAGGCGCCTTCCGGTGTCCACAGCACGCCAGGGATCTCGTCGAGGGTGAAGAACTGCTCGGTGACGCCGTCCGACGACGTCTGGGAGGTGAAGCGCATCAGCGATTCAAGCCTTTCGGGATGCCTTGCGCGGGCTCCCTAAGCCATGCGCGGGAGGGAGCGCCGACCTGTCATAGTGTTGATCGGTCTCACCTCCTCGAATTCGCAGTGATGCACGGCGGCGCCAAGTTATCACAAAATACCCACGACCCGGCTCGACGCCACCGACGCGATCGAACTCACCGAGCTGCTCCAGTTCGTCAAGGAATGGCTGACCGCCGGCAACGAGGCCAGAGCCTCCTTCGCCCGGTTCGTCGGAAGCCCCGGCTGCGACGCGGCCGGCCTCTGCATCGACATAGAACGGCTCAGCTTCCTGCTCGGCGGCAACGACGGCGAGCACCTGCTCGCATGATCCCTGCCAGCCGAGGTCATCCGTTTCACAGCGGCTGCCGCGCCGCAGTCCGAAGCCATTGCCCTGGCAAGGCGCGTCCGCCCGGTTTGCGCAGTATGAACCCTGCGGGTGCCGATTATTCATCCGTGGTGGTCAGGCGGCGTGTTTGTATTCGTGGGGGGTGCCGCCGAGCCGGTCTTGCCTTCGGATGTCCAGCTGCGTGATCTGCCCGGGATCGGTGATCGGGCCGGGGAGCGGGCGCAGGGGTGCGGCGGCTCGGAGGGCCCGGTGGGGGCGGTGCTCGTTGTAGAAGTGCTCGAACTCGCGCAGCGCGTGCAGGAGGTGGCGCTGGTTCCAGATGAGCGTGCGGTCCAGCAGCTCGTGGCGGCATGTCTGTACCCGGCGTTCCATGATCGAGTTCATCGGGGCATCTGGGACTCCGCTGAGCACGGTATCGATGCCCGCATCGTTGAGGATGGTGCTGAACAGGGCGGGGTATTTGCCGTCGCGGTCCCGGATCAGGAACCGTTCCTGGCTGCCGGCTTCCTGAAGGTCCATGACCAGGTTCCTGGCGGCTTGGATGACCCAGGATGCGGTGGGTGCGGGGTTGCGCCGAGGATCCGGATCCGGCGGGCGGCGTGCTCGATGACCGCCAGGACGAACAGGCGCTCACCGGCTAAGGCGACGGTTTCGAGGAAGTCGCAGGGCGAGCAGGGCACCGGCCTGGGAGCGGAGGAAGCTGGCCCAGGTCGTGGAGGCCCGGTCGGGCGCTGGGTCGATGCCGGCCTGGCGGAGGATCTCCCAGACGGTGGAGGCGGCGGTCTTGATGCCGAGGACGAGCAGTTCGCCGTGGATGCCCCGGTAGCCCCAGGCGGGATTCTCCCGGGCCAGCCGCAGCACCAGCCGCCGGATGGACCGCACAGTCCGCGGCCGGCCTGGGCGCCCGGGACGGGACCTGGCCGCGTGGCGGCGGGCCAGCAGGTCGCGGTGCCATCGCAGCACCGTGTCGGGGCGTACCAGCAGCCGGATGCGGCCGAGCAGGCCGCGGGGGAGCCGGTGCAGCACGGCGGCCAGGAACGCGCGGTCGCTACCGGAGAACCGCGGCCGGGTCGTGCCGAGCTGCCGCTGCAGGACCGTGATCTGGTGGCGCAGCACCAGGATCTCGGTGTCCCTTGTCCAGTTCGCCAGCCGACAGCAGCCGCAGTAACGCGAACACGTTCGTCACACTCAGATAGACCAGCCGGAGCAGCACAGCAGATCATCTTGCCGCACCACCCATGATCCGCGGAGAAGAACCAGCCACGGCTCAGCCGGAACCCCGGACACGACGAGCTCCTGCCATGACAGCTCTACCTGGGCGGATGAGATTTTCGGCACCCGCAGGGCCGGGCTCCTCATTGTCGCACGACGTTGCGCGGCCTGGGCCCGGGTGGGCCAGGCCGCGCAACGTCGTGACCGCGCACGTGCGGTGGCTGCCGGTCCTACCCTTCAGGGCACCAGCCCTGATCGCCGTGGCCAACAAATCCGGAGAGGTCGTCCCAGATCACTGCCTGGCCGAAGTCCGTGACATTGCCGCCCAGGATGCCGACGACCTTCGGGGCCGCGTTCTGGTTCTGGATCGTGAAGCACCCGAAGTCCGCCCGGAAATTCCAGTTCTGGTCGGTGCTCCCGTTGCAGTCCCAGATGACCAGGTTAGAGCCATTGGACGTGCCCGATGCGAGCACGCCAAGGCACTTGCTGGGGTTCTGGGAATTGCGTATCGACGTCGTGTTTCTACCGGGGGGGTTGGTGATTTCCCACGTCTGGTCGGGGTGGCCGTTGCAGGTGAATGACACGACGGGCGTGCCGTTGGTCATGTCTCCGTTGAGCACCCCCAGGCATTCGCGCGTTGACCCCGTGCCGAGTGTCGTGCTGTTCACCCAGGTCGATATGAAGATGGTACCCGCTTCGGCTGGCAGCGGGGCCAGTCCGCTCAGGCCGACTACGGCGCCGACGGCGGCGGCACTCGCGAGTGCCATTCTTGACCATTTCATGCGCTTTCTCCTGATTGTCATCGTTGCGGGTGCGGGGTGGAGGCCGGCGCGTTAAGGCAGCGACGGCGAGTGTCCTGGCCGGGGACGATGTAGCTAACGAGCCATCAGCGCGTGCTTACCGGAGAGAGTTTCGGTTGCTACTGGCAGCATGATTCAGCGTGCAAAGCGTTTGTCATCGGTCGCTTGATATCCCGAACAATTAAGAAAATTCGCTCGACGATCATTCACGTCATTCCGGCGATGGTGAATAAGCGGACCGCGCAGCCTCCGGCTTACCGGCTGGCCTGGGCGACGCCCGGCAGTCGCCGTGCTGGTACGACCCGGTGCGGCTGATCGGTGCCACGCCGGCGCCGTGCGGCGTCTCCCGGGAGACCGTCCGCCGCCCGGAGCTGGCAGGGTGGGCGCGCTCGCGGTGGAACCGGAGGCTGACCTGGTCACCACCGGGCTCAACGTCGGCGTCTGCCGGAAGAGGCAGCGTTGGCGACATGGCGATGCTGAGGTGCGGGCCTGGTGCCCGCGGACGCAGGCACCGCCGCGCGGCGGCCAGGGTGGCGACGACCAGGGGGCGACGGCCAGCGCAGGCAGGCCCAGCGGCCGTCTCCGCCGGCCTTTGAATAGACACGCGAATGCGCTGATGAGATGCATTCACCCTCCAGCAAGCGTTTGTGATGCGGGGCTCGCCCTCAAGGAACGCTCCCCTCTTTCAGGTGCCGCGTGACGAGGCGTCCTGGAGACGTCCGTCTCTCCCATGAGTGTGCTGGGAGCCGCTATCGCGCTGATAAACACCCGATACATAGCCGGATGTGATGAACCGGTCAAAGATCATCGCCGTTTATCGATTTATGGTGTACTTCGGCCTGCTCGGGCCATTGCTGGTACGTGACGACGCGGGCCGGCCGCTGCCGATCCGGGCTAGCCGCCACCGGACAGTCCTCGCCGCGCTGCTGCTGCACGCCAACCGGACGGTGACCGCCGACACGCTCGTCGACATGCTGTGGGAGGGGAGAAAGCCGCCACCGCGTCATCGCGCTGTCTTGCTCAATTACCTCTCCCGGCTGCGGGGCGACCTCGGGCTCGGTCTGAGGAACCGGATCGAGACCCGCCCGGCCGGGTACGCGGTCCTTATCGAGGATGATCTTGAGTTCGACCTGCGCGTGCTCGCCGGCCTGGAAGAACGGGCCGACGCGGCCAAGGCTGCCGATGACTGGGAGCAGGCGCGCCGGTACGCTGAGCAGGCGCTGATGCTGTGGCGGGACGAGCCGCTGTGCGACGTATCCTCAGCCAGGCTTCATCAAGAGGAGCTACCGCGGCTGGCCGAAACGCGACTGCGACTAGCCGAGACGGTGGCCGAGGCGGATCTTCGCGCCGGACGGTTCGACACGGCGTCAGGCCAGCTCCGCGAACTGGTCCGGGCGCACCCGCTGCGGGAGCGCCTGCACGAGCAGCTGATGCTCGCGCTCTACCTCGCCGGCCGGCCGGCGGACGCACTCGACGCGTACCAGCGGGCACGCCGCGCGCTCGTCGACGAGCTCGGCGTCGATCCAGGTCAACGGCTGCGGGACTTGCACCAGCGTATCCTGACCGCCGATCCGCTGATCGCGGCACCGCCGGGTTCCCGTGCCATCGCTGCGGCCGGAGCGAAGGCAGCGGCCGGCGGGCAGGGCACCATTGCCCTGCCCCGGCCGGTACCGCGGCAGCTACCCGCCCCACCTAGGCATTTCGCCGGCCGGGTCAGCGAACTGGCCGCGCTGGACAGCCTGCTGAATGATGCTCGTCCCGGAGCGGACGCCGGCGCGGAGTATCCGGTGAGTATCGTCACGATCCTCGGAGCCGCCGGGATAGGCAAGACCACCGTGGCCTCCCACTGGGCATACCAGGTAGCGGACCGGTTTCCCAGCGGGCAGCTCTACGCTGACCTGCGTGGCTTCAGTTCTTCCGCGCGGCCCGCAGCGCCCGGCGACATCGTCCGGGGCTTCCTCGACGCGCTCGGCATGCCGCCAGCTCACGTCCCCGCCGGACTGGACGCGCAGGCCGCACTGTACCGCAGCCTGGTCGCTGGCCGGCAGCTGCTCATCATTCTCGACAACGCGCGCGACGCCGCGCAGGTCCGCTCCCTCCTGCCGGGAACACCGGGATGCCTGACGATCGTTACCAGCCGTCGCGAACTCACCAGCCTGGTCGCCGTCGAAGGCGCCTACTCGCTGACCCTCGGCTTGCTCACCCAGGCGGAAGCCCATGAGTTCCTGGGCCGCCGGCTTGGCGCGCAGCTGCTGGCCGCCGAGCCAGCCGCCGCTCGCGACCTGATTACCCTATGCGGGAAGTTGCCACTCGCCCTGAGCATCGCCGCCGCGCAGGCCGCCACCAGACCCGCGCTGCCGCTTGCCGCGTTCACTGCCCAGCTCCGGTCGGCCGACAGCCGTCTGGACGTACTGGACGCCGGAGATCCGGCCGCCAGCGTGCGTGCCGTGTTCTCGTGGTCCTCCCGCCAGCTCAGCTATCCAGCGGCACAGCTTTTCCGCCTTCTGGGATTGCATCCCGGTCCTGACATCTCGGTCTCGGCAGCCGCCAGCCTGGCCGGGACGAGCCCCGGCCAGGCCCGCGGCGCCCTAAGAGAACTCGTCCTGTCGAGCCTGATCACCGAGCATTCCCCCGGCCGGTTCACGACCCATGATCTGCTGCACGCCTATGCCGCCGAGCAAGCGCGCACCCACGACAGCGACGCGCAGCGCCAGGCCGCCATCAGTCGGCTGCTCGATCACTACCTGCATACGGCCCACGCGGCCGCCCGGTTGCTCAATCCCACACGCGACCCGATCAGTCTGGCCCAACCCGCCGCGGGTGCGCTTCCCGAGCGACTGACCGAACCCGACCAGGCATGGGCCTGGTACGAGGCGGAGCGCCCGGTCCTGCTAGCCGCCGTCGAGCTGGCCGCCACCGCGTCCAGCCCGCACGCGTGGCAGCTTCCCTGGGCGCTCGACACCTATCTCAACCGGCGCGGGCACTGGCAGGACAGGCTGACCGCCCAGCACACGGCACTGGCCACCGCGCAGCGCCTGGATAACACGACCGGGCAAGCCCACGCGCACGACAGCCTCGCCGCCACTTACATTCAGCTCGGCTTCTATCCCGAAGCCCGTGCCCATCTGCACCGTGCACTCGGCCTCCATCGCCAGCTCAACGCGCATCTACGACAGGCTCGTACGCAAATCGAGCTCAGCTCACTCGCGGAGAGGCAGGGCAGGCAGCGTGAAGCCCTCCGCCACGCCAGGCAGGCGCTGGCGCTCTATCAGGCTGTCGGCCACACGAGCGGTTACGCGACCGCGCTTGGTGCCGTCGGCTGGTGCCATGCGCTGCTCGGCCACCATGAGCTCGCCATCCGGCACTGCAGCGAGGCGCTCGCCATGCACCGTCAGTCCGGCGACAAGTTCGGCCAGGCTCACACCCTCGACAGCCTTGGCTACGCTCACCAGCAGCTCGGCCGTCACGCTGAGGCAGTCGTCTACTACCGTGAGGCGCTCGCACTGTTCACCGACCTTGGCCACCGGTACAACCAGGCCAGCACGCTCAACCACCTCGGTGACGCCCACCACAAGAGCGACAATGTCGCCGCTGCCCGCCAAGCATGGCGGGAGGCGCTCGACATCCTCAACAGCCTTCGCCACCCCGACGCCCGCCAGCTCGCTGCCGGAGCCACGGCCGTTCCAAGATCATGAGTTTGCCCGAGGATGGTGAATGGACAGTCTGTCGAGCGGCTTGCTCAAAAGGGTGGCTTTCGGTGATGTCGGTGCGTCCCGCCAGGCGCAACGCGATCGCCAGGAATCAATCGCGGCGGGCGAGGCCGCGTCGGGCCCGCTGGTGCCGGTCAGCGCGTCGACAACGGCATTCTTATGGCGGAGCGAGTAGTACTTCTGCGGAAATGTTGGAGGCGGCTTGCGCCTGCTCGACCGCCTGATGCGCTTCCCAGAGGATCTCGGTGACGTCGCCGGCCCAGGACTGCAGGCTGCCGGGTTCCGGCTTGGTGACGGCGCGGGCTCGGCGGATGAGGTGCTGGCAACATTGCTGCACTCCGGCCAGCTGCGGCAGCAGCAGTTGCTGGTAGGCGGAGTACCCGTCGCTGATCAAGACCCGGCGAAGGACAACAAGACCGCGCGGTGGCGCTGTGCTGCCTCATTCGGCGGGTACCGGCGAGATCACGGTGCGTTGGGCGCAGTGTGTACCCATTCTGGCGTGTTCTGTCCTTCCGCCACAGCCGGTGCCTCTGCCATCATCGCGATGCGGGGGATCTCGGGACGGGTGGAAGTCCGGTTACCGTCAAGCGTCCGCAGGCTTACGACCAGCGCAAACCCTGGCACCGACGGTGCCCGAGCAAGTGGAGACGTTCCATGCGCGATCGATGGAAGAAGATCTGTACCTTTGCCGCACTCCCGCTCTTGGTCTGCGCGGGCATCATCGGGACCTCGTCCACGCCGGCCCACGCTACCGGCAGCAGTTGCGGAGTGCCGGTATTCCCGTACTATGTCAGGCTGTGTATCACCGTCGTCGGCGGCGGAGATTACATCAGCTACGTCACCGCGACGATGACGAGCCAAGATCCCCCGCCGCAGGCTGACGGGCATGTGCAGATCACCGGCCCCACCGGCGCCACGTTGTGCAACTCCGGCACGCGCTACTTCGGCTCACCGGGCGAGACCGAAACGTGCACCTGGACCCTGAATGCGGAGACCCTGACGGGGAATTACTGCGCCCACGCCTGGATTTACGACGGGGGATACTTCCCTTCGGGGGATGCGTGCGTCAACGTGTGGGTGTGAACCGTGTGGCGGGGAATCGCGGGGCGAACGGAGTCCCACGTCGTCAGCCGGACAGGCACGGGTAGTTGATAGAGCCCATGGGCTGTTCATCGGGTCAGGCGGGCATTCTGCTGTCCGAGCAGCGCTGGAACCAGACATCTAGCTAGGCTCCGCGCTGGCGGCGGGCGTGGTTCATGGGTGACCTGGGACCGGAGAGTTGCCGGTTTCCGGAGCGGTGGCGCCGAGGAAGGATTCGCCGGCATGCCGCTGCTTCCGTTCGAAATCACTCACGCGACGCGGGGACTGCGGTGGAAAGTCACCTCGGTGAGGGGGCTGTGAGGCACAGCGCACCGGTCGCGGCGAAGAGGTCGCGGACTGGCGGTACCACTTGGTGGTAACCGGGCCTCTGCCGGGCGCACCGGGCAAGACGGGCTGGTTCGGCATGCTGCTGGAGTGTCAACGGTCTTTGAGAAATCCGGTTGGGCGGTCTTAGGTTCTCCGGGCTGGCGGCCATCAGTTTTCCATGCTGATGGCCGGTTCCCTTCCCTCCGGCCGGACCGGGTCGGCCGGGCGGACCGGGTCGGCCGGGCGGACCGGGTCGGCCGGGCGGACCGGGTCGGCCGGGCGGACCGGGTCGGCCGGGCGGCACTCCCACGCCCTGGCCAGGCTCGCCGCGATCGAGGCCGCCCGCAGCTCGTTTGATGCCGCCCACGACGCGATCGCCCGCCGCTGCGGGCCGGTCATCGGCAAGCGGCAGGCAGAGGAGGCTCTTCCGCGAGATCAAGGCCAGGCCGCACCGAGAAGAAGCAGGTGGAACGGGTGCAGGCAGTGGTCGATGCGAATCAACAGCCGACACCGCAGGCCCAGAATAGACGCGGTCCCTGCTTCGGTCCCGACGACTGCTTACATTTCGTGCTCCCACCAGCCGCGCGTGTCGACGTCTGCAGCATCCGCCAGCGCCTCCAGCTCCGCGATCTCCCCGTCGGCGAGCTCGATGCTGCGAGCTCGGGCCAGCCCGTCGATGTAGGCCGGCTTGGTGACCCCGATGATCGGTGTGGTCCCCTTGGCGATGGCCCAGGCGGTGGCGACATCGGCGGCGGACGCGCCTCGGTCCTCGCCGATCGCCCCCATCCGGTCCGTCAGCGCCTGCAGCTGGGGCAGGATGCCGTTGTACCCGGCCGCTCGGCTGCTGCCCTCCGGCAGCGGGTGGGCCGGGTTGTACCTGCCGGTCAGCGCTCCTTGCTCGAGGACCATGTAGGAGAAGAACAGCACGTCGCGCTCGCGGCAGTGGTCGAGGATGCCCGCGCGCTCAGAGCTGCGGTACAGGAGGCTGTAGTGGTTCTGGACCGCCTCCACGCGGAAGCCGGCCTCGCCGAGGATCTGATCGGCAAGAGCGATCTCCTCCATGTTGTGGTTCGAGACGCCGACATGCTTGATCTTGCCGCTCCTGAGCAGCGGGATCAGAGGCGGCGTCCATCGTGCCACGTCGGCAGGGTTGTGGATCCAATAGAGATCCATATAGTCCGTGCCCATTCGGTCGAGGCTCTGCTCCAGCATGCCCGCGACCGGGCCGTCGCCGTCGCCCGCGATCTGCGGGGTGAACTTCGTCGACAGCTGGTACTCGCTGCGGTCATAGCCCGTCAGTGCCTGGGCGAGGGCCGTCTCCGAGCGGCCCATGCCGTACGCCACTGCGGTGTCCCACAAGGTGAACCCGTTCGACTGCGCCTTCCCGGCGATCTCTCGCAGGCCGGACTTGCTCAGCTGGCTGCCGAAGTAGCCGTCGCCTGCCTCGCCGCTGTCTCCCCAGGCCCACGTGCCCAGCGCCACCGCCGGCGCAGTTAGCGCCTTGCTTGTCATGTCCTGCCTCCGTTGCTTGTTCTTGGGATCGTGTCGGAACGTTCGATCCCCAGGAGACCGCGATCGCCGCCACCGGAGAAGGTCGCGTTTACAGGGGGTATCACCTCAACCCCCCTCGCGCCGTGACCAGCGGCTACCCTGAATGACGTGGACCAGCAGCCCGGAAACCGCGGCGAAACCCGGGAGTTCCTTGCCAGCAGGCGCGCCAAGATCACCCCGGCGCAGGCCGGACTGCCGGCCAGCGCCCGTCGCCGGGTCGCCGGGCTGCGGCGCGAGGAGGTCGCCGTCCTTGCCGGCGTGAGCACGGAGTGGTACACGCGGCTGGAGAAGGGGCACATCGGCGGCGTGTCCGAAGACGTCCTTGACGCGGTCGCTCGCGCCCTGCGACTGGACGACGACGAACGCACCTACCTGTTCGACCTGGCCCGGTCATCGCGGCCCGAGCGTCGCACGCCGTCGCGTCGCAGGGACGTCGAGGTCCCGCCCCGGGCCCAGTGGCTGCTCGACTCCATGACGATGTCCTCGGCGTTCGTACGCAACGGCCGCACGGACGTCGTCGCCAGCAACCCCCTGGCACGAGCCCTGCTCGCGCCGATGTTCGACAGCGCCACCGTCGACAAGCGCGGCCGCCCCAACATCGCCCGCTATATCTTCCTCGACCCCGGCGCACATGACTTCTTCGTCGACTGGGACGCCGCCGGCGTCGCCACCGCCGCCCTGCTGCGCGGCGAGGCTGGGCGCGAGCCCCGTGACCGGGCACTGCGCGAACTCGTCGGCGAGTTGTCCACCCTCAGCCCCGAGTTCCGCAGCCAATGGGCCGCGCACGACGTCCTGATGCGCCACGACGGCATCAAACGGCTCCAGCACCCCGACGTCGGCCGCCTGGAACTGACCTTCCAGTCCCTCGACCTGCCCCTGTCCGGCCGAGCCGTGCACGACCTGATCATCTACACCGCCGAACCCGGCACCGCGTCCGAAGACCGGCTCAAACTCCTCGCCAGCTGGGCAGCTACGGAATCTCGGGCGGCAGAGCCCACCCGCCACTCTCCTCAGCGCGGGCGGCTCTGATCCGTCGCGGTTCGTCCGGCCGGGAGGCCGGAGTGCGAACTCGACCGGCCGCGCGAAGCTCCTTTACCCGTTGATCATTCACTATCGTCTCGCGCGGGACGCGAGGCGATGCCGGTGTGAAGCGGATGGGCCGAGGAGCCGCATGGCTACGGCGGCGAGGAGCAGGCTGAGCGCGCAGGCTGCGGTACGGAGCTGGTTGTAGGTCTTGTGCCGCTCGATTACTCGATTGGGTATGTCACCTGCGCTGTTTGTCGGCATGGCGGACGCGGTGGTGGTTGGCTTGCCGGGTGCTGCTCAAGATCGTTTACCTGTTGACGTGCCGGGTACTGAGTCTGGCCGTCCTGGGGTTCCGTAGTGACCGGGCGAAGGATGCCGAGCTGCTCGTGCTGGTCCCGCTGAACAGCCGCCCGTCCGGCGCGGCGCCGTTGCGGGCCAGGACCTTGCCGATGTCGCGCCGGTCACCCTGGACGACGGTGAGGTGCTCCTCCCAAGAGTGTAGAACCGGGGTGAACGGGGTCATTGTCATCCCCGATCCACGCAGGAAGAGCAGTATCGGGCTGGCCCCGGTTTCGCCGTGGATCTGGATCGGAAGGGTCGGCTTCTCAGCTACCGGCAGGGCGGATTCCGCGTTCATCTGGCTGTCCCGCGTCATCCGACGGCGGCAACTGCCCTCTTCCGGGGCCAATCATCCCGACATCCAAGCCGATAGCCTGCCCTCCATGGTCAACACGCTTCGCGGTGACCTGCCCGGTGACGGAGCCGCCGATGATCTTCCTGGCACGCAGTCCAGCGACATAGCCGAGCACATCGTCGACGTTAGCCTCGCCAGCCACGAGCGGGCCGGAAGGTGGACGGGATTCTTCTTCCCCGCGGAAGGTTATGCGCTGACCGTACACCGCCTCCATTGCCTGGCGCAGAGCGTCGGCCGTCTGGAGAAGCTGCTCGTTGCCAGAGTCGACTTCATCGATCCCTTGCGCGTAGTCGGCTAGGGCGGCGCGCAGCTCCCGCAGCTCCGGCTCAAGTCGCCCGACTGCCTCAAGGTGCAGTTGCGGCTGCTCCAGGTGGCCCGTAAAAGCAGCAGACGGCAACTGCACGTCGACCGGCTCGGCTGTGACGTTCTTTGCTGCGGCTTTCCGCTCACGCCATCGCTTGAGCGCCTCGCCAGCCTGCTCATAAAGGAACTTGATGCCCTCGGTGAGCGCGACCGCCCCCACTGCTGCGAGCGTCAAGGGATCAGCCAACGATGAAGCCCTCCCCGGTCTGGTCGCTCCGCTGTTCTTCAAGGATCGCATGGCCGACGTGAATCGGCCAAGGAGCAGAGTCCGCGTACAGACACCTTGCTTGACGGGTTTCCTCGGATGAGGCTGCCGGTCCGCCGTCAGTGCCGCAGGCAGTAGACATTTCCCGCGGCGTCGCCGACGACAAGCGCGGTGCCGTCGGAGGATGAGGCGAGGCTGGTCACCTCTCCATCGAGGCGGATAGCAGAGGTCCCGTCCCCGGCGAGCTTCCACCGCCGGACGGTTCGGTCCAGGGATCCGGAGAAGATCCACTGGCCGGACGCATCGCGAGCGAGTCCGCCCACGGGGCCTTCGTGCCCGCGCAGGGTCCGGAGCTGCCGGCCGTTGGGGAGCTCCCACACGCCCAGGTCATGGGGACCGCAGACGCCGATCACCTGCTTCGCGTCGGGGGTGATCAGCAGCGCCCATGGCGTACCTCGGGCAGGCAGCTGACGTATCTGGCTTCCGCTTTCTAGATCCCACACTCGATATGGGCCGCCCGCTGACCCCGAGACGGCGCGACACCCGTCGGGCGTGACGACGATTGACTGGACGAAGTCACCTGTCTTCAGCTTGTGCAGCTCCCGACCCGAATCCAGGTCCCAAATCCTTAGCGAGCTGGGGCCCAGGCCACCCATGCCATCCGGGTGGCTGCCCGAGACGAGGCGTCGTCCATCCGGCGTGACCGCGATGGCACGGACGTAACCGTGGTGGCCTTCGAGCGTGTGGATATTCTGGCCTGTGTCCAGGTCCCAGACGCGCACGGTGTAGTCGTCTGACGCGGAAATCGCGCGTCGTCCGTCAGGTGAGATCGCGACGCGGGTTACCGCGGCCGTATGGCCAGTAAGCACATGGACATGGCGGCCGGTCCTCAGCTCCCAGGCATGGACGGCGCCACCAGCGTCGCCCGCGACGGCCAAACGTCCATCCGGGGTCATCGCGAGCGCGTGAAGGCGCCGTCCTGTTCTCAGCGTGTGCAGCTCGCGGCCGCTTTCGATCTCCCAGACCTTCGCGGTGCCGTCATATGAGGCAGAGACGGCGTGATGCCCGTCGGGAGTGACCGCGATCTCTGACACATGATCGTGGTGGCCGGCAGCTGCCTCGGGTAGCGGCGGGCGCTGCGGATCCCAGACCCTCAGCGTGCCGTCCTGAGAGGCCGATACAATCCGGCCGTTTGCCGTGACCGCGACCGCCGAGATCGCTCCGGAGTGCCCGAGAAGCGCTCGCGGTGCGCCGTCT
>Ga0207664_10000338_pt1 | contig 34478 bp, 36 predicted proteins | sample LARL83metaG_FD_184349 | JGI IMG/M metagenome (GOLD analysis project Ga0207664, IMG submission 184349) | Corn, switchgrass and miscanthus rhizosphere microbial communities from Kellogg Biological Station, Michigan, USA - LAR L8-3 metaG... | ecosystem: Host-associated > Plants > Roots >... | reverse complement strand
GGGCTGCTGGCGGTTAGCGATCTGCCGGCTGGCTGACGTCCTCCGTGAGCTTGGTCCCGGTGGGCACCCGGCAGCAGTACTCCAGGTACAGCGCGGCCGCGACCAGCACCAGGGCGGACGCGCAGGTGATCGCGGCGTAGATGAGGTCGTGCCTGGGCATCGTCGCGGCCAGCTGACCGGACAGGTAGCCGATGAATCCCAGCGTGATGCCGGTGACCACCGCGCCGGTGAGCGAACTGGCCTTGGCCAGCACCAGCATCCGCGACACGGCCAGCGGATGCACCGGCTTGGTGCCGGGGCGCCGCGCGATGCGGCGGCGCACGTCGCGGCCGATGACCGCCTCCGCCCCGGCCACGAGCAGCAGCGCGGGAACCCCGGTCCACGGCAGCGGCGGCAAGGACGCGTACGCCTCGCGCAGGATGAGCCAGGTGACCGCCGCGAGGCCCAGCGCGACGATACCCAGGGTGGAGAGCCGGGTCGGGGTCATGAGCCCTCAGGGCGCAGGGACTCGGGCCGCCGCCGGACGCCGCGAGCGTCGAGCCCCGCCAGCAGATCTGCCACACGTCCATCGGGCAGTACGGCTCCGGGATCGACGTCCAGCCAGGGCACGAGCACGAACGCCCGCTCGCGGGCACGTGGGTGAGGCAATGTAAGCACCGGGTCGTCACTCGTCTGGTCGCCATAGCCGATGATGTCGATATCGAGCGTACGCGGCCCGAAGCGCACCTCGCGCACCCTGCCGAACGCCGCCTCGACGCCGTTCGCCGCGCGCAGCAGCTCTCGCGGCCCCAGCGCGGTCCGGACCGTCAGCACCGCGTTGAGGTAGGCGGGCTGACCCGGCCCGCCTACCGGATCGGTCTCGTACACCGGCGAGACGGCGAGCACCGTGGTACCCGGAACGCGCCCGAGCGCCGCCACCGCCGCGCGCAGCGTGCCGAGGCGGTCTCCCAGGTTGGCACCGATCGCGAGCACCGCCACGACGCCCTCCGCGCTGTCCGCACCCGGTGCGGCAGGAGCGGCGCCCCGCCAGGCGGCGGCCACCCGGACCGCGTCCACGTTCGCCGGAACCTGGTGCACCCGGACGCACCAGGCGCCAGCGGCCGCCGCCAGCGCGCTCGTCGCGACCGTCGCGTCGTCGCACTCCGCGAACGGCCGCGGCTCGCCGTCCGGGCGGGCCAGCAGCTTGCCGATGAACCCCTTCCGTGACGCGCCCACCAGCACGGGAAAGCGGCGGCCGGCCAGCACCGACAGATCGGCGAGCCCGGCCAGCAGCGGCCAGTTGTGCTCGGGCCGCTTGCCGAAACCGAGGCCGGGGTCGAGCACGATGCGGTCCGGCCGGACACCGGACTTGACGACCTCCTCGACGCGGCGCGCCAGCTCGTCCCTTACCTCGGCCACCACGTCGCGGTAGGCGGCGCGGGCATACATGTCACGGCTGTGCCCGCGCCAGTGCATCACCACGTAGGGCACGCCGGCCTCGGCGACCAGCCTGGGCATATCCGGATCCGCGAGCCCGCCGCTCACGTCGTTGACCAGGTGGGCACCCGCCCCCACCGCGAACTCCGCGACCTGGGCGCGCATCGTGTCCACCGATACCGGCACCCCGGCCCGGACCAGTTCGGTGATCACCGGGCCGACCCGGCGCAGTTCCTCCTCGGCCGAGACCCGCGCGGCGCCGGGACGGGTGGACTCGCCGCCCACGTCCACGATGTCCGCGCCCTGGGCGACCAGTGCAAGGCCGTGCGCGATGGCCGCGTCCGCGCCGTACCACTGGCCGCCGTCGGAGAACGAGTCGGGCGTGACGTTCACCACGCCCATCACCAGGCACCGGTCCGCCCGCGGCAGACCCGGCACTGTCAGAGCGTTCAGCGCTTCACCAGACCCAGCTTGCGCGCCGTGTTACGGCCGATCCGGCTCAGCTCGATGCGCGGCCAGACCAGGAACGCCTCCGCCTCCAGCGCGGCAAGCGCGATCCGCGGTGCGTCCTTGGTGCTGGTGAACACGAAGAACCGCGGCTCCCACTCCGGGGAGAACTTGGCGTTGAACTTGTACAGCGACTCGATCTGGAACCAGCGGGACATGAATACCAGGAGCCGCCGCCAGGCCTTCAGCACCGGCCCGGCGCCGATCCGCTCGCCGCGCTCCAGCGCGGCGCGGAATACCGCGAAGTTCAGCGAGATCCGCTTGACGCCGAGCGCGGGCGCCGCCTTGATGGTCTCGGTGATCAGGAAGTCGTTCAGGCCGGGCTGGGCGTTGCGGTCCCGGCGCATCAGGTCCAGCGACAGTCCGTCGGGCCCCCACGGCACGAGTTGCAGCACCGCACGGACCACTCCGTCCTGCTTGGCGGTGACCAGCACGCAGTCCTCGTCGCCAGCTTCGCCGATCCGGCCGAGCGCCATGGAGAAGCCGCGCTCGGTCTGGCTGCCGCGCCAGGAGTCGGCGACCCGCACGATCGTGTTGAGCTCATCGGAGGAGATGTCCCGCACCCGGCGGATCTCCGCTACGTAGCCGGCCCTTGCCACCCGGGAAACCATCTGCCGGACGTTGCGCATGGCTCGGCCGGACAGGCTGAACTCGGCCACTTCGACGATCGCCTCGTCGCCAAGCTCGAGCGCGGTCAGGCCGCCCTCCCGGCACCAGACCTCGGCGCCCAGCTCGCTGCAGCCCATCACGGCGGGCGCCCACGCGTGCCGGGCCGCCTCGTCCAGGAACGGGCCGATGGCCCCCGGCCACGCCTCCGGGTCACCGATCGGATCCCCGCTGGCCAGCATCACGCCGGACACCACCCGGTAGCAGATGCACGCCTTGCCGGTGGCCGACCAGATGACGCTCTTGTCGTTGCGCAGCGCGAAATACCCGAGTGAGTCGCGCTCGCCGTACTTGTCCAGCAGATCCCTGACCCGGTCGGCGTCGGCGACGCTCAGCCTGGCGTGCGGCTCAGCGGGACGCAGGAACAGGTAAGCCGTAACGATCAGGGTGAAAATGCCAAGCGCGCCGGTCAGGATGCCGAAGCCGTCCCCGCGTGACTCCGGCACCCAGTACACCTGGCCGGACACCCCGACCAGGCCGTACACGACCTCCTGGGTGCGCTGCCAGAGCGAGTAGTTGGACGCGAGGCCGCGCGCGACGCCGATGTAGACCAGGCCGATGGCGATGTCCGCCACCACAAGCCAGCAGAACGCCCATAGCGCGGTCCACCGGTTGCGCCGGTCTCCCTCGGCGTAGAACTCGTCGCGGAAGTACAGCAGCACCACGAGCACGACAACGGCCACGGCCACGCCGGTGATCCGGCGGGTGTGGTTGAAGCAATGAATGGCGATGTCGAAGGCGAGCAGCCCGGTCACCGCCTGCCACGCGCGCCGCTTGCGGCGTCGCAGGCCGTGCGCGAACATGATCAGCAGCAGGCCGATGATGACGTCCGCGGTGTGGCTGACGTTCGTCAGCGTCCCCGGCACGATGGCGCGGACGTCGTGCAGCCGGTGCGGCCAGCCGGGACGGAACACCTGGACGATATCGGTAATGCCGATCAGCAACGTAAGCAGCGCGGCGATGCCCGGGACCCACCTGTGCTGCTGACGGCGATCTGCGAAAGATGGCGCGCCGCTGGAGTGCTCAGCCTCGTCGTTCTGGCTCATATCCGCGAATTTCCTGTCACGGTGCGTCAGCGTGCTCATCGCTCTGCCTCGTGTCGTGCACGTACAGTACCCCAAGCCTAGGTCCCCGAGCCCGGGACGCAATCAGCAATCCGCAGACCTACCCAATAGACGGTCCAGGATGCCTTTTAGTTCAGTGGTTACCGTAAATAAGGCTCATTGCCTCGGCACGGGTGACGTTATCACGGAAGGCGCCGCGCACGGCCGAAGTCACGGTACGCGCTCCCGGCTTCCGCACTCCCCGCATGGTCATGCACAGGTGCTCGGCCTCGATGACCACGATCACGCCCCGCGGCTCCAGCGTGTCCACGAGCGCGTCCGCGATCTGGCAGGTCATCCGCTCCTGCACCTGCGGCCGGCGCGCGTACACCTCGACCAGCCTGGCGAGCTTGGACAGCCCGGTGATCTGCCCCTTCTCGTTCGGCACGTAACCGATGTGCGCGACTCCGTAGAACGGCACCAGGTGGTGCTCGCACGTGCTGTAGACCTCGATGTCCTTGACGATGACCATCTCGTCGTGGCCGACGTCGAAGACGGTGGTGAGCACGTCCTCCGGACGCTGGCGCAAGCCGGCGAACTGCTCCACGTAGGCACGGGCGACCCGCGCCGGGGTGTCCTCCAGCCCGTCCCGGTCCGGGTCCTCGCCGATGGCGGCCAGGATCTCCCGGACGGCACGTTCGATCCGGGGCAGGTCGAACCCCTCACCAGGCTCGGTCATTCGGTGTCGCGAGGCTCCTGATCGAAGCTGACTGCCTGCCCGTTCGCACCACTCGCGGTGCCGTCGGCGGTGCCGTTCGGCAGCGCCAGGCCGCCGTCCGCGGACGGCGCGGTGAGCGACAGTTCCTTGGGCGTGAGCACTGGCGGCCGGTCTGAGGGCAGTCGCTTGCCGTACCCGGTGTAGGAGCCGCGGGCGGGCCGCTTCCGCACTGGCGCGAAGATCTCCAGCACCTCTTTCCTCGACACGGTCTCCTTGTCGAGCAGGCGCAGCACCAGCGCGTCCAGCACGTCGCGGTACTCGACGAGCACCTCCCAGGCCTCGTCGTGGGCCGACTCGATCAGCCGCCGGATCTCCTCGTCGATCGACGAGGCGATCTTCTCCGAGTAATCGCGGCTGTGCGACATCTCCCGGCCGAGGAACGGCTCGCCGTCCCCGCTGCCGAACTTGCGGGCGCCAAGCTGCTCGCTCATCCCGTACTCGGTCACCATGCCGCGGGCTATCTGGGTGGCCTTCTCGATGTCGTTGGACGCGCCGGTCGTCGGCTCGTGGAAGATCAGCTCCTCCGCGGTGCGGCCGCCGAGCAGCATCGCGAGCTGGTCAAGCATCTCGGCGCGGGTGGTGAGGAACTTGTCCTCGGTGGGCAGCGCCTGGGTGTAGCCGAGCGCCCGGCCGCGCGGGATGATCGTGACCTTGTGCACCGGGTCGGCGTGCGGCATCGCGTGGCCGACCAGGGCGTGACCGCCCTCGTGGTAGGCGATGAGCTTGCGCTCGGACTCGGACAGCAGCACGCTCTTGCGCTCCGGACCGGCCATGACGCGGTCGATGGCCTCTTCCAGCGCGTCCATGCTGATCTGCTTGCCGTTGGTCCGCGCGGTCAGCAGCGCGCCCTCGTTGATCACGTTGGCCAGGTCGGCGCCGGTGAATCCCGGTGTCCGGCGGGCGATGATGTCCAGGTCCGCGTCCGGGGCGATGGGCTTGCCCCTTGCGTGCACCCGCAGGATGCCCTTGCGCCCGGCCAGGTCCGGCTGGGCGACCACGATCTGGCGGTCGAACCGGCCAGGCCGCAGCAGGGCCGGGTCCAGGATGTCGGGCCTGTTCGTCGCGGCGATGACGATCACGCCGCCCTTGGTGTCGAAGCCGTCGAGCTCGACCAGCATCTGGTTCAGGGTCTGCTCGCGCTCGTCGTGGCCGCCGCCGAGGCCGGCGCCACGGTGCCGCCCGACCGCGTCGATCTCGTCCACGAACACGATCGCCGGCGCGTTGGCCTTCGCCTGCTCGAACAGGTCACGGACCCGGGACGCGCCGACACCGACGAACATCTCGACGAAGTCGGAACCGGAGATCGAGTAGAACGGCACGCCGGCCTCACCGGCCACCGCGCGGGCAAGCAGTGTCTTGCCGGTGCCGGGCGGGCCGTAGAGCAGCACGCCCTTGGGGATCTTCGCGCCGATCGCCTGGAACTTGGCCGGGTTCTGCAGGAATTCCTTGATTTCCTGCAGTTCCTCGATCGCCTCATCGGCGCCCGCCACGTCCGCGAACGTGGTCTTCGGCGTGTCCTTGGTGATCAGCTTGGCTCGCGACTTGCCGAAGTTCATCACCCGGGAGCCGCCGCCCTGCATCTGCGACACCATGAAGAAGAACAGCAGGCAGATCACCAGGACGATAAAGAGCGTGGGGAGCAGGTCGAGCAGCGCGTTGCTCTTCGGGATCGTGACGTTGTAATCCGCCGGCAGATTCCCCTTGTCGAACTGCTGCTGGAGCATGTTCTGCAGCTGAACGCCCTGGCCGGTCACCCAGGATGCCTGGAGGTTCTGGCCGTCCTTAGTCGTGATCTGGATCGTCTGGTTCTTATCGATGATCTGCGCGCTCTTGACCTGGCCGGTCTCGATGAGATGCACGATCTTGCCGGTGTCCGCGCTCTGATAGCTACTGCCAGAATTGGCGAAGTCGAGCACGAAGAGGAACAGCAGCACCGCGACGATAATCAGCAGCACCGGTCCGCGAAAGAAGCGCCTAATCTCCATCAATGAGCGACTCCGTCGGCTTGGAGTCGTTCCCTCCTGACCAGCCTCACAGTCCCGCCGACCTCCGCCGGGATGGCCATGCTTCCATAGACGGTACACCGGCTGGGTGCTTCGCCTGTCGAGTCAACGCTTCCCGCTGCGGAATGTGTTCCCTACGAGGCCTGGTAGACCTCCGGGGCGAGCGTCCCGATGAACGGCAGGTTCCGGTAACGCTGCGCGTAGTCCAGGCCATAGCCCACGACGAATTCATCCCCGATCTCGAATCCGGTGTAGGCGACGTCCACGTGCATCTGGGCCGAGGCGGGCTTGCGCAGCATGGCGCACACCTCGAGCGAGGCCGGCTGGCGCGAGCGCAGGTTGCCGGCCAGCCAGGACAGCGTCAGGCCGGAATCGACAATGTCCTCGACGATCAGCACGTGCAGCCCGGTGATGTCGGTGTCCAGGTCCTTGAGGATGCGCACCACCCCGGAGGACTTTGTGCCCGAGCCGTAGGAGGAGATGGCCATCCAGTCCATCTGCACCGGCAGGTGGACGGCCCTGGCCAGATCGGCCATCACCATGATGGCGCCCTTGAGCACACCGACCATGAGCAGGTCCCTGCCCGCGTAGTCGGCGTCGATCTGCGCGGCGAGCTCGCCGATCCGGGCCTGCAGCCGCTCCGGGCTGATCAGGACCTCCTTAAGCGCCGGCCCCATGTCAGTCGCGTCCACTGTCCTCCCTCAGGATGTTCTAGCCGGGCTAGCCGCCGAACCAGAGCCTGCCGTTCCGCCGACGGACCCGGACACCGCCGGGCAGGTCAGCCCACCGTTGCCCGTGCCAGGATGTCACCAGCTCTTCCGCCCGCTGAACGTGCCTGGCACTGAGCGCTCCCGCCGGGCAGCCCGCCATGATCGCCGCCTCGCGCAGGATCCGGGTCCTGATCGCCTCCGGCAGGGCCGCGAGCCAGGTCACGTCGAGTCCGGCCGGATCCGACCCGCCCTGGCGCAGGTGTCCGCTTTCCGCGAACGCCAGGTCATCCAGGCAGTCGGCGTCGGCCCTGAGCTGCCGCGCGGTACGCGCGAGCGCTTCGGTTACCCCCGGGCCGAGCGCCGCCTCCAACGCGGGCAAGGCCTGATGCCGGACCCGTGTCCTGGCGAACCGCGAGTCCTCGTTGTGCGGGTCCCGCCACGGGTCGAGGCCAAGCTCCGCGCAGGCAGTCAGCGTGGTGATCCGGCGGATGCCGAGCAGCGGCCGCCGGTAGCGGCCGCGGCGCGGCGCCATCCCGGCCAGCGACCGGGCCCCGGCCCCCCGCGCGAGTCCGAGCAGCACCGTCTCCGCCTGATCATCAAGGGTGTGCCCGAGCAAGATCGCCGCCGGGCCCGCGGCCGGCTTGTCCCCGGGGAGCAGGTCAGGACCGTCGTCGGGATCGCGGGGCGCGATGCGGGCCACCTCGTCCAGCGCGCGGTAGCGGGCAGCGCGCGCGGCCGCTTCCAGCCCGCCGGCGCGGGCCACGTGCACCGCGATGTTGTAGACGGGGTCCAGCTTGAGATCCACCAGGAACCCGGCCACCCCGGCGGCCCGCTCGTCCGAACCGGGCTGAAGGCCGTGGTCGACGGTGACGCCGCCGCAGCGCAGCCCGAGCCGCGGCCCGGTGAAGGCAAGCGCGGCGGCGAGCGCCACCGAGTCCGCGCCACCGGAGCAGGCAACCAGCACCAGGTCGCCTTCTTGCAGGTCAGCCACGCTGTCACGGACCGCGTTGCGGATATCCGCCACCGCCGCGCCTGGCCCCATTGGCTGCTTCCCTACTGAACGACTCCGGCTACCCGGTCCAGCCACTCGCTGGGCTGAGCAAGCTCCTCGCGGGTCGGCAGGGTGCCCGGCGACGTCCACACCTTGTTGAACTCGGCCATGCCGGCCGTCTCCACCACGGTCTTGACGAACGCCGACCCCTCGGCGTACTGCTTCATCTTCAGGTCGATGCCGAGCAGCCGGCGCAGCGTCTGCTCGATCCGGCCAGGAGAGCCACGGCGGGCGGAGAACCGCTCCCTGATCTGCTCGACCGAGGGCACCACCTGGGGTCCGACGGCGTCCATCACATAGTCGCCGTGCCCCTCGACCAGCGTCATGACGGCGGTGAGCCGGTCCATGATCTCGCGCTGCCCGGGACTCACCACGGCCTCGATGAGGCTGCCGCCATCCCCGCCGCGGACCGCGCCGGCCATCGCGTCGGCCGCGGCGCGGAGCCGTCCGAGGATCGCGCCGGGGTCGAGCTCGGAGGCGAGCAGGAACTCGGTCATCTGGCCCTGCACGTACTCGCGCAGCCAGGAAACGGCGGTGAATTGCAGCCGGTGCGTCTCCTCGTGCAGGCACACCCAGCGGCGGAAGTCGTGCGGGTCGACCCCGAGCTCGCGCTCGATCATCACGATATTGGGCGCGACCAGCGTGAGCCGTCCGAGCGACCCGTTGCCCTCGTCGTCCGGCGGCAGGAACAGCTCGTACTGGCCGAGCACCCGCCCGGACAGGTAGGCCAGGATGAGCCCGGCCTGGATGCCGGTCATCCGGGAACCGACGCCGCTGAGCATGGAACCGCCCGAGTTCTCGCCGGGCTGCCGGTTCCGCAGCTGTTCCACCAGCGGCTCGAGCACGACCCGGAACCCGTCGACATTCGCCCGGATCCAGCCGGGCCGGTCGACCACCGCGACGCGGCCGACCTCCTCGGCGGAGACCATGCCGGTGACTTCCTGGACCGGCTCGGCGACCTCGCGGGCTAGCTCACGAAGCTCGGCCACGGTCCGGCGCGCCTCCCCCAGGCTGATCTGCGGGCCGGGCCTGGCCCAGCGGACTCCAGTGTTGACCGCGACTTCCCAGTCGATCATCTGCGCACTGCTCACAGTCCAACCGTACGTGCTATCTGGCCGTCATCGGCACCCGCAGCCGGCGAGATTCCCCGCGGCGGCATCGATCGCCGCGGCCGCGTGGTCAAGCTGGGCGACCTTGTCCGCCATGATGGCGAACACGAGCAGTCTGCCGTCCTTGTCATAGACCAGCCCGGCCAGGGCCGCCACGGTCCCCAGGTTTCCGGTCTTGGCGCGCACCGCGCCGAGCGCCGAGCCGCCGATCCCGGCGAACACGCTCTCCCGCGCGGCCAGCGTGCCGGAGAAGCCCGCCACCGGCAGGCTCGCCAGGGCCGGACGCAGCCGCGGCCTGGCAATCGCGGCCTCAAGCACCTTGACCAGCGCGGCCGGCGCTATCGCATCCTCCGGCGACAGCCCGCTCCCGTCCACCAGCTGGATGCCGCCGGTGATCCCGAGCCCGCGCAGCACCCTGATCTCCGCGGCCGCCGCGCCGGCGAACGTGGCCGGCTCGCCCGTGGCGATCGCGACCTGCCGCGCCAGGCTCTCGGCGATCACGTTGTTGCTCTCCGCGAGCATCTGCTCGGCGATCGCCGACACCGGCGGAGAGCTGATGGCGGCGAGCACCTGCGCACCTCGCGGGGCGGCCTGCCCGGCGACCGGGCCGGTTACCTTGATGCCGTCGGACCTCAGCAGCCCGGCGAACGCCGCCGCGGCCATTTCCGCGGGCCGCGGGGCTCGCGGCGTCAGGTTGTACGGGTTGTCGGAGTCCTCCGGGGTACCGGACCCGGTCAGCCTTCCCTGGTCCACCTCAAGCGAGCTGACCTGGGTGACGTTGCCGGTGGTCACGTACGCCGCGGGCCAGCCCGGGGCGAGCCCCGGCCCGGAGTACAGCGAGGTGTCGTAGCCGAGCCGGACCGACGTGCGACCGCCCGCCCTTAGCCTGGCCGCGGTCGCCGCCGCCAGGCTGGCGAGTGTGGCGGGCCGCGGATAGTTACCCGGCGGGTACGAGCTGACGGCCAGCGTGGGGTCCCCGCCCCCGACCAAAATTACACTGTCGCCCCCGGACACCACCCGGGTGGTGAACCGCGCGCCGCCGCCGAGCGCGGCCAGCGCGGCGACCGCGGTGGCGAGCTTGGTCGTGGAGGCGGGCGTGGCGAGCTGGCTCCCGCCGTCCGACAGCAGCACCCGCCCGGTGGCCGGGTCGGCCACCATCGACAGCACGCTCGGACCGAGCGAGCCCGCGGAGAGCGGGCCGGCCAGCGCGGACCGCAGCCCGCTGGCGGTGGGCAGCGGGCCGTCCGGGAGGCCGGCCGGCAGCACCGGGTCCGGCACCGATACCCGCGCGGGTGCGACCGCCGGGATCTTCAGCGCGGCGAGCCTGCCCGGAAGCATGCGAGCCACGGCGATGCCGGCGGCCAGCGTGATCACGTTGACCATGGCCAGCGTCACCAGCGCAAGCAGCCGGGTGCGGCGCGCCATGACCAGCCACCTCAGGGAGAATAGATTTCAGGCAACGCAGGAGAGTTAATCACCCGCGACGGGCTGGAGCTAACACGTGGACGTTGAGGTCGTCATCGAGATCCCGAAGGGCCAGCGGAACAAGTACGAGATGGACCACGCGACCGGCCGGATCCGGCTGGACCGCATGCTGTTCACGTCCACCAGGTATCCGGCGGACTACGGCTTCATCGAGGACACGCTGGCCGACGACGGGGATCCGCTCGACGCGCTCGTGCTGCTGGACGAGCCGACGTTCCCCGGCTGCCTGATCACCTGCCGGGTGCTCGGCATGTTCCGGATGCGCGACGAGAAGGGCCTCGACGACAAGATCCTGTGCGTCCCGGCCGCCGACCCGCGGATGGCGCACCTGCGGGACATCGACGACGTGGCCAAGTTCGACCGGCTGGAGATCCAGCACTTCTTCGAGGTGTACAAGGACCTGGAGCCCGGCAAGTCGGTCCAGGCGGAGGCCTGGGCCGACCGCAAGGCCGCGGCGGCCGTGATCGAAGCCTGCAGGGAGCGCTACGCGATCTAAATGTCCTGACATAAAGACGACACGACATCCTCTTGACAATGCCCTGCGATTGCGGCGAGGCTGAGGCGCATGCGCATCGGGCTCATCGGCGTCGGGCGGATCGGCGCGTTCCACGCCGCGACGCTGCGCGCGCTGCCCGGCGTCGACTCGGTGGTCGTCACCGACGCCGACCTCGGCCGCGCCAGGGACGTCGCCGGACGACTCGGCACCGAGACGGCCGGCTCGGTGGATGACCTGCTCACCGCCGGCATCGACGCACTGGTGATCGCGACCGCCACGGCCGCCCACCCCGAGCTGATCCGGCGCGGTGTCGCGGCAGGCCTGCCGCTGTTCTGCGAGAAGCCGGTAGCCCCGGACATCGACGGGACCCTGGAAGTGATCAAGTGCGCCGTCGGCGCGGAGGTCCAGATCGGCTTCCAGCGGCGCTTCGACGCCGGGTTCCGCGCGGTCAGGGACGCGGCGCGGGACGGCGCGCTCGGCTGGCTGCACACGATCCGGTCCACCACGCTGGACGCGGCCCCGCCACCCGCCGATTACATCCCCGGCTCGGGCGGGATCTTCCGCGACTGCGCGGTGCACGACTTCGACGCCATCCGCTGGGTCAGCGGCCGGGCGGTGACCCGGGTCTATGCGGCCGGCGCCAACCTGGGCGAGCAGTTCTTCCGCGACGCGGGCGACGTGGACACCGCGTCCGCCCTGCTCACGCTCGACGACGGCACGATCGCGGTGGTGTCCTGCACCAGGTACAACGCGGCGGGCTACGACGTCCGGCTCGAGGTGCTCGGCTCGGCCGGCAGCATGTGCGCGGGCCTGGACGACCGCACACCGCTCCGCTCCGCCGACCCCGGCGCCACGTTCCCCGCGGGACCGGCGCACAGGCAGTTCATGGAGCGGTTCGGTGACGCTTACGTCGCCGAGCTCACCGCCTTCACCGAGGTGGCTGCGGGCAGGGCCGGCAGCCCGTGCACCCCGCGGGACGCGCTCGAAGCGTGCTACGTCGCGGAGGCATGCGAGCTGTCCCGGCACCGCGGCGTCCCGGTGGACATCGCGGAGGTACGCCGGTGATCGCGGGTGCGCCGATCTCCTGGGGGGTGTGCGAGGTCCCTGGCTGGGGACATCAGCTTCCGGTCGCGCGAGTGCTCGGCGAGATGCGTCAGCTCGGGCTGACCGCGACCGAGTTCGGGCCGGACGGTTACCTGCCGGCCGACCCCGCTGAGCGGTCCGGCGTGCTCGCGGCCAACGGGCTGGCCGCGGCCGGCGGCTTCGTGCCGGTCGTGCTGCACGACAAGGACCGGGATCCGGTCCCCGACGTCGACCGGGCGCTCGACGGCTTCGGCCCGCCGGACGGCGCGGTGCACCTGGGCGGCGAGCCCGCCGCGGTCCTGGTGCTGGCCGCGGCGACCGGCACGGACGGCTACGAGACCCGCCCCGAACTGGATGAAAAAGCCTGGGCCACCTTGCTGGCCAACCTCACCCGGGCCACGACCCGTGCGGCCGAACGCGGCTTCACCGCCACGCTGCACCCGCACGTCGGCACGATGGTGGAGCGGCGGGACGAGGTCCTGCGCGTCCTCGACGGCACCGACGTCCGGCTGTGCCTGGACACCGGCCACCTGCTGATCGGCGGCACCGATCCGGCCGCGCTCGCCCGCGAGGCCGCCGGCCGGGTCGGCCACGTGCACCTCAAGGACGTCCGGCAAGAGGTGGCCGCCAAGGTAGCCGACGGCGCGATCTCCTATACCGACGGCGTGCGGGCCGGCCTGTACCAGCCGCTGGGCCGCGGCGACGTGGACGTCGCGGCTGTGGTCAGCGCCCTGCGCCGGGCTCGCTACCAGGGCTGGTACGTGCTGGAACAGGACACGATCCTGGCCGGAGAACCAGACGACGAGGGCCCCGTCCATCAGGTCCGGGAGAGCCTGGACTACCTGCGGGGCCTGCTGTGAGTTGTTATGACGTGCTCACGATGGGCCGGGTGGGCGTGGACATCTACCCGCTGCAGAGCGGGGTCGGCCTGGCCGATGTGGAGACGTTCGGCAAGTTCCTCGGCGGCAGCGCCACCAACGTCGCGGTCGCCGCGGCCAGGCACGGCCGCCGGACCGCGGTCATCACGCGCACCGGCGACGACCCGTTCGGCGGGTACGTGCACCGGGCGCTGAAGGACTTCGGCGTCGACGACGGCTTCGTGACCGCGGTGCCCGGCCTGCCGACGCCGGTGACGTTCTGCGAGATCTTCCCGCCGGACCACTTTCCGATCTGGTTCTACCGCTATCCGAAGGCACCGGACCTCGAGATCACCCCAGCGGAGCTCCCGGGGGCCGAGATCAGGGACGCGCGGCTGTTCTGGACCACGGTGACCGGGCTCAGCCAGGAGCCGAGCCGGGCCGCGCATTTCGCCGCCTGGGAAGCCCGCGGGCGGCAGCCGCTGACCGTGCTCGACCTGGACTACCGCCCGTCCTTCTGGCCGTCGCGCGAGGCCGCACGAATCCAGGTCCAGCAAGCGCTCCCGCACGTCACGGTCGCGGTCGGCAACCTCGACGAGTGCGGCACCGCGGTCGGCACCACCGACGCGGAGCGGGCGGCACGTGCACTGCTCGACTTCGGCGCGGAGCTGGCGGTCGTCAAGCGCGGGCCGGACGGGGTTTATGCGCGGACCAGGAACGAGATCGTCGAGGTGCCGCCGATCCGGGTGGACGTGGTGAACGGCATCGGTGCCGGTGACGGGTTCGGCGGCGCGCTGTGCCACGGGCTGCTGGCCGGCTGGCCGCTGGAGCGGACGATCCGGTTCGCGAACGCCGCGGGGGCGATCGTCACCACCAGGCTGGAGTGCTCGTCGGCGATGCCCGCCACCGCGGAGGTCGAGGATTTCCTGCAGGCCGCCGATGGGTGAGCTCGATATATTCACGGAGCTTCGCGACCTCCGCGCGAGGTGCCCGGAGCTGATCGCCGCCCGCGCGGCCGGCCGCAAGCGCCGCCCGCTGCTGCGCGCCGACGGCCGGGTGATGATCGTCGCCGCGGATCATCCGGCCCGCGGCGCGCTCGGGGTGCGCGGCGACGCGTTCGCCATGGCCGATCGCTATGACCTGCTGCGGCGCCTGCTGATCGCGCTGGCCAGGCCCGGCGTGGACGGCCTGCTCGCCACCGCCGACATCGTGGAGGACCTGCTGCTGCTCGGCGCGCTCGACGACAAGGTGGTCATCGGCTCGATGAACCGCGGCGGCCTGCAGGGCGCGTCCTTCGAACTGGACGACAGGTTCACCGGCTACGACGCGGCGACGATCGCGGCGATGGGCCTGGACGGCGGCAAGATGCTGACCCGCATCGACCCGGCCGACGCGGGGACCGCGCAGACGCTGGAATCCGCCGGGCGCGCCGTCACCGACCTGGCCTCCCGGCAGCTGATCGCGATGCTGGAGCCGTTCTGGTGCCGCCGGGTCGACGGCCGTGTTGTCAACGACCTGTCCGCCCCGGCCGTCGTCAAGTCCGTGGCGATCGCCTCCGGCCTGGGCGCCACCAGCGGCTACACCTGGCTCAAGCTGCCGGTCGCCGACAACATGGCAGAAGTGATGGCCGCGACGACCCTGCCCGTGGTCCTGCTCGGCGGCGATCCCGACGGATCCGCCGGGGACACCTACGCCCGCTGGCAGGCCGCCCTCGCGCTGCCCGGCGTCCGCGGTTTCGTCGTCGGCCGCGCCCTGCTCTACCCCGAAGACGGCGACGTGGCCGCCGCCGTCGACGCCGCCTGTGCTCTGGTGCACGCATGAGCGGCATCGAGGTCACACCGGAGTCGGCCGGCTGGGGGTTCACCGGCCTGCGCATCGTGCACGACGCACACTCCGGCACGACAGGCCAGGACGAGGTGGTCGTGCTGCCGCTAGCTGGCTCATGCACGGTCGGCTACCGATCTGGACGCGCGGAGCTGGCCGGCCGTGCCAGCCCGTTCGCCGGGGTGACCGACTCCGTGTACCTCCCCCGCGACACCGAGTTCACGATCACCGGCTGCGGCCGGTTCGCGCTGGCCAGGGCGCGGGCCGAACGCGGCTACCCGGCCCGCTACATCGCCGCGGACGAGGTCCGCGTCGAACACCGCGGCGCCGGGGCGTGCGCCCGCACGGTGCACAATTTCGGCACGCCCGACGTGCTCTCCGCGGACCGGCTGATCGCGTGTGAGGTTCTCACTCCGGCTGGCAACTGGTCGTCCTATCCACCGCACAAACATGACACCGAACGACCAGGCGAGTCTGTTCTGGAAGAGATTTATTACTTCGAGGTGCAGGACGGTCCGGTGGGTCCTGGCATGGGATACCTGAAGGCCGAGCAGGTGCTCGCCGAAGTCCGCACCGGCGACGTCGTGCTGATCCCAGATGGCTTCCACGGCCCGGCGATGGCGGTGCCTGGATACCAGATGTACTACCTGAACGTGATGGCCGGCCCGGGTAGGCGGGAATGGCTCATCTGCGACGACCCCGCCCATTCCTGGATCCGGGAGCAGTGGAAATGACGACGCTGAGATTGACCGTCGGGCAGGCCCTGATCCGGTTTCTCGCCGCGCAGCGTACCGAACGCGACGGGACAGAACACCGGCTCATCGAGGGATGCTTCGGGATCTTCGGGCACGGCAACGTGGCGGGAATCGGGCAGGCCTTGCTGGAGTATCAGTTCCCCTATCTGCAAAGCCGCAACGAGCAGGCGATGGTGCACGCCGCCGCCGCGTTCGCCAGGACCAGGAACCGGATGTCGACGCTCGCCTGCACGTCGTCTGTCGGGCCTGGCGCGACGAACATGATCACCGGTGCCGCACTGGCCACGATCAGCCGGCTGCCGGTGCTGCTGCTGCCCGGTGACGTGTTCGCCACCAGGGTGGCCGACCCCGTGCTCCAGCAGCTCGAGAACCCCGGTGGCTGGGACGTGAGCGTGAACGACAGTTTCCGCCCGGTGTCCCGGTTCTTCGACCGGGTGTGGCGGCCCGAGCAGCTGCCGTCCGCGTTGCTCGGCGCCATGCGCGTGCTCACCGATCCCGCGGAAACGGGAGCGGTGACCATCGCGCTCCCCCAAGATGTGCAGGCACAAGCCTTCGACTGGCCGCCCGAGCTGTTCCGCGAACGGATCTGGCATGTCCCGCGGACGCCGCCGGATCCAGCCGCGCTGGCCCGGGCCGCCGAACTGATCCGCGGCGCGCGGCGGCCGCTGATCGTGGCCGGCGGCGGAGTGCTGTACTCAGCGGCGACCGACGCGCTGCGCGCGTTCGCGGACGCGGCCGGCATCCCGGTAGCGCAGACCCAGGCGGGGAAGAGCACGATGCGTTCGGCCGATCCGCTGTGCGCCGGCGCCCTCGGCGCGACCGGCACGGCCGCGGCCAACGAGCTCGCCCGCGAGGCGGACGTGGTGATCGGCGTGGGCACCCGGTGGACCGACTTCACGACCGCGTCGCGCACCGTCTTCGGCGACCCGGGCGTGCGGTTCGTGAACCTGAACGTGACCGCGATGGACACGGCCAAACAGGCCGGCGTCGCGGTCACCGCGGACGCCCGCGCCGCGCTGGAGGAGCTAACGGCGGCACTGCGGGGCTGGTCCGCGCCCGGGGGCCACCGGCACCGGGCCGCGGAGCTGTCCGAGAAGTGGCAGCAGACCGTGACAACCGCCTGCACCACCCGGCACGAGCCGCTGCCGGCGCAGGCCGAGGTGCTCGGCGCGGTGAACGAAATCGCGGCGCCCGGCGACATCGTGCTGACCGCGGCCGGCTCGATGCCGGGCGACCTGCACAAACTGTGGCGCACCGGCGATCCCGGCAGCTATCACGTGGAATACGGCTACTCCTGCATGGGCTACGAGATCGCCGGCGGACTAGGCGCGAAACTGGCCGCGCCGGACCGCGAGGTGTTCGTGCTGGTCGGCGACGGCTCCTACCTGATGATGTCGAGCGAGCTGGTCACCGCCGTGCAGGAGGGCGTCAAGCTGGTCGTCGTCTGCGTGGACAACCACGGCTACGCGTCGATCGGCAGCCTGTCGGAGACGGTGGGTGCGCAACGGTTCGGCACCAGCTACCGGTTCCATGCCGACCTGGCGGCGAACGCCGCCAGCCTCGGCGCCCAGGTATTCCGCTCTCGTACCCTCCCGGAGTTCCGTGCGGCGCTTGAGATGGCGCGGGCGGCGGACCGGACCACGCTGGTCTACATCGAGACCGATCCCATGATCCCGGCGCCGTCCAGCGAATCCTGGTGGGACGTCCCGGTGGCCGAGGTATCGGAACTGGCCACGACCCGCGACGCCCGGTCAGCGTACGAGCGGGACAAGAAACAGCAGCGACCCCTACTGTGAACCGGTCAGTGCGCCACCAGGGTCATCCGGAACGAGTACCGGTCGGCCAGGTAGGCGTGACTGCCGTGCTCGACCGGCTTGCCGTTCTCGTCGAACGTGGTCCGCGTCATCGTCAGCACGGTCGCGCCGCGCGGCGCCTCGAGCAGCTTCGCTTCGTGCCCGGTGGCCTTGCGCGCGGCGATGACCTGCTCACCCGCCTGGAGCTGGATGCCGCGCTTGCGGAGCAGCTCGTACAGCCCCGCCTTCTCCAGCGCGTCGGCGGGTTCTGGTCCCAGCAGCGCGGCCGGGAGGTAGTTGTGCATCAGCGCCAGCGGAGTGCCGTCGGCGAGCCGGAGCCGCTCCGCCAACAGCACCGGCGAGCCGGGCGGCAGCGACAGCGTCGCCGCCAGTTCCTCGTCCGCCTCGGTCTCGGTGACACCGAGCACGGTGGTGGCCGGGTGCCTGCCGGTAGCGGAAAGGTCGTCGTACAGGCTGGTGAGCGCCACCGAGCGGAGGATCCGCGGGGTCGTCACTATGGTGCCAAGGCCACGCCGGCGGACCACGAGTCCCTGGTCCACCAGCCGTTGTACCGCCTGCCGGACGGTTGGGCGGGATACCCCCAGCCGTTCGGTCAGATCGAGTTCGTTGTCAAGCCGGTCGCCGGGTTTAAGGGTGCCCTCGGTGATGCCTCGCTTCAGGTTCTCCGCGATCTGGAAGTAGAGCGGGATCGGGCTGCTCCGATCGAGTGCCCACTGCGAATCCATGCGCACAGTGTATCGCGAGTCTCAGTTTAGTTCATATTGTCCTGACCTACTGACATTCTATTGACATGACGCGTAGGCCGAGTTAAGTTTCGGTGCACCATGCCCCGGGAGGAAACATGCGGAAGAGCAGGAGAACGCTGGCGGCGTTGCTGGCAGCGCCGCTGGTGCTGGTTCTCATAGCGGCGTGCTCGTCGAGCGGTTCGAGCTCCGGCGGCGGTCCGGCCAAAACGCAAGCGGGCGGGTGCCCGTACACCTTCGCCGTGATCACGCACGGCGACAACGGCAGCTTCTGGAGCGTGGTCTACAAGGGCGCCAAGGACGCGGCCAAGGACGTCGGCTGCAAGCTCAGCGAGGTTTACGGTTCCCAGCAGCAGGGTCAGGCCGAGCCGGACGACAACGCCGAGAACGCCCAGCTCCAGGACGCCATCAACGCCCACGTCAGCGGCATCGCGGTGTCCGACCACGACCCGAGCCTGATGAACTCGACGATCGCCAAGGCGGTCGCGGCCGGGATCCCGGTCGTCACGCTGAACGCCGGCTGCGACGCGACCGACCTGTCCGCCACCAACGCGGTCACCTGCGTCGGCCAGCCGGAGCAGGTGGCGGGCGAGCGGGCCGGCGCGGTCTTCCAGAGCCAGAGCGCGAACAACGTGCTGTGCGTCATCCACCAGTCCGGCCAGAACCTGCTGGACCGGTGCAACGGCATCGCGCAGGCGCTCGGCGCCGGCCAGACCTGCTCGACCGGCGCCGCGCCGCCGGCGCACGGCCCGGCCTGCACCGAGCTGATCCTGTCCACGCCGAACGCGGCGAGCAACCCGCAGCAGGCGGACCAGCAGGTGACCGCTTACCTTCAGGCGCACCCGGGCATCAACGCGGTGATGACGCTGAACAACGCGATCGCCGGAGCCCTGGTACCGCTGGTGGCGGGCAAGAACGTGAAGATCGGCACGTTCGACCTGAACAGCCAGGTAGTCACCGACCTGCAGAACGGCAGCCTCGATTTCGCCATCGACCAGCAGCAGTATCTCCAGGGTTACCTGCCGATCATGTCCCTGTACCTGTACAAGAAGCACGAAGGCAACTCGGTCTCCCCCGGCAACGTCCTCGACACCGGCCCGCTGGTGGTGAACAAGAACAACGTGTCCACCGTCCAAGCCGCCATCGCGGCCGGCGATGACTAGGAGGAACCCGGAGGCCGGCGGTTTCGTGGCCTCCGGGCCGGGGGTCTCAGGGGGCGGGCAGCCCCCTGATCGCGGGGGGGTCACCGGGGGGGTCGTCCCCCCGGGGGCAAAAACTTTCCCCCCGGGGGAAACACTCAGCCGGCTGACCAGGCTCATGCAGCGGCCGGAACTCGGCGCGCTGATGGGGACGATCGCGATCTTCTTCATCTTTACGGCGTTCGCCCCGGCGAACCTCTGGCTGTCCCAGACCGGGCTGGCGGCGTGGACCCAGCAGGCCGCGTTCTACGGCATCATGTCCGTACCGGTCGGCCTGCTCATGGTCGGCGGCGAGTTCGACCTGTCGGCGGGCGTCATGACCGGCGCGGGCGCGATCCTGATGGGCCTGCTCATCGGGCACCTGGGGTGGAACACGTGGCTGGCCATCGGTGCCACCCTGGTGTTCGGCGCGCTGATCGGCCTGCTGAACGGGTTCGTCCGGGTCAAGACCGGGCTGCCGAGCTTCATCATCACGCTGGCGACGTTTTTCGTGCTGCGCGGCCTCACTATCGGCGGCGTGCTGCTGGTGAACCACGGCAGCACGCAGGTCTCGCTGAGCGGCCCGGCCGGCGGGCTGGCCAGCGCCAAGGACGTGTTCGGCAGCACGTTCGGTCGCAACGGGTCGCTCACGTCCGGGTACCAGACCTCGGTGCTGTGGTTCATCGCGGTGACCGTGGCGGCCACCTGGCTGCTGTCCCGCACCACGTTCGGGAACTGGATCTACGCGGTCGGCGGCGACCAGAACGCCGCGCGGAACGTGGGCGTGCCGGTGGCCAGGACGAAGGTCGTGCTGTTCGTGTTCACGTCGATGGCCGCGTCCCTGGTGGGCATCATCACCTTCACCCAGGCCTCGTCCGCGGTGTCCGAGCAGGGCGTCGGCTACGAGTTCTACTACATCATCGCGGCGGTGATCGGCGGCTGCCTGCTCACCGGCGGGTACGGCTCCGCGGTGGGCGCCGCGCTCGGCGCCTGCATCATCGGCATGGCGTTCCAGGGGGTGATCTACGCGGGCTGGGACAGTTCGTGGGACTTCACGTTCCTCGGCGTCGTGCTGTTCATCGCCGTGGTGGTCAACACCGTCGTCTACCAGCGTGCCCAGCGCGCCCGGAGGTGAGTGGCTCATGACCGAACCGCTGCTGGAAGTGCGCGACCTGGTGAAGTACTTCGGCAGCGCGATCGCGCTCCAGGAAATCTCACTGCGGGTGAACGCCGGCGAGGTGACCTGCGTCCTCGGCGACAACGGCGCCGGCAAGTCGACGCTGATCAAGATTCTCTCCGGGGTGTTCCCGCCGGACTCGGGTGCGGTGCTGATCGACGGGGTGCCGGTCACGCTGGCCGGCCCGCGGGAGGCACGCGCGGCAGGCATCGCGACCGTGTACCAGGACCTGGCGACGGTCCCGCTGATGTCGCTGTGGCGGAACTTCTTCCTGGGTCAGGAGCCGGTGCGCGGTCGCGGGGCGCTGCGTCGCCTGGACATCGCCAAGGCGCGGGCGATTACCCGCGACGAGATGCGGAAGATGGGCATCGACATCCGTGACCCCGACCAGACGGTGGGCACGCTGTCCGGCGGCGAGCGGCAGGCGATGGCGATCGCCCGGGCAGTCTATTTCGGCGCCCGGGTGCTGATCCTCGACGAGCCGACCTCGGCGCTCGGCGTCCGGCAGTCCGGGATCGTGCTCCGGTACATCGTGCAGGCCAGGGAGATGGGCAAGGGTGTCATCTTCATCACCCACAACCCGCACCACGCGTACCCGGTCGGCGACCAGTTCTACCTGCTCAAGCGCGGAAGACTGATGGCCAGCGTCCGGAAGAACGAGACCACGGTGGCGGGCCTGACCGAGATGATGGCCGGCGGCACCGAACTGAAGGAGCTCAGCGACGAACTGATGAGCCTGACCGGCGGAGCGGGCGGCGCGGGATCCGACGGCGCGGGCACGGCCGAGTTGGCGGGCACGGTCGAGGTGGCCCGCGCGCTCGCCGCCGAGGCCGGAGTCGCGGGAGACGACGCGCCGGCATAGCCCACCGCCCACCGCCCACCGCCCGCCGCTCGCTGCCCGCCGCCACGTGCCGATGGTGCCAACGGCACGCCACCACCCCTGCCCGTTGGCGCCATCCGCACGCCGTGCGCTGACCCGTTGGCGCCATTGGCACGTCCGCGGTTGGCGCGAGCGCGGACGCCGGCGTGGCGGTTCCCGGACATCGGATCCGGGAGTCGGCCCGGTTCTCTACGGTTGTTACATGAGTCAACTGAGGTTTGGCGTGGTGTCAGAGTCGGTGCGGCCGGGGCGAGCCTGGCTCGACTACGCGCGACACGTGGAGGACACCGGGGTCGACGTGCTGCTCATCCGGGATCACTTCTCGGCGGGCGCGTTCGGGCAGCAGTTCGCACCGTTCTCCGCGCTGGCCGCCGCGGCCGCGGTTACCACCCGGCTGCGGCTCGGCACTCTCGTGCTGTCCAACGACTTCCGGCACCCCGCGATCCTGGCGCACGAGGCGGCGAGCCTGCACCTGCTGTCCGGCGGCCGGTTCGAACTGGGCATCGGCGCCGGCTGGTACCAGCCCGAGTACGACGCGGCCGGCATCGCGTTCGACCCGGCTGGCCAGCGCATCACGCGGCTGGACGAGTCGCTGTCCATCATCAAGGGCCTGCTGGCCGGCACGCCCGTCCATCACTACAGCGCCAGCTACCGGATCGACGGCCTGAACCTGGACGTGCTGCCGCCGCGAGACGGCGTGCCGCGCCTGCTGGTGGGCGGCGGCGGACCGCGCATGCTGCGCCTCGCCGCCCGGCATGCCGACATCGTCGGGGTGCTGCCCGCCCCGATCAAGGACTCCACGGACAGCGACGATCCGGGCGACCGGCTGCCCGATGCCTTCGACCGGAAAGTCGGCGAGATCCGCGCCGGGGCCGGCGACCGGTTCCCGAGCCTGGAGATCAACGCGTTCGGCACGTTCGTCGTGACGGACAAGCGGCGCGCGAGCACCGAGGAGCTCATCACGCGGCGCGGCTGGACCGGGATCGACGTCGAGACCGTGTGGTCCATGCCGACGATCTTCATCGGCAGCCCGGACCAGATCCGCGCCGACCTGGATATGCGCCGCGACCGGTTCGGCCTGTCCTATCTGGTCGTCGCCGAGGACACCTTGCCGACCCTCGCCAGGATCATGCCTTAGCCGGCACCTCGTCGATACGCACCAGGTTGCCGGACGGATCGCGCACCGCGCAGTCCCGCGTGCCCCACGACTGATCAGTCGGCTCCTGTACGATGTCGGCGCCGGAGGCCCGTATCTTCTCGAAGGTGGCGAACAGGTCGTCGGTGTGGAAATGTACGCCGTTGAGCGCTCCCTTGGCGAGCAGGGCCGCGATCGCGTCGCTGTCCTCGGGACTGCCGCACACGTAGTTCGTGAGCACGATCTGAACCCCGGGTTGCGTGGCGGCGCCGACGGTGATCCAGCGGAAGTCTTCGTTGGCGACGTCGTTACGCAGTTCGAGGCCCAGTACATCACGATAGAAGACCAGTGCGAGATCAGGGTCATGGACTTGGATGAAGCAAGTGGAAAGCGTGAGGTCCATGGCAGCCATGCTAGCGAGCCGCGCGACTCGGGCGAGTCAGTTCCTTGGCGATGCAACCAGGCACGGCCGCGAGCTGGCCGTGGTCCCTGGCCCGGTAGGCCGTCGGCGTCTCGCCCACCAGCTCGGTGAAACGCGCGCTGAACGAGCCGAGCGACGTACAGCCGACCGCCATGCAGACCTCGGTGACCGACAGGTCGCCGCGGCGCAGCAGCGCCTTCGCCCGCTCGATCCGCCGCGTCATCAGGTATGAGTAGGGCGTCTCCCCGTACGTCGCGCGGAACTGCCGCGCGAAGTGAGCGGTCGACATCAGCGCGACCCGGGCGAGCGCGGCGACGTCCAGCGGGCTCGCGTACTCGTGGTCCATCAGATCGCGGGCACGACGCAAGCGCGCGAGGTCAGCGAGCTTTTCCGGCGTCACCGTCTTAGCGTAACCCCGGCGGAACGGGATCTCACCGAAGCGGACTGGTGGCGGCTGGTGGACGCCCTGCTCCTGATCGGAGTGCATTCCGCGGGCGATCAGTGAATGTCGTTATGAGAAAAGATGGTGTCGAGGTCGGCGCGGAGGAGGTCGCGGTCCGTCGCGTCGGCGATTCGCACGGCCGCCGCCTGCTCGATGTGATGGCGAGCCTGGACGGCGTCGCCGGTTATGGCGTGGGCCCGGGCGAGCGCCTCGTGCGCGAAGGCGAGGTCGAAATCGCCGATGCCGTTGTCGTGGCAGAAGTCGAGGGCTCGGCGGGCGTGGTGCAGCGCTGGTTCCGGGCGACGCAGGACCGCGTAGACGCGAGAGATCTGCCATTCGCCGCGAGCCAGATGCGCGGGGGTGGCGTCCGGGACCTGACTCCAGTGGAAGCGGGAGGCGTGCGCCGCGTGGATCATCCGGTCGTCGTCGTCCCTGGTCCGGTCCTGCTGCTCGATCAGCCGCCAGGTCTCGTTGAACAGCTGCGCGGCCAGCAGCTTCTCGTCGGTGACGCTGCCGGTGCCCGGGGCACTTTTCGTCGTGGCCATCAGCTGCGCCTCCGGTTACCAGGGGATGGGGTGGCCGTCGCGGAAGAAACCGCCGGTGGGTCCGTCGTCTGGCAGGGTGGCCGCCCACACCACGCTGGCCGCGCCGTCGGCGACCGGGCGTCCGCCGGGGCCGCCCATGTCGGTGGCGACCCAGCCGGGACACACGGCGTTGACCAGGATACGGTCCGTGCGGAGTTCGTCGGCGAGCATTCGGGTGAGCGCGTTGAGCGCCGTCTTCGATGCCGTGTAGGCAGGCGTGCCGCCGCCCATGCTGGCGAGCGAGGCCGCCTCGCTCGAGACGTTGACGATCCTGGCGTGGCGGCTCTTCCTGAGCAGCGGGAGGAATCCCTGCACCATCTGCCACGGGCCGTACAGGTTGGTCTCCGCGGCCTCGCGGACCACCGCGAGGTCCGCGCTGCGCGCTTGCTGCCAGGTGTCGTAGGTGATCGCCGCGTTGTTGACCAGGACATCGAGCCTGCCGTAGTGCTCGGCGATCCAGGCCGCCGCCGCGCGGATTCCGGTTGTGCTCGTGACGTCGAGATGTAGCGGCTGGGCGCGGACCTGCTCGGCCGCCGCCGTTGCCTGATTTTCGTCGCGGGCGGTCAGGATGACCGTGTGACCGAGCGTGACGAGCTGACGGCAGACCTCCCGGCCGATGCCGCGGTTCCCTCCGGTGACCAGCGAGACGGTGTCCACTTGGTCAATCCTTCCAGACTCGGTGCGGTACCGTGGCTAAGGTCGCAGGTGGGCGGCCAGGAAAGGGGGATCGCACGGTGTCGCGATACAACAGGGTCCTGGTCAAGCTCAGCGGCGAGGCGCTCGCCGGGGCGGCCGGGTCGGGCGTCGATCCCGCGAGCTTGGCGCGCGTCGCCGACGAGGTGCTGTCCGTGCGGGACCTCGGCGTGCAGGTCGCCGTCGTGGTCGGCGGCGGCAACTACTTCCGCGGCCGGATGGCGGACGGCTGGGGGATCAGCCGCGCCGAGGCGGACAACATCGGCATGCTCGGCACGATCATGAACGCGCTCATGCTGCGCGGCGCGCTGACGGCGCGCACCGACATCGACGTCCGGGTGATGACCGCGGTCCCGATCCACAGCGTCGCCGAGCCGTTCATCCGGCTGCGCGCGGCGCACCACCTGAGCCGCGGCATGATCGTGCTGCTGGCCGGCGGGATCGGCCAGCCGTACGTGACCACCGACTACCCGGCGGTGCAGCGGGCGCTGGAACTGGACGCGGACGCCCTGCTGGTCGCCAAGCGCGGGGTGGACGGGGTCTACGACAGCGACCCACGGGAGAACCCGGCGGCGGTCCGGTACACCCAGCTGACCTATGACGAGGCACTCGCGGTGGGTGTGCGGGTGATGGACACCAGTGCCTTCGTCCTCGCCAACGAGCAGAACCTGACCATGCACGTCTTCGACGTCGCCGCGGCCGGGGTCATGCGGCGGATCTGCGAGGGCGAGGAACTCGGGACGCGGATCAGCCGCAAGCTCTAGGGACGAATCCGCCTGACACAGGCGCTTGACGGCTTCAGGCTTCATATGTAAGTTTTTTCTTACAGGTGAAAGTATCCTAACCACTTCGGGCGTGAGGGTCCAGCTCGCGGCCGGAGGAACGAAGCCAGAGAGGCCACCATGCGCAGTGCTATTGACGTTCCGGCAGATTCCTCGGACAAGCCCCATCCCGCGGCGCGCCGCACGCGGACGCCGTGGCGGGCCGGCGTCGCCGGCCTGGTGCTGCTCGGCACCGCCGGCGCGATGATGGCGTACGGCGCTCCGGCGCACGCCAGCACGCCGGCTGCCCGGGGCGGTACCCTCGTGTCCGCCACGCTGCTCCAGCGCCTGTCCGCCGCGAGCGTGCGCGCCGAGCTTGCCGCGGCCCGGCTAGGGCCCGGCGCACCCGCGCTCGGTGGCGGCGAGGTCCGCCACGGCGTGGATGCCTACCGCGTCACCTACCGCACCACGGATGAGAACGGCCGGCCGGTAGTGGCCAGCGGCCTGGTCGCGCTCCCGGCCGAGGGACCGGCGAGCCTGCCCGTGGTCAGCTACACGCACGGCACCACCGCGACGAAAGCGGATGTGCCGTCGTCGTTCGGGCTGGGCAAGGATCACGCCGTGGAGGGCCGCTGGTCCGCGGAGTTGTTCGCGTCCGCTGGATTCGCCGTCACCGAGCCCGACTATGTCGGGATGGGTTCGGGGACCGGACCGATTGAGTACCTGATCGCCAGGTCCGAGGCGTCCGCCGCCGCCGACCTGCTCACCGCGGCGCGCACGCTCGCTGGTTCCCGCCACGACTCGCTGCGGCGCGGTGTGCTGGTCACCGGGTTTTCCGAGGGCGGCCAGGCCGCGATGGCGCTGGGGCGCACGCTGCAGCGATCGCACGGGTACTTCCGTCCGCGGGCGCTCGCACCCGTCGCCGGCCCGTACGAGCTGTCCACCGCCGAGCTGCCCGGGCTGTTCAACGGACAGGTCTCGCAGCTCGTCGAGCCCTATTACGTGGGCTACGTGCTCACTTCGTGGAACCGGATCTACCACCTCTACGCCAAGCCGTCCGACGCGTTCCGCGCGCCCTACGCGAGCAAGATGGCCGGGTTGTACAACGGCGGCCAGCAAGACGCCGCGATCGTCGCGGCGCTGCCGGCCACGTTGCGCCAGCTGCTGACGCCGCGATACTACGCGCTGCTCCAGCACCCCACGGCGAGTGTGAGGCGGGCGTTCGCGGCCAACGACACCTGCGGCTGGACGCCGGACGTTCCGGTCCGGATGTTCGCGGCCAGCGGCGACACGACGGTCACCCCGGCCGACGCCGCTCAGTGCGTCCGGGCCATCCGGTCCCGTGGCGGCGACGCCTCGGTGATCCAGTTCGGCAACGGCAGCCACGACGTGTCGGACTTCCTGGCATTGCACCAGATCGTCCGATGGTTCCTTCGGCTCGGTTAGCTCCGGCTTTCATCGACGTCCGCGTCCGCGTCCGGCGCCGTGCCGGGCGCGGGCGTCTTGTCCGCGGGCGTCTTGTCCAGGTTCAGCTTGTCCAGGTTCAGCTTGTCCAGGTTCAGCTTGTCCAGGTTCAGCTTGTCCAGGTTCAGCTTGTCCAGGTTCAGCCGCACGGCGAGCCGGGTCAGGTACCCGGCCACCTCGTCGGCGGAACGGTCCGGCATGCCGAACAGCACCTCGGTGACGCCCGCGCTGGTCCAGGCGGCGAGCATTTCCTGGTCGGGCCGGGCGGCCAGCACCACGACTTGCGGCGCGCCGCGGCGACCCGCCGCTTGCCACGCCTGCCGGAGCTCCTTGATCTTCGGCACGACGTCCGCTTCGCCCGGCGTGGTGAGCCAGCCGTCCGCGGCCGCGGCGATCCAGGCGAAGGTGCGCCGGCCGCCGGCCGCCCCGAGCAGGATTGGCGGACGCGGCTGGCTGACTGTCTTGGGCCAGGCCCAGGAACTGTCGAACCGGACGAACTCCCCGGCGTAGCTCGCTTCTTCCGCCGACCACAGCTCCTGCATGGCCGCCAGGTACTCGCGGAGAACCGTGCGCCGCTTATTGGCCGGAACGCCGTGGTCGGCGAGTTCGTCGGTATTCCAGCCGAACCCGACGCCGAGGCTTACCCGCCCGCCGGAGAGGTGGTCGAGGGAGGCGATCGTCTTGGCCAGCGAGATCGGATCATGCTCGGCGGGCAGCGCGACCGCGGTGCCGAGACGGATCGTCGTGGTGACGGCCGCCGCCATGCTGAGCGACACCCACGGATCCAGGGTGCGCAGGTACCGGTCATCCGGTAGTTCGGCACCGCCGGTGCGCGGGTGCGCGGCCTCGCGCCGGGCCGGGATGTGAGTGTGCTCGGGCACGTAGAACGAGTCGAAACCGGCCGCCTCCGCCGCGCTGGCCGCCTCGGCCGGGGTGATGCCACGATCGCTGGTGAACAGCACGACGCCATGACGCACGGACAAAACTGTAACGTGTTCTACCTCATTCAGGCCAGGAGCGCGCTGCTACGAGCGGAAATCGCTTTGCCGGGCGCGTTCCGCGAAGGTTTAGGTCACGGCGACAGCGTTACGTCATTTGCTGACGGCTCGCGAACCGACTGACCGCCTCGCGGATATACCGGACCTTGGTCTCGCTGTCCAGGTGGCCGGCATCCTCGGCGATCAGCAGTTCGGCGCCCGGCCAGGCCCTGGACAGCTCCCAGACAGCCTCGACTGACCCGTTCAAATCCATCCGGCCATGCACGAGTACCCCCGGGATGCCCGCCAGCCGGCCGGCATCGCGGATCAGCGCGCCGTCCTCCAGGAACGCGCCGTGCGAGAAGTAGTGGACGCAGATCCGGACAAAGGACAGCCGTTCCGGCAACGGGAGACCGCTCATCACCGCGGACTTCCCCTGGGGCTCGTGGGACAGCAGCATGTCTTCCCACGCGCACCAGTCATCGGCGGCCTTTTCCCGTACCGCGAGATCGGGGTCCTCCATGAGCCGGGCGTATGCCCCGAGGATGTCGCCGTCCCGTGACGTGCCCGCACCGGCTAGGAACCGCTCCCATGCTTCGGGGTAGAACCGCCTGGCATCCCGGTACATCCAGTCGATGTCACCGCGGCGGCAGCAGAAGATAGCGGCAAGGATGATCTCCGAGACGCGTTCCGGATGCTGTTCGGCGTAGGCCAGGCTGAGCGCCGTGCCCCACGAGTAGCCGTACAGCAGCCAGCGGTCGATGCCGAGGTGCTCGCGCAGCCGCTCCATGTCGGCGATCAGGTGCCGCGTGGTGTTGCTTTTCATGTCGGTGGCGGGGTCGCTCGCGTTCGGGATGCTGTCGCCGCAGCCGCGCTGGTCGAACAGGACCAGCTGGTAACCCGCCCGGTCGAAGCCCCGGTAACCGCCCCGGGCGAAGCCCCCACCGGGGCCGCCGTGCACGACGACCGCGGGCTTGCCGCCAGGCGTACCGCGGACCTGCCAGTACACCTGGTTGCCGTCGCCGACGTCGAGCATGCCCTCGTCGTAGGGCGTTGGCGCTGCATCTGGCTGGGTCATGCCTGCTCCTCCTGCTGGGCCGAGACTGGCGCGAGCACACCCGGACAATGTATCAGTGCTTATATAACAGCGCTAGCAGATTTCTCCTGTCATCTTCCCTAGAGGTACTTGCCCATGCCGCCGCCCACATCGATGGACGCCCCGGCGATATAGCTGGCCCGGTCGCTGGCCAGGAACGCGACCAGGCCCGCCACCTCGTCGGGCCGGCCGAATCGGCGCAGCGGCACCTCTACTGAGGCCAGCTGGCCGAAAAACTCCTGGGCTGGCATGTCCGGGGCGCGGCGGCGGTGGATGTTCTGCCACTGCGGGGTCTCCACGAAGCCGATGTTCACGCTGTTGACCAGGATTCCCTCGCGTCCGAGCTCGATGGCCAGCGCCTTGGACAGGCTCAGGCACGAGGCCCGGTTCACCGACGAGGCCAGGAACGAGGGATCCGGGTAGTGGCCGTACAGGGCGTTGATGTTGATGATCCGCGGGGCCTTGCTGCGGAGCAGCTGGGGCAGCGCCGCCCGGATGCAGCGGATCTGCGAGAACAGCTTGACCTCGATGTCGGCCTGCCAGTCGTCGTCGGTCAGCGTGCCGAACTGGCCCGGCCGGGCGCCGCCAGCGTTGTTGACCAGGATGTCGATGCCGCCCATCTGTTCGGCCGCGGCCGCCACGAACGCGCTGACCTGATCGGGGTCGGTCACGTCGCAGGCCATGGCACCGACTGCGGCCGCACCGCCCGCCTGTTTCCTGAGCCGCGCGGCCGTGGCTTCCAGTTCGGCCGCATTGCGGGAGCAGATGAACACCGCGGCGCCCTCGGCCAGCAGCTCGCCCGCGATGGCCTCGCCCAAGCCTTTGGACCCGCCCGTGACGATGGCGCGGCTGCCGGCCAGCCCGAGGTCCATCTACGTCTCCTCCTGGGCGGTCTGGGCGGTCTGGGCGGTCTGGGCGGTCTGGGCGGTCTGGGCCGCGGCCAGCTTGAGCAGGCTCTGCCGCGGCGGGCTGAACACGTCTAGCTCGGTGCAGTGGCTGTCGGTCGTCCACGCGCCGTGCGGCACCCAGGAAGGCACTACGGCCACGTCGCCCTTGCGCATGACCCGCACGTCTCCGTCCAGGTCGAACGTGAACTCCCCGTCCAGCACCACGACGATCTGTTCCTCTTCGTGGACGTGGCGCGGAGCCGTGGCACCCGGCGCGAACGTCACGAAGTTGGCCATGGCCTTCTGGCCCTGAACCGGCCGGAAGCCCAGCCCGGGCAGGAACTCCACCGGCGTCAGCTCGTCCACGTTCACGTAGCGGCCCTGGCCAGCCGGTTCCCCTCGAGCCTCAGTCGTGAAGTGACTCTTCGCGTCTCCCATAGACTCAGCGCCGCTCATGATTCCTCCAGTGCGGTCCGGAGCACCTCGCCGATGCGGCGGACGCCCTCGTCGATCAGATCGTCGGCGACCCGGCTGTAGGCCAGCCGGATCTGGGTTCCCCCGGAGCCGTCGGGGTAGAACGGGCGGCCGGGCACGTATGCGACCTTGCGCTCGCTGGCCGCGGCCGACAGCGCCACGGTGTCGACACCATCCGGCGCGGTCACCCAGACATAGAAGCCGCCCTGGGGCGTGGTCCATGTCGTGCCGGCCGGCATATGCGCGGCCAGCGCCTGGTTCACCAGCTCGGCTCGACGCGCGTACAAGGCCCGCGACCGGACGATCTGCCGGTCCATCTCCCCGCTGCGCCCGTACTCCTCCATCACCCGCTGGCCCAGCGCGCCAGCGCACTGGTCCGAGTTCTGCTTGGCCACGCCGAGGTGGCTGATGATCTGGGCCGGGCCTACCGCCCAGCCCATCCGGAAACCCGGGGAGAAGATCTTCGAGAACGTGCCTGCCTGCAGCACCACGTCGGGCGCCATGGACCACAGGCTTGGCGGTGGCGCCTTGCCGAAGCCCAGCTCCCGGTAGGCCACGTCCTCCAGGATCAGGAACCCGTACCGGCGGGCCAGCTCGACCAGTTCGGTCCGGCGCTCCGCGCACAGGGACAGCCCGGTCGGGTTCTGGTAGTCAGGGATCGTGTAAAGGATCTTCGGCCGCAGCCCGCTCTTGAGCAGGCCGGCCAGCATGTCCACGCGAAGGCCGTCGTCATCGATCGGCACGCCACACAGGTCGGCCTCGTAGCCCCGGAACGCCATGATGCCGCCCAGGTAGGTGGGCGCCTCGACGACAACAACGTCGCCGGGGTCCACATAGCTCTTGGCCAGTAGCTCCATGCAGTCAATGCCGCCGCTGGTGATCATCAGCTCGCCGGGACCGGGGACCTGGCCCTCCAGCGCCGTGAGCCGGCCAGATACGTAATCGCGGACGCTAGCTATTCCCTCGGTCGCCGCGTACTGGAGCGCCACTCCGGCGTCCTCGCTGATCAAGCGGGCCGCGATGGCCGAGAGTACACCGGCGGGCCACGTGGCCGGATCGGGGAATCCGCCGGAAAACGCGATGACATCAGTGGCCCCCGCCAAGGCCAGGATTGCGGTGATCTCGCCGCCCCCCAGAGCCTGCACGCGGCGCGCCAGCCGCGGACTTGCCGCGAGGGTCCGGGGGGACGGCTCCCCCCGGTTGAAATCTCCTCTTTCGAGTGCTGCCGTCATGGCCCGCTCCGTCCTTCACCAGCGGATTCTCCCCGCGTCGCGCTGGACGGGGAGATTTACAAATGTAAGAATTCCACCGTGTTTTGACTTACACTGATCACCTGTTAGTCTCCAGAGTACCTCAATCTGTTATATTCTGCGATGGGTCACCTGGCATATGGAACAGATCTCGGATCATGTCCAATCGGCACCGCTGGCCAAGCTGACGGAGGTCGCCTCGCCGTCCTCGCCGAAGGCGGAGGTGGACGACCTCGATCTCGCGCTGCTGCGCGCACTGGCCACCGACGCGCGCCAGTCCCAGCGGTCACTGGCCCGAAAGATCGAAATGTCGCCGCCCGCGGTGGCCGACCGGCTAGCCCGGCTAGAGCGCAGCGGCGTGATCCGCGGCTACCGGGTGGATATCGACTGGGCCGCGCTCGGCCTCCCTGTCGTGGTCTATCTCGCCGTCACCGCCGGGCCGGGCATGGACCTGAGCGAGATCATCCGCGGGATCCGGGCGCTGCCCGAGGCCGAGGACATGAGCGTGGTGACCGGGAGCCTGGACCTGCTGGTCCGGCTGCGCGTCCGTGATCACACGCACCTGCGCGAACTCCTGCTGACCAAGATATTCACGATCAAGGGCGTCCAGCGCACCGAGACCTTCCTGTCGCTGGCCGACGTCGAGCCAGACAACTTCACCGCCGCGATGCTGGCGCAGATGATCAGAGGCTTACCACGGTGGCAGGCACACGCGTCGATGGAGTCGGCCAGCACGGTTTCGTAGCCCGGCACGACCCGTACACCGAGGAGCAGCAGGCCGCCGCCGAAACAGTCGCCGCCCGCAACCGGGAACGGGACGCGCACCGTGCCGGCTGGTCGTGGTGGACCAGCACGGCCTGCCCCGCAGCAAGTCGCTCTCCCCCGACGGGGCAATCGCCGCCATGTCGAACGGCCTCTATGCCCTGGACGAGCACACCGTCCTGATGCCCGAATGAGGGGAAGCGAGCGATCCCATGGCCAAGACAAGCCCCGACCTGATCACCGGCACCGCCACCGGCGAACTCGCACATGGCTCCCGCCGGCTTTGGGATGCCATCGCGATATCGGTGTCCGTTCTCGCCCCTGGCATGGCGATGCTTCTCAACGTGTCCCGCGTCGCCGCTGTCAGCGGCTCCACCCCGCTGTCGTTCCTGCTCGGCGGCGTCGCGTGCCTGGCGCTCGCGTTCGTCGTGATCGGGTTCATCCGCCGTCGGCCTCAACCAGCTACGCCTGCACCTATGCCAGCCGCAGCCTGGGCAAGAGCGCGGTTTCATGGCGGGCTGGCTGTATTCATCTGGCGAATGGCGGGCGTTGCTGTACTGCTGGGGCTGCGTGCGCGGCGCCCGGAATCGGTGGCCCGGATCGGCTCGATCCTCGGCGAGGAAGGCGGCACCGACGCGGCCATCCTCGACGCCTAGAGTTCCGCGCGCTGCGCGTTGGCGTGCGGCATTGTGTTTCTGGCATGGAAACTCTATAGTTTCCGTTATGGAAACTTATGGATCCGTCGGCCGGGATGAGGCATCGGCGGCGCTGGCGTCGGTACGCGACAGCCGCAGGCGCATGGCATGGCGCGGGTACCCGGGATGGTACTGGCCGGCGACCGGCGCGACCCTGGGCGCGCTGTCTTACACCACCGGGGTACCCGGCTGGGCGGCGCTGGCGGCCTCGGTCCCGGTCGCCGCGGCGCTGGTCATCATCACGCTGGCAGCGGGCCGGGCACGCGGGGTCTGCGAGGGATGGACCGGCGGGGCGGCCAGGCAGCGCGAGCGGATCGTGCTGTACGGACCGGCGGCCCTGGTGATACTCGCCGGCGCGGCCGCCTCGAAGTTCGCGTCCTGGCCGCCGATCGCGGCCGCGGTGCTGCTGTTCGTCCTGTTCGCCGGCACCGGCCTGGCCCTCAGCGCGCGGGCCGCCCGCCAGTGACCCCGCCGCACCGCACCGCACCGGCCCCACAGCCGGCCGCCACGGCCGCCGAGGACGGGTTCGATGACCTGATCCACGCCCCGGTACGGCTGCGCGTCTGTGCGGCACTGGATACCGCCCGCGAGATCGAGTTCGGTGCCCTGCTGACCCTGCTCGACATCAGCAAATCCGCCCTCAGCAAGCACCTGTCCGCGCTCGCCGACGCGGGCTATGTCACACAACGCCGCGCCGTCCGCGACACCCGCCAGCGGGTCTGGCTCCGCCTCACCCCCGCCGGGCGATCCGCCTACCGCGGCCACGTCGCCGCCCTGCACCGCATCGTCGGCCGCACCGGCACATAAGGCCGCCGCTAGAAATTGGCTTGCCTGCCGTCCTGCCGCGCGATGAGCGTGTAGCTGCCTACGGTGACCGTCATTGTGCTGCCGCTGACGCTGGCCAGCGCGCGGACCTGGTTGCCGAATGCCGAGATCGCGGAAACCGAGAGCAGGACGACCGGGTCATGGCCCGAATAACCAACCGCTGTCTGGACCAGGCCGCTGGTCGTGAAGCCGCCGGGTGTTACCCGGTAGTTCCCGCTGTGGTAGTTGACGGGCTCGTTGGCACCAAAGTGCCCGTCCGGGGTGAACTGCAGGTAGACCGGGTATTTCCGGGGAACCGGGGTTGTCTTCCCGTCGTGGCTGATCGACGCGACGGCCCATTTGTACCCGGCGAAACTGGCTTCGGTTGCCGGCTGGCCAGCCGCTGAGGAGCATGCCGCGAGCGCGGCAGCGAGCAGTAGCCCTGTCACGCCGGCGAG